>Ga0210401_10000417_pt1 | contig 53024 bp, 45 predicted proteins | sample IncBWH32MmetaG_FD_150866 | JGI IMG/M metagenome (GOLD analysis project Ga0210401, IMG submission 150866) | Forest soil microbial communities from Barre Woods Harvard Forest LTER site, Petersham, Massachusetts, United States - Inc-BW-H-32-M | ecosystem: Environmental > Terrestrial > Soil >...
CCGACGATACGCGGTATCATAGAGCGCACTGTCCCTGAAATCACGCGCCGCCAGCACATCGCCGACGATGATGAGCGCCGTACGCTCGATACTGGCGCGCTTGACCTGCGCTGCGATGGTGCCAAGCGTTGCCCGGAGGATTTGCTCGTCCGGCCAGCTGGCGCGGCATACAACGGCAACCGGGCAGTCCTCGCCGTAGGCCGGGATCAACTCCGCAACGGTTTTCTCGATCGCGTGAATGGAGAGATGTATTGCGAGCGTCGCGCGGGTTGCGGCGAAGGCGGAGAGCGTCTCGGTCGCGGGCATCGCCGAGGCGCGCCCGGGGGTTCGCGTCAGGACCACCGATTGCGCCACTTCGGGTAATGTCAATTCCCGGGCAAGCGCCGCTGCAGCTGCGGCGAAGGCGGGAACGCCCGGGGTGATCGTGTAGCGGATTTTCAGCGCGTCCAGGCGCCGCAACTGTTCGCCAAGTGCGCTCCAGATCGACAGGTCACCGGAATGCAGGCGCGCGACGTTCTGGTTGCGATCGGTGGCCTGCGCCATCACCGCGATGATCTCATCGAGCGACATCGACGCTGAATCAATGATGCTTGCTCCGGGCGGGCAGTAGCCGAGCAGAGCCTTCGGCACCAGAGACCCGGCATAGAGGCAAACCGGGCAACTTGCGATGAGGTCGCGCCCCCGCACGGTGATGAGGTCGGCCGCTCCGGGCCCTGCCCCGATAAAGTGAACCGTCATGGGCCCTCACTGATGGCGATGGCACAGGTTACTTTCTCCGTCGCTAGGCGCGCGCCGAGCAGTCGGGCATTGCGGCCCGCCCCGACCAGGGCTGAAGCCTCCGCGATCGACGGTACACCCTTGAGCGCCTGAACGCGCGAGGAGCGCGTCACGACTTTGTCGGCGGCACGATCCAGGTCGGCCGTCGAACACCTGACAAGACGGACCGACAGCAATCGGGCTGCGTCTGCTATCCCGCCCTCGTCCGCTTTGGCCGTTTCGGTTGCGATCACGTCGAGCTTTTCGCGCGCGACGCCAAAGGATGCGAGAGCTGTGAGGATCGAGCTCACAATGTCTTCAGACGAGGTCCCGCGTTTGCATCCGATGCCGGCGACGATCATGGCTTCTTCACCCGCCATTGCGTCACCGGCATCGCCGGGCGCCAGCCGAACATGGTGCCCACTCTGTCGGCCCTCGCGACCTGCAGGCGAACAAGGTCACCGCCAAAGCGGTGGAAATAGTGCGCGAGCCGCGCCTCGGTCTCGAGCGACACCGCGTTGGCAACGAGGCGGCCTCCAGGCTTCAGCGCCGCCCAGACCGCTTCGAACACACCGTCGTCCATCATGCCGCCGCCGACAAACACCGCATCCGGCCTGGCCAGCCCCGCCAGCGCCTCCGGCGCGCAGCCCTGGACGATCTTGAGTTCCGGCGCACCGAGCGCCGCGGCGTTGCGGGCGGCGCGATCCGCGCGGTCGCTGCGCGACTCGACGCCGATCGCGCCCAAGGAGGGATGCCGCAACAGCCACTCGATCGCGATCGAGCCGGCGCCGAGCCCAACATCCCAGAGCAGCTCGCCGTGGCGCGGCGCCAGCGACGAAAGCGTCACGGCGCGAATTTCTCGCTTTGTCAGTTGCCCGTCATGCTCAAACAACGCGTCGTCGAGGCCCGGCGCGAGGGCGATGATGGCCGCCTCCGGTCCTGCAATCACCTCGACGGCGATCGTATTGAGCGAAACAATTTCCTTGATGTCGAAATTCGATGCCATGGCGTGGCGCACCCGCTCGCGCGGACCGCCCATCGCCTCGAGCACGGTGATACGCGATTGCCCCATGCGGTGCGTTGTGAGAAGTTCGGCGAGTTTTGCTGGCGTCTCGCTGTCCCAGGACAGCGCCAATATGCGCGCGCCGGGTTGCAGGTGTCGAACAATGCCTTGCAGCGCACGACCATGCAGCGTGACCAGCGCGACATCCTGCAGCGACCAGCCCATTCTGGCCGAGGCCAGGCTGAAAGCAGATGGTTGCGGCAGGCAAACGAATTCTTCCGCCGGGACAAGCGCCGCGAGTTGCTTGCCCACGCCAAAATGAAAGGGGTCACCGCTCGCCAGCACCACGACGGAACGCCCCCGATATCGCTTGATCTCAGAGAACGCGTCGCTCATGGGACTGGGCCAGGCGAGCGGCCGGCCACAAACAAGATCGCCGGCGAGTTCCAGATGCCGAGCGCCGCCGATGACCAGCTCCGCCGATGTGATCAGTCGCCGGGCAACGGGGGAAAGCCCTTCCACGCCATCCTCGCCGATGCCGACGATAGACAGCCACCGCTTCCCCGTGCAGGCTGCGGCCTCAGTATTCATGGAGATGGTCTCGATGCGCGTTCTCATCCTCGGAGGTACCACGGAGGCCTCGGAGTTGACGCGCCTGCTGGCGGCGGACCCTCGCTTCGAGACAACTGTCTCGTTGGCCGGGCGCACCGCGAATCCCAAGACGCAGCCCGTTCGAACGCGGATCGGCGGCTTCGGCGGCGCAGACGGCTTGGTTGACTGGCTGAAGCTGGATGCAACGCGAGCGGTCGTTGACGCCACGCATCCCTACGCCGACCAAATTTCGTCCAACGCGGTCGTCGCCTGCGCCCGGCTTGCGATCCCGCTTGCCTCGATCAGACGCCCTGCCTGGCAGCCCCAGCCCGGCGACACCTGGCTTACCGTCGCGAACGCCGAAGCCGCCGCCGACGCGCTCGGGCCAAAACCTCGCCGCGTTTTTCTCACGCTTGGCCGCCTGGAGCTTGGCGCCTTCGCAAGCGCGCCGCACCATCACTACATCGCCCGCACGATCGACCCGCCGGCCGATGTCGCGTTGCCGCCCGATCTCCGGCTGTTGTTCGCTCGCGGGCCCTTCGACCTGGCGGCGGAAACGACGCTTCTTAAGCGCGAGAAAATCGATCTGCTCGTCTCGAAAAACTCGGGCGGCGCGGCGACCTACGCCAAGATCGAAGCCGCGCGCCGACTCGGGATTGCGGTCGTGATGGTAGCGCGTCCGCACAAGCTGTATGGACACGCCGTCGAAAGTGCCGAAGCCGCTATTGCCTGGCTTGAACAGCGGCTCGCTCATCGCACCACCTCCTGTTCGGCGCGCGGCGTGTAGACCCACGACCTGCGCGCTCCTCGTGATATCAGCCGCGTTGCGGCGGCGCCAATGATGACAAGCGTGCGCATGTCGGCGAGAGCCGGATCTGCCTCCGCCAACACGGTCGTGACGACGCGCGCTTCCGGCGTCGCAGCACTCCTGACAAACAGCACGATGCTCGCGGGCGATTTTGCCTCGCGCAACAGCTCGAACGCGCGGCCAAGCTGATGCGGCCTTGCCCGCGAAACCGGGTTGTAAAGTGCGATCACGAAGTCGCCTTCCGCCGCGGCGCGCAAGCGTCGTTCGATCGTTTGCCATGACTTCAGATTATCCGACAGCGAGATCGCGCAGAAGTCCGCCCCGAGCGGTGCGCCGACCTCGGCGGCGGCCGCCAGCATCGCCGTTATCCCGGGCTCGATGCGAATATCGAGCTCCCGCCACGCGGGATCGCCGGCTTCGATGGCTTCGAAGACGGCCGCCGCCATCGCGAACACGCCGGGATCGCCGCCCGAGACCACCGCGACCTTGTTGCCTTCGGCGGCGAGCGCAAGCGCGTGACGCGCCCGCTCGATCTCGACACGATTGCCGGACGCATGCCGGCGCTGACTGATGGTGGCCGCTGGAATTCGATCAAGATAAGGGCCATAGCCGACGAGATCGGTGGCCGCCTGAAGTGCCCTGGCCGCTGCCGGCGTCAATAGATCTGACGAGCCGGGTCCAAGACCGACAATGACAAGCGAGCCGCTCACAGCCGCCTCCCCTGACCCGGGATCAGCACCATCGAGAAGTAAGGGCCCTTGTCTTGCGGACATTCGGACAAGGGCATGATCTGCTCCCCTGGCATGGTGCCGCGCTCGACATAGAGCGCGCGCGCGAGCAATCCGGCCGCCTCGACGGCACGGCGGACCTTTGCGAGATTCTTCCCGACCTTCATGATGACGGCGGCGTCGCTGTCGATAAGCCGGCGGGTCAATTGCTCCTCGCCCAAGGTCCCGGGCAATATCGAGAGGATGTCGTTGCCCCAGGTGATCGGCGCATTGGCGCGCGTCCAGCAGCCCGACATGCCGGTGACACCTGGAACGACCTCGACGGGGAAGTCGCCGTCGAGACGACGCCACATATGCATGAACGATCCATAGAAGAACGGATCTCCTTCGGCGAGAAGCCCTACGGACTTGCCTTGCCGGAGAAGTTCCGAAAGCGCGGCGACACTTTCTTCATAGAAGCAGGCGATCAGCTTTTGATACGAAGGATGCTCGGTTGGAATCTCGTCGGTAACAGGATATTCGAGCCGCAGCTCGGTTCGCCCCGGCGCCAACAAGGGATCGACGATGCCGCGCGCATTGCCCTGCAGCCCTCGCTTGGCAAAAAAAGTCACGACGTCGACATCGCGCACCAGTGCTGCCGCTCGCAGCGTCAGATAGCGCACATCACCGGGGCCAACGCCGATGCCGTAGAGCGTTCCGGCTCGCGCAGTTCCCGCGATCGCGTCAAGGGCAGTCATTCGCGCTCGCTCGCCAGCGCATTGATGGCCGCAACGGCAATCGCGCTTCCGCCCCTGCGGCCGCGTACCACGAGAAACGGCACGCGGGTCTGCGACCGGAGCGCTTCCTTGGATTCGGCGGCGCCGACAAAACCGACGGGAACGCCGATGATGGCTGCGGGAAGCGGCGCGCCCTCCTTAAGCATCTCCAAAAGCCTGAACAGCGAAGTCGGCGCGTTGCCGATGGCGACGATGGCGCCTTCAAGATGAGGCCGCCACAGCTCGAGCGCCGTCGCCGAACGCGTGTTCCCGGCTTCAGCGGCAAGCCGCGCAACGGCTGGATCATCGAGTGTGCAAATGACATCGTTGGCCCTGGGCAGCCGGCCGCGGGTAATGCCGTGCGCCACCATCTTCGCATCACACAGGATCGACGCGCCCCGCTGCAATGCCGCGCGGGCGCTGGCGGCGAATGTCGAGGACATCGCGATGTCGTCGGCGATGTCGGTCATGCCGCAGGCGTGAATGATCCTGACCGCGACCTTTTCTTCGATGTCCCCGAAACGGGAGAGGTCAGCCTCGGCGCGGATGATTGCAAACGAGTTGCGGTAAATCTCGGCCCCGTCGCGAATATAGTTTTGAAATTCAGTCATGGGCTTCGCCTTTCGGCCGAAGCAAAGATCGTATCGGGATCGGCGGCAAGCTCGGCGAACGAAGCGCTGCTTGTTGGGCAATCCCCGGCGGCTCCGTTGCGAACGATCCCGTAACGATCCTCAAGGCCGACCAGCACGAGATCGGCCGCGGCGGATTTAGCGCAGCCCTTGGCACAACCGGAGACGTGAATCGTCCCCTCAAAGCCGAACCGGGGTAACAGTGCAGCAAGCCGACGCGCATCGCCGCGGATGTCGAGACTGGTCGAACGACAAGCAGGCGCGCCCGGACAGGCCTCGATCCGAAGCAACGGATCACCGGGGTCTGTAATGAAACCAACGGACCGAGCCGCATCAAGGACCGCATTTCCTGCCAATGCACTCGGGACGTCGGCATACAATATGCGCCACGGCGACAGCCTCACCTCTTTGACACGGCAAGCCGCCATCTCGCCGGCGAGTTTGGCAAGCTGATCGCTCTCGACACGCCCGAACGGCGCTCCGATACCCACGGCGAACCGGCCGGAGCCCAGTTGAAGCAGGCCGACGCGCCGGTCCAACGATCCCGCAGTCTTCCGCGGATCAGGCGCGAGCGGATCGAGCCGCGAGGCCATCGCCGATCGGAGCGAGGCAAGCCCGTCGGCGGAAAGGTCGTGCATGCGTTGGCCTGCCCCGGTCGGCTTCAATTCGAGAAAGGCGTGCGCGGTTTCGACAACAACTGACGCCGCGATAGCGGGAAGGACCGAACCCAGCCAATCCGTTCCGGCCTGCGCGTCGAGACCAATCGCAACCGCAACGGCTGCACCATTGCCGATAGCCGCAAGACGGATGTCGGCCCGCTCGTCCGCCAGCGTCAACCTCCCGCCACCATCGACGATGAAACCGAACTTGGACGGCAGCGCCCAGAGAGTGCGCTCGGATGCAAGCATTCTCGCGAGCTCCCGAGCGATGTCACGGATGTCAAGTGCCTCAGCCGGGTCGATACCGGCGAGCGGACTGATCATGAGATTGCGCACCGCCTCCCCTTGCGGTGTCGAGTCGAGGAGCCCCAGCCGGCCGATCACAGCGTGCAGTCCGGGCAGAGTTTCCTCGCTGACGCCGCGAATTTGCAAGTTGGCACGCCGCGTCAGGTCGATATGGCCGTTGCCGAAACGCTGAGCCGCTTCGGCAAGACCGATCAGTTCGTCCGGCGAGAGCATTCCGCATCGCGGGCGCACCCGCACGATCAGGCCGTCGCCACTCTGCATCGGTTTTAGCGCGCCTGGGCACCAGCCCTTCACCTCGAATGGGGCCGCATGTTTCACTTTGCAGCCTCCGCCGATGGACCACGATTGCCTTCCGATCTCGCGATGGCGCGGTCGAGTTCGCCGGCAACGGCATTGCGCCGCGCAACCCAAAGCCCGCGCGCCAGCGCATCGTGGAGCCGCAAGGCGATAGCTGCCGCAGCGGCCGGATTAGCCGCCGTCGTGCGTGTCAAAACCGCTTCATCCGCAATCAAGGCATCGTGCGCGATGTCGAATAAATGACTTGGCACGACACGCGCCGTTGCGGCGAAAGCGTAGAGGGCGTCGACGCCCTGGGCGATCTCGGCGACGCCGCGATAGCCGTGATCGAGCATGCCGTTGATCCAGCGAGGATTGGTCAGCCGTCCGCGCACGACGCGTGCGATCTCCTCACCAAACGTGCGCGCCTTCGGCGTTGATGGCTCGCTGGTATCCAGGTGATAAAGTTTCGCATCGTTGCCGAGCAACGCCGCGGCCGCCGTAAACCCGCCGACGAAATCCGCAACCCCGTCACCATCGAGAAGATCCCGCTCACGGTCATCTTGCGGATGGACCAGCGCATTGGCCGCGGACACAAGCGTACGAAAACCATCGCCCGCCGGCGTGACCGCCTGCATTCCTCCGTAGGCATGGGTCACGGCGGAAAGGTAGGCCTCGCCGAGGTCTTCGCGCGCGCGCCAGCTGCCGTCGAGCGTGAGATCAGCGGTTCCCGCGCCGTAGCTGCCGGGCGCGCCGCCAAAAATGCGGGCAAGATTGTCGCCATGCCGGCGCGCGCCGGCGATCGGGTTTTCGGCGTCGTCTTCGTCGAGCGCGCCGATCTTGCGGATAGCCTGGTCAAAAAGCGCTATCTGCGTTTCGAAAATATCCCTGAACAGGCCGGAGATCCGCAACGTCACATCGATGCGCGGTCGCTTGAGGTTTGCCGATGGCAGCACCTCGATGCCCGTGACACGGTTGGATGACATATCCCAAACCGGCCGCGCGCCGAGATAACCGAGCGCCTGCGCCAGATCATCGCCGCCGGTTCTAAGAGATGCTGAGGCCCAAAGATCGATGACAAGCGCGCGCGGATAATCGCCGTGATCCTGCAAGTAGCGGCGCACCACCTCATCGGCGGCCCTTTGGCCGATGATCGCGGCCGTCCGTGTCGGAATCGATCGCGGATCGATCGTCGTCAAATTTCTCCCGGTAGGCAACACGTCCGCCCTGCCCCGGCTCGGCGCACCAGCGGGGCCCGGGCTCACGCGCCGGCCGTCGAGCGCCGCCAGCAGCGCCCTCTCCTCGTGCAAGGCACAGCTACCTACGGCCGCTTCAATCTGTTCGCGCCGCTCGCCCGCATCCGAAGCGCCGGATGCCGCGATGATCGCCTCGACCAGCGATGACTGCGTATCACTTTCAGGGGCGCGAGCGAAGACATGCAGCCGGTCGCGGATGCTGAGGTCCTTGATGTCGCATAGACGGGCATCGAGTTTTAAAATGGCATCCCGCGTCGGCTCTTCCTTTGAAAGATTGCATTCGGCGGCAAGACCCGATGTCCAGGCGCTGTCGATGATCGCGCGTTCAAGCAAATCGAGCCGGCGCCGATCAAAGCCGTCGGCATCGGCATACTCCTCGACCAGCGCCTCCAACTCGGCCATCGCACCATGAAGCCCCGCCGCGCTCAACGGCGGTGTGAGATGGCCGATGGTCACGGCACTCAAGCGGCGCTTGGCCTGTACCGCCTCACCCGGATTGTTGACGATGAACGGATAGATCACCGGCACCGGGCCCAGCACCGCCTCGGGCCAGCACGCGGCGGAAAGTGCGAGCGCCTTGCCGGGCAGCCACTCCAGTGTGCCGTGGGTGCCGAGATGAACGAGTGCGTCGATCTCCGCTTGCTCGCGCAGCCAGGCATAGAATGCAACATAGGCATGGCGCGGAGGAATTAACGTGTCGTGATAGCCGGCCTTGCGATCACCGGGCGAACCGCGGTCGGGCTGTAGGAAGATCCGGAGCTTTCCCACCTTGAGCACGGGAAGCGAAAAATAATTGCCTTCAACGGACGGATCGGCGGCAGGCGCGCCCCAAATGTTCTCGATCTCGCTCTGCAAACTCGGCGGCAGCGCCTTCAACCATTTCGCGTAGGAGCCAAGTGGAATATCGAGCCGCGTGGAATTTCCCGCGAGCAACATCTCGACGTCTGCAGCGCGCAATTCTGCGCCAATATCGTAGCCTTCCGCGCGCAAAAGATTAACGATTTGGACGACGCTTTCGGCCGTGTCCAATCCCACGGCGTAGCCGGCACGGCCGGCGCGCGCCGGATAATCGGACAGAACGATCGCCAATCGGCGTTTTCTACGCGGCGTCCGACTTAGTCTGACCCAACCCGCTGCCTGGCGCGCGACAAACTCAATCCGATCGGGGCATGGCGTGTGCCGAACCGCTGCGAATTCGATTCCAGGATCGAAGTCGTCCTCGGCCTTGAACGAAACGGCACGGCTCAATAGCCGCCCATCCAGTTCAGGCAACACCACATTCATGGCGAGATCCAAAGGCGAGAGCCCGCGCGGTGACGACGCCCAGGCCTGCTGCGAGCTGCTTGCCAGCACCACCTGCAAGACCGGCACATCGGCGGCGTCGAGCACTGTCGTGCCGTCGTTGCGCAGCGCGGAGAACGCCGTCGCATTGAGAATGACGGCCGGTCGCCGCGCGGCAATCAGCTCTTCGATACCTTTTGTTGCCGCGCCATCCTTGAGACTGGAGACCGCGACCGCAACCGGCGCCAGGTTCTGTCCTTCGAGCGCCGCCATCAACGCGCGGATCGGAGCGGTATCGGCGGCGAGCCAGCTCGCTTTATAGAACAGCACGAGGGCGACCGGCCGCGGGTCGATCGCGCCGCATAATTCCTTGAAGGGCAGCATGCGCCCGTCGGCGGAAAATCCGGCGACCGGTCCGATCGGCATCGCATCCTTCCAGGAGATGTCGCGATCAAGAAGCCTGCCGACATATCGAAGCGCCTGGCGAAGATTCTCCGGCCCGCCTTCGCGAAAGAAATGATCCAGACGAGCGAGATTCTCTGCCGTCACCGTTGAAATTTCCGCCAAACGAGGATCGGGACGATCGTCGCCGGGCAACGCCGCGAACAGGATTTTGTTCTGGCGCGCGATCGAAGCGATAACTTCCAGACCGTATCGCCAGTAATCAAAGCCGCCGAGACAACGCACGACGACGGCACGCGCCTGCGCGACGACCCGCTCGACATAGAGGTCTACCGACATCGGGTGCTTCAGCTTTTTGAGACTTGCCAGTCTCAGCGTCGGCAGGATTGCCGCATCCGACTGCCAGGCGGCGGCGAGCGCCGACAAATCGCTGTCGGCGAAAGAGAGCACGACGACATCGGCCGGCGATTGTTCGAGATCGATGGCGACATCCGCCTCGTCCAATTTCGCAATGGTGCTCGCCAGCAGATGCATGCGCGGGTCAGCCCAGGATCAGGTTTCGAATGGCAGCAGTATCGAGGCCTTTCTGGCCGATCACGACCAGACGGCTAAGACGCTCCTCGTCCTTGTGCCAGGCGCGATCGAAGCGGTGCTGAATCCGCGATCCGACACCCTGGATCAGGAGACGCATCGGCTTGTCCAGAATCTCGGCGAAACCCTTGACGCGAAGGATGTCATGCTTCGCAGCCGCCTCGGCGATTTTCGCAATCAGGGTCTGCGGCGTATCGAAACGCTTGAGATCGATGACAAAGGATTCGAAATCATCGTGGTCGTGCTCGGCCTCCGAGTCGTGATGGGAGAAGCGGTTTGCAACATCAAGTTCGGCGGCGACCCCGAGCCCCAGAAGGACTTTGGGCGACACGCGGCCGTTCTCCACCTCGATAATCTTGACCGCCCGGGAAACCACGCCGCCGACCTCGCGGACCACCCTGCCCCGTTCTTCCGCCGACATCAGATCGGCCTTGTTCAGAACAATGAGGTCGGCACAGAGAAGCTGATCTTCATAGACTTCCTCGAGCGGATTGTCATGATCGAGCGAAGTGTCCTGCGCGCGCTGGCGGCTGACGGCATCCGGATCGTCCGCGAACCGTCCGGCGGCAACGGCCGCGCCGTCGACGACGGCGACGACGCCGTCGACCGTCACGCGCGAGGCGATCTCCGGCCAGTTGAAAGCCTTCACCAGCGGCTTGGGAAGCGCCAGCCCGGAGGTCTCGATGACGATGTGCTCGGGCGGGGTCGGGTGATCGATCAGACGCTTGAGCGCGGGAATGAAGTCATCCGCCACCGTGCAGCAGATGCAGCCGTTGGACAGCTCCACGATTCGGTCCTCGGGGCAGCTCTCGATGCCGCAGCTCTTCAAAATCTCGCCGTCGATGCCGACGTCGCCGAATTCGTTGACAATCACCGCAAGGCGACGCCCACCCGCATTCTCGAGAACATGGCGGACCAGCGTCGTCTTGCCGGCGCCGAGGAAGCCCGTGACGATCGTGCAGGGAACTTTGGCAAGGGATGTCATCGGGAAGCTGTCTCCAAATCTGTCGTCGCTGGCTGGGGGAGTGGCGGAACTCGCGCGATCGTGTTCTTGCGGATGTGAACGGGGCGCTCGCGCCAGACCGGCAGCCCGTCGGCATTGGCACGATGAAGCCGTGCGAATTGGACTACGTCATCGGCATGCTGCTCGGGGTCGAGCGCGCCGATCACGTAAGTCCATTTTCCAGGCCCCGAGACGGCGACCGTGCAGCCGCGCGTGCAATTGGACAGGCACTCCACCGGCACGATCTCGATGTCCTGCTCGCCGGCTTCGAGGCGCTGCGACAGGATCTTCATCAGACGCGCGCCTGGGCGCACCTGCTCATCCTCAATCCTCTCGTCAAGCAGGCGGCAGGTGATGCAGACAACAGCTTTGAGGCCGCACGAGCGCAACGAGGTCCCGTTGTCGACGAGTTCGGTCATGTGCTTGCCGCGCTCAGCCCGGGAAGCCGGCGGCTGCAGCCACAGTGCCAAGCATTGCCGCAGAAGCAGCAAGCACGCTTAATCTATTGGACAAGGATCGATTGAGCCAAGTCTTCATCGCGGACCTCCGTCGTCGTGGGCTTCGTGTGCCCTGGCTAGGTGCCGCTTTCCGACGGAGGCCCATCCGCGACGGCATGCGCCGCCAGCGGGTGAGCCTTGACATGACCATCGCGACGCCCCGCGCGACGAGCCGGATAACAGCGTTCTCGACGGCAGGTCTCCTGGCTCTCGGGTCTTAGCGTCCGGCCACCTTCCCGGTTTCCCAGTGGTGTCTTGGCCTTCAGCTCACCGACTACAGTTGCGGGGGCAGCCGCGGATTGAGGGCCTCGTGCCTTCGCAGGCTAGTGACCCCTTGACCGCATTCCCATTCAATCCCCTTGCGGGGAACCGTCACCCGATTGATAAGGGCAAGGGCCGACCCCCGTCAATCGAATTCGCCTGATATGCACCTCCCTCGGCTGCCTCATCTGACCCTTGTTCTCGGCGGTGCGCGGTCGGGGAAGAGCAGATATGCCGAGGGGTTGGTGATGGACTGCGCTCCGCCCTGGATCTATGTCGCGACGTCGCAAGCCGATGATGATGAGATGTCGGCCCGGATTGCGGAACACCGGCAACGACGCGATGGCAAATGGCGCACGCTCGAAGCGCCGCTCGATCTGCCCGAGGCGATCGCAGCCCATGGAAATGACGGACAGGCCGTGCTGATCGACTGCCTCACGCTGTGGCTGAGCAATGTCATGCTGGCCGGTCGGGATGTGTTCGCCGAACAGCAGCGGCTTGTCGCGGCCCTGAACAACGCCGACGGACCTGTCGTTGTCGTCTCCAATGAAGTCGGCTTTGGGATCGTTCCCAATAATGCGCTGGCACGAAAATTTCGGGATGCGCAAGGCCGCCTCAACATGCAGGTCGCGGCCATTGCCGACCGCGCCGTCTTGATCGCGGCGGGATTGCCGCTCATTCTCAAATAAGCTGAAGGAATTTGCCTCATGACAGCCGAAACCGACGAGGACGCGCGCCACAAGGCGAAAATGGCCAACCGCAAGGCGGTCCAGGATGCCGAGGTCGCCGGCAAGACGATCGAGAAGGGCCTGCTCATTGTTCACACCGGTAAAGGCAAGGGCAAATCGACGGCGGCCTTTGGTCTTCTGCTGCGCGCGATCGGGCGCGGTTTTCAGTGCGGCGTGGTGCAGTTCGGCAAGGGAGCCTGGCAATCCGGCGAGCGCAGCGCGATCGAGCGTTTTGGCGATCAGGTCAAATGGCACACGCTCGGCGAAGGTTTTACCTGGGAGACCCAGGATCGCGCGCGTGACATCGCCGCCGCGGAGCGCGCATGGGAGAGGGCGACCGAGCTGATGGAAGATCCCTCGATCCAGTTGCTGGTGCTCGACGAGCTCAACATCTCCTTGCGCTACGATCATATCGAGCTTGCCAAAGTACTTGCGGCGTTCGCGAGCCGGCGGCCAGGCCTGCATGTCGTCGTCACCGGCCGCAATGCCAAGCCCGAATTGATCGAGATGGCCGACCTCGTGACCGAGATGGTGGCGGTGAAGCACCATTTCGCAGCCGGCGTTAAAGCCCAGCTCGGCATCGAGTTTTGATGGTGGCGCGTGCCATCATGCTGCAGGGCACCGGCTCGGATGTCGGCAAGTCGCTGCTTGTTACCGGATTGGCGCGTGCCTTCGCCAATCGCGGCCTGCGGGTGATGCCTTTCAAGCCGCAAAACATGTCGAACAATGCCGCCGTTACCGCCGACGGTGGTGAGATCGGTCGCGCCCAGGCGCTGCAGGCGCGCGCTGCGCGTGTGCGACCGAGCGTTCACATGAACCCGGTGCTGCTGAAACCCCAGAGCGAAATCGGCTCGCAGGTGGTCGTGCAGGGCCGCGTCGTCGGCAACGCCAAAGGGCGCGAGTATCAGGCCATGAAGCTCGGACTGCTCGGCACCGTGCTTGAAAGTTTTAGCCATCTGGCGCGCGAGGCCGACCTCGTGCTGGTCGAAGGCGCAGGCTCGGCCTCGGAAGTGAACTTGAGAGCCGGCGACATCGCCAATATGGGTTTTGCGCGCGCGGCAGGCGTGCCCGTCGTGCTGGTCGGCGATATCGACCGCGGCGGCGTGATCGCTTCTCTCGTCGGCACCAAGACCGTCATCGCTGCCGAGGATGCCGCGATGATCGCGGGCTTTATCGTCAACAAATTTCGCGGCGATCCGTCGCTCTTCGGCGATGGGATGGCAGCCATCGCGCGGTACACCGGCTGGCAGCCGCTTGGTCTCGTGCCGTTCTTCGACGCGGCGCACCGGCTGCCGGCAGAAGACGCGCTCGGACTCCCGCTTCGCCGCCCTCGCGGCGGTAGCGACCGTACCTTGATCGTCGTGCTCGCTTATCCCCGCATCTCGAACTTCGACGATTTTGATCCGCTGCGCCTTGAGCCCGGCGTCGATCTTGTATTCCTCAAGCCCGGCGAGCCCATTCCCGGCGACGCCGCGCTGGTCATGCTGCCGGGCTCCAAGGCCACGATTGCCGATCTCGCAGCGCTGCGCGAGACCGGGTGGGACACCGACCTCAAGGCGCATGCGCGACGCGGCGGTCATGTGCTCGGAATATGCGGCGGGTATCAGATGCTTGGCACAAAACTCTCCGACCCGGGCGGGCTGGAGGGTCCGGCCGACTCTGTCGCGGGTCTCGGTCTACTCGATGTCGAGACCGTGCTCGAGGGCGACAAGATGCTCGTCGATATCTTCGGCAAGAGCGCCGATGGGACCGCGCCGTTCAAGGGATACGAGATGCACGTTGGACGCACGACCGGCGCGGCGTGCACGAGACCGTTGTTGCATTTCGCCGACGGACGCAAGGAGGGAGCGGTCAACGGCACGGGCCTGATCGCTGGTTGCTACGTGCACGGGCTGTTTTCCGACGACCGGCAGCGCGACCACTGGCTGCGCCGCGTGGCAGGCCGACCTTCGGCGCTCGCCTATGAGAGCGACGTCGAGGCGACGCTGGACCGGCTGGCGGACCACATCGAACGGCACATCGACTGCACCCGTCTGCTTAAGCTCGCACGCACGCCCGATCTCAAAGAAACGCCATAGCAGCGGCCAGTCCCGCAACGCACGCAAACTGAATCGCGCATGCGATCCGGTATTGCCTGAGCGCCGTGCGAATGTCCTGGGCGTTCGCGGTCTCGCGGCCATCGCCGATCCAATGATCGTCGAGCATGGTTCCGTCATAGGAACGCGGGCCCGCGAGCCTCACACCCAGCGCGCCCGCCATCGCCGCCTCGGGCCATCCCGCATTCGGCGAACGGTGTTTTGCCGCATCGCGCCACACGGAGATGATTGCGCCGCGGGGCGAAAGGCCCGGTAATGTCATGGAGGCCGCTACCAGCCAAAATGCCGACAGGCGCGAAGCGGGCAGATTGACAAGGTCGTCCGCTCGCGCTGACGCCCAGCCAAAGGCGAGATAACGATCGGTCTTATGGCCGATCATGCTGTCCGCGGTATTGATCGCCTTATAGCAGAGCGCACCCGGCAAGCCGGCAATGAGTAGCCAGATCAGCGGTGCCACGACGCCGTCGGAAAAATTTTCGGCGAGGCTTTCGATGGCAGCGCGGCTCACACCCACTTCGTCCAAGCTCTCCGTGTCGCGTCCGACAATCATCGACACGGCTTGACGGCCTGCCTCGACCCCCTTCCGTTCCAGCGCATCGGCGACAGCCCGAACATGCGCATCGAGGCTGCGCTGGGCAAACAGCGTGCTGGCCAGTGCTCCCGAGACGAGCGTACTCGCGAAGCCTGGGAGGAAGTGTTGCGCCATCAGATAGACGCAGGTCCCCGAAATACCGCTGGCGGCGAGCAGCACCAAAAGTGTCGCAAGGCCAAGCATGCGGCGGCGACGGAACGAGAACTCGTACCTGTTCCAAGCGCGCTCGCACCGTGTTATCAGCCCCCCGATCCAGCTTACGGGATGGCCGATACGGCGGTAGAGCGTGTCCGGAAATCCAAAAACCGCTTCGATGGCGAGCGCGGCAAAAGCGAGTTCGGCAAACATGCGTGATCCGAAGCACCCGGGCAATGTAAGGGCTCTGCCTATCACGCAGCCCGCCGCCCCGGAACCCATCGCGCATGGCGGTGATCTGGACGCGGCGCGAGAAAGATTCCCGGGCGCGCCAGAGCCGTGGATCGATCTATCCACCGGCATCAACCCCGTCCCCTTCCCGATCTCCGTGTTGCCGGCGAAGATCTGGTCGCGGCTGCCCACGCGCTCCGAGGAGGAGGCGTTGCTGGCTGCGGCGGCGGCAAGGTACCGAGCCCGCAATTCGGAGATGATCGCCGCCGCGCCGGGCACGCAGGCTTTGATCCAGCTGCTTCCCCGCCTCTTCCCAAGATCTTCCGTCGAGATTATCGGTCCGACTTACGAGGAGCACGAGGCCTGCTGGATGCGACAGGGACATAGCGTTTCGGTGGTGGAGGACCTCGGTCCGAGTGAGCACGCCGACGTCGTCATCGTCGTCAATCCCAACAACCCGACCGGGCGTATCATCCCGGTGAGCGCCCTGCGCGCCGTAGCGCGGACGCTTGCGAGAACGAACGGGCTGCTCGTTGTCGACGAAGCTTTCATCGATGTGTTCCCGGAAACCGCGAGCATCGTCTCCGATCTACCGCCTGCCACGATCGTTCTGAGGTCGTCCGGGAAAATTTACGGATTGGCGGGATTGCGGCTCGGCTTCGCGATTGCGGAAGTCTCGCTGGCAACGCGCATCCGCGCCGAGGTCGGCCCCTGGGCCGTTTCAGGTCCTGCGCTCTCGATCGGCAAGGCGGCGCTTTGCGACGCGCGTTGGCTTGCCGAGGCGATCGTCCGTCTCGAGTCCGATCGGCAGCGGCTTGATGCCATGCTGGAAGCTGCCGGCTTGACTGTGCTCGGCGGGACGCCGCTGTTCCGTCTTGCCCGGCATTGCGAGGCGACCAAGATCGTCGAAAACTTGGGACGCCACGGCATTCACGTTCGTAGCTTTGCCCGCGAAGCGCACTGGCTACGATTTGGATTGCCGGGAGATGAGCAGGCATGGGACCGTCTTGCTGCGGCGCTTTCAAAGTAGCATCTGCAGCCGCTACGCCTTGCCGAGCACGATCGCTAGGAGCAGCAGACTCTCGGTGACTTCAATGCTTGCGCCGAGACAGTCACCATTGATTCCATTAAGCCGCCAGCGCCAAAACAGGCTGCAGAGGGGTATGATCGCGAGCGCGGCAAGCAGCGGAAGGCCGACCCAGGCGCTGGCGCCGATCAGCACAGCGCTCCAAGCCCCGATCATCGACCAGCGGATACCCGAAGAAAACCGTTCCGCAAGGCCCGACTTCAGCGGCGGAACGGTGCAGCTCCATACCAGGGTTCCGAAGCGGGCCCACGCCGGAACGAGGATCAGTGCCCAGGGCGCCGCGGTCGCGGGGATCAAAGCCAGCAACACCAGCTTGCTTGCGATCTGCAGCGTGATGGCCATGACGGCGAAGCTGCCGGCGTGAGGATCGCCCAGCACCGCCGAAAATCGTTCGGGATCTCGATGCGAGGCGCCGAAGGCATCGGCGACGTCACCGAGGCCGTCCAGATGCAATCCTCCGGTGATCCATACCCACATCAGCACCCCGGCAAGTGCGCCGACCCAGGGATCGGTCGGCCTCAGGCTCCAAACCGCGAGCGCCACGGCCGCGCCGATCACTGCACCGACAAGCGGAAAAAAAACCGCGGAGAGGCCCAGGTCGCGCGGCTCAAGATCGCCGATGCGCGGCGTCGGCAGCCGCGTCAGAAACTGGACGGCGGCAATTAGTCCGCGGGGAATCATGGCTGGCTGATCTCAACGATCTCGCCCCAGACCCGCGCATCGGCCGCGACTTCGAAATTCAGGCGGATGCGCGTCCCAAATCCAATGCGCAGCGCCCACAGCCTATCGAGGGGCAGGCCGCAAACCTGATGCAGCGCCACGCGCATGGGTCCGGCGTGGGTCACGACGAGCACTGGCCCTGGGTTCGCCGGATGCGCAAGACGGGTTAAAGCACGACCAATTCGCATCTCAAAACTTGCCCATGATTCGCCGCCCGGAGGCGGATTTGTCGAAGGATCGCGATAGAACGCGGCGAGCGCCGCACGGATCACCGGCTCCTCCTCGAGTTCGGACTTCCGCCCATCCCATAGGCCGAAATCAAGCTCGGCCCAATCCTCATCGATCCGCAAGCCCAGATTTCGTGATCCCGCAAGCAGCTGCGCTGCCTCGCGCGCGCGCCGCAGCGGGGAGGTCACGATGGTCGGCCAGTCGCGACGTGCCGTCTGCGACTCGAACTGGGCCCGGCCGTCCGCCGAAAGGGGGTGATCGGTTCTGCCGTCAAGATATCCGTCGCGACCGGTCGTGCCGTGACGAAGCAGATCGATCAACATCACGCGATGCGCCCGGAGACGAACGCTTCGGCAAAAGTGGCCATGCCGTTATGAAGCGCGCAGGACAGACGCAGGATGGGAAGCGCCAGCGCCGCGCCCGACCCCTCCCCGAGCCGAAGCCCGAGATCGAGAATCGGACGTGCGTTGAGTTCCTCGAGCACCAACGCATGGCCGCGCTCGGCTGATCGGTGCGAGAATATCATCCACGAACGACACGACGGATTGATGCGGGCGGCTGCCAGCGCCGCAACGGATACGATAAAGCCGTCGATCAGCACCGGAACGCCGTTCTGCGCCGATGCGATGATGGCGCCCGTCAATGCAGCGATCTCCAGGCCACCGACGGCCGCAAGCACGTCATCGACTTTGACACCGGATCTTGCAAGGTCGTGAAGCCCCAGGGCATGCTTGATCACGTTCACCTTGCGCTCGCGCCCCGCCTCATCAAGGCCGGTGCCATCACCAACGACGAGCTCGGGCCGTTGGCCGGTCAGAGCGCAGGCTATCGCAGCAGCAGAGGTTGTATTTCCGATCCCCATTTCTCCCAAAATGACCAGATCGGCTCCCTCAGCGGTCGCGCGGCGCAGGGCTCGTCGCCCGCATTCGACGGCCTGCATAACCTCGGATGACGTCAATGCGGCTTCCTCGCTGAAATCGCGTGTGCCGCATCGTGGCTTGTCGGTCATCACACCCCGGATCTGATGTTGCGCCAGCGTACCCGCGTCCACCACCGATAGCGGCACACCGAGCTCGCGCGCGAGCACCGATATCGCCGCCCCACCGCGTGCAAAATTGTGCAGCATCTGAACGGTGACATCGGAGGGGTAGGCCGAGACGCCCTTGGCCACGACACCATGGTCGCCCGCAAAGATAATGATTGGTGCCCGCAAGGCCATCGGACGGTCGGTTCGTTGCAGGGCTGCGAGATCGATCGCCAACCGCTCCAGATCGCCAAGCGCGCCCGCCGGCTTCGTCAGGTCAGCCTGCCTTTGCAGGGCGCGCTTTGCGTGCGCCTCCGACGGCGCGGGACAGATGCTAGCGACCCAATCCGTCATCGCTGAACCCTCTTTTGAGCCGTCAACCGACAGCATGGATGCTGTGCCGCCACACCGAAGCGGTGCTCGGTTCAGCGCTATTCAGCTCCACTTTGCGCCAAGACGGGACGTTCCCTCAAGGTCGGGCTTTTGACCGGGGGCTGAAGTGAACGCTGCGATGGTCTTAAAGATGTATCTGTTGACGGCCGGTGCCGGCTAGATGAACGCGGGAAAACCGATCACCAGCCCTCGGCCAGCTCGAATTACGCGCCGGCTGCAGGCAGGCTCGCGGCTGCGATGGCGACGATCTCGGCGAGGCGGCGCCGGATCAGAGACGGCGCGGTCCGCAGCAATGAATTGATCCGTCGCATGGTCCAGTCTTCCTTCTGCGCCTGCGCGAACAACCGGTCGCAACCCTATGGCGCACAACGGGAAAATGGTGCCGTGTAAAAGGCATGTCGAGACGCCTTCGAAAATAGCAATGCGCGCTTTGCCGGATCGGTCAATGACAGTGGTTTTATTGCCGCGAAGGCGCCTGCTGCGGTCGAAATCTTCTCCGTGAAATCGGCGCTACCGGCATCACGCTGACCAGTGCGGACCGGGGCGGTGGGCCAGTCCACCCGCTAGGGCGATCCTCGTCGTTCACGCTGCGGCGGTTACCGCAGACGATTCTTCTTCGTCCGTCGCCACCCGATCGCGGCCGCCACACATTGCAGGCCGCGCCTCGAGCAGAATACGTAACGCCTCTCGAAGATGCTGATTGCAATCGCTCCAGGCGACGTTCGAGGAGCGTTTGGGAGACGTCCTGTCGCCGCGGGCGCCTCGTTCTGTCTGGTGATCGGTGTTTTGTCTATGCATGCGGGTGCGCTCGATCAGAGACACCATATCCGAGACGACCGCCCAATAACTGTCCTGCTGAAGATCGCCGATTGTCACATGGGATTCAGAAGCCGCGGGCATGGGACTCCTCCTTAACCAGCGATACGCTTGCAGTGCTACCCGAATGTTAACTTCGCGCACCGGAAAACTACGGCAAAGAACGAGCGGCAAGAGCCGATCGTCAATGGCGGAATTTGCGCCACTATGCTGGCCTTATTCCGAACGCTCGCTCGAACCGTTTTGCGTAGTCCGGCCAGACCTCGGGGTTGATGATGCGCGGCGGCCGCTTGCCGTCGAAGGCATCGAGGATTTGTTCGGCGGCGATCCGGCCCATGTTTTCCCGCGCCTCTTTGGTGACACCCGCGGTGTGGGGGCTTGCCAGCACGTTATCGAATTGCAGCAGCGGATGCTCTGGCGGCGGCGGCTCCTTGGACCAGACATCGAGGCCGGCGCCGGCGATGCGCTTTTCGCGCATCGCCTCGAGCAGTGCGGCCTCGTCGTGGATAAAGCCCCGCGCCGTGGTGATGAAGAAGGCATGCGGGCGCATCATCGCAAATTCGCGCGCGCCGATCATGCCGCGACTGTCCCTGGTCAGCGGACAAGAGATCGAGACGTAATCGGAGCGGCGCAGCAAATCCTCGAGTTCGACCTTTTCGCCGCCGCGCAACGCCATTTCCGAGGCTGACAGATAGGGATCGTAGGCCAGCACGTTCATGCGCAACAGGCCCCGGCAGAGCTCGGCGACGCGGCGGCCGACATTGCCGAGCCCGACAATGCCGATGGTCTTGCCTTGCGCTTCGTTGCCGATCAGGGCGTTGCGATTGACGTTGCGGTCGCGCCGCAGCGCGCGGTCGGCTTCGATAATGCGCTTCGATAGCGTCAAGAGCATCCCGAGCGCATGCTCGGCAACGGAGTTGGCATTGCCGCCGGATTGATTGACGACCAGAACTCCGGCTGCCGTGCAGGCATCGACATCGACGGGGTCGAAGCCCGCGCCGTTGCTGGAGACGATCAGGAGGTTCGGCGCGCGTCGCAAGAGATCCGCATCGACGTGGAAGTGGCGCGCCAGTTCGTCACGCGCCGCGCCAACCTGGTAGGCATGCGCCGCAGTGAGGATCGGTGCCGAGACCGCATCGAGACTTTCGTTGTCCAGCCGGTCGAGCCGAACGTCGGGGCGCGATTTGAGGATCGTTTCATAGATCGGGTGCGCGAGATATTTGACATAGAACACGCGCTTGTTGTTGACGGACATTCAAGGCCTTTCGTCAGGAGAAATCATATCGCAGCCGGGCGGCGGCACCTTCGGGCGCGTTACTTCGCATCGCGGCAGGCAGGGCGGAGCCGGCATCATTTGAATAATCGGCCCCATTTCGCACAATCCGCATGGATCTTGGCGTCGAAGGCTTGCGGCAAGCTGCCGATCGGCAGCGCGCCGAGCTTGCCGAGCCGCTCCTTGACGGAGTCCGTGTTCAACGCGGCGACGAAATCATGGGAGAGCTTTGCGACAAGATCGGCCGGCATGTTGGCGTGGCCAAGCAGCCCCCACCACACTTCGGTGTCATAACCCGGCACGCTTTCGCCCATGCTCGGCACATCGGGCAGGAACGGCGCGCGCGAGGCGGTCGTGACCGCGAGCGCCCGGACGGTCCCGGCCTGCAGCTGGCCTACAGATTCCGGCCCGTTGTTGAACGACATCGGAATTTGCCCGCCGAGGAGGTCGTTGATCGCGGGCGCGCCTCCCTTGTAGGGAATGGACTCGATGTCGAGCTTGGCGAGGCTCTTTAAGAGTTCGCCCGCAAGATGGGTCGATGTCCCCGTCCCCGCATGCGCGAACGACAGGCTGCCCGGCTTCGCTCTCGCCTGCTTGATGACATCGGACAGCGACTTGGACGGAGAATCCGCTCGAACCAGCAAGATGTTCGGCGACGAAGTGAGCAGCGAGATCGGCGTGAAATCCTTGAACGTGTCGTAGGAAATCTTGGGATACAGGAACGCATTGGTGGCGTGCCCGCTGGCGACGACAATCAGCGTGTAGCCATCCGGCGGCGACGACACCAGCGCTTGCGAAGCAACCACCCCGTCGGCGCCGGGGCGATTCTCGACCACGACGGTCTGGCCCCATTGCCGCGACACCACATCGCCGAGCGTGCGGGCGAGGATATCCACCCCGCCACCGGCTGCGTATGGCACAAAAATGTGCACGGGCTTCGAGGGAAATGATTGGGCGGACGCGGCACCGTCGGCGGCAAGCATCGTCGCGACAATGGCAGCGGCCCAAAACCACCTGCCCATGGCATCCTCCCAATATCGGGTAGCTGTTGTATCGCACACCAAGACAACCGCGAGCACCGTCGCGCCGCGCAGATCACGCTATGGGCCGGGGCATGTTGACAATCCCGCTGGTCGCGTCAAGTTCGGCACCAACCAAAACCAAGATCGTCCGCGACGGAAGGGAGAAAGAGATGGCGGCCGCGAAGCAGACTTCGCCCGAGGCTTCGCATGAGCAGAGTTGGCACGGAATCGTGCTGCAAACGCTCAAGCGCAACGAGATCCGGCTGGTGCCTTACGTGCCCGATCGCGTGTTGACCACGCTGATCAAGAATTTGCACGCCGATCCCTATTTCACGACCTTTTCAGCCGCGCGCGAGGAAGAAGCGGTCGGCATCGTCTCCGGCGCCTGGATGGGCGGCATGCGCGGCGCGGTGCTGATGCAGACGTCGGGTTTCGCGACGCTCGCCAATGTGCTGGCCTCGCTCGCCATGCCTTATCAGATCCCGCTGATCCTGTTCGTCTCCGAGCGCGGCACGCTCGGCGAATTCAACTACGGACAATCGCTGGTCTGCCGCACCATGCGGCCGGTGCTGGATTCGCTCGCCATGGAGCATCACACCGCAACCCGGCTCGATGAATTCGAATTCATCGTCGACCGATCGATCAAGCAGGCCATCACCACGCAGGCGCCGGTCGCGCTGATCCTGTCGCCACTTCTGACCGGCGGCAAAGTTTTTGACAAGTGAGCGACAGATGACGACCGCAACCAGTGCATCCGTCCGCAACACCAAGGTGATGAACCGGTTCGATCTCACCTCGCGGCTGATCGGAAGGCTGAAGAACGAGGAAGCCGTGATCGGCGGCATCGGCAACACCAATTTCGATCTATGGGCCGCCGGTCATCGCCCGCAGAACTTCTATATGCTCGGCAGCATGGGGCTTGCGTTCCCGATCGCGCTCGGCGTCGCGCTGGCGCAGCCGCAGCGGCGCGTCTTCGCGCTCGAGGGCGACGGCTCGCTGTTGATGCAACTGGGCTCGCTCTCGACCATTGCGACACTTAAGCCGAAAAATCTCACCATGGTGGTGATGGACAATGGCGTCTACCAGATCACCGGCGCGCAGCCGACGCCTGCTGCCGCCGTTTCCGATCTGGTCGCGATCGCCGTCGGCTGCGGCCTCACCAATAGTGCCTGGGCGGCTGATGAAGAAGACTTTGAGCGCCTGATCGATCAGTCGATGTCGACCTCCGGCCCGACGCTGATCGGGGTGCGCATCGACGACAAGCCGGGGGTCGGAACCACCCGGCGCGATCCCGTGCAAATCCGCGAGCGTTTCATGCTGGGCTTGGGCGTGCGGCAGGCGCTTTGATCTCGGGCCAGCGTCGTTAACTACACGCGGTCGCTGCCGCCCTGGACTGGGCCATTCAACGGCCGCGCCAATCGCGCGCTAGCGTGTCCTGACGGAAAACTCCTCGCGGGGTTGCTAGCCCAGCGAGGATTGATTGATAGAATAGCCTCCGGGTCAATCGATGATCTTGACGACCCTGCGGGTTCGCGGCTCGACGATCACCCGTCGATCGTTGACCACCGCATAGCGGTATTCGCCATAGCTCGGAACCGGCCGCAACTCGACCTCCGGTGCTAGCGGCTCGCCGACCACCACGCGCTCGCGCACCACGACCGACGGTGCACGTTCGCGCTGGACCGAGGTGATCACGGCATTCGGTATTTCGAGGCCTGCGCCGACGGCCGCGCCGACGGTGCCGCCCACGATCTCGCCGACCGGCCCGGCAACTTCGCCGCCTGCCCGCGCGCCATTGGCAGCACCAGCTGCGGTGGTCGATTGCGCAAAGGCCGCGCTCGACGCCAACAGCGAAGCGCCGATCAGCGTAACAGCAAGACTATTCTTCATTCTGTCCTCCAGTGGTTTGTGACGCGTTCAACCACGAAGGACGCTTGTATGTTCCGGTTCCGCTGCGACAAAATTCACCGCGGAACAAGGCTTCAATGGAGTTCCCGTTAGAGCAGCCCCGCGCCGCGCGCCCATTTGTATTTGGCGCCCAACACCTCGACCGGCAGCTCGGTCGAATAGGCGTAGGCGGGGATGCCGTTCTGGTAGAGATACTCGGCCGCCTCCTCGACCTCGACGTCGCCGGCGAGCGAGGCGACCATCGGCTTCACGAAACCCTTGGCCTCCATCTCCTTCTTCACCTCGACCATGTTGCGGGCGAATACCATCGGCGGCGTCACGATGGTGTGCCAGTAACCCAGGATCAGCGAGTGGATGCGCTCATCGGATAGCCCTAGCTTGACGGTGTTGACATAGGTGATCGGCGGCTCGCCGCCGGTGATGTCGACGGGATTGCCGGCCGCGCCGAACGGCGGAATGAATTTGCGGAAGGCCGCGTCCAGATCCGGCGGCATCGCCATCAGCGACAGGCCGTTGTCGACCACCGAGTCCGACAACAGCACGCCCGAGCCGCCGGCGCCGGTGATGATCAGGATGTTCTCGCCCTTCGGGGTCGGCAGCACCGGGATGCCGCGCGCGAACTCGAGCAATTGTCTTAAGCTGCGGGCGCGGATCACGCCGGACTGCTTGAACACGTCCTCGTAGATCTTGTCGTTGCCGGCGAGCGCGCCGGTGTGCGACGAAGCAGCTTTGGCGCCGGCCGAGGTGCGGCCCGCCTTCAACACCACCACCGGCTTCTTCCTGGAAACGCGCTTGGCGGCTTCCGCAAAGGCGCGGCCGTCCTTGAGGTCTTCGCAGTGCTGCGCGATGAGGTTGGTGTTCGGATCCTGCTCGAAGAAGGCGAGCAAATCGTCTTCGTCGATATCGGATTTGTTGCCGAGCCCAACGATCGCGGAGACGCCCATTTTCGCAGAGCGCGAGAAGCCGATGATGGCCATGCCGATGCCGCCGGATTGCGACGACAGCGCTGCATGGCCTTTGACGTCGTAGGCGGTGCAGAACGTGGCGCAGAGATTGGCGGGGGTATAGTAGAAGCCGTAGATATTCGGTCCCATCAGGCGGACGTTGTACTTGTTGCCGATTTCGACTATTTCGGCCTGCAGCTCGGGCGCACCGGCCTCGGCAAAGCCGGAAGGGATGAGAACGGCGCCGGGAATTTTCTTCTCGCCGCATTCGACGAGTGCCCCGGCGACGAATTTTGCGGGGATTGCGAACACCGCGGTGTCGATCACGCCGGCTACATCCTTGACGCTCTTATAGGCCTTGTAGCCGAGAATTTCGGTTGCCTTCGGATGGATCGGATAGATCTCGCCCTTGTAGCCGCCGTTGATCAGGTTCTTCATCACCGAGTTGCCGATCTTGCCGTCCTCGGCGGAGGCGCCGATCACGGCAACCGCCTTTGGCTGCATGATGCGGTTCATCGCGGTGACGATTTCCTCGTTCGAGCGCGGTGCCGGACGCGGCTTGTGGTCGAAGTCGACGACGATGCGCACATCGGCGGCGATCGCGTCCTTCTTGCTGGCGAATACCGGGTTGAGATCGAGTTCGACGATCTCGGGGAAATCGCTGACGAGCTGCGACACCTTGACAATGATTTCGGCGAGCGCGTCGCGATTGACGGGGTCGCCGCCGCGCACACCCTTCAACATGTCGTGGGCCTGGATGCCGTCGAGCATCGAGAGCGCGTCCTGCCTGGTCGCGGGCGCCAGGCGGAAGGTGATGTCCTTCAGGACCTCGACCAGCACCCCTCCGAGGCCAAAGGCTACCAGCTTGCCGAATGAGCCGTCGGTGATGGCGCCGACGATAACCTCGGTGCCGCCGACCAGCATCTGCTGAATCTGAATGCCGTCGATCTTTGCGTCGGCCTTGTACTTTTTGGCGTTGGCAACAATGGTCTCGTAATTCTTTTCCACCTCTGCAGCGGTCTTGACGCCGACCACGACGCCGCCGGCCTCGGTCTTGTGGAGAATGTCCGGCGAGACGATTTTCATCACCACCGGGAAGCTCATGTCGGACGCGATCTTGACTGCCTCGTCTGCGGATTTGGCCACGCCCTCCTTCGGAACCGGAATTCCGTAGGCGTCGCACACCAGTTTGCCTTCCGGCGCCGTCAGGCTCGCGCGCTTGTCCGCCTTGACCTGATCGAGCACTTTGCGGACCGCGTCTTTGGACTCCGACATTGAACTTCCTCCCGGGCGTCATTTTATGGCATTTGGTATGCCAGAGATGACGTTGTCAAGACAAGCCGCACCATGGAAACGCCGAAAACACGGGGCAACTTGACAGTCTGGCATCTGGTATGCCAAAAATCCTGCAGGGATTCTTCTGGTACAAGGCGTCTCCTCGAACAGGAGCCACCTCGTGTCCATACGGAAACAAACCAAGGCACCGCCCACCATGGCCGATGCAGATATCGCGATCGTCCGTATTGCCCCGGAGACGAGCTTCAAGAACAAGGCCTATGAGGCCTTGAAGGAAGCCATCCTGAAGATGGACATCTATGCGACGCCCGAGCCGGTGATGCTCGACGAGCGCGCGCTATCTGAGCGCCTCGGCGTCAGCCGCACGCCGATCCGCGAAGCCATCGCGATGCTGGAGCAGGACGGTTTCGTGAAGACGGTGCCACGCCGCGGCATCGTGGTGGTACGTCGGACCAAGAACGAGATCGTCGACATGATCAGGGCCTGGGCCGCGCTCGAGAGCATGGCGGCGCGGCTGATCACGACCACCGCGCGCAAAAAGGACATTTCGGCGCTGCGCGACTTCTTCAAGAATTTCGGCAAGGACCGCCTGCCGCAGGATCACATCGAGGAATATTCCAAGGCCAACATCGTCTTCCATCAGGCGCTGATCTCGCTCTCGGAGTCGCCGGTGCTGGTCGATATGACCAACGATATCCTGTTGCATGTGCGAGGCTTTCGGCAGCTCACGATCGGTCGCGTCGACCGCATCGCCGCCTCCCTGCCCGAGCATCTGGCGATCATCGAAGCCCTCGAAGAGCGCGATACCGAGCTTGCCGAGAAGCGCGCGCGCGACCACACGCTCGGCCTTGCCGCCTATGTCGAGGCGCACGGCCAGGAACTTGTTTGACCAACAGACGGCGATCAATTCGTCCTCGAAGAGACGACGATCAGGGAGAACAGGGCCATGCTGAACACCGCGACCAAGGCCGAATCACCGGCCGACCAGCAGGAGCTGACGGACGGCTTTCATCTCGTGATCGATGCGCTAAAGCTCAACGGCATCAAGACCATCTACGGCGTGCCGGGCATTCCGGTCACCGACCTCGGCCGCATGGCGCAGGCCGCGGGCATCCGCGTCATCTCGTTTCGTCACGAGCAGAACGCCGGCAATGCGGCTGCGATCGCAGGCTTTCTGACCAAGAAGCCCGGCGTCTGCCTGACAGTGTCGGCCCCCGGTTTTCTCAACGGCCTGACCGCGCTCGCCAACGCCACCACCAACTGCTTCCCGATGATCCTGATCTCGGGCTCATCGGAGCGCGAGATCGTCGACCTGCAGCAGGGCGACTATGAAGAGATGGACCAGCTCGCGATCGCAAAGCCGCTCTGCAAGGCCGCGTTCCGCGTGCTGCACGCCGGCGATATCGGCATTGGCTTGGCGCGCGCGATCCGAGCCGCGGTATCGGGCCGTCCTGGCGGCGTCTATCTCGATTTGCCCGGCAAACTTTTCGCCCAGGTGATGAGCGCGGACGACGGCGCGAAGTCGCTGGTCAAGGTGATCGACCCCGCACCGGCTCAGATCCCCGGCCCGAGCGCCGTCGGGCGCGCCCTCGATGTCCTGAAAAGTGCCAAACGCCCCCTCATCATCCTCGGCAAGGGCGCAGCCTACGCACAGGCCGACGACGATATCCGCGCGCTAGTCGAAAAGAGCGGCGTCCCTTTCCTTCCCATGAGCATGGCCAAGGGCCTGTTGCCCGACCTGCATCCACAATGCGCCGGCGCGGCGCGTTCGACCGTGCTGAGGGATGCCGACGTCGTGATGCTGATCGGCGCCCGTCTCAACTGGCTGCTGTCGCACGGCAAGGGCAAGAGCTGGGGCGATCGGCCTAAGAAGTTCATTCAGATCGACATCGAGCCGAAGGAAATGGATTCCAACGTCGAGATCGCCGCTCCCGTGGTCGGCGATATCGGCTCTTGCGTGACCGCGCTGCTCGAAGGCATGGGCGCCGACTGGCCGGCGCCGCCGGCCGACTGGGTCAGCTCGGTCAAGTCGAAGCGTGAAGAAAACATCGCCAAGCTGGCGCCGCGGCTGATGAACAACAAATCGCCGATGGATTACCACGGCGCGCTCGGTGCACTCAGGACCATCGTCAAGGAACGGCCGGATGCGATCCTGGTCAATGAAGGCGCCAACACGCTCGACCTCGCGCGCGGCGTGATCGACATGTACAAGCCGCGCAAGCGGCTCGACGTCGGCACCTGGGGCGTGATGGGCATCGGTATGGGCTTTGCCATTGCCGCCGCCATCGAAACCGGCAAGCCGGTGCTCGCGGTCGAAGGCGACTCAGCCTTCGGATTCTCCGGCATGGAGGTCGAGACCATCTGCCGCTACAACCTGCCGGTCTGCGTCGTCATCTTCAACAATGACGGCATCTATCGCGGAACCGACGTCAATCCGACCGGCGGTGGCGATGTTGCGCCGACCGTCTTCGTCAAGGGATCGCGCTACGACAAGATGATGGAGGCGTTCGGCGGCGTCGGCGTCAACGCGACCACGCCGGACGAGCTGAAGCGCGCCGTGAACGCAGCGATGGATTCGGGCAGGCCGACCCTGATCAACGCCGTGATCGATCCGGCGTCCGGTTCCGAGAGCGGGCGCATCGGCAATCTTAATCCGCAAAGCGTTTTGAAGAAGAAATGAAACGACCGACCCATCGATGTCATCCCCCGCCACCGGGTCTTGCCTTCGGCGAGCCCGACGACAAGCTCCGGCGGGAGATCCAGTACCCACTGAACTATCGTGAAGACGAGAGCTGTACCCAATTGGACCGACGGTGGGTGCTGGATGCCCGGCCGGAACCTGTCATCGGGCGGCCATTCGGCCGACCCGTTGGCGGGTATGACGACATTACATTTATGGAGAGAGTAAGATGACCAAGGCGCTGATGGGCGTTCGCATTCTCGATTTCACCCACGTCCAGTCGGGACCAACCTGCACGCAATTGTTGGCCTGGTTCGGCGCCGACGTGATCAAGATCGAGCGTCCGGGCGTCGGCGACATCACCCGCGGCCAGTTGCAGGACCTGCCCAATGTCGACAGCCTTTATTTCACCATGCTCAACCACAACAAGCGCTCGATCACCCTCGACACCAAGAACCCGAAGGGCAAGGAAGTCCTGACCGCGCTGATCAAGAACTGCGACGTGCTGGTGGAGAATTTCGGCCCCGGCGTGCTCGATCGCATGGGATTTCCCTGGGAGAAGATCCAGAGCATCAATCCGAAGATGATCGTAGCCTCGATCAAGGGTTTTGGCCCCGGCCCTTACGAAGACTGCAAGGTGTATGAGAACGTCGCGCAATGCACCGGCGGCGCGGCGTCGACCACCGGTTTTCGCGATGGACTGCCGCTCGTCACCGGCGCGCAGATCGGCGACAGCGGCACCGGATTGCACTTGGCGCTCGGCATCGTCACAGCGCTCTATCAGCGCACCAGGACGGGCAAGGGCCAGAAGGTCACCGCCGCGATGCAGGACGGCGTGTTGAACCTGGCGCGCGTCAAGCTGCGCGACCAGCAGCGCCTCGCCCACGGTCCGCTCACGGAGTATAGCCAATACGGCGAAGGCATTCCGTTCGGCGATGCCGTGCCGCGCGCCGGCAACGATTCCGGCGGTGGCCAGCCCGGCCGCATTCTCAAATGCAAGGGCTGGGAGACCGATCCCAACGCCTACATCTACTTCATCACCCAGGCGGCGGTGTGGGAGAAGATCTGCGACGTCATCGGCGAACCCGGCTGGACGACGCATCCCGATTACGCAAAACCCCCCGCCCGGCTGTCACGGCTGAACGAAATCTTCGCGCGCATCGAGCAGTGGACGATGACCAAGACCAAATTCGAGGCGATGGACATCCTCAACACCCACGACATCCCCTGCGGCCCGATCCTGTCGATGAAGGAGTTGATCGAAGATCAGTCGTTGCGCGCGACCGGCACGGTGGTCGAGGTCGATCACCCGACCCGCGGCAAGTATTTCTCGGTCGGCAACCCTATCAAGCTCTCCGAGAGCCCGAGCGAGGTGATCCGCTCGCCGCTGCTCGGCGAACACACCGACGAGATATTGCGCCGCGTCTTGGGGTACAGCGATCATCAGGTCGCGGAAATCCACGATTCCGGCGCGCTCGATCCGCCGCGCAAGCAGGCGGCCGAGTAACCGGCAACCACCCCCGATTGGAACCGCCAAAAGCCGCCGGCTTTCTGGCAGCTTTTTCGTTAATTCGAGAGGTCAACCACAGTCTGTTGCGTTGCAATATGTCTGATGCTGGCGTGCAAACAAATCACTTCTCACTGGTATCTGGTATACATAGATTGTTCTCAGACAACGACGCGGCGCTCGCGTCAGCCAGTGAAAGGGGACACCGATGTCCAAGACCCCATCCATCGGCTTCGTGCCTTCCACCACCCTGTTCGGCCGCTTCATGGCGAGTCTCGATCGTCTGTTGATGGCGAGCGCGCATATCGCCATTCGCAACTGCGACCTGCCTCACTTCGGCCTCTGAAGCCTTTGCGCATCAACGTTTCCGGGATCGCCGCTTTCGTTTCACGGCGCTGACCGAAATCCCGCTTTCGATAAATGGTCCCGATTTTTCGGGGCCATCTTTTTTGCGTGCCTGGTCAAATTTGCCGCAGACAAAAGTCGCTGCGGCATTTTCGCACTGCGACCGAGTAGCGCTTTGAACTCTTGACATAACGAATACGAAAATGCCCGCGATGCGATCGCATGAAGGAAGCGCGCGGGGGAGGTGCTATGACGGAGATGGTTCAGGCGACGGCCCCCACGGCCGGGCGCGTCAGTGATACCTATCGCTGGACGCAACTTGCGATCGGTGTCACCGCCATGGTGATGATCGCCAACTATCAATATGGCTGGACGTTCTTCGTCCCCGACATCCAAAAGAAATTCGGATGGGATCGGGCATCGATCCAGTGGGCATTCACGCTGTTCGTGCTGTTCGAAACCTGGTTGGTGCCGGTCGAAGGCTGGTTCGTCGATAAATACGGTCCGCGCGTCGTCCTTCTCATCGGCGGCATTCTCTGCGCGATCGGATGGGCCATTAACGCGCAGGCTACATCGCTCAACGGCTATTACCTCGGCATGATCATCGCAGGCATCGGCGCAGGCGCGGTGTACGGCACCTGCGTCGGCAATGCGCTGAAATGGTTTCCGGACAAGCGCGGACTGGCGGCCGGCATTACCGCCGCCGGATTTGGCGCAGGCTCGGCGCTCACGGTTGCGCCGATACAGGCGATGATCATGGATTCAGGCTTCCAGACCACGTTTCTTTATTTCGGTCTTGGGCAAGGGATCATCATCGTGATCCTCGCCTTCTTTCTGTTCGCGCCAAAGGCGGGACAAGTCCCCGCCGTGGTCCAGAATGCCAACCTGGTCCAGACCCGGCGCAACTATCAGCCGACGGAAGTGATGCGTCATCCGATCTTCTGGCTGATGTACTTCATGTTCGTGATGGTGGGTGCCGGCGGATTGATGGTGACCGCCAACCTGAAGCCGATCGCGGTCGACTGGAAAGTCGACAGCATTCCGGTCACGCTCGCAGGGTTGACGATGACGGCGGTGACGTTCGCCGCGACCATCGATCGGATTCTCAACGGCCTGACGCGGCCGTTCTTCGGCTGGATCTCCGACATGATCGGCCGCGAGAACACGATGTTCATCGCCTTCGGCCTCGAGGGCGTCGGCATCTGGGCGCTGTACATGTTCGGCCATGATCCGGTCTGGTTCGTGATCCTGTCAGGCCTCGTGTTCTTCGCCTGGGGCGAGATCTACTCGCTATTCCCCTCAACCTGCACCGATACGTTCGGTGCGAAATTCGCGACCACCAATGCGGGCCTGCTCTACACCGCCAAAGGAACCGCGGCGCTGCTGGTTCCGATCGCGAATTACATGCAGCAGACGTCGGGGAATTGGGACAACGTCTTCATCATCGCCGCGGGCGCCAATATTCTGGCGTCGCTGCTTGCGATCGTGGTCCTCAAGCCCTGGCGTAGGACGGTGGTGGCGAAATCGGTCGCCTGAGCGACCGTCCACTTCGCTCAAGATCGAGCGCTCGGCCCCTCGGGTCGGGCGCTTTTTCTTGTTTGACGCGCCGAGGGTTTCACTGGCGGTTGCGGTCGGCCGCCGCCCAGCAACCCTTGCGCGTGCGCGGCCTTATCCGAACTGGCTATTTCAAATGTTGCGCTGCAACCCAAGATACGCTTGCATGTTGGAATATGTTATACCAAGGTTCTTGCGACGTTAGGTCGCGACTTTGCGACACTAAGTCACAACCAAAAGAGCTCGATCCAAAAAGAGCGCATTGGGGGGATTCATGGTTTCGAACACCAACGAAGCCGCACCGGCGGCAGCTACGTCCAGCGGTTTCCGCTGGATGCAACTTGCGATGGGTATCGTCTGCATGGCGATGATCGCGAACCTGCAATACGGCTGGACGCTGTTCGTCGATCCGATCGATGCGAAATATCACTGGGGTCGCCCGGCGATCCAACTCGCCTTCACGCTTTTCGTGGTGACCGAGACCTGGCTGGTGCCGGTCGAAGCCTGGTTCGTCGACAAATACGGTCCGCGCATGGTCATCATGTTCGGCGGGGTCATGATCGCGCTTGCCTGGATCTTGAACGCCTACGCGGACTCGCTGATGCTGCTTTACAGTGCAGCGATCGTCGGCGGCCTAGGCGCCGGCGCCGTTTACGGCACCTGCGTCGGCAACGCGCTGAAATGGTTTCCCGACCGCCGCGGCCTCGCTGCAGGCGCGACTGCCGCAGGCTTCGGCGCGGGTGCTGCGCTCACGGTGGTGCCGATCGCGAGCATGATCGCCTCGAGCGGCTATCAGAGCGCATTCTTCATCTTCGGAATTGGACAGGGATTGATCGTGTTCATCCTCGCCTTCTTCCTGCGTCCGCCGTTGGTGGCGATGCCGGCGAAAAAGAAGCAGCTTAATTTGCCGCAAACCAAGATCGATTTCACGCCGCCGCAGGTGCTGCGCAGCCCGATCTTCTGGATCATGTATGTCGTGTTCGTGATGGTTGCCGCCGGCGGCTTGATGACCGCGGCGCAAATCGCGCCGATCGCCCACGACTTCAAGATCGCCAACGAACCGGTGAGCATGCTCGGCTTCCAGATGGCCGCGCTGACCTTTGCGATTTCGCTCGACCGCATCTTCGACGGATTCGGCCGTCCGCTTTTCGGATGGATCTCCGACAATATCGGCCGCGAGAACACGATGTTCATCGCTTTCGGCACCGGAGCGCTCATGCTGCTGACGCTGTCGGTCTATGGTCACATCCCCATCGTGTTCGTGCTGGCGACCGCGGTTTATTTCGGTGTGTTCGGCGAAATCTACAGCCTGTTTCCTGCGACATCGGGCGATACGTTCGGCGTTAAGTTCGCAACCACCAACAACGGCATGTTGTACACGGCAAAAGGCACCGCTTCGTTGTTGGTGCCGCTTGCGAGCATCGTGTCCGCCAGATATGGCTGGCAGGCGGTATTCGTGATCGCGGTCGCGCTCAACGCCACCGCGGCGCTGATGGCCCTGCTGGTGATCAAGCCGATCCGGCACGCCTTCATCCTTGGCAATGAGGCCGCGACCGCGGAGGCCGGGACACGGGACGTCAAGGCCGCCTGATCATCGTTGCACTCAATGCAAAGAGGCGAGCTTCGGCTCGCCTCTTTTTTGCGCGAACGGCTGTATGCAGAATACAACGGACGAATTCGTCCCCTGTTGTCGCGGCCACTCGCTTGCTGTCGGCGACACCATTAGCCACTGGAACGTCAATATTACTGCCGTTTTCTGTGATCCATGTCGTCCTAAAATCTTCTTCAGACAATTGACAATTGGCATAATGTATACCACTATTCTGTTCGACAAGACGCTCAACCGCTGACCAAGGAGGTTGCGATGCAAGTCAAAGACATCCTGCGCAAGAAAGCTTCACGCGTCGTGACGGTCCGCATGAACGAAACTGTCGCCGTTGCCGCGCAATTGATGCGCGCCAGCAATATCAGTGCGCTCGTGGTCAAGGACGTCGTCCGAACCGAAGGTAATACCGCAGCCGGCATGTTCACCGAGCGCGACATCGTTCGCGCGATTGCCGAACATGGCGTCGCCGGCATCAACTTCAAGGTCTCGCAGTTGATTTCAGTGCAGCAATTGGTCGCCTGCAGTTCGACCGACACGCTCGAGCACGTGCGTCATCTCATGAAGCGGCACCACATCCGCCATCTGCCGGTGATCGACGATTACAACCTCGCCGGCGTCATCAGCATGCGCGATATCAGCGCTGCGTTCGACGAAGAGGCTGCGGCCTCGACACGATCCGCCTCCGCTGCCTGACAAGGCTCCGTAGGCCACGAAATGGGACGGTTGACGGCGAACCGACGCCGGCGCTCAACACGGTGCCGGCGCTGGTCGCGCGGGGCGAAAATCGCCGCACGACATGACGGAATTGTCCGCCCCACGGAAACAACGGCACTCGCCTTTACATGATCGGACTGCCTGAGCCGCTTTCGCGCCCGGTAGACTTTTGCCGGGCATGACGCCATCCTGCCCTCCGAAATCCCGCAAAACAGGCGCGTGATCAGCCGCGTCCGGGGAAACAGAGGGCAGATATGATCAAGACGCGATTCACCGAACTCGTCGGCGTCGAACACCCTATCGTCCAGGGTGGCATGCAATGGGTCGGCCGTGCCGGGCTGGTCGCCGCCGTTGCCAATGCCGGCGCGCTCGGCTTCATCACCGCGCTGACGCAGCCGACGCCGGAAGATCTCAGCAAGGAAATCGCGCGCTGCCGCGACATGACCGACAAGCCGTTCGGCGTCAACCTCACCATTCTCCCATCGATCAAGCCGCCACCTTACGCAGAATACCGTCAGGCCATCATCGAGAGCGGCATCAAGGTCGTCGAGACGGCCGGCAACAAGCCGCAGGAGCATGTCACCGAATTCAAGAAACACGGCATCAAGGTCGTGCACAAATGCACCAGCGTCCGCCACGCGCTGTCGGCGGAGCGCATGGAGGTCGATGCGATCTCGATCGACGGATTCGAATGCGCCGGCCACCCGGGCGAGGACGATACTCCCGGCCTGATCCTGATTCCGGTCGCCGCCGGCAAGGTGAAGATTCCGATGATCGCCTCCGGCGGTTTTGGTGACGGCCGGGGCCTGGTCGCCGCATTGGCACTCGGGGCCGAGGGCATCAACATGGGCACGCGCTTCATGTGCACCAAGGAGAGCCCGATCCATCAGTTGATCAAGGAAAAGATCGTCGCCAATGACGAGCGCGAGACCGAGCTGATCTTCCGCACCATGCGCAACACCTCGCGCGTCGCCAAGAACGCGATCTCCACCAGGGTCGTCGCCATGGAGAAGGAGGGTGCTACCTTCGAGCAGGTCCGCGATCTCGTGGCTGGCGCGCGCGGCAAAATGGTCTACGCGTCAGGCGATGCCGATGAAGGCATCTGGTCTGCAGGGCAAGTGCAGGGATTGATCCACGACATTCCCTCTTGTGCTGAGCTCGTATCACGCATCATGCGCGAGGCCGAAACCATCATCCGCGGCCGGCTCGAAGGGATGATGTCCGGTGGGCAACGACAGGCCGCGGAATGAACGGCTCACGCTACCTGGAAGAGATGATCCCATGAAGGCTTATGTTTACGGCGCCAATGGCGCTTCCATCGCCGAGGTCGCCAAACCCGCGCCGAAGGGCACGCAAGTGCTGGTCCGCGTGCACGCCTGCGGACTCAATCGCGCCGATCTGGGCATGACCAAGGGTCATGCCCATGGCGCGGCCGGCGGCGTCGGCACGGTGCTCGGCATGGAATGGGCCGGCGAGGTTGCCGAGTTTGGACCGGAAGCCAGGGGCGTCAAGGTCGGCGACAGGATCATGGGCTCGGGCGGCGCCGCGTTTGCGGAATACACGCTGGCCGACCACGGCCGGTTGTTCCGCAGTCCCTCCCATATGAATTTCGAGGAAGCCGCCACCCTACCCGTCGCGCTCGCCACCATGCACAATGCGGTCGTGACCAACGGCGCTCTGCAGCCCGGCCAGACGGTCCTTATTCAAGGCGCGAGCTCAGGCGTCGGCCTGATGGCCATGCAAATCGCAAAGCTCAAGGGCGCGAAGACGGTGATCGGCTCTTCGACGGATGCGACGCGGCGCGGGCGCCTGAAGGAATTCGGCGCGGACCTTGCGGTGGATTCCAGCGATCCCGGCTGGGTGGATGAAGTATTAAAAGCAACGAACGGCGAAGGCGTCGACCTGATCGTCGACCAGGTTTCGGGGAAAGTCGCGAACCAAAATCTCGCCGCCACCAAGGTCAAGGGCCGGATCGTCAATGTCGGCCGGCTCGGCGGCACCCATGCCGATTTCAACTTCGACCTGCACGCCGCGCGCCGCATCAATTATATCGGCGTCACCTTCCGCACCCGCACCATCGAGGAAATCCGTGAGATCTTCGACGAAGTCCGCAAGGACATCTGGGACGCGGTAGAGCAGCGCAAACTGCAACTGCCGATCGACAAGATCTACAAATTCGACGAGATCGGCAAGGCGTTCGAGCACATGGAAGCCAACAGGCATCTCGGCAAAATCGTCGTGACGCTTTGATGTCGCTCTTTAAAATCAGAACGATTCGCAACAATCACTATGCGATCGAGTAGTGGCTGACCGGCGCTTTCATGTTCGTAAGCCCCCTGCTACACCCGAAAGCGCATGAGCGCTCCCGTTCACAAAGTCAAATCCTCCGTCGCGGCGATTTCGATCGTCGCCAGCGCCACCATGGCTACGGCCAAATTCGTGGTCGGCATCCTGATCGGCAGCCTCGCGCTGATCTCCGAGGCCCTGCATAGTTCGGTCGACCTGATAGCGACCGTCGTCACCTGGCTCGTGGTGCAAGTTTCCGACCGTCCCGCGGACGAGGAGCATCAGTACGGCCATGGCAAGCTCGAAAGCTTGTCGGCGCTTGGCGTCATCGCGCTACTTTATGTGTTGGCAGGCGGCATTCTGGTCGCATCCTGGAGCCACCTGCGCGAGGGCGCACCGCCGCCGACGATTTCGGCCGTTCCGTTCATCGTGCTGTTGATCGATATCGCCGTGAATCTCTGGCGCTCGTTTGCGCTGCATCGCACGGCGCGCGACACCAAGAGCCAGGCGTTGGCTGCCGATGCGCTGCATTTCGCATCCGACGTGCTTGGCTCGGTCGCCGTCATCGTCGGGCTTGCGCTGGCGGGACTGGGCTACTGGTGGGGCGACGCCGCCGCTGCCGTCGCTGTTGCCGTCGTGATCGCGCTGCTTGGCCTGCGGCTCGCGCGCTCAACCGTCGAGACGTTGCTTGACCGTGCCCCTGAAGGCGCGTCGGAGAAAGCCAGAGCCGCGATCAGAGCGGTGCCCGGCGTGGTCGGCGTCGAACGGTTGCGGGTCCGAATGGTCGGCCCGACGCACTTCGTCGACGCCGTCGTGCAGGTGCCGCGCACCTATCCGATCGACCGCGTCGACGACATCAAGCGCAAGGCGCAGGAGGCGGTCGGCGCCGCGCTCGGCGATGCCGACCTGACATTCACCACCGTGCCGGTCGCACGCAGCAATGAGAGCGTGCGCGAACGCATCATGGTGATTGCGCGCAACTCCGGCCTCGCCGTGCACCACGTCACCGTCCACGATCTCGGCGGCAAGCTCATCGTCGGCATCGATCTCGAAGTCGACGGCAATATGACGCTCACCGCGGCGCACAATATCGCCCACGACCTGGAACGCAGCATCCGTGACGACTTCGGCGAGGACGTCGAGGTCGATACCCATATCGAGCCGCTGCAGCCGGAATTGCCGCTCGGCACCGACGCCGCGCCCGATCGCGTCGAGGCGATCAAGACGGCGTTGTCGCGGTTTGCCGCCGACGGCGCGATCCAGGACATCCATAACGTGCGGGTTCGCGATACCGACGCCGGCGAAATTGTGAACTTCCATTGCCGGGCCGCGCCGTCGATGAGCGTGGTCAAGGTGCACGAGAACGTCGACGAGATCGAGCGCGCCTTGCGCCGCGCGTTCCCGACCGTGAAGCGCGTAATCAGTCATGCCGAGCCACCGTACACCTAGAAGCATGGCCGCGTTCACGTTTCGGACTCACTTTCGGATTCACGATTTCGCATTGGATAGCATTTATTTCGTTTTAACGAATCGTTGACTCTCGACAGCCCGCAAAAACTGGATTCAAATCGCTGTGATTCGGGAGCGGCGTGGGGCTCGTTCGAACGGTGCGGAAAAGAATCCGGTGGGGGTCTAAGGCATGGCGCGTGCGCATGCGACGAACGCGTGCGTCCAATCCGATTCGATCAAGGGATTGGCGCAATCGATCGCGAAGCCGGCCTACCATAGGCTTTTGATCGCGGAGCCGGCGCTTCGGCGCGCCGTGCCCACCCTTATCATCGCCTTCCTGATCACCATCTGCCTCGGCGCTTTCGTTCAAGTGGTCGACCAGAACCGGCAAAAGCGTGCGACCAACAAGCGCGACCTGGTGGCGTTGGCGGACATGCTTTCCGAGCGCATCGACCGTCTTGCGTCCGCGCGGCAAACGCGCCTCGCCAATATCGAACAGCTGCAATCCCTAATGCCCGATCTCATTCCGCCGTGGGGCTTTGCGGGCGGCCGCCGTGTCATCGTCACGGGCGGCGTCGACCGTCGTATCCTGGCCCGCGTCCCCGCCGAATCCAATCTCGGCGAAGCCGATCGCGTTCTCGACGAGATCTCAACCGCCCAGTTGCTCGCTGCGCCAAATCTCCAAAACGAAACCAGCGACATGACGCTGCCGAACGGCAACGGCGCGCTGGCGATCGCGCGTCTCATCAAGTCGTTGCCCGGTCAGATCATCGTCATCCAGGAAAAGAACGACCCGCTCTGGGGATCGGATGCCGCGCTGTCGGTGACGCTGTCGGCCACGACCGGTTTCGTCGTGCTGATCCTCGGCTTTGCATTCCACTGGCAATCGACCCGCGCCCGCGAAGGCGACCTCATCAATGACGCGGTACGCGGGCGGATCGATACCGCGCTCAATCGCGGCCGCTGCGGATTATGGGATTGGGACCTGTCGCGCGGCCGCATCTTCTGGTCGCAGTCGATGTTTACGATGCTTGGTCTTGAGAACCGCAGCGATCTCCTTACCTTCGGCGAAGTCAACGCGCTGGTGAAATCCGACGATATCGATCTGTTCGAAATCGCCGACCAGCTCATTTCCTCCAAGATCGATCACATCGATCAGACCTTTCGCATGAAGCATGTCGACGGCCACTGGATCTGGCTGCGTGTTCGCTGCGAATTCAACCTGGTCGCCGCCGATTCAAGCATGCACCTCATCGGCATCGCCGTCGACATCACCGAGCAGAAGAGCCTCGCGGAGAAGACCGTCGAAGCCGACGTCCGGCTGCGCGACGCGATCGAGACCATCCCCGAGGCGTTCGTGCTGTGGGACGCGGGTGACCGCCTGGTGCTCTGCAATTCGCACTTCCAGAAGCTGCACCGGCTGCCGGACTCGGCGGTGATTCCCGGAACCTCCTATGAGACCATCATTGAGGTCGGCAGCATGCCCGAGGTCAGGACCCGGCTGCACGAGAACGCCAATCAGGCGCCGGGCGCGCGGACCTTCGAGGCGCAGCTCGAGGATGGCAGCTGGCTGCATATCAGCGAACGCCGCACCAAGGACGGCGGCTACGTCTCGGTCGGCACCGACATCACCCGCATCAAGGAGCACGAGCAGAAACTGGTCGATAATGATTTGCGCCTGCGCGCCACCGTCATCGATCTGAAACGCTCGCAGGCGGCGCTGGAGCGCCAGGCCATCGAACTCGCCGACCTCGCCGAGAAATATTCCAGGGAGAAGACCCGCGCCGAGGAAGCCAACCAGACCAAATCGAAATTCCTCGCCAATATGAGCCACGAGCTGCGCACGCCGCTCAATGCCATCATCGGCTTCTCCGAGATCATGGAAAGCGGCATGTTCGGTAAGCTCGGCTCGGAGAAGTATCAGGAATACTGCCACGACATCCTGACCAGCGGTCACTATCTCCTGGAGGTCATCAACGACATCCTCGACATGTCCAAGATCGAGGCCGGACGGATGAAGCTCGACATGGAGCCGCTCGATATCTCCAAGACGCTCGCCGAATCGCTGCGCGTGGTGGCGGGTCGCGCCCACGACAAGCACCTGGTGATCGATGCGAACATCGAGCAAGCAATCTCCGTGGTGGCCGACCGCCGCGCCGCCAAGCAGATTTTGGTCAATCTTTTGTCCAACGCCGTAAAATTCACGCCCGACGGCGGCAAGGTGGTCGTCCGCACGCGATTGCTCGACGACAATATCGTGCTGATGATTGCCGACACCGGCATCGGTATCGCGCCGCATTCGCTGGCGCGGCTCGGCCGGCCGTTTGAGCAGGTCGAAAGCCAGCTCACCAAGACCTATCACGGTTCGGGGCTGGGGCTCGCGATTGCGCGATCGCTGACCCATCTGCACGGCGGCTCGATGCGACTGCGCTCGAAGCTTGGCACCGGCACCGTGGTCTACGTCTCGCTGCCGCGCGATCCGCGCAACACCAAGACCGGAATATCGGCGGCCGCGGCCGCCTGATTCCCTCTACGACCTCAGCGTCGGCGCGACTTCCCGCGCGACATGCACCAACGCAGCGATCAGCGGCCTCATCGGATCGCGCTGCGGAATAACCATCCCGATGCTGTAGTCCACCACGGGATCGACGATCGGGATGCTGCGGACGGCATCGGCAAGCCCCAGCGTTTCCGCTAGCTTCGCCGGCATGACGCTGGCCCAGCGCCCGGTCTTGACATGCGTATAGAGCACAAGCAGCGAGTTCGATGTCAATGTCGGCGTCGCTTCCGCGCCGACCGAGCGCAGCGCGCGGTCGATGATGCGCCGGTTCTGCATGTCCGGCGTCAGCAGGCACAGCGGCACCTGCCCCACTTCCTTCCAGGTGACGGAATCGCGGTCGCCGAACATGGCGTCCGGCGACGTCAGCAGCCGATAGCTTTCGTTATAAAGCGGGATGGTGCGAACTTTGCCGATCGGTTCGTTCTCGATATAGGTCAGTCCGGCATCGACCTCGAGATTTTCCAAAAGGCCCAGCACGTCGGGCGATGTACAGGAGACGACGCGAAAGCGCACCTCCGGGTGACGCGCGCGAAACGGGGTCGTAAGCTGCGCCACCATGCCGAGCACTGTAGGGATCGCCGCGATCTTGATCTCGCCGGAGAGCTTGTCCTTGACCCCGTTGATCTCCTGCCGCATCGCGCGGGCGTCGCCAACGATGCGACGCGCCCAATCGAGCGCCCGCTCGCCCTCGGGCGTAAAACCCTGGAACCGTGAGCCCCGCTGCACCAGCATCACGCCCAAGAATTCTTCGAGTTGCTTGAGAACATCGTCGGCTGCGTCACGAGGCAGGCCTCCGCTGCGCGCCCGAAATGTCGCTCCTTGGCGAGCGCCAGCAGAAGTTCAAGCTTGTCAATCAAGAAGCGAAACCTTTCGCGAACCGATTAACCGAATGTCATGAATATCACGCCCGTCGCCGTACCCATATGCCAAAGAACGCTGCCAGCACGCGTGTTTTTTGACGCTCATTGCATTTTCATATCGCCTCATTTTACAAACCTATTGATCGTGTTTCCCTATCGCAGCATGAGACAGCTTTATTGATGTTTAAAGGGATTCCACTACTTATTCCGGAAGCGAAAAAATCCTGATCGGAAAAGTAGATGTCGTCGCTTTACGAGCCATCTTATGAACCCTGGGATGAGACACGCGGCGCCGAGATCATCGCCGAAAACAGCAAGGACGAAGGCCCGACGTTAGCAATCCTGCACGCGCTGCAGGAAGCCTTCGGCTATGTGCCGGAGCCCGCCATTCCCATGGTCGCCTCCGCGCTCAACCTTTCGCGCGCCGAGGTCTATGGCGTGTTCACCTTCTATCATGATTTTCGCAAGAAGCCGGCCGGCCGTCATGTGCTGAAGCTATGCCGCGCGGAGGCTTGCCAGGCCGCAGGCGGCGACGTGCTGGCGGCGCGCGCGGAAGCCAAACTCGGTATCGCGATCGGCAACACGACACCCGACGATCGCGTGACGCTCGAGCCGATCTATTGCCTCGGCCTCTGCGCCACCGCGCCATCGGCGATGCTGGATGGGCGCGTCGTGGGGCGACTGGACGAAGCACGCATCGATGCGCTGGTCGCGGAAGCGCTGCGATGACGATGCGTCTTTTCATCCCGCGCGATGCCGGCGCGATCGCCGTCGGTGCCGACGACATCGCGATAGCGTTCGAACAAGCCGCCGCCAAACGCGGTACCAGCAGATCAACAGCGAAACCCGCGCGGTGCACGCGGCCGCGTTCTGGACTTGCGCGCGCGGCATCATTGCTCTGCGTGAAGACGTCGGGCGCCACAACGCGCTCGACAAGCTTGCCGGCGCGCTGGCGCAACAAAAGATCGACGCCAGCGAAGGCATGGTGCTCCTGACCAGCCGGGTTTCGGTGGAGATGGTGCAGAAGACGGCCGCGATAGGCGCGCCGCTGATGGTCGCGGTATCGGCACCGACGGCGTTGGCGGTACGGACGGCAGATGCCGCGGGGATCACGCTTGTCGCTTCGCGCGGTCGGATGGGTTTGAGACCTTCACTCATCCGGAAAGATTCGCGTCAGAACAAAAGACCAGCACCCTGGAGGCTGCCGATGTCGCCTGATCGCCTAATCTACATGGCCAACCAGATCGGGAAATTCTTTCGCAGCCAGGGCCACGACAAGGCTGTTGCGGGTATCGCCGAACATATCAAGAAATTCTGGGACCCGCGCATGCGCGAGGCGATCTTTGCCCATCTCGACGCCGGCGGCGCGGGCCTCGATCCAGACGTCCGCGACGCCATCACGACGCTGAAGCGATTTTAGCCAACCACCGCCCTAAACACCCGTCGCACCTCGCTCTGCGTCTCCTTGACCCGCGCCTCCAGCGCCGAAAAGTCCGGCGCGTCCCCTGCCCGCGCCATCACCTGCAACAAATCTTCGCCCGCCGCCTCCGGCTTGAACTTGTCGCTGACGCAAAGCCGAAGGATTTGCGTCAGGTCGTGATAGAGCCGCGTTGCGGAGCGAAGTATTTCGGCCTCCGATTGGCCGAGCACGCCAAGTTTGGCCGCATTCTCGAGTACTGCTGACGTATTGACACTCAGGATGTCCGGCTTTTCGGCGGCATGAACCAATTGCAGGTATTGCGCGATAAAATCGATATCGACCAGACCGCCGGCAGCATATTTCAGGTCCCAAAGATCGTCTTCGCCCTTCTCCAGCGCGATGGCGCGACGCATATCGGCGACATCGTTCGCGGTGCCCGCGCGATCGCGCGGTCGGGTCAGCACGTCGTGAATGACCTTTTCGATCCGGACGCGAAACTCGGGCGGCGCCGAAATGACCCGCGCCCGCGTAAGCGCCATATGTTCCCAGGTCCATGCCTCGTGTTCCTGGTATTCGGCAAACGACTGGATGCGCGAGGCGACCGGTCCGGCCCGTCCCGAGGGGCGCAGCCGCATGTCAATCTCATAGAGCACGCCGTAGTTCGTCCGTGTGGTGAAGGCCGAGATCAGCCGCTGGGTGAAGCGCGCGAAATATTGCGCGCCGTGCAGCGAGGGCGTGCCGTCGGAATCGGGATGTTCCGCATCGAAATCATAGAGCAGGATCAGATCGAGGTCGGAAGCAGCGGTCATCTCGCGGCTGCCGAGCCGCCCCATCGCCACGATCGCGGTCTGCTGCCCTTTGATGTGGCCGTACTGGGCCGCGAAACGTCCGGTGACGAGACCATGCACGGTGTGGACGATACCCTCGGCGACGTCGGCAAAGGCCGTGCTCGCCTGCTGCGCGGAGACCGTGCCGGACAGGATTCGCGTGCCGATCAGGAACAGGCTTTCCTGGCCGAACAGGCGGAGGCGATCGAGGAATTCTTCGTACGAGTCCGCGTCCTTCAGCGTCGCCGCAAGCCGCGCCGACAATTCGCGCTGATCCGGCATCGCGCCGAAGAAGCGCGGATCGATCAAGCCGTCCATGAGCTGCGGCTGCCGCGCCAGCATATCGCCGAGCCGAGGTGCCGCGCCAAGCACCAGCGCCACCAGCGCCACGAGGTCACGGTTCTGGCTGAGCAGCGTGATCAGCCGCCCGCCGCGCTGCAGCGCCTGCAGGAAGCGGTCAAATGCGGTCACCGCGCGATCCGGTTCTTCGGCGTCCGCGAGGCCTTCGATCAGCACAGGCACGAACTCGACAAAGGCGTTGCGCGTCGATTCGGGCCGGAATACGCGATAGTCGCCCGCCATCCATTGCTGCAGCGTCCGCGCCGCCGCACTCGGCTTCTTGAAGCCCAGCGTGATGAGATGCTCGAGCAGTCGCGGATCCTCGGGGCCTGCATCGTAGTCGATATCTGGTAGCTTGGCGGTACCCGTGGGATCGTCGCCCTCGAACAGCTTTGCGTAATGGCCGTGCACGACGTTGAGATGACCGAGCAAATCTTTCGCGAAAGCCTCGCGGTCCTTGTAACCAAAAAAGTTCGCAAAACGCTCCACGCCCGCGATATCGCCGGGCAGCGAATGCGTCTGTTCGTCGGCGATCATCTGCAGCCGGTGTTCGACCCGGCGCAGGAATTCATACGCTGTGGTGAGTTCGTCGCGGGCCTGGAATGTGATCCAGTTGCTCGAAGCCAGCACGCTCAGTGCGTCCAAGGTCGGCCGCACCCGCAATTCCGGATGCCTGCCGCCGGCGATGAGCTGTTGCGTTTGCGCAAAGAACTCGATTTCGCGGATGCCGCCGCGCCCGACCTTGACGTTGTGGCCTTCGACCGCGACCTCGCTCTGGCCACGAAAGAGCTGCATCTGCCGTTTCATGTCGTGCACATCGGCAAGCGCTGAGAAGTCCAGGTGCTTGCGCCAGACGAACGGCGCGATCTCCGCGACCATTGCCTCGCCCGCCCTGAGGTCGCCAGCGCAGGGCCGAGCCTTGATCATGGCGGCGCGTTCCCAGGTCCGGCCTTCCCGCTCGTAGTAATGCAGCGCCGCGGCGGTCGAGATCGCCACTTGCGTCGAAGCCGGATCCGGCCGCAGCCGCAGGTCGACGCGAAACACATAGCCGTCGCCGGTGCGCTGTTGCAACAGCCGCGCGAGAGCCTGCGTGACGCGCACGAAGAACGGCTGCGGCTCGATATCGTTCGCCAGCGTCGGCGCCGCAGCATCGAAGAACACGATCAGATCGATGTCGCTGGAATAATTGAGCTCGCCCGCGCCCATCTTGCCCATGGCCAGCACGAACAGGCCGCTACCCTCCTCAGGCCGATCCGGGTGCGGCGGCGACAGCCTGCCGCGTACGGCCTCCTGCCGCAAAAGATAGCGCAGCGCCGCCTGCACGGAAGCGACCGCGAGGTCGGTCAGCGCCGCCGTCACGCGCATCACCGGCCAGACCCCGCCGATGTCGCACAGCGCGATCAGCAGCGCCGCTTCCGATTTCGTACAGCGGAGCGGGCGCATCATTTCGGTTTCGCCGGATGCTGCGAACACCTCGCGTGAGGCTGTTTCGATAAGCCAAGCAAGATGCGCTTCAGGATCGCATGTGAGCAGCCGGATCAGGCGTGCTGCGTCCGATCGCATCAGGTCGAAGAGATAGGGCGAGAATTCGATGATTCCGAGCAGGATGGGCTTGACGAAGCGATGATCCAAGAGATCTTTGATCGCAGCCGCCTGTTGCGGCTCGAGCTCGGCGAGCCAGACCGTCAGACCTTGTTCGGCTTTGTCGGAAGCGGCGACACGCGGTCCGTCCGCGAACCGCGCGGCCAGTGCGGTGGATTTGACCTTCGCTTCCGCGTATCCCGGCGCGGAGGAATTCATGCCACCTTCTGTGGCACATCCTGCGTTTGAACCGCAAGCCTGTCGCTGGCACCCTTCAGCGCCGGGATTGCCAGGCTCGCGGTCAGGCCCGGGCTGGCGTCACCGAGCCTGAGCTCGCCGCCATGCAGCGTGGCGACCGCCGCGGCCAAACTCAATCCGAGGCCGGAGCCCGGCAGCGTGCGACTAGCCTCCAACCGCACGAATCGCTCCACCGCATGTTTGCGATCCGTATCCGGAATTCCGGGTCCGTGATCAGTGACGCTGAGCAGCACCCAGTCGCCGTCGCGCCGGGCCTCGATCAGGACCTGCTTCGCGTCCATGCTGACGACCGCCCCCGCCGGCTGCGCCGGCGCAACGGGCTTTCCATATTTGATCGCATTCTCGACAAGGTTCGCCAGCGCCTGACTGATCAATTCGCGATTGCCGTGGATCGGCACCGGCGCGGTCTTGACGCGCAGGCTCATGCCGCCGTCTTCGGCGAGCGGCTCATAGAGTTCATGGATGCCATTGGCCACCTCGGCAGCATCAAAGTCATCCATGTTGCCGCGCGCTTGCCCGGATTCGGCGCGCGCGATCATCAACAGCGCATTAAAGGTACGAATCAAGCCATCGGATTCCTCGATGGTCCGTTCCAGTGCCGCGCGGTATTCGGCCTCGGTGGCCGATTTCGCCAGCGCTTCTTCGGCGCGATTGCGTAATCGCGTCAGTGGCGTCTTCAGATCGTGGGCGATATTGTCGGAAACTTCCTTCAAGCCCGTCATCAGGGCTTCGATCCGCTCGAGCATGGCGTTGAGGTTTCCGGCCAGGCGGTCGAGCTCGTCGCCGCTGCGCCCGACCGGCAGCCGTCCGCTCAGATCTCCGGCCATGATGCGCTGGGTAGTGCCGGTCATGGCATCGATCCGCCGCAGCACCCGCCGCGCGACAAAAATGCCGCCGCCGATGCCGAGGACAACGACCACCAGGATCGACCATTGCGCCGCCTTCGCGACGATGCTGAACAGCCGCCGCCGTTCCTCCAGATCTCGTCCGATCAAGAGCCGGAAGCCGCTGCTCAGCTGGTCGACGCGCACCAGTGCGCGGTGGTCGGTGTTGTCCTGATCGTCGAGCCGCCGGTAGGCGGTCTCGGACCAGCCGGTGGTGCCCATCACGCCGGGCGCCAGCGAGCCGACATTGCCGGCAATCGCCTGCCCATTCGGCGTGGTCAAGAGATATAGATTGGCGCTCGGCCGCAACGCCCGATTCTCAATGTTGGAAACCACGCCGCGCAAGCCCCGCCGCCCAAAGATTTCCGACAACTCGCTGATTTCCGCGTTCACGGTGGTTGAGATCTGTTCGGTGATCATGCGCCGCGTATTCCAGGCGAAATAGCCCAGCAGCGAGGCGGCAAACAGTGCAAACAGCAACAGATAGACCAGCGTCAGCCGGAACGCCGTGGTTCGGACCAGCTTACCGAATGCCGTCACGGATCATATACCGAATTTGAGGGTTTCGTCAGTTCTCGTCACCTGTCCGTCTCCTGTCGTCACCCGTTACTTTATCTTTTATCATCAATATCTTACCTCGCATCTGCCATCGTCAGCTATCGCCTGCTATCACTCGACGCTTCTCGCAAAGCGGGAAAAAAGTGGTAAGCTGGCGATATCCCCGCTTCCGAAGTGTCCGTGACGTCATTACATCCGTGACGGCATTCGGTACGTGATCACCACGCGCTCAAAAACCGAGGCCGTCACGGACAATTTTCAAGACCGCGTTCGACCACCTTACCGATTTTCTACCAAAGGGATGCTAAATGCCTCTGAACTCGAATCAAATTAAATCCCAGCAACCTGGGACGCATGCCGACGGCGGCGGCCTCTATCTCGTGGTCCGCGACAGCGGTGAACGGGTGTGGGCATTTCGCTTCACTGATCTCGACGGCAAGCGGGCGCAGATGGAGTTTGCCAAGGCGGTCGAGCGAGCCACTGGCAAGCCCGGCGAAAAATCGCTGGCCGAGGCGCGCGATGAAGCCAGGCACTATCGTGTCGAGTTGAGACGCAACGGCGTCGATCCGCGCATCAAGAAGCGCGCCGTGCAGAGCGGCGGTAGGACGTTTAAGGAATTTGCGGAAGAGCACTATCCAAGCTGGTGCAAAGGCCTGCATAAGGACGAACCGAAGAATTGGGAACGCTCGATCAGGGACGTGCCGAGCCTGCACAATCTCAAGCTCCACGCAATCACGACCGACGACGTGTTTAAGGCGTTAAAACCTCTGTGGGACGAAAAGCCGGTCACGGCCTCACGCATCCGTCAGCGCATCGAGCGCGTGCTCGACGCCGCCAAGGCGTTGAAACTTCGCTCGGGCGAGAACGCTGCGGCATGGCGAGGAAATCTCAAAGTGCTGTTGCCTTCAGTGCGAAAAGTCCGCAAGAAGAAACCGCACGCGTCGATATCCTATGGCAAGGCCCCTGCCCTGATGACGGCACTGAGTTACGATGCAGGCAACTCCGCGCGCTGCGTCGAAGTCGGCGTCCTCACCGTCACGCGCAGCCAAGAAATCCGCCTCATGGAATGGACTGAAATCGACTTCGACAGGAAGCAATGGCTGATCCCTGCGGAGAAAATGAAGATCAAAGGCGAGGAAGAGCCGAAGCCGCATTTGGTGCCGCTGTCCGATCAGGCTATCGAGATCATCCAATCGATGCCCCGCGTCGGCTGTTACGTATTTCCCTCAGACGCCAAGCAGACGGCGGACCACGCAGCGTTCCTTGCGAACGCACTGGTCGGCACGATCAAGCGCGCTGGCTTCGAGGCGACAATGCATGGCATGCGCACCACATTCCGCAACTGGGGCGGTGAGAGCGTCGAGCACAATTTCCGCCGTGAAGTGCTTGAGCATTGTCTGTCGCATCGGGTTGGCGACGAGAGCGAACTGTCTTACTGGACTGGCGATATGATCGAGCGACGACGGATCGTCCTGCAGTCCTGGGCGGACTACGTGAAACCGCGCAAGCCAAGGGCTGCAAAGAAAAAGCCCTCTCTTAAGCTTGTGGCTTGATCACCGCTCGCCAACTTTCGGCAATCTGCACACCCAACGGATTAGATCGTCGCGCATGATGATCGTGCGCCGGCCATGTTTGTGAGCATCGAGCGCGCCGCTCGCCGCTCAGCAAGAGGGTCGCCTGCGACCTGTTTTCAAGGGGCTCTGTTGTCTGGTTGCGGGGACCTGCAACCATCTCAAATTGCTTTTTCAGGCAGTAGCCTAGAGCGCAACGTCAGGCGCACACAGTTTGAGAAGCTGGCGCTCCCTAGCGTAGTCTGCGAATCCAACGATTTCAACATGTTACCAAAAAGTTTGGGCAAAGCGAGCCTCGTTGATCTTCATGGTGTTTCAGCGTGATCCCCCAAATCCATTCTACCGAAGAGTGAACGGCAACTGCAGGTTCAAATCGAGGAGGCCAACCACCGAGACCGACATACGCTGATGGTGGCCATTTGAAGTTGAAATTAAGAGGCAAAATCGCACGATAATCCTGGTGCACAATCATCCCTCCGGCGATCCGACGCCGTCGCAGGCAGACATCATGATGACCAAGGCGATCATCGATATAGCCGCGCCGCTCGGAATATCGATTCAAGATCACATCATCGTCGGCAAGAACGGGCATGCCAGCATGAAGGGGATGAAGCTGATATAGCACTGCAAAGTGACCTGCAGTGGACAACCGCAAAAGGAATTCAATTGCATGAAGCTCGTCGACGTCTTCACCTGGTCCAGCAGCGACCAGCGCTGACCCGGACGAAACGCCGCGGTTTGACGATGCAGCGACGCGATCGCCCGGTCGCTTGGCCGCTTCCCGGTCTCGCCTCGCTGGGCCCCGCCGGCAAGGCAACAGCTTGGTGCTAACGGTCGCGTTTGCTCACGGTTGTAGGCAATGGGCAATTCGAACAAACACCATTGTCGCACATCCGGCAGATCGTAAAGCGGTCCATCTCCGAGGTGTCCTGCCTAGCGAGCACGTCGCGGATCAGTTCTCCCAGTCGCTTTCTTTCCGATGGTGACAAGACGTCCACGAACGATGCGACGGCGGAAATCCGGGAGGTCAGCAGATCCTTTCGGAACGCCGCGCCTTTGGCGGTGAGATGCAAGGCGACCTCCCGGCCGTCCTTCCCAGGCCGGCGTTCAACAAGCCGATCCGAAACCAGCCGGTCCACGAGTCGGACCGTCCCCGAATGCGATAGGCCGAGGATTCGCCGGAGCTTGTCGTTGGTGATGCCCGGGCCATACCCAATGACGATGAGTGCGGCAGGCGTTTCGCCGGCGTGGCCTATGATGTCGCGGGCTCCCTGCTCGATCCGGTCCATCACGGCGAGCGAAAGCGCCCCCAGCAAATTCGCGATTTCAGACTCCATCACCATGCGGGCATAATATGTGCGGAGCGCATAAAAAACAACTTGACTGAATATGTGCGTTGCGCACATATTGTGCGAACGATGATCAACCGCAGCAGTTGCAGAGATCATCGCCGGATTTTGCAGCGAGTGGCCAAAGCGCCGGTTCGTGACTGCGCCTGTCATGCGCGACTTGAACACGAAGAAACATGGAGAATAGCGATGACTACGCGAAGCATCGCATTAACTGCTCCGAAAGCCGCCGACAGTGAACCCGCCCTGAAATACGTGCAGGCCAATGGAGTGCGGTTTGCCTACCTCGAACAGGGCAGCGGGCCTCTTGTCATGTTCATGCATGGCTTTCCCGACAACGCCTGGTCGTATCGAAAGCAGATGCAGGTCTTCGCGGATGCCGGATATCGCGCAGTCTCACCGTTCCTGCGTGGCTATGCGCCGACCGAGATTCCGGCGGATGGAATGTTCGATCCCATTGCGCTGGGCAAGGATCTCGAAGCACTGATCGCGGCGCTGAGCGACGACGGACAGGCATGTGTCGTTGGTATGGATTGGGGCGGCACGTCGACCTTCCAGGCGCTGGCCACGGCGCCATCGGCGATCAAGGCCGCCGTGGTCATGAACACCGCGCACCCGATCTCAATCTTGAGCCACAGGAAGGATCCAGGATACGTTCGATCCGTCTTCCATGTCTTTTTTTTCCAGATGGCCGGCGCTGACTCGCTGGTCAATATCGAGGGACTTCCTTTCGTCGATTATCTCTGGAAGCTGTGGTCGCCTGCATTCAAGAATGACGAGCATCTCCGTTCGATCAAGGAGACGCTCAGCTCTCCCGGTACCATGACGGCAGCACTCAAATACTATGGAGGCCTAACCGATGCGTTACGGGCGGGCCGGCTGCCGATCACCGAGATGCATACGCCGACGCTGACAATTTATGGCTGCAACGATCCGACGGCGAGGTACTCGGTAGAGATTGGACCTCTGTTCAAGGGGCCACATAAGCATATTGGCCTGCCCGATGTCGGACACTTCCCGCACCTCGAGCGCGAGGCTGAAGTCACCGGTCTGATCTTGGACTGGTTCAAGACGCACGCCCCAGCCTGAACGCACCAACTTCTTCAGGGTTCTTTGACCAGGAGTGCGCGCGATGGACGCCAAGACGCAGCAGCAACATGCCGAGACGTTTCACGGTCTCCACAGGAAGGAGGATCCGCTCATCCTGTTCAACGCTTGGGATGTTGCCACCGCCAAGGCCATCGCGAAGACTTCTCCGGCCGTTGCCACCAGTAGCGGTGCGGTCGCGTCCGCACTTGGGTACGCGGACGGAGAAGATGCCCCGTTGGATATGGTGACAGGTCTGGTGTCGCGGATAACCGCTGCTGTGTCGGTTCCAGTATCAATCGATCTGGAGGCAGGATATGGCGACACGCCGGACGCCGCCGCGGAGTCGGCGACCAAGATTCTGAAGGCCGGCGCGATAGGGATCAATATCGAAGACGGGCTCTCCGGGGGAAAGCGGCAACTCGTCAGTCTCGAACAGCATGCAGCGAAGATCAAAGCAGTGAGGGACGCTGCGCAAAAACTCGGAATTCATCTGTTCATCAATGCGAGAACTGATCCGTTTCTGCTGAAATTCGGATCGCCGGCTGAATCCCTGAATGAAGCGGCAAAGCGTGCGAAGGCTTATGCCGATGCCGGCGCTGACGGAATTTTTGTACCTGGCCTCACCGACCTCGCTCTCATCGAGAAGTTCGCTCAACTCACGCCTCTGCCGGTCAACATCATGGTGACGCAAGGTGTTCCCGAAATCCCGGATCTCGCCCGCGTCAGTGTTCGGCGGGTGAGTCTTGGGCCGTGGCCCATGATGGCGGCGATGCGTGTCATTGGACAGGCCGCCGCCGCGGTCGCCACCAGCAAGCAATACGGCACGTTTCTGCAACGGGGCGCAGCGTCGGCATGAGGTGTCAGCAGGTCATGGCAATCAAACCCACTCCATTCAAGCTTGGTATCCCGGACGCCGACATCGCCGACCTCCGCGACCGTCTTGCCCGCGCACGCCTGCCCGACCAGGCGCCGGGTGAGGCATGGGCCTACGGCACCGATGTCGCTTATCTCCACCAGCTCATCGAATACTGGCGCAATGATTTCGACTGGAGGGCGGAGGAAGCAGCGCTAAACGCCTTTCCGCAATTCTGTGTCCCGCTCGGCGGCATCGACCTACATTACCTGCATGTGCCCGGGGTCGGCCCCGATCCCATGCCGCTATTGTTGCTGCACGGCTGGCCCGGTTCGGTATTCGAGTTTCTCGATATCATCCCGCGCCTGACCGATCCCGCGCGCTTCGGCGGCGATGCGCGCGACGCGTTCACCGTCGTGGCGCCGTCCCTGCCGGGGTA
>Ga0210401_10000420_pt1 | contig 52805 bp, 58 predicted proteins | sample IncBWH32MmetaG_FD_150866 | JGI IMG/M metagenome (GOLD analysis project Ga0210401, IMG submission 150866) | Forest soil microbial communities from Barre Woods Harvard Forest LTER site, Petersham, Massachusetts, United States - Inc-BW-H-32-M | ecosystem: Environmental > Terrestrial > Soil >...
ACAAGTATGGCAGCGGAAGCACGTCGAAAAGACCAAAACCGCCCCGGATTGAGGTCTTGCCATTTCCGAACGGGTCCCAGGCAAAGCCAACTCGCGGCTCGAAGTTGTGATACGTAGGATTCTGAAACACGGTAGAACCAACAATCGTATCCTGAAACGTCTGGTTAAATGGGCTGTGCAGAGCCGACAAGTGGCCGTGGATTTCTGAAGGAACCGTCGACATCTCATAGCGTAAACCAAGGTTCACCGTCAAATTGCTGCGCAAGCGGATGTCGTCCTGAATATAGGCGCCGAAAATGCTGGATCGAAAATTAAAATGAAGGAACGGCGCGCTTGGTAGCGGAGCAAAAAGAACTATGGGATTATTCGTCAGAAAACCGTTGTTGGCGGGATCTGCCAGGGTGCCGAATGCGATTTCACCAAACGGAGCGGGGTCATAAGCATTCAGTTGAACTCGTTCCACGGCAAAACCCAGTAGCAGGCTGTGCTTTCCCCGGGTCAGGAAAACGTCGTCGTATCCCTGGTACGAATTCTCAAAGAAGTCGAGCCGCTCGACTTGGTTGGCTCCCGCCTGGATGGATATGTAGGGTGGCACATCGATCTGTGGGTTGTCGGCGCCCGGGCTTTCCCCTAACGCCGGGTTGTTGGCGAGGGGGTTAATCGCACTGGCAGCTTGTGAGGTATGTAGCGACCGGTTGAATCCGAAACGAGCGGAATTGACCGTCTGCGAGGTGAAGATATGAGTCTCTTCCAGGGCAACGTACGCCCTCCCCGTTGAGTTCCCAACGAGTACATCGTTCGCAGGGTCAGGCTGCGTAGCCGTGGCTGCGTCATATTGATAACTTGCAAAAATACTATCGTTGGCCGAAAACTTGTGATCCACGCGCCCCGTTCCGAAGTTCTCCGATGTAATGTGGGGCGCGGTAAACGAATAAAAGCCGACGTCCCCATTGCCAACCAGTCCTGCATTGGGTGCGCCCCACAAACCCAAATAAGGCAAAACCGCCTTATCAATTCCGGTCGCCGGATCCGGGTTGAAAGCGCCGGAAACCTTGTGCGTTGAACAAACACCGGGTTGTGGAATCGAACAAAGTGTCCCCTGGCGGGCCGCAAGCGAAGGAACGGGAACCGTGGCGGTGATGCCCTGGTTTTGGCGCAACCCCTCGTAATCCGCGAAGAAAAATGTCCGATCCTTCCAGATTGGACCACCGATGGCTGCTCCGAACTGATTTCGGCGAAAGGCCGGGATCTCGCCCACAGGATCAAAAAAATTCCTGGTGTCCAAGGCGCTGTTACGAAGATATTCGTAGACGTCGCCATGAAACTGATTCGTTCCGGACTTGGTCAGGGCGTTCACCACACCTCCGGAAGTGCGCCCATATTCCGCCGAATAGTTGCTGGTCAGCACAGAAAATTCTTGAACCGCATCGACACCCAACGTAGAGCCCTCCACGCTACCGGGCCCCCCATTTGTGTAATCATTCACGCTGATCCCGTCGATGCGGTAGTTGTTTTGCGTGGGGCGCGAGCCGGAGATGGTCATTTGCACTCCGTAACCCCGGCGAGCCCGGTCCGGCGAACCAGTGTTCGCTTGAATTGATCCGACCGAGTCTACGCCCGGTTGCAGCGTGGCAAGGGAAGTCCAATCGCGTCCATTCAATGGTAATTGCGCGACAGCTTCCTGGCTGACAACGCCGCCAACGGTCGAGTTCGTCAGTTGCACCGAGGGAGCCGCGTCGGTCACTTCAATCTTTTCAGCAACCTGGCCAACCTTCATCTTGATATTGAGCAATTGTTGGGCGCCGACGGTCAATGTAACGCCGTTTTGTACCGTGGTCGCAAAGCCCACCGCCGTAGCCGTGACATCATACTTGCCAGGCAAAAGATTAGGCGCGGAATAAAAACCCGCCGAATCGACTGTGACGGAGCGGTCGTCTCCCGTGCCCTGATTCTTAATCGAGACTTTCACGTTGGGTATGACAGCGCCCGTGGAATCGGTCACCGTGCCCGAGAGTGTGGCGCCGGCGACTTGGCCGTGGGCGCGTAGCGGCAACATGATGCACAACGCGACTACCACGAATGTGACAAAAGCGCCACCAAGGTTTCTCCAATCTCGATTGTGCACCTTGCCCCCCTCGATTCTCCAGTTTTCGCCCGCGGCAATACCGATTGCATCCTCACCTGATCGGCAGGTTTTAGCCAGATCGCAGTTGAGCTATAATCCCATTCCCGGTGCCACTTTTGACTTTTTCGCGGTGCGGCAGGAACCTTAGTGGTTTGGTCGTCGGAAAGTCTTGTAGAATTGCCAAAAGAAATCTTAAGAATTTATTTTTTCGATGGTAATGGGAACTCCGGTTAAGCATTTGTACGAGTTCGGGCCCTTTCAGCTGGCCCCCCCAGAGCGTCTCCTCCTCTGTGATGGCCGCCCTGTCCCCATGACTCCCAAGGCGTTTGACCTGCTAGTGGTCTTGGTGGAGAGGGGTGGACACCTCGTCGAGAAGGACGAATTGCTGAAGGCCGTTTGGCATGGTTCGTTCGTGGAGGAAGGCAATCTTTCGGTCACAGTTTCGTTCCTGAGGAAAGCCCTGAACGACGATCGCGGCTTGCATAAGTACATCGAGACGGTATCCAAACGGGGCTATCGGTTTGTAGCCGATGTCAGGCAGGTTGGTGAGCCGGAAAGCATGCTGCCCCAGCTGCGACCGGCGGAGCCTCGGGTAAACGGAGAGAAGAGCAAGGCTCGGGAGCCACTCTCAGCGGTCATGCTCAGACCGGCAACCGTACCTCCTACAAGGACTTTCCGTTGGACTATTCTGGCGGTTGCTCTGGGCTTCGGCGCGTTGGCGATCCTGGTCTGGGTGGTTACTCATCGTGGAGGCGGAACCATCCAGGCCCAACAAGAGGAAGCGATTCGCTCGCTCGCCGTCCTCCCGTTCCAAACGTTGGGCGCGGAGCCTAGCGACCAATACCTGGGGCTGGGGATGGCGGATGCTTTGATCACCCGGCTTGGAAACACCGGGAAGATCATCGTACGACCGACCAATGCCATTCAAAAGTACGTCGGAAGGGATCTGACCCCGCAGGCCGCCGGTCAGGAGCAGGGCGTCGATGCCGTTCTCGATGGACGCATTCAAAGAGAAGCGGATCGCGTTCGTCTGACTGTACAACTCATCCGTGTACACGACGGCGTTCAGCTCTGGGGCGAAACCTTCGACAAGGAATTCACCGACATCTTTGCCCTCGAGGATGCGCTCTCGGAACGTGTTGCCCAGTCCATCCGCCTGAAACTGACTGGGGAAGAAACGCGGAGGTTTACCAAGCGCTCTACAGAGCGTCCGGATGCCTATGAGGCGTACGTCAAGGGCCGCTATTTCTGGAACAAGCGAACCGATAAGGGGATGAAGAAGGGCCTGGAATACTTCCGCCAGGCAATTACTCTGGACCCAACCTTTGCAGAAGCCTACGTAGGCGTCGCGGATTCTTACGCCACACTTGGTCTTTACGCTGTGCTCCCACCGAAGGAAGCTTTCCCAGCCGCCAAGGAAGCCGCGAAGCGAGCTTTGGAAATGGACGACGGACTCGCGGAAGCCCATGCCACCTTGGGTTTTATCAATTTTTACTACGACTGGAACGGAGTCGACGCCGGCAACGAATTCCGCCGCGCCCTTGGCGACAACCCCAACTACGCCATGGCGCACTCCTGGTACGGCGAGAGTCTCGCGGCGATGAGCCGATTTCCGGAAGCGGTTGCCGAGGCAGAGCGCGCCCTGGAGGATGATCCGCTTTCGCTCATTATTGGAAGTAATGCGGGATGGACCTTGTCTCTCGCGGGTAACGCCGATCAAGCGATTGAAATCCTCAAAAAGGCGATCGAGATCGATCCCACTTTCCCGCGAACCCACTATCGGCTGGGGAGAGCCTACGAGCAAAAGAAGTCGTACGAACTGGCAATCTCTGAACTAGAGCAGGCCGTCAACTTGTCTGGAGGCGATTCGTGTTACCAGGGTTCGCTCGGGCACGCCTACGCAATTTCCGGAAAGACGGACCAAGCGCGCAAGGTACTGCAGGAGTTGGAAGGGCGGGGTGCGCAACAGTATGTGCCCGCGTATGCAATTGCGCTAGTTTATGCCGGACTTGGAGAGAATGATCAGGCCATCACCTGGCTGCAAAAAGCTTATGAGGATCGATCCACCTCGATGGTTTTTCTGAAGTTAGATCCCGAACTCGGCAGTCTTCATTCCGATCCTCGATTTGAGCAGCTTTCCCGGCGCATCAATTTCTGACGAGTCGGGGAAACGATCCCTCGGTGCGCCGTCGAACCGTGTCGTGTCGTGTCGCTTAGTGTACCTTCTTATCGAGCCAACTCATGAAGAACTTCGCAATGCCGGAGCTATTCCTTTCGGACATCATCTGATGCCCGTTGCCGGGCAGACCGACATCTTCCAGGTTCACATACTCGGTTTTCACTCCTGCTTGGTTGAGCCACTTGGCGACGCAGTGCGCGTATGGACGGTGATAGCTCGCCTCCGCGGAAACATTGAGAACTGGGATAGCCTCAAGGTTTACGAGTTTGCGTGCGGGCTCCCTCTGGATCCAGCACGGGATAAGGTCCGGCCTATCGGGCTTGGCCTGACGAACGGTCTGCAATTCGGACGCTTCCTTAATCGGGGGATCGTAATGAATGGGGAAATTGGTCAGGCCCCAGATGTGCCCGGGACCTGTTGCGTCCAATTCCGCGTTCTCGATGGGTGGGCCCCAAGGTTCGGCGGCGATAATGCCCTTAACAAGCTTCGGCCGGGCATCTGCGAGCAGCCAACCGGAAGTCGCTAACCTCGAGTGTAGAAGCAGGATAACTGGTTGGCCGATCAAATCAACCAATTGCACCAAATCATCCGCAGAAAGCTGCTCCATGTCATCCGCAGATGGAAACCCGAGTTCGGTCTTAGCAAAATAGTCGAATACCGGGTCGCCTATCTTGCCTTTGTTGGGTGCGTCACTTGGCCATTGGGTGTATTTCTTGGCTTGAGGCCAACTTCGTTGTGGATTCGTGGACGGATGGCCACCCGTCCAAACCTCCTCCATGTGCTCGGCTGTGCGGGGTGGAATCAGCTCGCCGTCAACGCCAGGAATGTAGGCGGAACGCCCTCGACCTGGAAAATCCATCATGTAGACGGTATAGCCTTCGTTAACGAAATCATAGGCCCAGCCCGGACGGCCATCTGGTGTTTGCAGCAAGGCAACGTTGGTTTGCCCGCCTCCCGCCTGGACGAACAGAACAGGATACGGATGCCGGATCTTCTTCGGTACCCACACCTCGACGTACATGGAACCGCGCATCCTTTCGTTGCCTGGCTCGCCCACCCACTTGCCGCCCACATAGAAATGGCCTTGTCGTCCGATGTTTTCTGTGGAAAACGTTGGGATTGATATTGGAGGAACAGATCCAGCGGCATCGTTCGCACTGACTCTGAACAGATTGCCGACAAGAACTGCAGCCAGTGCCAAGTGTGCTGCGATCGATATTCTCATCTTCTCCACCATAGTGTGCCTTGTTCTCCAGGTTGGCTTTCGCTCTCATCTGCATTGCGGCTTTCCCCAGGGGGGCACCTTTGAATTGTTTGATGCTGCTTTGATGCTGCTTTGATACTGCACTGACAGATGCATTCGGTCGTCTAACGTAACTCGCGAAACGCGCGAAGTGCGGCTCGGCGATCTGCTTCTTACCGACAGCCGATCCGCGGTACGTACTAAAGAATTATGGCAGATTGTGCGCGTGTCACTTTGTCCAGCCTCCGAGGAGGTGCAATGCCCGGAACTCCTCACGACCTCGGCTGTTCCGCTTGCCATTGTCGCGTAGATCCGTTCTGAAATCCGCCGAACGTTGATCGGGGAGGAAGACTCGGGCGTCACCAGCGCGACCAGAAATTCCCTCAGCATCTTGGTGTTCGCAATCACCGATACGTCCTGGCTGACCGGGCACCGCGGATTCAGGGATTCTTAAGGTCGAGTTGCGTAACATTTGGCCGATCCGGAATTCGCGTGAAATTGCTAATCCTATTGTTGGCAGCACTCGCTTCGGCTGGGATTCTTCAGACGTCATCTTCCTCTGCTCAGGTTTTGCCACACGGGGTTGCAGTGATCAGCGGTACCGTGCTTGATCCTTCGGGCGCTGCAATTCCGGGAGCGACCGTTGTCTTGATCGGAACGGATGGAACTCAGGTCGATCAGTCAGCCACTGACAATGCGGGAGAGTTTCGTTTTAACCACGTAGCAGCGGGCGAGTACACGGTCGACATTCGGGCGGCGGGATTTCGGGAGATAAAGACCAATGCGGTTGTCGGAGCCATGCAAGCTCCGAGTCTACGCGTGGTGATGAGCATTGCCGTCGAAAATCAGACGGTGGATGTGGGAGCAGAAGGAGTGCCGCTGGTCAGCACCGAGGTTGGGGAGAATCAGAATGCGAACACGATCGACCGGAGCGGTCTCGATCGGGTGCCGGTGTTCGATCAGGATTACATCACCACAATGTCGCGATTTCTCGACGACAGCGCCACCAGCACCAACGGCGTCAGCCTGGTGGTAAACGGCATTGAGGCCAACGGGCCAGGAGTGACAGCGTCGGCGGTGCAGGAGGTAAAAATCAACCAGAATCCTTACTCTGCACGGTTTGCGCGACCGGGCCGGGCAAGGCTCGAGATCATCACCAAGGGCGGAACTCCCAGTCTTCATGGCTCGCTGAATTTCATGTTTCGCGATTCGGTATTCGACGCGAGCAACGCGTTCGCGGCCAGCAAGGCTCCGGAGCAGCGGCGATACTTCGAAGGCTCGCTCACCGGTCCGCTTGGGCACAGCAAGCACACAACCTTCTTGCTTTCGCTCGACGAAGACCAACTCGATCAGCAGGCGTTTGTGGTGGCTGAAGTGCAGCCCGGGGTTCAGTTGAATGAGAATGTCGCCAATCCTACGCGGCACTTCTTTGGCTCAGGACGCGTGTTTCACGACCTGGCGAATGGAGATCTGTTCTGGATCGGCTATTCCTACGAACGGCGAACCGTCACGAATCAGGGAGTGGGCGGAACGACCTTGCCCAGTGCCGCCACCGACACAAAATTCCAGGAGCATGAAATCAACGTAAGCTATCGGCATAGTTTCTCGCCGCACTGGGTGAACCAGTTGCAATTTCTCCTCGGCCATTTCGACGCTCCGGTCAGCAGTGTGACCAATGCGGCGCAGACCGTGGTTTCAGGGGCCTTCACTGGAGGCGGAGCGCAGGCGGACTCGCGACGAACCGAATATCACTTTGACGGCACCGATTTCACCAGTTACGCGAGTGGGAAACATCAGCTGAGTTTTGGAGTGGACATTCCCGACGTCAGCCGCCGCGGATTGGATGACTTTACGAACCAACTGGGAACCTACACCTACCCCAGCCTGAACGCCTACGCTGCGGGAAATGCGACGACCTTTTCGTTGCAGCGAGGGAACGGCCACGTCGTGTTCGTCGAGAGAGTCTTAGGCGCTTTCATCGAAGACAACATTCGCCTCGAGCCGAACTTCTCTGTATATCTCGGGATGCGTTACTACTTTCAGAATTACTTTCACGACGATCCCAACAACTTCGCACCGCGCTTCGGTTTTGCCTATGCTCCCAGCAGGCGCGGCAAGACCGTCATACGCGGTGGCGCAGGGGTCTTCTATGACCGTACCGGGCCGTCGCCGATTGGAGACTTGCTCCACTTCAACGGAGTGAATCTGCTCCGCTTCATTGTGAACAATCCCGTCATTCAAGATCCGGCCAATCCGACGACGCCTCCGATCAATGTGCCGACCAGCGTGGTCATACTGGACCCGAAAGCGGGGATTCCATACTCGGTGAATTACAGCCTTGGAGTCGAGCGCCAGGTGACGCAGAAAAGTACCGTCAGCGCAGCCTTCGTGGGATCACGAAACATCGATGCATTTCGCTCGATTGATGCCAACGCTCCGCCGCCGCCGTTCTACTCGTCGCGGCCGAACCCAAATCTGGGACAGGTGCGCGAGATGCAATCGGAGGGCTACCAGAAGAGCGCCGCGATGGAGCTGACCTTTCGTGGAAAACCCAGCAAGTGGTTTGCCGGCCAAGCGCAATACACTTTCGGCAAAACTTACAACAACACCAGCGGGATCACATATTTTCCAGGAAATAGCTACAATCCCTCCGCAGATTGGGCACGTTCGGACAACGATCGCCGCCACAAGTTCGACTTGCTGGCGTCGTCGCAACCCACCCGGTATTTCACTGCGGGAGCTGCGCTCTCGGTTTATTCCGGAAAGCCAGTCAACATCACGACTGGAGCCGACAACAATCAGGATGGAATTGTGAACGACCGCCCCGCGGGTGGGTTGCGCAATTCCTTGCCCGGGCCAGGGGTGATCGAACTGGACCTGAACCTAGCGCATGATTTTGTACTTTCCAAATCTCGCAAAGAAGCACGCACGCTAACCGTGGCTCTAAATTCCTTCAACGTGCTCAATCACCCTAACGACGTCAGTTATGTAGGGATCGTTACCTCGCCATTTTTCGGACACGCGGTGGCGGCGCTGCCTCCCCGCCGCATGCAGTTGGACGTGCAGTTCAAGTTCTGAGACCTGCCACCGCTTCCAGTTGGTGCCGCTCCATTGCCACATCTGGCCTTGATGGCGGATGATGTGAATCCCACCAAATAGGTCGACGCGCCTGTTACTGGGATCGGGGAAGAGCATCGCATTGGTCAAGGACTGCGGCGACATTCTCGGATGAGCCTGCTTCTCGGGCGACGCCGCACCGTCCCGCAGCCGCTGGCCGCTGGGCAGTGAGCGCCTTCGAGGATGAAAACGACAATGGCATCCTCGATATGGGCTTTTTCGCGCCGCAGGAGCCGTCTGGATTTTGGCGTTCGTTCCATGGATGGAGAAAGCCGCATTTGACGATGTGGCTGTGCAGATTGATCAAAGTACCACCGATGCCGACATCGCGTTACATAAGTAGAGCGAAATCGAAAAAGGAGCGTAGACCAAACCACTCAGAATCTCACTCTCGGGGCGTACTTTTTTTCCGAAGTCTTCGTAACTCCAACAAGGCTTCTGCTCCTCCCAATCACTCTTCGTCAGCTTGAGAATGGACCTGCACGTGTCAGAGAGCATAAAGATGCCGGAATTCAGGAACTACGTCGAACGGAGTCGTCGCAGGCGTGGGGGATTCAGCCGCCTGATCAATGAGACCGTGCAAAGAGTTACCTAAGAATCGCGTTGCCTCTCTGATGTGAGGAATGTGCTCAGGATCGAAGCCCATGAGTCGTGCGCACGTGACATCAGCGGCAACGGGATCATCCGCTAGAACGATCTTTCCCAGAGCACGAGCCCTACCGTTGAGCGGGCCGTTGCCTTCCATGGCAATGACGCCGTCGGCGATTACGAAGTTGATTGGTATGGTTGCGGACACATCAAGGATGCTTTCCTGAATCCCCTTCCAGTGGAGAATGTTCTTGGGCCAACCGTAGCGGGCGCCGGGCACGACACCGAGCATGTTCTTCATGCTAAGTGTGACGCCTGCCCAATGATGAGTCTTCATCTTTGGCATGGAGACCAGGAAGTGCGCATCCAAAACGGTTCGCGGCAGCCAAAGACTCTTTATCCCCATGTAACTCGCGCGCAATCGTGTACGAACCAGTTCATCACGATTGAGGTCGACAAAAGGGATCGCGTGATTGCGCAGATGATCTGCATAGCCGCTTTCCAACAATACGAGTTGAGTGTCGCGCTGATGCCCCGGGCCCTCTGCTACCACCACACTCTTAGCGCCCAAAGATCTGAATGCCTCTGCCGTCGCCAGAACCATTAACGGATGAGTATTGATGGCGTTGCCGGGGATGTAGTCAACCAGATTGGGCTTGAGGACAACTGTCTTGTCTCGAACGTGGATTGGAAAGAGCCGGAGACCAGCAGCTATTACCTGTTCTAAATCCTCGGAGTAGCGATCAGTGTTCAAGACTGCGACGCGTGATCGTCGAGGTCTCCGATCCAGGTGGTACCTGGGGAGGAAGAATGGGGCGGAGACAGAAGCCCCGGCAGCGAGCGCCGTAGTTCCAATCAGAAAATCGCGGCGGTTTAGGTTCAACGTGGTACTCCAAGGGCGGACAACGCGCGGTCGCAATCACCAGCCATGCACGCAACTGCCAGGGTCGTCGTATCGTTATTGGATGAGAACTCAGGAAGAGCAACGAGTGACGAGATCAACGCCCGAACCTCTCGTCCATAAGCGGCAAGTGCCAGGATTGCCCACGAAAGACTCCACGGTGCCGTGAGCGTAGAAGCTGTCTTCTCCAGCCACTCCAGACTGGTTTCGACAATCGGATCGTCGGTTTGGCTACACAATGCCAGAAGTGCGATTGCCGTATCGTCGGGGTGTGGGGCCAGCGCTGCCCCGTAAACAATGCCGTTGCCCGCATTCCAACCGCCTCCTAGACAGGCGCGGTCAACCAGCATGGCGATACCGCGATCGACCCGAGTACCAATCTCTTTCAGGCTGGCGCAGGAACATCGCAGTGGGCTCAGGGCAAGAATCGCAAACGCGGTGGGCACGACCCAGCTACAGGTGTCCGGAACCCATGGCCAGCCAGACTTCTCGGGATCGAAGCGGACATGTCGGTCAGCTGTGCGAAACTTCCATTTCCAGAACCAACTGGACTCCTTGCCCTGGCAGGCGGTTAGCCAGCGAATGCCCGCCAGCCTGGCCGGTATCGCCGCTGGAACATCGCGAAGAACGATCAGGACGAACGATGTCAGCCAAGCGCCGTCCCGGTCGTCGCCATGGAATGCAGGCCAACTCCCATTCGGATTCTGTTCACGAAGAAGAAACTCGTGAGTGCGTGCCTGGGCGTCGATGCCATCCAATCCGAGCGCAAGCATTGCAAGGCATGTCGCCTCGATCGACGTCTGACGTGACGAACTGAGTGCTGTCCAACCTCCACAGGGCAACCGCCTTCGGCGCAGTTCGGTTAACGGGATGCTTAGCTCGGGCGAATCTGTCTTCACGCTGCACTATTAGTCTGAAACTATTTCTCTGTCAAAAGAGTGAATGATATGGAAGAGATAGTCGATAGAAAGGACCGGAATCACCGGCAACCAGGCAGACCCGAGACTTCTTTCAGTCAAAGCGGGATCAGTAAGGTTATTTGTGGCTGACGACAACTCTACCGAACCTTGAGTTTCGCACGTCAGTCACACACGGATTGGTGAAGTAAATCGAGGGGTGAGCACGTTGGTTCCGCTAGTCTCCGTTTCCCGTTTGATCGAGTGACTGATCAACCGACTGTAGTCAGTGACGCTGCGATTGGTGACGAAAACCTCTTGTGTTCCAGGCAGGCAGCAAGAGTGAAATTAGTGAGAAGCCCATCTGAATCTCTGGTGATGCGCGCTGACGGCGACCTAGGTGTCTGCCTAAGCAAACTGGCTTCCTTTTTGACCAAGGGCTTACGGTTTTTGCGTCGCCGTTGAGATCCGCGCCAATATTCCCCAAAAGCCACGAACTGCACCTACAGAAGTACGGCTGGCAAATGCGAACAGGTTCTTTAGGGTGTACCGTTCAGGCCGGGACGACAAACTTATGTTCTCGTCGGCCGAAGAGCTTTCCGAAAAACTCCGCGGGGCACGCTACATCATCGATCCGGTCACTCTTTCGGTCGTTTACCTCGCCGCTCGAATGCAGAAACCGCTTCTCATCGAAGGCCCCCCGGGATGTGGCAAGACAGAACTTGCCTACGCCATTGCCGAGGCTGCGGGCACCGTAGTGGAGCGCCTGCAGTGCTACGTCGGGATCTCCGAAGAGAAAGCGATCGGAAAATTCGACGAAGCACTGCAGAAACTTTTCTTGGAGACTCAGGGCGAAAGCCTCACAAGGGACTGGAACGACGTGCGTCAGCGGCTACACACTCTCGAATTTTTTTCCGAAGGGCCACTCATTCGCGCTTTACGCCACCAGCACCGCGCTTGCGTCCTCCTCATCGACGAACTGGACAAAGTCTCCCAGGAATTTGAGGCCTTACTGCTTGAGATCCTTAGCGCTTGGCAAGTTACCGTACCGAAGCTCGGAACGATCAAAGCCATCACGGTTCCATTCGTTGTACTCAGTTCGAACGAAGAACGGCGGCTTGGCGATCCTCTTCGCCGACGTTGTTTCTATCTCCGTTTCGACTACCCGACCGTTGAACGCGAAACGGAAATTCTAAGCACCCGAAGCCGAACGGACAGTCCTCGTCTCCGAGGTCAGTTAGCTGGACTGGCCCATGCGCTTCGCGGATGGAACATGGAAAAGCCTCCATCCATTGCAGAAATGCTCGATCTGGCGCAAGGCCTTGAAATCTTGGGTATGGAGGAGATCGCGCACGACCAGCGGGATCTCCTGTTACCGCTGCTGGCCAAGACCGAATCCGATCGCAAACGCCTGATGCTGCGCGCAGGCTTTGAAGGGCTGGTCGCGGATTCCAAGCGATATCGTGATGAACTTTCGATGAGCGATGAGGGACGAAAGAGAGGGCCCGCAAGAGCGCCGGTCTCAGGTGCGGAGGCCGTGACATGAAAGTCGCGACCCTGGCGTGCCTTCTGCTCAACTTTGCCGTGGGGACGCTAACGGCTCAGTCTGCACCCAGTCAACAAGAGATTCGTGTTCTTTCCATTCGTTGGGCCGAATATTACGCCGCTGTCTATCGAGTTCCGGTGGACCTGGTCGTGGCAATCATCGACGAAGAATCGGGATGGAACCCGTATGCGGTCTCAGAGAAGGGGGCAGTGGGGCTTATGCAGTTGATGCCACAGACTGCTCTGCAATTCGACGTGCGCAATCGGTTTCGCGCGGACGAAAACATTCGCGGAGGAGTCGCGTATCTTGCCTTGCTGAATCGCGAGTTCGACGGGGATCTCAGGTTAGTCACAGCTGCCTATTACGTCGGCGAGAATCCTATCTCTCGGCGAAAACTCGATTATTCGTCCGCGGATGTCCAGGGCTACGTAAAACGGGTGGCGAAACGCTATCGCGCGAAGCGAAGGCGGGCTGTGAATCTACCGGTCGTAAACGGGCATGGAGATGAAAAATGAAAATCTCGAAATCCGCGGTCGTAGTTTATTGGCTGTTGTCAACAACCATCGTGCTGAAAGCGCAGGTCCTCGTCAGTCCACAAGTGCGGACTAAGCAAGCTGCCGATGGAAAGGTCACCATGGTCGAGATCGGCGCACACTTCGTCTCAGCCATCCGGCTGCCCGAGCCCGTGAACTCGATCGCTGTCGGCGACCCCGCTCTGTTTCAGGTCGAGCATTCCGAGCGGGAACCTGAATTGGTGCTTGTAAAGGCGCTCACCGAACGAGGGTCGGAGACCAATCTCCTCGTGTCCACCATCCACGGGCGTCAGTTCAGTTTCCTGTTGGTGAACCGTGGCACTGTGGTCACATCCCCCAAGGTGGATTTCCTTGTGCAATACAAGCCCGCCGGAAGTTTTCTGGTCGAGCCAGAGATCGTACCATTTCCCCTGGTTGGGCAAACTGCAACCATTGAAAAACCTGGCACAGCAGCGAGTACACCTTTCGCCAATGCCGAGGCTCCGGCGCAGCTCTTGCCAACTGTGTTCAACCAGAATGCGGCGGAAGCGACGGCCATTCGCGCCGAAGTGACTTTGAAGCAATCCGGTTCTTTGGATGATCTGCTTCAGCGCCAAGAAAAGGCTCCTTTGCCGGTGTTGTACGGCGAGCGGATCGAAGGCGAGAACGTAAAAGGAGACCGATTGCGGGTCGGCATTAGCGAAATCCTCGATGGCGGCGACCAAGTCACAGCCCTGTTCTCGGTGGTTAATACCGGCAAACACGCCATCTTGTTGATGCCGCCTCAGGTCCAACTCGGCGGCAAAAGCAGGACAGGAAAGCTGGTCAAGCACGACCGTTGGTCCACCGCAGAGCAACTGCCAGTGGCGGATTTCTTGCTCAGCCGGCGTCGAGTTGCAACCGGCGATCGTGCGGATGGAGTCGTGGTGTTTCAGCGACCCCCCTATAAACAATCAACCGAGCAGCTTTTCTTGCAGATGGCTGAGTCGGGCGCGGTTGATCGCCCCGCCCTGGCGCCCATCGGGTTTGGAGTCAGTTCAGTTCGGCAGGAGGAAGATCATGGAACGCGAGGAACAAGGAACTAAGCAGAGTGTAGTGGATAGTAGGGCTGAGGATGATGGCTCACGCGAAAAGGGCCCAACCGCAGAAGAACTGGTCACGCCAGGAACGTTCCAGGGCCTTCGAATCCTTCTCGAAAAAATGCGGCGTAATCAGCAGGCAAGCCCCAATCGGCGAGAGCTCAGTCGCGATAAGAGCAAGTCTTTCCTTCTGCTTGTGGGAGCGACTGTCGCGCTTCTGTTGATCTTCTTCGGTGTGTTCTCCAGCCCGAAAACTCGCACTTCATTGCCTGGCGAGTCTGGGCGGGGAGCGCCGAGTCTGGGCCGCAAAGCAACACCCGGCCAGGAACAGAATGATGCAGCCAAGACAGTCACGCCGATGCTCAACGCCGATGTTCGTGAAGGCGACAACGGCTCCGGTTCTCAAGTGACACCGCAGGATGTGGGAGGAACCTCTCCTCAATACCATCAATTCCGGCAGGTACCCGGAAACATCAATGGCTCGGTCGGAAAACCATCTGCAGCCAGACCAGCAAATTCGGAAGCATACGCCCTCAAGAACGTGGACTTCTCTGACCCTGCGGTTGCACAGCCAGCCTCCATCCCTAATCCGCCCCGGGTGACAGTCGGAGACTCTGATTCCGAGCTCAAAAAGCCATCGATAGTGTTTGTCCGGGTCACCCAAAGCGCAACTCCCGCTTTTGAGAGATCACCCATGGAAGACGGCACTCTGGCTGCCATTCTGCCTGCTGGCACAAGACTCATAGCTCGGCTTGAAGCGCCCGTGAGTTCGGCAGCGCCGGCTCCGGTCATTGCTGTCGTCGAGTACAACTACGAGCGCGAGGGAGAGATTGTGCTTCCGGCGGGCTCAAGAGTATTTGGAAAGGTTTCCCGTGTGAGTCCTTCCGGGTTCGTGGGCTTCCATTTTGAGCGTGTGGAAACGCCGGAAGGAACCGTTGAGAAGATCGACGCGACAGCGATGGATCTGAAATTCGGACCTATCAAAGGGAACGTATCAGGGAGGAACAGAGGCAAGAATTTCCTGGTCCGCTCATTGACCGGTGTCGGGACGGTAGCGGCCTATGTTGTCGGTGGTCAGGGGACTACGGGTTTCAATGGACCGATCTCGGAGAATTCTCTTGTTCGCGAGCAGATGGCAAACAACATCGGAATGGCTGGCCAGGACGAGATTAATACGATCTCTGCAAATCAGAGCATCGCGGTCACTGTGCCGGGTAATACTCGCTTCTATGTCGTGGTCGAAAAGGGGACCTCCGAGGAGACGGGGAGACCAGCGGCCGGGCCAACGGATGCGGGTAACGGAGATATCTCAGCGAGGAAAGCTCCAACTCTTGAAGAATTACGGCAATTGATTCAGCTCAGGAGCGAGTTAAACCAGATGTACTCGCAGACGAACGCTCAGCCTGTGGCCGCGCAGCAGTGATACAAGGGACGGCTATGAAAACGAACTGGACGCCTCTCGAAAGCCGTCTGGGACGAGAACGCTGCGTGGGCTTCATGTACATGGGACGCGTGAATGGGATAAACCTCTACAAACACGGAATCACGCGTAGCTACCTGAACTTGGACGATGAGAGGGGAACTGCTATGTCGCAACCGGTTCGGGATGCTACAATCTCGTCGATTTCGAGCTCGAGTTGAAGAAGTTAGAAGAAACTCTGGAAGGTCTACATGCGACGCTGGAAGCGCCTTACGACGACGTTTACATCGCACAAAAGCGACAGGAATTACGACAGCATGGTGTTTCCTTGCTGACACTCCAAATCGAACTTCAAGAGATGAAAATCCACTGAACGATGTGTTCACCCAAGCTGCGATTTCTAAAGTCTGCCTCCACAGTCGAAAATGGGCTAAAGTAGCCTAAGCAAGGGACTACCCTTTATGCCTCCCTGGCCTGAATGGCAATTGGAATATATCGGGACGCGGTATTTGGGCAAACTCCTTGCCCTCTGGACGGCCTTTTGGATAACCGTATTCAGAAAAATCTTCCGGCTGATTTTCAATGGACGCAGAAACTCGCAGAGCCTCACTGAACGCGGCTGCAATCAGGGTCTCGCTGACGTGCACGTACGGTCTGAATACTCACTTGCAAAAAAACTTTACAAGATGGCTATCTCCACTCTGCTGACACTGGGCGTCTGGAGGATAGCGACCTTGAATTCTCTCTGGGTGGCTAGCGACGCCAGCGGGCATAGATTGATCGCTGCCATTTTGCTGTTCGTATCCGCAGGCTGGGTGATCTCGTTGATCTGGATCGGACTTTCCAAGCGGCAATTTAGAAGAATCACGAGAGCGCTCGTACGTACCCCCATTCGATAGATCGAACCACGCTAAAGCTCGTTGACTCAGATCACTGAGCTGCCAGACACCTGTCCGGCCCCGCCGTATGGGTTTCGTCTATTGCCAGAGATACCTCGCAGTTTCCTCGTCCTTCTGACTGAATTTCACTACAACGCCGTTTGACAGAGATTTGATTCGGCTCTATTTTCCCGTCGCGTCGATCGTTCGTCTCGCCAGTTCTGGCGCACACGAAGGACGAGCAGAAAGGAGGATAGAGCCGATGAGATTTCAGCCCGAAGCAAAAGGCAAAACTGTCGTCGCATTGCTTGCTCTTGCGCTTGTCGTAATCGGCCAATTCCTGTGGGCGCAAAATCTGGGCAATGCCCCTGCGTCGAACGTGGCCGTCCAAGGCGAAAGCGGCGCACAACCGGAAGGTGCCTTTTTGAACTTCATTAACTGGATCGGCAATGTCATTGCCCCCGTGGGCGCCGGTGGTGCCGTTCTTGGTGCAGTCGTGTCCTGGCTGACGGGGCGAGGCTTTGGACGCTGGTTATTCGCTGCCGCAGCACTGTTAGCCATCTCCGGCGTCACCCGGCTAATCGAGTTCTGGATCATAAACGGAACCGGCGGAGTGACTTAGACGAAAACTCAAAACCATAACGGGCAGGTAGTCCAGCAGACGCTCCTGAGGGCTACAGGGCTGCCTGCCAAAACCTCAACATGGAAAACGAGCTTAGAGAGTGAGACGATGCAAACCCCGCAACTGCTGAACGATGTCATCTCGTTGCTCCTCCTGCTGGCGCCATCCGCGGCGTTTGTCTCTCTGGTACTGGCAGGCATCGCTCTTCGACACGATGGCTCGACGGCGTTTGTGATCGGTGGTGGCTTCACGAAATGGATGTTCTGGGCGGTGGTGTTTCTGACTCTGCAGCCGCTCCTGACATGGTTCTCGTCATTCGGAATCGACCTTCCTCTTCCGAGTGGCGGGATCAGCACGCCCTGGCTTGCCAACATTCAGTCTGACGTTGCCTCTTTCGTCACCAAGTTTGTCGTGGGGCGAATCGTGCCGACGCTGGCTGCGTTTTTTGTTCTGCGGGCGATTCTCGACACTGCATCGGGTGAACACCCGCTGCCCTCGGTCATCGCCGCGATGTTCCTGCTCGGGATTCAAGGAACATTCACGCTAATTCAGGGCTACAACACACAGACGCAGTACGCCACAGCGGATGTTCTCGACAGCCTCTGGAATCACTTGGTCGGAACAATTATGCCCATCGCCGCGGTGTTGGCGTTGGTGGGAGCGATCCTCAACTTCGCGACACGCAAGCCATTCATGCGCCTGATTGCGGTTGCACTGGCGCTTTTGTGCGTTTCCGGGATCTGGCAGTTGGTATTAGCAATGATGACTTAGGAACCCGATATGAACCTCTCGCAAATGTCGTTCGATCACGGGATCTTGAATCTTGCGAACTGGGTTGGAAACGTGATCATGCCGACGCTCACGGCGGTTTTCATCATCATGGCCATCATCCAGTTCTCGAAAGCAATGGAATTCTCGCACGCCATGTATGGAGCTCTGGCGTGCCTGCTGGTTTCGGGCCTCACACGGGCACTGGAGACCTTTGCATCACAGCGGGCATGGAACAACCCTGACGTGTACTGGATGGCAATCGTCACGATGATCGACTGGGTAGGGAACGTCATCCTGCCGGTCTACGCAGCCGCTCAGGTCGCAGTTGGGGCTCTACGAATGGGCATGTTCTCTTACATCCACCCCACGAGCGGCTGGATGCGTCACTTCCTGGCAGCCGGACTGTGCCTCATGGTCTCCGGATTGCTGCGATTGGCGGAGTTCTTCGTTATGCAAGGAACCGGCGGAGTGAGGTGAATCGAAATGGCACTCGATGTGACACCCGTCTATAGAAATGTCCGCACGCGAGTGACGTTTGCAGGACTCGAAGCGGAGGACCTCTTCGCCATCCTCGCTGTGGCCGTGGTCATGAACATCGCTGGAAGATTTCTCAACCGGGAGATGTTTGGGTTGCCGATGAACATGGTTCTGCAGTATTTCGTGCCAATTCTGAGCGTCCCAGCTCTGATGCTGTTCAAGTATGGCAAGCAACGTGGATATTTTGTGGACTGGGTGCTGTTCCACACGAAACCGCATGTCTATTCGGCGCTCGAACGCGATCGCGAGATCACGAAGGAATACCTGCAGGGTTGAGGACGACGATGCCACTGACAGTTCTAGAACACGCGAAGTCGCTGTCAGAACCGCCCTTGTGCGAGCAGTTGAAGGTGCGGGATATCGTCGACGACTTGCTCGTCCAGGTGAACGGTTCCTTTGTGGCTGGCTATGCGGTGAGCGGAATCAATTCGTATTACGCGAGCGATGAGGAAAGAAACCGCACCAAGCTGTCGCTTGAGGCCCTGGTTCGATCTCTACCGGAGCGCTCGATGCGGATGCAGGCGCGCTTCGAAATCACCGAGGGCACCGGCGACCTGATTACCCGCTACAACAGGGAGCAGAAGAACCCAAGCCGAGTTCTGCAGGCCCTTGATCGCGAGCATTTGGACTCATGGATTAAAAAAGACCAGGACGGATTCTACCTACGACATTTTCTGCATTTCTACTTTATCTGGGATCCGAGGATTCATCATCAGTCTCCCGACCTGCAATGGAAAAAGAGAATGCGTGGGGGAAGCTTCAGCCCGTCGGCGACCAAGTGCATCGCGCGCAGCCGTCGCGAGCATGAAGATCTCGTGGCCGAGTTTCGCAGCTTGATGGCTGGTGTAGAGACCACATTGCAATCCACCGGAATGAAGCTCACTCGCATGTCTGGTGATGATCTATTCCTTGAAATCAAGAGATCTCTGCACTCTTTAGGAAACGATGTCGTCCCGTATCGCCGTCCTGAAACTTCCGTCTTCTACGAAAGCGCACGCAGCCAACTTGCCAACGTCAATATCGAAGATGAACTGGACGATTACCTGAAGATCGGTGGCCTGCTCTACTCCTTCATCAGCTTGAAAGACCTTCCGGACGCCACGTTTCCCGGAGTACTGCGTGAGTTGGTCGTAATGGACTTCCCGATCGTGATCAATGCAGAGGTCGTGCTTCCCGACCAGGCCAAGTCGGTCAAGCAATACAAAAGCCGACTGCGAAAGATGACCGCCGCACAAAAAGACATTCACGGAGGCTTCCGGCTGAATGTCGATGCCCAGGTTGCAGAGCACCAACTCATAAAGGTGCTACAAGACCTCATTTCGAGCTCGCTCAAGCCGTGTCAGATGAGCCTGACCGTTGCTGTGCGGACTTCGCGGCCCACACAGAATCGTGCCGAGGCCGAACACGCGGAGCGCGTTCTTTCCGACCGCCGGCAGAGGGTATTGCATGCCATCACGCGCATGAATGGCGCCCGAGGGATTGCAGAGACGCTGGCGCAAAAGCGCTTCTTCTTCTCCGGCCTGCCGGGGCAGGCCGAGACAAACAAACGCGAATTAGACCTGCTGACCCTGCACGCGGCCGACTTGCTGCCTGTGGAGATGCCCTGGGGTGGTACGCCGAATTCTCCGTTGATGCTCTTTGAGACTTCTTACCGTCAACTGATTCCGTTCTCCCTTTTCGATCCGTCGCTCGGTGATGCCAACCAGCTCATCATGGCCAAGAGCGGCGGCGGGAAGACATTTATGACGCAGGAATTCCTGCTCATGATGGCTCGCGCGAAGCCTCTCATATCAATCCTCGAGCGGGGCGATTCCTACCAACCCCTCGTGGAACTGATGGGCGGACGCGTGATCAATGTCGATCTCGATGGGACGGAAACCTTGAATCCCTGGGACTTGCCAGCGGGAGAAACCGCTCCCAGCAACGAAAAGACGGCCTTCCTGAAGAATCTAACGCGCCACATGATCGGTGACAGTCCCGGAGCCGATACAGCCCTGCTCGACAATGTCCTCACGGATGCGATCGCGCGTGTCTACAAACGCTGCGCGATCCGCTACTCGAATCCGATCCCGACCTTTAATGACCTGCGCGAGGAGTTAGCGAACTGGCGCGACGCCGAGAAGATACAGCGCACGATCGATGAAGCCCATCTCGCGGCAATCAAGCTGCGCTCATGGACCGGAGAAAGCGGTATCTACGCCAATCTCTTTGATCGTCCGACCACGATGCGCATGGATAGCGATTGGTTGTTCTTCAATGTTGAGGGACTGAGCTCTGATCCGCGGCTTGAGACCGCGATGAGCATGCTTATTGCGACGGCCATGGCCGCGCGTGCCACAGGAAAGAGCGGACAACCGAGCATCACGGTGCTCGACGAATGTTGGTTCTTGTTGGACTCGCCGGCATTGGCGCCTGAAGTCGTCCAGTTGTTCCGGACCGCCCGCAAGCGGAATTCGAGCGTGTGGGGCATCAGTCAGACAATTGAGGACTTCGTTGGAACGGAATCTCAACCCCGGATGCACGGGCCCGGCATTCTCAAGAACGCCAGCACCAAGATTATTGGTCAACAGCCGGGAGACGTGAGTGCGTTGAACACTCACCTGTACCTAAATGCGGTTGCCGTCGCCCAGGTGAAACAGTTTGGGGCGCCTCGAAAAGGGCGCAGTGCCGAGGTGCTGCTGGTGATCGGAGAGAAGGCGGAGACCACACAGACGATACGCATCGTTCCCACGCCACTCTCCTACTGGATATGCACGACGTATCCACGCGAGCGGAAATATCGGGGTTGGTTTCTCGAAGAGCACTATGACCGGCCTTTGCTCGACAACTATCAGGACCTTGCGAAGAGATTTCCCCAAGGACTGGCGGACGTGTCACCACTGCCCGAGGAACTTTCGGGTGCAGTCATGACCTCCGCGAATCGGTCCGGGGGCCTTCCAAGAAATTCCACGTTGCCCGTTCAACAGCCCGCAGGGAGGTTTTGAAATGCACTACATCACGTTCCTTCTTTTTGCTTTGACCTTCACGTGTTTCATGGTGACCGCGAACAGCAGTCGCCGAGTATTAGCGGTAACCATTGCGGGAATCCTGGTATCGACCATGCTGGTTGCTCCGCCGCTGGCCGAAGCACAGGGCGGTTTGGTGCAGGCGATTCAGGCGGTGCTCAACGTGATCAACGGAATGCTTAAGAATGCGCTGACTGCAATCAACACGGCGAGGACAGCAATGAACGCGCTTTACCAGAATTTCGTCTGGCCGATGCAATTGATCGATCAGGCGCGCGCACAAGTCACGCAAATGATCAATCAATACCGTGCGTTGATGATGAGCATTCTCAATATGAACCTGAGCAGTGCCACTTTACCCACTCCTCAGTCCCTGGAAACAGCGATGCGGGACCATCGCGTGAACAATTTCAACTTGTTGAGCCAGTGGTTCGGAAGCACCTACGGGGCAATCCCGACTTCCGTGGATGCAAGTCAGGCAGATCGCGACATGTCAGATATGGATGATGCCCTGACGCTCGACAGTCTGAAAGCCCTAAAAGCATCGGACAATGCGACGGACCTGGAACTTCAGGCAGCGAACGCCATAGAGGACTCTGCCACCCAATCGGCACCTGGTTCCGCCCCCTTCATGACCGCGTCAGCTGTTGCCTCCAGTATTCGCAGCCAGGCTCTGACACAGAAGATGCTGGCGGCCGAACTGCGCCAGGAGGCAGCACATGTCGCACATCAAAACGGATTCCGGAAGCGAGGCGCAACTTTCACTACGCAGTTTCGCACTCTGATGATGAATCTTCTGCAGCACAACTGATTTCGGAGAAATGCCATGAAATGCTTTCGAGACGCGCTCAAGACCGCAAAATGCTGGATAGTGGGCCACAAACTCCGAGCCGCTGTACTCGGCGCCGTCCTGCTCGTAGTTGCACCCTGGCCTACGAAAGCGCAGTTCGTTGATCCATGTTGCGCCATCATGGCAGCAGGTCTAGCGAGCATTTCGAGCGCTCTGCAGAACGTGATCGGCGGTGGCCTGAACCAGATCCTTGGGGTCGACCAGTCCATCCAGCAATTCGAACAAAACGTTATCTGGCCACAGAACCTGATCAACCAGGCCCGTGCTCTTGTTGGAGGCTTACAGGGCATCTTCAACCAGATTCAGTCGCTGACGCAGATTCGGGTAAACAGCGCGACTCTGCCCAACTCTCAGCAACTCGAAGCGAATCTTCTGTCGCGCAACGCCAACCAAATCGGGCAAACATCCAGTAACTATACGACTCTTTACGGTCAGGTTCCGACTACGACAGATGCGTCGCAGCAGGTGCGCGACATGGTCGACATGACCGACGCGGCCGCCCAGGACGCCATGAAGAGAGCAATTGAGATCGACGCCCTTTCCGATTTGGAGTTACAAGCTGCCAGTCAGATCAACCAAAGCATTCAGAGCGCCGCTCCTGGAACTGCGCCGATTATTGAGGCACAGGCGGATGCGTGGCTGGTTCGCACCAATGCCTATACCCAGGCCGCAACCGCTGATCTGATGCGTCTGCGAGCCATCGACCTCGCGAACTCAAGCGCGGACATAAAGATGGGAGCAACCAATACCACCAATCTTCGACAGCAGTTAATGAACCTGCTGCAGCACAACTGAGACGGGAGCCGGCATATGCCAAGTTTTTATTTTGAGCAAGTGTTGCAGACGGCATTGAATGGAATCGACCAGAACGTTACCGGCCCCGTGCTGCAAATAGCAGGGGTGATCCTGATTCTGAGCCTGCTCTACGCGGTCTACGAGGCGTACAGCAATGGCGGCGATGTTCGCGCACTCGGTGTAGCCGGCATCAAGTACCTTGTTCTCGGGTTGTTCTTTCTCAACTACCAGTCTGCCTTTCGCTCCGTGAACGGGATGTTCAACAGCGTAGCGGACTTCATTTACAACGCCAACGGCATTGGCGACGTAATTCAGAGTTGGCTGAATTCAGTCAGCGCCTACATTGGTCAGCAGGGCCTGTCGAGCTTCTGGACTCTAGTCACCGGAGCGATCTCGGGATTGCTGGACGTGATCTTGATTCTCGTGGGCCTGGTAATCCTCCCGGTCAGCTATACATTGTTCACGCTCGCCTACGCGATGTATGGATCGATCCTCTACCTAATCGGACCCCTCGTTCTCGCTCTGTGGCCCAGTCGAGCAATGGGGCAGCTTTCGCGGACTTACTTTGTGAATTTGATGATCTTCCAGAGTTGGGGCTTGCTGTACGCGATCCTCCAAGTACTGATCACGGCACTGCAGATGAACAGCGTGAATTCCGTATTGAATGGAAATGGTGTTCTCAATGCGTTTGTGGGATCCAGCCAGATGGTCTTGTTGGGAGCTGTGAGTCTTCTATTCTCAATCGCAATTATTTTGATTCCATTTGTCGCCAGCAGATTAGTGCGAGGTGACGTCGGCGGCACCGTTTTTGCCATCCTCTCTGCGATGGGCTTTTACGCCGGCGCAACAGCTAAGCTGTTGCTCGGTTCGACGTCCTCATCACAACCACTCCCAGCCGGTCCTCCCTCAGCTATGTCAGAACCCGGCCCACCTGCCGGCAGTGGGCCGGGTCCAATTGGAGCCGCAGCAGGAGCGAATGCTGGTTCAGGAGGCTTGCTTTCTGAGTCGAGACCGCCGACGCCGTTGACCGAGAGTTCAGGCGCTGTTGGCGGTTCGATCGGTGAAGTCGGCGCCGGTTGAACTGTAGCTGCCATTTGAAAGGCTTGATCAGGCGGATGGAACTGATGGATTGGTGCATGAAAACGGATAAGAAATCGATCGCAAACCCCGAGATTCTGGCGTACGCGAAATACTACGAGCACGATGGCATGCTTCGAGCTTACGCGAACCGCGCCATGTATTCGGCGATGTTGTTCGGCGTGATCGCACTTGCCTCCCTCGGGTTCGCCATCTACGTCCGAATTCAGCCGCCAACGGTCATTCGTGTGGATAAAGATGGTGAAGCAACCGTTGTGGGCGCGAGATTAGGAGTGAACCCCGTGGCGCGCTTGGCCGGAGCCCTCTCGGCCGAAGCTGGCACGAGCACCTCCGGTTCAGCCGCTCCGACCGACCTTGAAGGCAGAGCTGTCCTGCGTCGATTTCTGCAGCATTACCTCTCCTATACACCCGACTCGGTGACACGGAATTTCGCAGAGTCGCTGAACATGATGACCGTGAATCTGCGCAAGCTGACGATGGACAAGCTGCGAGATAACGACACCATCGGAAAGATTCAACAGGATCAGATCATCTCCGATTTCCGGATTCGCTCGATCGAGTGCTCCAAAGACGCTCCCTGGAGCTATGCCGTGTTCGGCGTGAAGGAGGTTCACAAGATCAAGTACGGTACCGAGGTGACAGACCGGATCGTGGGCCAGTACAACCTCAGGCTAGTCGAGGACCGGCGTACCGAACTCAACCCGAGCGGCCTCCTTGTTGCCGATTATTTCGAACAGCAGATGGTGGGAGAACGGGACAACGGTCTTCTCCAACGGAGTGAACTCGATAAATGAACAAGGATATGAGGACGAACATGGCGACCATGCTCAGCTCCACTTCTGACGAAAGAACAGAACAAGACAGTACCAGGCCCAAGATTAGGCCATCCCGGCGCGCTCGTTCCTCCTCAGCGGATGAGGAAAGTGCACCAGGCAGGCGCTTCTTCCTGCCGAAGACCGGAACAAACGGGAATTCGCTCGAGTTGGGCCGAGAGTTTGCAAGTGAAGGTGAGGCTCGGGTTGAGGCGCTCAAACTGGGAGTGACGTACTACAGCGTTCAGGAGTGGCGTCCCGTAGCAGATTTCGCTGGCAGGAATCCGGAGCTCAAACGCGAGGCTGTCACTAGAAGCGGAACGGGATAAAGCCACGATCACATTTGGATTCATAGCACGAGGTTTCATGACAGACGTTGGTCTGTAGTGAGCGATCCACAAGCTGATTGTGGATGAGTGCTGGTCCGGTTCTTTCGCGAACCTGGCCGGGAACCTGAAACGTTTTCGACCAGGACAGCAAAGGGAGCCGCACGAGCGACCCTCCCATCTGTTCTGGTTTTCAGGCAGAAAGGAGGAAGAGAAATGGTGAAGCAACGGTTTCTCACGCATTTCAAACCGTGGCTTATTGCCGTATGTAAAGCCGGTGCGCTAATCGTGACCTATCAACTTCTCGATCAGATCCGCACACGGCTTCAACATCCGCCTCTCAACATCTCCGATGTCGTGACGGCGGCAACGATCGCGCTCTTTGCGCTCGCGTTGCTTTGTGCATGTTGGGCGTGGGGAGAGTGGTGCTGTTTCAAAATGCGCAGGTTTCGTGGGTGGTGGAGCTACAAATTAGCTTTCGCTTCCCAACGCAGCCAGCGGAGATTGGGACCTTCGAGAACGTGAGGAAAGTGTGAGCTAAGCAATCCAACTCGTGGGCCTGGCACTTCGCTGCCCGGCCGAAAAGTCATTTCAACGGTTTTCGGCAAGGGACAGCGAGGGTCGACACGAGCCTCCTTTTCTGTCCTTTGCCTGACAGAAAAGGAGATGAGGTATGTCACACGTAGAGCACGGTACGATGCCGATCCTTGCGCTCGAACTTGACCGCGAGGGTCACATTTCCAGGAAAACCATGAGACTCGGTCGTCAAGAAACGCTAACGAACACGTTGCTTCAGGGATTCTGTCCAGGGGTCCGCGTGGCCACAGTAGATGTGCCAACCGAACCTCTGGATGCCTGCGAGCAAGCGATTGTCGAGCAGGCATTGACGCGGGTTGAGTTCGATGGAATTCACTACAGCCTCGTGGGCGCGAGTGGCAGTGCGAAGAAAGGAAAGTTCTACGCCGTCGAATCTCGCTGCGAGAAGCATCTGGCCGAGAGATTTCGCTACTCGCCGCAGGCAGCCATGACCTACTTCGGCATTCTGGTGTCTTCGTGCAAGGTCATGATCGAAGTCCCAGAGTGCGGAGTTCTTGTCGTCGACGATCGTCAATTGGGTACGAACGACTGTCGGGGATGGATCTCACACGCGTTGTTCATGAAACTCCGGGCAAAACACCGCGCGGATCTTTTGGCCGATGAAGTCAAAAGACTTCTTCGCAAGCTCGGGCACGGCCAGGACGTTCAACTGAATCCGGACGATGAAGAGGTTCTCAAACAGCAAGCCGAGGCAATGATTGACCGTAAGCTGCTGCGGAGGAATCGCTTCTATCAATTTCGCCTGGCCTTCGATAGGACGCAGGCGAAGGGGTCATTCAAGGTTATGGCGGATGAAGTGGCTGAAAAACTTGAGGCTGACATCATCCTGCCGAAGTCCTCGGTCAAACCCAGATACCAGGGAGGAACGCTGCGGTCGATTCGGTCCGCCCTCGGTGACCGACAGGCTCACTGCTATCGCGGGTCCGCTTTGATCGGCATTCGGGATGTTTCTCGAAATCTTGAATTCCAATCGAGCTACACCCTGGTGGAGCATGCGCCTCAGGACTCCATAGAACTCGAACTCAAACCCCACGCGTTGAAGCAAATTGAGAAACTGCGAAAGGCGTGGGAAGAAAACAACTTCACGGAACTTTTCGAGCTGTTGGGCACACAGCAGAGCCAGCGCGCGCTCGACATCGCCGAAGATCCGGACCCGGAGTATACCTGCAGCGAGTACACAGTTGCTGACGGTGCACTCGTTGCCGATGGCACGGGTTACATGCTCAAACATCCCTTCGTGAACAGCCATCTGCAAAAGGTGCTCGCTCGCTGGGCGTATCGCCTTTGCACGAGCGGCGGCTTTCGCCTGCCCGGCTTCGCCTTGGCAGACGATGGCTATCTGCTTTTAAGCGATGGCGAGGTTTTCTGTGGTTCGGACTGGATTCCGAAAGACCGCGGGTTTGCTCCTGTTTCGTCCCGTCTGGGTCTGATCGTTCGCTACCCCATCCGGATGAAGGAAGACCTGCTCCCGTTTGAGAATCTGTCGTCAGAGGAACTTACGTCTCTTCTGGCGTCCGACCTTTCCAATCGCGGTTGCCATATCTCGGAACAACAGGTCGCAGCGGTGGCCAGTGAGCAGTTGCAACTGAAGGGCACATTGGTCTTGCACTCCGAAGCAGCTGCCCGAAACGGCGGAGACTTCGACTTCGATCAGGTGTGTGTGCTCGAAGGCGACAAGTTTCCTCGTTTTGTGCGCGACCGATTCGCTTACGAGGAACGGCATGCAGCGCAGAAGAACAAGACTCCCAAGCCCCCGAGTCCATGGTGGAACCTGCCGCAGGTCGCCATGCAGGCACGGGGAAACCAGATCGGATCGATTACCGATCTGAAGACCTCGTGTCTCGCAAACGGAAGGGACGATTTGGCCTGGCAGCTTGTCGACCAGCTTCAGAATGCCCTCGACCAATTGAAACATGGGACACAACCTGACCAAGACGTGATTCGGGACATCCGAAACGAAGTCAGCAAGGCGCCGTGGCTCAAGCTCAAGCAGAAACGGCGAATCGTGGAGATGGCCGAGCACTTGCCAGTCGCAGAACACGACAAAGTCGGGCACCTCTACAACTTTCTCCGCAAGGAGCTCGGGCGTTACTTCTCAGACGCCACTGTGGCGCCGCTCAGCGATTTCCGCGGGCTGATCGGAGGTGCAGAGTTTACCCCGGAAATCTTTGCCGAGTGCTCCACGGTCAACAAGTACTATGCAGCCGTCGTTACTCAAACCCTGACTCAGCGACGGGAACTATGGGACGAACTGGAGAAGGCCGAAGCCGAAGTCGAGGCATTGAAAGAGGATGCCGAGGCTCGGAAAGAAGCCATTTTCCGCCGTAAGCAAGCCTCCGCCGCTCTTCAGAGTTTCGTGGAGCGCTCGCGGGAAGAGCTGCGGGGCCTGATCGATCAAGTGCGCATCTGGGCCCAAAGCAAGAATGGAACGCGATTGGCATACCTGTCGGCCTTGCACGCGGTCGTGTGCCGGGATAGACGGCCGAATCCGGAGCATGAGTTTGTTCCGGGAACCGGGTCGATCGTGTTCTATGCGTTTCCTCAGGAGGTCGTGAACCAAATCGCCAAACGCACCGGAGGGCGGCCGGTCACGGTAGAGATCCCCGATCTCACAGACGGCGAAGTCGAAGTCGACCGGGACGGCCGCATTTTCCTGGTCAGCCATTTCACGAATGGCGACGGTCAAGTCCACGAACGCCTCATCTTTCTCGCTCAGGTGACGAGAAAAGGCGAGGTCTTTCGCGAACGCGACGAACAGGGCTCGCCCATCGTGATCGAACGAGTCCGTCCATTTCCAATTCAGCCCGGCAGAAGCGAGGCGCGGGATGGGGTAGTCACCTTTTCCGGAACTCAGCGGCGCCCTCAAGTTCCACAGGGGACCGTCGCATTGCCGCAAACCGTCAACTGAATATGTCTGGGAGGTTCGCCTAGAACCTCCCGGACTTTCCCAATCTGGCGAGAAAAGAAGGGGAGCACGAAAAATGAAAAGTGTGTGGACCATCCTTATTATTACGGTCGTTTCGACTACAGGGACACCGCTGGCCGGCCAGAAGATCGAGCGCGCATCGAGCGATCGCTCCCAGATCATTCATCTGAAAACTGCACTGAATCACTTGACGGTGATTGAGCTTCGTGAACCTGTCACCCAGGTCGCTACCGGGAGTCAGTCCTTCAAGATCGAGTGGCGGGAAAACAAAGTGTTTGTCCAGCCAACCGAGGCTGATGCCTCCACCAATCTGTTCATCTGGACTGCATCCGAACGACTGAACTATGAACTGGAGCCGGCTGGTGATGTCCCTGGCATGGACTTTGCGGTGGATCAGATTCCGCTCGCTCAGCCCAAGCCAGCCAGCGTCCCCCAGTCGCCTCAGCCATCCCCAACGGAGATCCTCTTGGCCGGAAAGATAGTACGGCTTCAGTCCGCCAAGCCTTCGCACAAGCCAGTCGAGGTCACGATTCGCGATCTCTACCAAAAAGACGGACGCCTGCTGGTGCGATACGCCGTTCGGAATCGAGGCAACCATGTTTACGACGTTAACGCGCCCCAGGTCTTTGAGCTTACAGGCGTGTACTACCCTCAATCTCTTTATCCCCTGGTGGACTCGCAGCTAGGCGACCAGGAGTCTCTGCGAGTCACAGCGAAGCAGCAGACTCCAGTTCCAGTGCTTGAAAGTCACCTGCAGACTGAGCATCTCGCACCTGGTGAAGAATCCCTTGGCGTCATAGCGCTTCGCCTAACATCGAGCACGGAACCCACGATACTGCGCTTTCAATTCCCCAACGACGACAAACAACAGATTGCAGCATTGCTGGTGCGGTGAGCTATGGAACGGATTACGCCGGGAGAAGTGGATCGCTTGCTGCGGCAACACCTCCGTCGCCGCTCCGATATGGGACTGTGGAATACATTAACAGCGATGATCTTCGAACCGCATAATCCTTTTTCAACCGAGTCCCGAAGAAAACCCCACCGATGGTTTGTGCTTTTCGTGCTCAGTTTGGTTGCGGCGGTCGCCGCCTTGGGATATTTCAACTTCTTGAATTGAGATGGTCGCAACTGTGCTCCACAGAATCGAAGCCGTTGTTTTCTTCCTGGCAATGATGTTGGCTATCGTTCTCGAAGGTGGAATCGTCTACTGGTTATCCCAACATCCCGCCAGCCAGGGCGCATCGTTCAGCCTCACAGGCCAATGGACCGGCGCTGCTTTGCCGCAGGCGTGGCTCTTCGGCGCTCTCTTGATGCTCGTGTACAAGTTGATTGTGATGTTCACTCCGCCCTCCGGATGCCCTGAAGGCGAGGTTCAGCGTCAGCGGAAAGGCTTCTTGCGCCTGTGGCGTTGGACCCTTGCGCTGATCGCCGTGCAGGCCTTCGCCTTCTTCCTCGACCGCGTACCAACATCATGATCCGGGAAACATATGCCGACCGTCACCATCATCCGTCTCTCCTCGAGAGCGCTGAGATCCTCATCGCCGCGGTTCTGATGTTTGCTGGCTGGTTCGCGTGGTACGTCGGACGAGAACGATACTTCCTGACAGTGCGCCAGCTGACCGAGGTTGCTACCTACCTTATTATTACGAGCTTCACGCTGGTTACGACCGGTACCCTTTGGGCCACTCGGCGGTCCCGAAGGGAGAAGCAATGGCCGCATCCGCCGCTAGCGATCTCCCGCAAACGCGACGAAAGAATTACCCAGCGGGCCTGGGATCAGGATTCGGTAGTGCTCGGATACGACATTCACGGCCAGCCTTGGTATTGGCCGGACCGGGTCCGGGTGATGCAGGCGATCGTGCTGGGAATGACCGGCACTGGAAAAACGACGTTATTGCGCAACATCATCTCCCAGGACCTCGCACGGGTTGTTGGCCCTCCAGCAGAACCTCATCGCATACCGATGGTGATCTTTGACGGCAAGGGAGACTTGGAGTTCTTTCAGGACCTCTTGCCGCATGTTCATCGTGCTGGCCGCCTACATCAATTGCGCTTGCTGAACCCCGCCCGTCCCGATCTCTCAGTCCGCTACAACCCGTTTCAGTGCTCAGATGACGAGTACATGCCGGTGGTCGCCATGATCTTCGGCTCATTCAACTTGCGCAAAGAGTTTTTCGCGAAGCACCAACTTAACTACCTGGCAGATATCGTTCGCGTGCTCTTCTACACCGGTTTGAAGTTCAACTTCTACGACGTCCTCGTCATGGCCATGGACGAAAGGGTCATGAAGGAGCAGGTCGAGAGAGCTCGGAAGCGCATTGCCGTGAACTCTTCACTTCCGACGCAGCGCCGCCTCAATTTCGAGATGTCAGTCAAGAACCTGTATACATCCCTTGCAGACCGAGAGCGCGTGCAGAAGATTCAGGGTCTGCTGAACGAGTGCATGACCTTTCTCGATGACCAACTGAGTGTCCTCACCGGACCATACGAACAGCTGCTTTCGATCGATGATGTGATCGAGCAGGAACTCATTCTGGTTGTCTCGCTGAACATCAATAAGAATCCCGAACCCATGCGATCGCTCGGCAAGATGATCCTTCAGAACCTGCAACTGGTAATCGGCAAGCGCTACGAGAGCGAGGAACATCGGTCGCGTAGCAACCGACCAATGCTCAGTGTCGTACTCGACGAGTTTGCCCCGTTTGGTTACCGCAACTTTGCACAGATCCTGCAGACAGCCCGAGGTACGAACACCGCCTTCTTGTTCTCCATGCAAGCATTGCCCCAACTCCTGCAGGTCGACCGAGGCTTCAAAGAGGATGTGTCATCGGCGCCCAACACGACGATGATCCTGCGCACCCGTGACGAAGAAACAACCCAGTATTTTCTACGCGCTTCGGCCGAACATCGGGTGACTCGGCGCAGCGTCGCGATGCAGCGGTGGAAATTGTTCGGTTACGAGAGATACGAGCAGACGGAACGCGCTGTCGATCGTGAAGAGAGGGAGACACGCGCGCTCGATGAACACATCAAGAATCTCCCCAAAGCCCAAATGGAGATCCTGATGACCGACGACGCGCGTGGAACGTTGCATGGGCTGCTTCATGTGCGGACGCCGGAGGATGTAATTATCCCGCGATTTAAGCCTCAGCTATATCCAACGTTGCGCCAGTCACGGGAGGATTCAGTGGGCGCCAATCTCCGTTTCAAGTCACCCGAAGTAGCTCCGGTCGGCCGCCGCAGGCGAGCGGGAGGATGGTTGTGAGGGGCAGCCTGATAGTTTGCGGTCTACTGATCGGACTCACGATTGAGCATGCCTACGCCATGCAAAGAGCGACCGACTCTGCGACCCCGAAATCTCGCACGGATGCCGCAGCAGTGCGTGCCCAATCGCCGTACCAACATCAGGACACTTGGTACGAGTTCGTCCTGAAGCAGTTCAATCCGAGGAACGTTGACTATGGCAAGTGGGTTGAACAACAGCGCCGTAATTTGATCGAGCTTCGCCTCAAGAACTCGTACTTCGCTTACAGTCTCTGGACCACGATTGCATTAGTTCTTGTCGCCGTCATCTGCGTGAAGCAGCGAATCGATCACCGGCGTGCGCTGTCTATCACGGCCGAGATGATGGCAGATTTATACAACCAGGATGCATATTCGAGAGCGGTAGCCCAGGAGGCGATTGAACGCTACAACAAGCACATCGAGCGCTGTAACCGAGCGATCGAGTTGGGGGATAACCCAGTTGCTCTTGCACTGGGGAGCAATGAGATGGAACAGCTGCGAACCGAGTTGATGCGCGTCGGTGAGGAAAGAGATATCGCCATAAGAGACCGGGACCTTGCGCGCGAGGAACTCCGGCGGAAGTCGGAAATTCTCGCCGACATGTCCGTTCGCTTGGACTCGACCGCGAGTAAAAGCGCAGCAAGTCCGGCCAAGACGACAGCTGATCTACGCGGTGCAGATGCCAGATTGGTGACCCACATTAACAATCTGCAGGAGCAGTTGTACTCGGAGCGAAGTAACAATCGCAGGTTGAGAGGCGGATAGAACGTGCGAGTTGCAGTCATGGACTTCGGGAGTGTGTGGCGCCACCGACTTGGGAAGCAGGATGCGCATGGTAACTCTAGGAGAGCCGTCTACTACAACACGACCGGTGTAATGGTGAATAATAAGATCCGCCAGCGGCCGCAGATTTGCGGCTACGCGCGATTCGATATGATCGGTGGCTTCGATCCTAACCATCCTTCGAGAATGATTGGGCGCGTGTTTGAGTGCGCTGAACCGTGCGTCTGGATGGGTTACAACAAGCTGCTCTTCAGGCGAATCCTGAACGGACGCGAGTGTCCCGACTGCTTCTTGGTTGCCCCAAGATCGGAGTTCGTCGGTCAGTTGCTTGTCGGTACCGAAGATTGGCGTTCCCCCAGCACCTGGCTCCTTTCGTTGAGTGAAACCAGCATCCAGCAGGAGGCCATGCTCCTGATGTCGATCGGTGACTGGTTCCGTACCAGCCTAGGCAACGTCGTGTTCGAACCTTCCGCGATCGGCGGTCCACTCCTACGGCTTGTGCTTCGTGCCGGAGAATGAGGAGTATTCGATGCGTTATTGGAAAGGTTCAATCGCGTTGAGTTCGACGCGCGACTACCCGTTACTGCGCCACGTTCTTCAGTCAGGTTTCGTCACACACAAGCAATTGTTCGAGTTGTTGAAACTGGACTACTGCGTCTCGTCACGCAATGCCTTCAATAACCGCGTCCTGCGATTGGTGAATCATCGCCTGCTGATCCGACACACTTGGCCATCCACAAACCGAGAAGCTGTCTATTCAATCTCGGAAACGGGAGCGTCAGAATTGGTCAGCAAGGGTGAATGCTTCGTTCACACCGACCATCTCAACAACTCCAAGAGGCGAGGCCAGCTTAACCACTCCCTGGACTTGAACGAGATCCATCTGGCGCTCAAGCGCAGCGGCACGCTCGTCTACTGGACTCCGGAGATGGAGATCCGGTCGCGGAGTGACCTAAGTGGCAATGGGTATTGGAAATACTATGACGCGGTTGTCGTGGTTCGGCTCGCCGGACAGGACTGCAAATTCGCATTGGAGTACGAGCGAACGCCAAAAGCGGCACGGCACTATGAGGCCGTTCGGCAGAGAATTGAAATGGAAACCTTGGTCCATCAGTTTCTGTACCTCGTGCCAAACCACGACCTCCTATGCTTCGTCACGGACAAGCTCAACTGCAAGCACGCAGTTTACTTCGGTCTGTTCAAAGACTTCCTTCAGGAAACGCTGGCGTTACCAGTAAGACGAAACGGATCTCCTGCGTCAGTGCCTCTTGCCTCTGTGCTGACGCAGGCGAAACAGGCGCAACGGACGGGCATGCTCTTTCCGGGCATTGCCGTGTGATTGCGGTGTCATTGGAGTGTGTTTGAGGTGAAAGGCGATCAGCTAACTCTAAGAAGTATCAACGACTTGCCGGTTGACCATGGTGTCTTATGAGACGCAGGGGTTCGGTGTTGTAACTTCCTGTAGCCGTCAATCGTCAAGTGAGCGCATTTTTACACAAATGCCTCGGAAACAGAGGCTCCCGTCAGAATTCTCAAATACAGCAAAAATGCGAATGGCGCGGGTCGGCGGGAAGACGGTGCGACCAGCCTCAACACTGGCGCGTTCGTTGAGCGACGACTTCCAAAGCCAGCGAAAAACAACGCCAATCACCACAACAATGAGTAAGTGACGAAGAGGTCCCATGCCCCGCAGTATAGTCGCAGTCTGAGCGTGGGCTGACTCACCGAAGTAACAGTTCTTCGACTCGTCTGGATGTTCGTCAGCATTACGATCGGAATCAAGGTTTCGATGGAAAACAGATATCGCGGCTTGGTGGGAACATCTGTCCCAGACTCGTGAATAGTCGGCAAAGCTTCCCCTACCGGATTACGGAGAGGTTGCGTGTCATCCGACAACTGAGATCCATTGTGTTTCGCAAGCCGAGCGTCGTCTCCACGGTTATGGCTGCGCTTTTATGGCCAGCTTGTCGTCCACCGGGATAACCCCCACGGCAAACGGTGTTCCCTCGTCGTCCCCGATGGATGGAAAAGGGCTTTCGGGGTGTTTGGTGCCAAGTAGGGTCTCGTAGCCGGGAAGGTAAACCATTATGTGCGGATGCCAATGGCCCGCCGGTCCAAGCACTTGGTCCGCCGACCACATGTAGGCAAAACACACTTCGGGGCGCTTTGGGATCTCGCCTTTGGCGTAAGCGGATTGTACGCCCTCGGCGATTTGCTCGGCTGTCTTGACTTCTAATCCCAGTTTCGTCCGAAGTTCGTAGTAAGGCAGCACGGTTCGCGCGGCTAGTGGGTCGAGACAGATGGGAGCTCGGGTTTTCGCGTCGTAATTAATGTAATCCCGGAGTTGGACCGGAGTGAACGTCGGAGCTCCGGTAAACCCGCGCAGGACCATGCACACAAAGCCGTTGTCCCCCTCGCGCGCGGTTTGAAACCCGGACGCCGTGAATACCTTTATGGTCGCATGGTCGGAAACGTAGTCCGGAGCTGCGCTCTTGGCCAGCGCAATTTCAGCATCTCGGGCCATCATATACTCGCTGAGCGGGGGATACTTGGGACTTTGCGCCAGCAGCGCGGCCGCATCCAAAGTCGCAACTAGAAAAACCAGACTCATCATAAGCTTTTTCACTTCAGATTATCTCCTTGTCAAAAATTCCTCTCGCATGCAGCATTACCCCTCGCGACCACGCGAACATACGCCATCAAAATTGTCGCGAAGGGTGATTCGAAGAGGGCGAAGGACGAGCTTAAGTCATGGCCTAAACTCGTCAGCGGCCCCGGATTAGCAGAGCTTTAGTTGGCGGCCGATGTTGCCAGCACACGCCCAGCCGCACGTCGCGCGTCGGTTACGTTGCCGCGGTGCATCGTTTGGTGCAGGGCCAGCACGAGGAAGCTCTGCCCGTAAGTGGCGAACTCCCGCTCACGTCCCTTGGGTGGCGCTTTCGTCGGCTTGTCGAGGTCCACCTCGCTCACCGACTCCAGAAGCTTCAGGTTTTGCTCGCGCAATTGCAGATACTTCTCTCGAACCTCGGCAAAGGGTGGATACACGCTGGCATCGGCGACAGGTTTCGAGTTCTCACCGAAAAACGGTTGCCATTCTGCCGCGGGATTCTTCTCTCCGAAAAGTATCTCTGGGATCATCCCCTCAACTAGTGTGAGGTGACCGAGGACCCAGAGCGGGTGACACCCGCCATTCGGTGTTGGAAACGTCGTTGCCGCGTCGCTCATCTCATCGATTACACTCAGCACCGCTCCGTTCGAAACGGTCAGCGCGAACTTAATAGCCTCTTTCGTTTGCATATTCTCTCCTCGTACTTGAATTGCCTTTCCACTCTCTATTACGCCTCCGAGGGCATCCAGGATACGTGCCTCAGCAGCAATTCTTTAGGAGTGGTCGGCCACGACGACCGAGGTCGCCGCCGGGAGAACCCACGGACAATGCGCGTAGTCCACGATGCGCACGATGCGCTGCTCGATCACCTCGAGTCGAGCAACAGAATCAGGCCTCCAATTGTCCCTGTGTTGGCGCAACGCGACGACTGCCAACTCGCCATCCACTTCTGCCATTGCCAGCCGCCACGGTATGGTCAGGCGTTCATAGTTCCTGAAGTACGGAGCTTCGTCGATGGGACCGGCAAAACGATCTGCCACGCGGAGTCGAGCATCGGCGCTAATGAGTTTGCGGAGTCCGTCCCAATCGCGCTTGTTAAACCGGTCGACGTAGAGATGCAAGAGCCGTGACAACTCTGGGTTCACTTCTCGCTGTGAGGTCACGGGCTCAGGCAAGGCCGCCAATTTCGAACGACCCCGGCTGAGCGCTGCCTTGGCGCCGCCCAAAGTGGAGCCGACAAGTTCTGCGATTTCTTCGAGCGTGTAGTCAAAAACATCTTTGAGCAGCACGCATGCGCGTTCCTTGGGAGGCAGACTCATCACCAGGTGTTCAACCGCTCGACCGACACCAAGGACAGGAGCATTGCGAGGCAGCACAGAATCTGGACTCATAGCGGCAGTTTCGGCCTCAACCCGAACGCCACGCCTCCGCAGGAAGTCGATGCATCGATTGTGCGCAATCCGGAATAGCCACGGGGTGAGAGGACGGCTGTCGTCATACTGGTCCAGCTTCCGATAAGCCTCGAATAGGGCATCTTGAACAACATCCTCGCCGTCCATTACGGACCCTGTCATGCGCGAACAGTATCGGTGCAGGCGGGGACGTAGCTGAGCGATGGTTTCAAGGAACGCCAGATAGCGTGCGTCGAAGGGACCAGGAGCTTGCGTGTCGCGCCGATTATCCATATCTATCAGTACGCAGCTGACCGCCTTTGGGATACGGAGGGAACCCCTCTAGGTTACGACGTCTGCCTTGAGGCGGCGTGCCATAACGCATTTGCGGGGGGAGCACGTTAGACTGGGTTCCGGATGAGCGGTCGGCAAACCGTACCTTGGGATTGGTTCATGTTTACCGTTCCCCAACAGTAGATGGCTCCTCGTTCTTCGTGGCAATTGACCGAACGCGTGGCGGGTCTTGGGCAAAACACTCTGGGAAGCACCCGAGCACTTCTTGTCCCTCCGGCTGCTTATGAACTCGTGATTTCCGCAACTCTGGTCTAAAGATCGAGCATTATCCATGTTGGCGCGTGGTCGCTGGCGTTTACTGGCCACGTGCCCATCGGTCTACACCCCCGTCCACGAGCCGGTCGGACAACTTCGGCGAGAGCAGAAAGTGATCGAGTCGCATGCCCTTGTCCTTCTGCCAACGTTCAAATTTGTAATCCCAGAATGTCCAGAGCGGCCCGTCCGGATGTAGCTTCCGCATGGCGTCGGTCCAGCCTTGAGCCAGCAAACGCGCAAAGGCCTGTCGGCTCTCGGGTTGGACTAACGCGTTGCTATCCAACGACCGAGTCGGATAGATGTCCTGCGGTGTCGGCACGACGTTGTAGTTACCGGCCAACACCACGGGTGCTCCGCTCGCCATGAGTTCGGCGGCGTGGGCAATCAGGCGCTCAAACCAGGCCAACTTGTAGTTGAATTTCGGTCCGGGCTGCGGGTTCCCATTGGGGAGGTAGATGGAAGTGATCAGGACTCCCTGAACAGCCGCTTCAATGTAGCGAGCTTGATGATCTTCAGGATTTCCCGGCAAGCTTGCGCGGGTCAGCACGGGAGCGAGGTTTCGCGCCAGAATGGCTACGCCGTTCCAGGAACGCTCCCCTTGCCAAACTGCTTCGTACCCGACAGCTCGAAGCGCGTTGACGGGAAAGGCTGCATGCTCCGCCTTGAGCTCTTGGAGACTCACCACGTCCGGTTCAGCTTTGGCTAACCAAGCCAAGAGGTTATCCAACCGCTTATTGATGTTGTTGATGTTGAAGATCGCGACTCTCACCAAGCCCCTCTCTGTCCCTGCCCAGAACGGCCACGAGAACGCCAACAAGAGCCAACACATCTCCTTTTGACCAGGCTCCGCCCAACATTTTCATGGAAGCATTTTAGCAGTGGAGAAAGAACCATCACGCTGTCATGGCTGCACTCGATTTGCTCAGACACAGACGTTCAGAAGGAGGAAAAGACTATGTTCGGTCGCATGAAAGCTCAACCAATCATCAGAGTCACGCGCACCGCACTCCTCGCGGAGGCGGTCAACTCTTTACTCACAGCCACGGACACGGCTCAAGCGGTTCGATGGATTGAGTTCCCCTCAGTGGTTCTCTTGTTTGTCGTGGTCCCCGGAGATCCAGAGTCCGGTGCCTTTTACGTTCTAGACCGCAGGAACGGAATCTGGCTCTGGATCGATTTTGCGGACGAACAATACGGTGGGTACAGCGTGACTGACTTTGACCTCCTGGTACACGAATACGATTTCCTCAGTCTGGTGGAACGCCCCGGTCTGCTGAGGGCCGAAGCGGGCTGGTTATTGGAACCGGGCAGGCAAGCCGAAATGGTTGCGTAGCACCTTGCAATCCAGAGGTCTGCGGCGGGCGTTTGACAGAAATCGAATCCCGACATATCTACCACACAGCACCAAGCCATAGGTGCCGGGAAGGAGGTGAATTGTGGCCCCAAGAATGGTCCCAACGCCCGAGTTGGTGAAGGCGTACATCACGTTGTTCGTCAATCGTCGCGCCTACACCCTCCAATCAAAACGGCCGCATCTAGAAAGCGGGCGTCATTATTATTACCGTCCCAAGGACCGTGAATCCGGCGGCCCACTGCTGCTCACCGACAAAACCATCGCTGATCACCTGGATGGAAAGATAACGATAGGGCTGTACGCGATTAACCCGCAGAATCAGCGGTGCAAGTGGGTCGCCATCGATGCCGACTACTCGACGGCGATGGATGATTTGATCAAGCTCCAGCACCAACTCACGCAGGACCGCGTCGAATCAGCGCTAGAAATGAGCAAAAGGGGCGGGCACCTCTGGATATTCCTGGCGCTGCCACTGCTTGCAAGAAAATGCCGGATCTACATCCACGACCTAGCACAAAGACTCGGAGTGCCAATAAAAGGTTCCGGGCCGGCTGAGGGGATCGAAGTGTTTCCAAAACACGATGAGATTCAAGAAGGCGCATTTGGCAATGCCCTGCGGGGACCGCTTGGAATTCACCGCGGCGCGAAACGACGTTTCTGGTTCTACGGCGCCGATTACACGTTAGATGCTCAGCTTGAATTCCTGACGCGGCTGCGAAAACTGACCGAAGAAGAATTAGATCAGTTCACGGCTGGAAAGAGCCTTCCGCCGAGTATCGCAAAGGTGCGATCCGAAGCCGAGTTCGTCAGTCAGAATGCGTTTGCAGGAGAACATCGCAGATTCTGCATCCTTAATTATGTCTCTGAGACGCGAGTTGTAGGCCGGAATTATGTGACGCGTTGCCCATCTTGTGCGCTTGCTGGACGCGATCGCGGCCGAGACAACCTGGCGATACTTGTCTCTGATCCGCGCTTTTATCAGTGTTGGGCAGGATGCAGCAAGCAAATGATCCGGGCGGCGCTTGGAAAACCAATTCCTGTCCGTAACACAGCATGAACACGAAAGAGGTGACGATCTCCATGAGGGGCCAGAAATTTGCAGGCGTGCTGGGGTTGCCGCTCGCTAGACGAGCACTTCGGACACTCAAAGAGCGGGGCATCTATGCTCATTCTCTGCTCAGTGTCGAACATCAGCAACTGGCGAAACGTTATGTGATCCGCGGGCTCGAATCGGGTGGGTCGGCGGGAGATGTTGGCCGTTACGTGACGTTCGCCAATGAAGACGGCGAACCGTTGGAGTATCTGCACCCAGTTGAAACCATCGCTGTGAACGGACTGCATGGGGTTGTCATATCGAACGCCATACTGCGTGCGGACATGCTCCGAAAAGGCAAAACCTATGAACTGCTGATCACGCGTCACCGGCTAGCCTCGGTGACGGACGGGCGGAAGCCAGGCCTGGGATGCGAAATCCTCTACCGGGGCATTCATGGGCGTTTGGAACTGGATCTCAACGGGAAGGAGAAGGCCCAGGCGGGTAGTGTCGTCCCAACGTTTTATTCGCTGGCCGGCGAGGCGAGCGCGATCCCCAACAAGTTTCTGGGGCTGGTTCGCGCAGCGACTCGAGGGGTGAATTGCAGCGGGTGCTCCCACATGCACTATCTGCGCAAGCCGCATCCGCTCGGCCCTTCGAAACTGAACGATTCAGTCAATCGCGATGTTGCTGGCAGTGAAATTCCCGAGACTCTAGCCGGCTAGGAAGACGAAGGAGTTCGCTGCCATCAACGGTGGAGTGGATAGGAGGTGTCATCGTGCTCGCGAAGATAAAGCAGGCGGCATTGATCGGGTGCCTGTTTGTGTTTCTCTTCATCGTGATTGGGGGCGGACTGCACCTCAACGCTGGTGGAGCATTGCTCGCAGCTGCGACGGGTACGCCACTCGTTATCCACTTCTTCAATCGGGAACGGTTGCCAAGGGTGGTCGAACACGATTCTTTTCCCGTCTCAAGAAGTCCTGGGTACGCGCTGAATATTGCCGAAGGCGAAGCACGCTACCGTAGGGCATCGGAGATCGAGACCGTCCTCCGACAGTGAGCAATCCAGATGTGTGTCCCACGGGCAAAAGAGGCGACGGCGCAAGCTCGCGAACTTCCGCTCAGCCGTTGGGTTTCTCTCGTTCCATCCCTGTCCGATCTGGCTTTCTTGATCCCAATTCTTGTCTTGTTTTGGTGTACCACGGGCGTGGGCTGGCTGCTCACTGACTCGGATACAGGTTGGCATATTCGCGCTGGCGAGTGGGTGCTGAAGAACGGGCGAGTTCCCTCAGCAGACCTCTTCTCATTCACTAAGGCTGGCCAAGCCTGGTTCGCCTGGGAGTGGCTCTCTGATGTTTTGATGGCAGCAATGCACAGCCGCTTCGGCTTAGGCGGCATCGTCGTCGCGAGCCTGGTGCTCCTCGGCGCTACGTCGGTCTGTATTTACCGGAGCACGGTCGAAGAATCCGAATATCGCCTGATTGCTATCGTTCTGACCGGACTCGCTGTGGCGGCGAGCACCATACATTGGCTCGCACGCCCACACCTCGTAACGCCACTTTTCGCCGGCATGTTCTGTTGCTTGCTTAACCGAGTCGAGAAGCGAGGCAATGACAGGCGTCTTTTCTTATTGCTACCTGCACTCACGGTCCTGTGGGTGAATCTGCATGGCGGATTCTTCGTCGGAATCGTCTTGCTAATTACCTACGCGATGGGGGCTGCGGGAGAAGAGTTGGTTCATGGGAGGAAACGCAGTGCTTGGATTCGAGCGCAAAAGTATTTATTAACCGCTGGGGCGTGTGGTATTGCGAGCCTCGTGAACCCATACGGATATCGCTTGCATGTCCACGTTGCCCAATATCTCGGGGCTTCATTTTATTTCGAGCGCATCAGCGAGTTTCAGTCAGTCGATTTTCATTCGTTTACGGCTGCGTATTTCGAGAGCTTGCTTGTGCTCGCGATCGCTGCGGCAGCCTGGCACTTAGGCACAGGAAGGCTGATTCAGGTGCTGTTGCTGCTGAGTTGGTCGCATTTGGCACTATTCTCCGTGCGGAACATTCCGATCTTTGCCGTGGTCTCTGCGCCTGGAATCGGTCTGGCAATGCGCGATTGGTTGCGACTTGTGGACTCACGTTCGCCTCTCGATTGGCGAGGAAAACTCTCCGCAGGTCTGGCTGAGGTGGAGACGGGACTGGGGGTAATCGCCGGCGATCGGAACCGAAGCCGCTGGCATCTGGCGCCCTGCCTGGCTGTGCTCACGCTGGGATGGTTTGTTTCTCATCCGGGTCGCTTGAGAGCCATGCATGCCGATTTTGACCGGAGTCGTTTCCCTACGGACGCGGCGACTTTTCTATCCCTCAACGACTCTGCACCCACTCTTCGGCTATACGCGAGTTGGCAATGGGGTGGGTATCTGATCTATCGCCTTTGGCCTTCGGTTCCGGTCTTCAACGATGGTCGGACGGATTTTTACGGTCCCCCATTCGTTCTGGAAGGACTGCGTGTCTGGGAGGTCCGGCCAGATTGGGCCGGGATCCTGACACGATACCGAGTGAATGCTGCACTTGTTCCAGTTGATTCCGCGATGGGTACGGTGTTGCGCGAAAGAGCGGACTGGAACCTCGTTTATGCGGATCGCGTTGCACTGATGTTTGTGAAAATCGAAAACCAGAAATAAGGGTTGCGCAATCCGCCGAGGTTGTTCCGGCACACAACTGGTTGACGAGGTCCTTATGCCAAAAACGAAGGAAATTGTGAGTGTCGATAGACGCCCAGGCGGTTCTTCGAGTCCAAGCAGCGAAGACAGTACGAAGGGCTCGCAAGAGCCAAAGGCGACCGAAGCAGTCAGGCGACGACTGCCGGACGAGCGCCGCAGCCTGACGCACCACTTTTCGATGGGTGGGCAGGAGGGGTACGTGACGGTCGGTCTCTACGAAGACGGGCTGCCGGGTGAGGTCTTCATCAGAATGGCCAAAGAGGGCTCAACTGTTTCCGGCCTCATGGACTCGTTCGCGACTGCGGTGTCGCTTGCTCTGCAGTACGGAGTGCCTCTGAAGATCCTGTGCGACAAGTTCAGCCACACACGGTTTGAGCCGAGCGGATGGTCGGGCAATCCGAAAATTGGCTACGCCAAGTCGCTTATGGATTACCTCTTCCGGTGGCTTGAATTGCGCTTCCTGAAAGGCGAACAACGGACCTTGTTTGAGCCCCAGAGTCTAAGCCAATCGCAGGGTGAGACAGGCAGCGTTGTCAAAGCACTTGGGCAGGTTGTCGAGTTGGGAGATGCCCCCGTGTGTGTGATCTGCGGCTCGCTGATGGTGAGAAACGGCTCCTGCTATCGCTGCATGGAGTGCGGCAGCACCAGCGGGTGCTCATAAATCGAAGGAACTGGGTGTGTGACATGCCAAAGAGCGTGAACAAGGTAATCTTGGTGGGAAACGTAGGTCAGGATCCCGAGGTCAAGTACACGGCTGGTGGTGTTCCTGTCGCTAAGCTCAGCCTCGCCACCAACGAGCGATTCAAAGACAGAAACGAATGCGTGGCAAGACAGGACAGAATGGCACACCGTTGTCGCCTGGCAGCGTCTGGCAGAGATTGTGGGCGAATACGTGCGCAAAGGTTTCTAAGCTCTACATCGAACGCAAGCTGCAGACATCGAGTTGGGAAGACAAGCAGAGTGGCGAGAGGAAATACCGGACAGAGATTGTCGCCCGGGACATTGTCCTGCTCGGCTCGCGGGACAACGGGCAGGAAGGCGGCGGAGAGATGCCAAGCGGACAATCTAGTCCGGAGCCCGCTCCCGCAGTAGCTGACGACGTTCCCTTCTAAGACAGAAAGAAATCTGTGGAAACCTCTACCCTTGGTAGAGCCACAGACAGGGACGGGCACACGCGGCCCTCTACTCACCCCCATCCCCGCGGTTGAGTGCCTGTCCCGGCGCTTTCCTAAGTCAACCCCTCTTCGAACGCGCTCTGATCCGGCGGCCACACAGGAAAGACGGTGGCAATGAGAGTATTCCGTGCCAGTGATAAGATGAGCGCCAAAGAGCCAATGTAGCCCGCTAGCGCTCAAGGCTGGGATCCCATTTCCAGTATTCTGGCAAAAGGCGGTACCGGGATCCCGTCGTTTCCAGTGCTAGGAACAGTTCGGCGACTTTGAAATACTAGAACGAGAGGCAGAATGTTGACCCCAAAACTGGAGATTCTCCCGCGCGCGCAGCGGCGACTATGGGACGAACTGAGGCAGACGCCGAAAGAATTTGTTCTCTACGGAGGAACAGCACTAGCGTTACGCTTGGGGCACCGGCAATCCGAAGACTTTGACTTCTTCTCAAACGGGTCGTTTGCCCCCGACTCTCTGCGCAAGCGGGTTCAATACGTGCAGGGTGCCGAAGTGAGCCAGTCCGAGGCCAATACCCTGACCGTGATCGTGCAACGAGACGGGCCCGTGAAGGTTTCTTTCTTCGGCGGGCTTAACCTGAACCGCGTCCAAGACCCCGATGTAACACCGGATAACGAAATCCAAGTGGCATCGATGCTCGACGTCGCGGCTACTAAGCTTGCCACGATTCAACAGCGAGCGCAGGCTAGGGACTACGAGGATATTGCCGCGATTGTCGGCGCAGGAATCAATTTGGCCGAAGCCCTTGGAGCTGCCGCCGCCGCATACGGGAAGGAGTTCAATGGAGCTCTCAGCCTCAAAGCACTTACCTACTTCGGGGATGGGGACCTACCCAACCTCAGTCCTACGACGCAGACGAAGCTTCGGGCTCTGGCGGGCCAAGTCAACTTGAACCAAATTCCGCTGATGCAAGCAAGAATCGGCGTCTCCCAGCGGAGAGAGGTTCCGAAATGAATCACCCCGAACTGCAAACAGTGGCCAAACGAGTGGTCTGGTTCAAGGCGCCTGACGACGCGCTGAAGGATGTGAAGCTGTTTCTTGCCCATGTCATGACCTACGGCACGCTCAGCGATATCACCACAACTCTGCGATATTTTTCTGAGGAAGATTTCGACGCTGTGCTGAACGACCCGCCAGCTGGAATCTTTGACCGCCGCTCCTGGATCTACTGGAACGTGCGTTATCGCCACGATCCTGTCCCACCCCTGCCAAAGCGAAAACTTCCGTTGTAAGTTTGCGAACCCTGATCGGGCATCTGTAACTGGCGAACCGCCCACCTGTCGCTGGCTAACACAGCTGTCAATCCTGCGCATTTTCCGATATCCGCTTCACAAGAAGTACCAAGGAGGAACTCGTGTTTGTTGAACTCATGCCATTGCTCAAAGAACGGACACTGCTAATCACAGTCGCGAGAGTCGACGAAAGAGTGAAGGTAAACGTGATTCCCGCAAAGGTGAAAGAAGGCGAGCACCACGCACTAACGACTCCCTTGAGCCTTACAGGATTTGCCGAGGAGTTGGATTCAGAATTGGGCAGACACCTTGCCGGCTACGTCGACTCACACCTCGCGCTCGGCAGCACTCTGGCCGAAGCCAAGGCGGAAATCGACGCGGCTGCCAAGGCGGCACGCCAGCAGTTGAAGACAACGCAACAGACCTCGAAGCCTGACCCGGCCGTCGCGAAGAAGGACGAATCGACAGGGCCGGCAGCGGCCGCAACCGATACACCGAGTTTGTTCGCTGCGCAGCAAGACGTCGAACCAACGACGCCAGCGGCCGGACAGGAAGGGGGGAACGCCACATCATGATCGAGGTAAAAGTGCTATCTCGCAGCTTTACGTACAACGGCGTGAAGCTTCCGGACCCAGATCCGAGGATGACGCCGGACGAAGTGAAAACCATCTACAGCCATCAATATCCCGAACTGGCCACGGCCGCAATCACGGGACCGGAAGCCTCCGGAGAGCAACTGCAGTACAGCTTTGTGCGAGCTATTGGAACAAAAGGGTAGCGGCAATCGTGGCGGGGCACAAATCCGCAAATACAAATTGATCGCGGACGACGCTCTCGCCGACCGAAACCGGAATGCGTACGCTCAGCATTGGCCCTGCATATACAAATGAGTGAAACTCCCCTTTCTCGCCGCATGGATCGACTCCATCAGGCAGCGCAGCCAGCAGGCTCTCATCAAACTCGCGTCCGGCAAACGAAGCGTCAAGCTTCTCGGTGTCAACACAGGTCAGCTTCGCCCTCACGCCCGAGGCGATCATCTGCTTTGCCAAGTCACGAGTGGACTGCCCCCACAACGGAAATATCGTCTGCAAGCCAGTGTTTCTCATTTGCTTTTCACGGTACGCGCGCACGTCTTCGAGAAACAGGTCGCTCAATGCGATCCCTTCGATTCCAGCCGCGAGCGCTCTGGCACACGTCTCAGCCATAAGCAACTCGTACTGCTCGTTCGAACAGGGCCAGGGCAAAGGAACCGCCCAAAGCGGCAACCCGGTTGCTGAGGCTTGCCGCTCGACTAGTTCGCGACGGACGGTGTGCATCGCAACACGACCGGCGGCTTGGTTGAATGTGGTCAGCAGTCCGGCGACCTGATACTCTCCGCGCTGCCGGAGAACATATAAACTCCAAGCGCTATCTTTGCCGCTGCTCCACGAAAGAAGAACGCGCTTCATAGATGATTCCTCAGATCGAAGCAGGACGGCGATCTGTCGTCACTGCTCTCGATCGATCTGAAATATGAAAACAAAGCGTAGCAGAGAAAGAGTTCGCCCCAATAGGGAAACACACGAGATCCTGCGAGAGTTCAAGAGAATGACGCAGGACCGCCACTCGCGCAGTCAGACGGTGCTCGGGAGGTTCCTGCAATGTCAGCAACTGCAAATGTCCTCAGCACTCTTGGCGAGCGCGGTAGAACAGTGTTCCCGCTGGCACGCCAGGAAACGCCTTGCGCCACCTGGAGGCTCCCTGCCACTAGTCAGTTGATGGCCCCGCCATGCGAGCTTGTGTTGCCCACTTTGGAGAAGGTTCCGACTGAACAGCGTTTCTCGGCGGATGACCGCGAGGTAATCGCGCTGGCGGAGATCCTGGTAAGGCACGGTATCGCCGACGTGGAAGACTGGGAAAAGAGCGGAAGCGATGCCGCCAAATACTTATTCCTGACTCTTCAGCGATGGATTCGCGACCATGGCGGAGCGTCAATCCGGCGCCGCTTCGATCTGGACCTCACCCTCAGCGACAGATTGGTCGACTACTCGGATGAACGAGGGCCAGAGGGTACGCTCTACCTGATCCTCGATCCAGATAGCGCGGCATTCGTGCTTCTGAACCCAACCATTGAACTACTTGGCAGCGTGCATCCGCGTCTGCCCGCGACATTCTTCAGGCACTTCGTGGGATCGCTCAGCCGATGGGTCCGCGTGTACGACTACCACGACGCAGAAGAGCGCGTGGACATGCTGCGCGACTGGTACGAGGGCGAAGAGAATCCCGAGCAGTACGAAGTGCCGGATATCGAAGGATGTACTCCAAAGTGTCTCAAGGAGAAATCTCTGAGTCTCCGAGGTTTGAAGGATCTCAACCAGAGGATGCGGAACAAGGAAGGGCGGGTGCTCATTAGTAGTTTGCTGGAACTGTGTTCCATCTCGCGGCAAGCCAAACGGCCGGAATTCACGGAGGACATGGGCGAGCAACTCATGGACTCGAATCCGCCATTGCCGTGTCTGCTCGCGGCATTTTCATCCGGCGACGCTGTGGTTGGGTGTTTTGACGACGAGGCCCAGACCGCAATGGAGACAACTCCCCATCCCAACCTGATCATTCCGCTCCAGCTTTCTGAGCCGAGCAGCGTTCGACAAGGCTTTCGGATTCTTGCTGTCGCGTGCGAGACGCTGGCGGCGGCCAGCCGGCTGATCGACCTGATGTCCGGCAATGACGAGGGCGTAATTCCCCTTGAGGGACAGTCATGAACGTTCATCTGCGGATCGGAGACAACCGAACCTTCAGTCTGAAACAAGCGGTGCTCGTGTACCAAGACGGCACGCGAGCCTTTGCCACCTTGCACGAGGTAAAGTGCCGACCGAACGAAGCGCCTTACTTGCGTGCCGGACAGTCCGTCACGACGGGTTTCCTTGAGACGCTCGCCAAAGGCTTGGGTGCAAGTATGGGAGCGGAGGTCCTGCCGGAATATGTGCTAGCAAGAACACCGGAGTTGATCGCTTGGTGGAGCCGGGCGAAATTGCGACTGATGTTCTTCGGTGAGGGCAACGCCGAAACGAAAAAGCTAAACGGCCAAATGTTCCCTAACGCTGCCTTGGTGTTCATGATCCATGGGCGGGACCTGTTCGTGCGTGCACTCGCAGAAGACTGCCGGCCGACAGCCAATACGCGTTTGAAAAACGCCCCGTATTGGAACACCGACTCGCGCGGTCAAGTATGCCTCGGCAGTATGCGAGTGCCAGACGAGCAAAGCGCCGGCTCCCTGCCGAGTTTGGAAAACGCGTATTTCGCCAGCGAATTCACCCATCCCAGTGGTGCCGTCCGACTGACAAGTCATCCCGGTGGTTTTCTTGGCCTGTGGTCAAGTCTTGCAGGACGAAATCGGTTTCCGGCGAAGTTTCTGGTGGAAAGCAAGCAAACCCTTCAGGAGTTTGTCGAGAGACGAGGTGAAGGATGAAGACATGGAAACACATCATATTCATCCGGAACTTCTGAAACACAGAGTGCGCGTGCTGGTTGTGGGATGCGGCGGAAATGGTAGTGCCGTTGCGGCCGGGTTGCCGTATCTGCATCAGGCATTGCTGGTATACGGACACCCGGAAGGCATCCACGTTACTCTGCTTGACTCGGACGTAATCTCTCCAACGAACTGCGTACGCCAGCCGTTCAGTCAATCTGAGATCGGTCTCTATAAATCTGTGGTTCTCGCCAACCGGCTGAATCTGTTCTGGGGACTCGACTGGGAAGGAATTCCGGAGCGGCTCGATCCTAAGCGAAGGCTGGACGGCGTCGACATTGTGATCGGGTGTGTGGATACGCGGAAGGCTCGGGCAGCTATTGCCAAGTGCGCCGAAGACTGGAGCGAAGTTGACTACTGGCTGGATTTGGGCAACAACGCAGACAGCGGACAATTTGTGCTCGGAGAGCCGCTGAACCGAAGGAATCGGCGACGCAAGCTCCGGCTGCGGACGGTTTCCGAACTCTTCCCCGAAGCGATTCAGGCTGACCTTGACGGAGATGGTCTCCCGAGTTGTAGCGGAGCGGAGGCTCTCGATCGTCAGGAACCGTTCGTCAATCCGACGCTAGCGAATCATGCGCTTGCGCTACTCGCACGGCTGTTCCGTTACGGAACGATCTCATACCACGGCGCATTCGTCAGTCTGTCCTCGCTCTCTAGTGCTCAGGCGCTACGGGTTGATCCCAAATACTGGCAACGCCTCCGAGCGAAGTCGCGGCGCAGCCGAATTCAGAAGTACGATGCAGCGGGATCAGCGGAAGCACCCGCTCGCACAGAGCACTCCTGATTTCATCTCTATATTTCGAATCGAAAGGATCATGCGATGGGAGATCTACCGCAGAACCATGACCAGATCTTGGAGCCGCAACAGGCAGCGGCCAAAGCCGCGATCCTTGCGGAATGCGCCAAGTTTGCCGCGGCCGGCGTGACCTTCGTAGCAGTTCACTTCGACGGATGCGGGGACAGTGGAGCGACGCAAGACGTGAAGTGCTATGACTCCGAACGGTATGCATGGGGCGATTTCGATCCCGTCAAGTACGAGGCTTCGCATCTACAAGACCACTTCGAATCTTTCGTTCCCTTCGGCTACGAAGACAACTGCGGCGGATTTGGAGATGTCGTTCTCGACGTCCACGCGAGAAAGCTGAGCGTCGAGCGCAACGACCGCTTCGAAGATTACACGACGACTACGTATGAGGTGTAACGCCATGGCCCACCCACTCAGACACGCCGAGAGCAGCGCCAAGAAGTTCGGCGGAAAAGCCGAAGACTATCTCCCGATTCACCACTGGTTTGACGAGTCGAAGGCGTTCTTTCCGGATTTCCGCCATCGCGCTTTGCGTCATCACGCCGAGGGCATCTTTCTGGCAGAGAAACTGTTCGGCGTAACCATCGTGAACAGCGACGGAAAACAAATCCCCGTCCGGTATGTGGGAGAACAGCATGTCCGCGAGGATCTTGGCAGCATTCCCACAGCCCAAGATTGGTTGCGCCAGATCAAGCCACAGCGCTGGATGCACGGACAACGCCTGGACGAGGCTTCAGTGAGAGAGGAGGCTCTGGAATGAGCGGACCAAATGGCCATGCACGCGAACACTGTGGGATCGAATCTGTCACAGCGGCAGCCGGCGTGTTTGCTCCGGTGGCGCCTCAGTTTTCCCCCGAGAACGTGAAGGAGTTGGTGGCGGCACTGGAACTGCCCTTTGATGCCTGCCAGATCGAGTGGCGGGTGACGAACACCACGAAGAACGGGCAGCCGCCGCGGGGCCAGGTGGTGCCCTATGCGGACCAAAGAGCTTACACCGACCGACTGAATGCGCTGTTCACGCCGGCAGGGTGGACGCGCAAGTACACCATTCACACCAGCGCGAATTTCGAACGAAGCAAAGACCAGAAGATCGTGGCGAAGGTGGTGGTGACTTGTGAGGTCACCGTCTTCGGACTAGGGTCACATTCGGCAACGGGAGAAGAATGGGCCGATGATGACAATGCTGTGACGGCGGCGGAGGCACAATCTTTTAAGCGGGCTTGTGCGTGTCTGGGCCTCGGCAGATATCTGTACTATTTCACCGGAACATGGGTGGATCTGGATGATCGCAAGCGACCAAAGACAGTTCCACAACTTGCAGGATGGGCAACTCCAGCAGGATGGGGACAGGGCCTGCGCCCAAATGGCTCAGCCCGCTCGAACTCTACGAGCGATACGCCAAAGACGCACGGCCCACAAGCGGGTTCAGTCGTTGCCGAAATCGAAGCGCTGGCGGAGCCTCTGGGCCGGGGCCTCTATCGCGGTATCCTGCGCGATCTGGCCCGAGTCTGGAACCCGCGCGAGATCGAAGACGTCTCGGTGCAGCAAAGAGTGCTGGAGCACATGCGATGTGCCGACCGTGGCCTGACGCGGCTGAAAGCCGCCCTTGAGAGAACCGGTCCCCACGCCCTCACGCCGATTCTCCAAGCACTTGGGGTCGCTTCACTCGAGCGCGTCGACAATCTCCAAAGTCTCAAGCGAATCGTGCTCGATCTGGAAAGCGCCGCTGCCAAACCCTAGCTCTTGATGTGAAACTTCAGGGTCCTACCTCCTGCTGTCTTCGGAAACCTGCGGCGAAGACTGCGCAATTCCCGAGGAACAACTTCATGAAACGGTCGAAACGACTCTCTCTCGTTGAACTATTGAACCTAGCCAACGAAGCTTATGACGACGGCTATCTCGCCGAGTATTTTGATCCGGACACGGGAACGTCCAAAGCGGGTTCGGGCGATACGCTCGCCGAGTTCATCGTTCGGGAAATCCGCGATACCTTTGACCCGAACGCCACTCGCAGTGCGCAACTCGAGGAAACCCGGCGCGTTCTCATGAACGCCATCGATGACCTTGAAAGCGTGATTGAGCGGTTGCAGTAAATTCTTTTAGCCGGTTCTCCTGCCCGCTGCGGCCACTTTCCTGCCTGCGAATTTCCACCCCCAAAACTCTCTATAGCAACGAGAACCACTGAGGAACGAGGATAGCCATGAGGATTCGTGTAACCACACGCGCCGATCTGTTTGAGAAACGGAAGCAGGAGCACATCGAGCGCGGCTACCGAGTTGAAGATGAACGGCCGGTCCAGGTGAATGGTTTCTGCTCGTTCACCGCCGTGCGGGAGCTACCTGCTTCAGACACGCTTGCCGATCTTGTAGCTGAGGCCGTCAACGGAAACCACGCTCGCCGTGGGGACTGGTGAGGTGGCCGATGTCGCTGAAAATACGGTTTCGTTTCGATGGACGCTGTATACGCCATCCCCGCTACGATCCCAAGCGCGATGGACGCCCACCCGATGGGAACTGTGAAGGATGTGAGTCTTTGTACGTAATTCACCTTTACACGAAGATCGCGAAAAGAAGGGCTGAAGACGCGAACTCATCGTGGCGCGAGCTTCCACGGATGGTGAAGAAAACAAAGCCAACGATGCGCAAACAAGCTCTGAAGCTGGAGCTGGATCATGAACTCTCTACCGACCATTCCGCTTTTTCCCGCAGGTCAGATCGTTGCCACGCCGGGAGCACTCGCACTATTGGAACAGGTCAATAAGTCACCCTTGGAATTTCTTTCGCGCCACCTTCGAGGTGACTGGGGCGATCTGTGCCAGGAAGACAAGACTGAAAACGAATTGAGCCTCAAGCATGGATTCCGGGTGATGAGCAGCTATGAAGTTACGCGTACAGAAAAGATCTGGGTCATCACGGAAGCGGATCGGTCCGTGACCACGTTGCTGCTGCCTGAGGAATATTGACCGATACGAAAAGGGTTGTTTCGTTTGATATTTTGATCCTGCCGAAGCGCTAATCTCCTGCTGCCCTCATCAGAGAGCAATGCCCCTCAAGTCGTGGCGCATGATTGGTCGGGAGGGCTGGCGGCGAGCGATGGTCCTGAACCCGAGGCGCCTGAATGTGGAAGCTGTACCTGTGAACACGTTGGACGGGCTGCCCGGCCGCGTAGTGTCGACTGGATATGCTTCCACCGCTGGCACATTGGCGCGCTTGGCCGTTTTCAATGCTTCTCGAATCAGAGAAGTCATCACGCCCTTTCTGCGATAACCACGGCGTACATAGAAGCATGAGATCGACCAGAGCGGCGTGTCATCGACGGCTTCGAGAACTGGTTTGCGATTGAGCCAGATCAAGTCCTGTCGCGGCGTGAGCTGACACCAGCCCACAGCCCTCTCCCCATCGAAGGCCACCAACCCCGGTGGCGGACCGTGCTTCACGATTTTGCGAAATGCGATCCTATTTTTCTCGC
>Ga0210401_10000421_pt1 | contig 52756 bp, 39 predicted proteins | sample IncBWH32MmetaG_FD_150866 | JGI IMG/M metagenome (GOLD analysis project Ga0210401, IMG submission 150866) | Forest soil microbial communities from Barre Woods Harvard Forest LTER site, Petersham, Massachusetts, United States - Inc-BW-H-32-M | ecosystem: Environmental > Terrestrial > Soil >...
GAGAAGGCGGGGCTGATCAATATCGGGAAGGACAAGGGGCGGAACACTCCGGTGACGCTGACGGGGGCGGGACGAAAACTGCTGGCCGAGATTCCAGGAGTTGCGCAGAGCAAAGATCCAAAAGACGGCACGCTCGAGTATTTGGTTCCGGCGGCGGAACGAGTTCTTGTCGGAACCCCCAACGTCACTCAGACGGGGATGGGACGGGCCACGGCCGAGTTCGAGTGGAAATGGGCTCCTACGCAGATGGGGGAGTTACTTGATGCAGCGGGGCCGATGGTAAAGGCCTTTAACACCTGGGACCGCGGCACCTTGATCGACAAGTATGGGGCCAAGTTCTACCACGCCGCGCCAAGCAAGGCGAAGATGGCATTTGTGAGAGGCGAGAAGGGCTGGCAGATCTGGAACGAGTAGATCGAAGATATTGACGTCGGAGCCGGGCGAGATCAGGAAGGTCTCCCCGGCTCCGATGTTCTTGCGCGAAAACCGATCGACTCCAGATTTCGCTACTGAAGCCCCGACTGCGTCAACTTGACCGCGTTATTCGGCGCGGCCCCAGTGGAAAAATAAATGCTCGATCCGCCGGGTTTGGCCACGTAATCGTTGTCAATGATGATGCCGCTGGTGCCGCCAAATTCCTGAGCCGACGTCAGAGTGGTGCCGTTGGCGAGCGCCATGACGCAGCCATTATTGCCGAAGGCCGGACAATTCCGCGTAACACCCCAGAAGAAGAAGTCCGTCCCACCGTTAACATTCGGATTGAAATAATCGGTCACCGGACCGCAGCGGGCGTTGGCGTTCGTCGAAATCTGAGTGGCTGAACCGGGCTGGAGAATGCCGCTCGAATTGAATCCCAGGATGTAGTAGTTGGGGGTCGTATCGGCGGTGCCGGTTCCGCATACCAGCATGTGTCCGGTCGCGGGATTGTTGAAGTAGGCGTTGTCGAAATCGCCATCGTAGAGGTTGACGCCGGTCCCAGTGCTGCTGCCTTCGCCGATAAAGACGCGAGCCACGACGGCGAACGGGGTTGCAGCATTGAACTGCACCACAGAGGCGCCGGCGATCACAGAGTCGTTCGAGGTGACGGCGAACACGGTGGCAGCAGTGGCATCAAATATGGGCGAATCGTAGATCGTAGGATTCGTTCCCCCATTGCGACCAGCCTGAATGGTGGCGACTGCTCCGGGCGTTGTGACATTTACCGTGTAGACGCGTCCGTTGCCGGCACCGATGAAGAGATTTCCGCTGACGCTATCGAGCACCGGACTGCTCAGCACCGAACCATTATTAATGAGGATGGGCCAGGGTGCAGTGATGACCGGGGTTGGGGTTCCGTTGAATACCCCGGTCACCTTATATAAGCGTCCGTTGTCGAGGCCTACGTACACGGTGTCGGACGTGTAGTCGATCCAGGGAGAAGAGCGGGTGTTGGAAGCGGCGCCAAGGGTGGCGTTCAGCATGGCACCCGCGGGCGGAGCAACGACGGGTTGATAGGTAGCCTGACTTCCGCTGGTCGGCACGGTCAGGACGTGGAGCACGGAGGTGCGTTGCCCTGCGACCGTGCTGGTTTCGATAAAGGCCACTTTCTTTCCGTCCAGCGAGAGAATCGGAGATGTCAAGATTCTGCCCTGTGCCGCAGCCGGTGTCGTGTTGGTGTTGTAGGAAAACAAAAATTTCGGCTGCAGGCCGGAGCAGAGCGGATTGGCCTGGCTGCTGGCGAACAGATTGTTCAGGCCGACGATAGAGGGCTGGCCGGTAGCGCCCGTGGCTCCTGAAACGCTCAGCCCGTAAACGACGTAGTCGGTCGTGCAACTGGGGAGTTGGGTGGGATCGGTCTGCCACTTGGCCGGATATTGACCGAAGTTCACCCGACCGGTGCCGAGCGAGACGCTCCAGTCACGGTGGGGGCTGAGGGAATCGGAGGTGCTGGAGGCTGGGGCAGCCAACATTTGAGTCATGGCGGCCTTGGCCTGCGCGAACGCTTCGCGGTAGAGCTGCATCGCGGCTCTCGGCTCGTGTGCGGCGAGTTCGGGCTGTTCGCGAAGTTTTTGCGAACTGAATTTGATGCGGTGATGGCTCCAATCTTCGGGGACACCAATTCGCGGCAGCGATTCGCTGATCTGCGCACTGAGTCCTGAAACCATGAGCACCACGAGAGCAGCTTGCGCGCCCCTGCCTGCAAACCAAGTGCTGCGAAAATCCATCACGATACCCTCCGAAAGATCCTGCTGACGGCGAACATTCTAGCCGTTTTGAACGACAAAGGCGATGACGCTTTTAGGGTGACAGGCGGAGGGGAAGCCTTCCGGAAGGGGTCTCTGAGCGGAATATAGCGCTGAAAAATTTTGACGGAACTTACCAGCCGCCTCTGTCGCGTTCGTCAGGGTCGGTGTGGCGTCGGCTGAATTGGTTGCGCTTGCGGTAGGCGAGGACGGTGATACCGATGGACATGAACATCGGGGGGATCACCAGCACCAGGATGCCGCTACGGAGTGCTTGAATGATGCGTGAGCCGGAAGAAGCGGCCTGGGTATAACAGAGTGCACAGTTTTGCGCAAAGCCGGCACTGCTGACGAGAAGGATCGTGCCGACGATCAGAACGGGCGCGAAAAAACGCGGCAGGTCACAACGTCGGGTCATAGTGGACTCCTTTACTTCCCAAACGGGCGCATGTGCAAAAGCCGAAAACTGTCGGACCAGATCATGTTCATCATGAGCATGACAAAGATGGTGGCCGGGATGAGGGCAAAGCGCAGGTTCCGCTGCTCGTCGCGGAGGTGCATGAAATACATCACGCCGAGTCCGGCTTGGATCAAAGCAACGGCCAGCATGCGTACCAATAGCTGCGTGCCTTCCGTGTGCTGATACGCCAAGATGATTTGCAAGCCTGACAGAGCGAGGATGCAGAGATAGACGATCAGATCAGTCTTCAGGCTGTCGTGCGTTTTTTCGGGCGTGCTCATAGCCTTCTCCGGTCGTGTCGAGTTAGCGGGCTACGTTCAACAGGTACACCATGGGCACGACGAACATCCAGACCAGGTCGACGAAGTGCCAGTAGAGCGACCAGATCTCGATGTCGTCGGAATTATAGCGGCCGCGTTTGTAGCCGAGTGCGACCACTGTCAAGGCGATCACTCCGCCGATGACGTGGGTCAGGTGGAGACCCGTGATGGCGAAGAACGTGGCCCCAAACATTGGGGAGCCCCAGGGATTCTGGAACAAACGGACGCCTTCACCAATGAGAGCGAGCCACTCGCGAATATGGAGCAAAGCAAACAGAATGCCACCACCCACGGTGAGGAAGGTCCAGCGCAAAGCGCCACTCTTGTCTCCGGCTTTCGCGGCGCGCGTGGCGATCAGCATGGTCAGGCTGCTGCTGACCAGGATAAAAGTCATCAACATCACGTTGATGATACTGGGAGAAAACTTGAAAGGCTCGGGCCAGTTTGGACTGGCGTTCTTCAGATAGCCGTACGCGAAAAGGATGGCCGCGAAGGTGACGGCATCAGAAATGATGAAGAGCCACATCACCAGCTTTTTCGACGGAATCGCGAATGGGGACGCCTCCATGAACCCGGCAGCATGGCCGGGAACCGGCAGATTGGCTTCGCTCACAGAGCCTCCAGCGGAGTTCATTACAGCTTGATCCACATCACCAGCAGTACGTAGAGCCATAGTATCCCCATGAAATGCCAGTAATACGAAGTCGCGTCCATGGTGCTGCGTCGCAGCGCAAGCGTCGGCTGACGAAGCTTGTAGATCACCCGCGAGAGCCCGCCCAATCCTCCCAAGACGTGGAGGGCATGAACCGCAGTGAGGACATAAAAGAAGGAACTGTTGGGATTGGATGCGAGGTAAAGACCTTCTGCGCGCAGCTGGCGCCATGCCAGGTATTGCCCTAATACAAAAACGAGGCCCAACGACAACGTAGCGCCGAGCCAGCGCAGTGCCGCGGCGCGATCGAGACCGGAACCGCGAGCGAATCTTGCCACGCGACGACGGGCCACTTCCAACGTAACGCTGCTCGCGAGCAGCACTAACGTATTTGCATAGACGATCGGCGGGATGGTGAGGTGGCGCCAGTCTTGGCCGGTCGACTGCCGAACCACCAGCGCGCTGGTGAATGCGGCGAACGACATGGTGATCGCTGCGAGCGCGACCCAGATACCGGTGCGCGCGGGTTCCGGAGAGAAATCTTCGACGCGCTTCAGAGAGCTGTTATCCGGACCATTTTTGCCGCGGTTTCCGCCACCCGCGCCCTCGTGGTTGAGGCGTAGATCTTGGTGTTCGGTATCGGGTGGGTGGATGGTCGTTGCCATGGCCCAAATGTTTCCTTGAAAACGTTTTTCGAGCGAGCGCGGTCAGGCGCCCGCTTGTTCTGGCGAATCCTGCATAAGGTAGTCGCCCGTAGAACTCTTCACTCCATACTGATACGGATCGTGATAGACCACCGGGTGTTTGCCACCGAAGTTGTCGAATGGAGGAGGCGAAGACATCGTCCACTCGAGTGATGTGCATTCCCAGGGATTCACGGGTGCGGGTTCACCCCAGAACCGGCTGTGAATCAGGTTATAGAGAAAGATCAATTGCGCAGCGCCGGTAACCAGGGCGGCAATTGTGATGAAGCGGTGCACGGGAATGAGCGGAACCAGGAAGTCGTCGACAAAGGCAGAGTAACGACGAACGTTTCCCGCGAGGCCGAGATAGTGGAACGGCATGAAGATGCAGTAGGTTCCGACAAAGGTGAACCAGAAGTGGAGCTTGCCCAGCGACTCGTTCATCATGTGTCCGGTCATCTTCGGGAACCAGAAATAGGTTCCCGCGAAGACTCCGAAGATCGCGGCGACACCCATGACCATGTGGAAATGGCCAACGACGAAATAGGTCGCATGCAAGTAGATATCGATAGAAGGCTGAGCGAGGAAGAAACCGCTGACACCGCCACTGACGAACATCGAGATGAAGCCGAGCGCGAACAGAGATGCGGCGGTGATGCGCAGCTTGGAACCATACAAGCTGCCGAGCCAGATCAGCGTCATGATGGTGGCAGGAATCGTGATAACGAGCGTTGGGAAAGAAAACACCAGCGACGAGCGGGGATTCATTCCGCTGACAAACATGTGGTGCCCCCAGACCATGTAGCTGAGGAAACCGATGCCCATCATGCAATAGATGACGACCTTAGCGCTCAGCAAGGGGCGGCGCATGCTGTTGATGAGGATGTGAGAGACAATTCCTATCGCCGGCAAGATGGCGATGTAGACCTCGGGATGGCCGAAGAACCAGAACAAGTGCTGCCACAAAAGCGGCGAACCTCCAGAATGCGGCTGGAGACGGTCGCTGATCACAAGGCCATCAGGAATAAAGAAACTGGTGCCAGCTACGCGATCGAGAATGAGCAGCAGGCACGCGGGCAACAGAACCGCAAAAGCCAGAAGAGCGATACAAGAAGTAATGAACCATGCCCAAGTGCAGATCGGCATACGGGACAGGGTCATACCCTTGGTTCGCAGGTCGAGCGTGGTGGCAATGAAGTTCAGCGACCCCAGCAGCGAGGCGATGCAGAACACAAAGATCGAGAGAGCCCAAAGCGTTTGGCCGACACCCTCGCCGGGACCGGAATCAGCACCCACGGCGCTGAGTGGAGCGTAGGAGGTCCAGCCCGAGATCGGAGGCCCGTCTCCGACAAAGAACGCTGCCATCAAAATGCAGAATGCGGCGAAGGTGGTCCAGAACGACATCATGTTGAAGCGCGGGAAGGCCATATCTTCGGCGCCGATCTGGATGGGCAGGAAATAGTTGCCGAAAGCCGCAAAAGGAGCGTTAGTGAGAACGAAAAAGACCATCAAGGTCCCGTGCATGGTGAGCAGGGAGAGATAGTACTCAGGCGTCATAACACCGCCTGGCGCGCCGACTTTTGAGAGCCACTGCAGGCCTGGTATCGGCCAATTCGGCCAGACCAGGTGAATACGCATGAGCCAGGACAACACCATGGCCGTCACAACAGCGACCAAGGCAAGAGCGTAGTACTGCTTGCCGATCACCTTGTGGTCGAGACTAAAGACATGTTTGCGGATGAAACCTTGCGGTGGGGCATGATGTTGAACGGCGTGTACCGCGCTCTCTGACATGTTGTTCACCCTGGGAAAAATGCCAACCGGCAATTGACACCGCCGAGCCGGCTCAGTCGACTACAGTTCAGCAGCTCTTTGTTTCATCCAGTTATCGAAGTCGTCCTGAGACATGACGTTCAGGTATGCCTTCATGTTGTAGTGACCCAGACCGCACAACTGCGTACAGACGATCTCGTACTTCCCTACTTTGGTCGCGGTGAAATGGAGGGAAAGATCCAAGCCAGGGACAAAGTCCTGCTGGATGCGCAATTCCCGGACGTAGAACGAGTGGCCGACGTCTTTGGCGTGCATCATCAGGTGCACTTCGCGATTGACGGGAATGGCCATTTCGCCGGTGACGATGTCATCACGCGATTCGACATCGTTGGCGGGATCGAGGCCGAAGAAATTCGAGTTGCCTTCGTCGATTTTGTCGGGATGCAGAGGCCCAAACTTTCCATCCGCGCCGGCGTAGCGGAAATAGAAAGCGAACTGGCCAGCCTGCGCCTGTACCTGGAGGGCGTCGGGCTTGGCAGGCGTGAAATAAACGGTGGCCCAGGCTTTCTGTCCGACAATGCCCAGCGCCAGCATCTCCGTTCCCACCAGGAGAAGCGCTGCAATGACCAGCCCCTTTGCGCCACCGGGGAAGGTTTTGATTTCGGCGTTCTGTTGGCGGCTGGAAAACTTCCACACGAAGAAAGCCAATACGATTTGAGCGGCCAGGAAAGAAAGCCCGGCTTCCAGCATGGTGTCAGAGAGCTGCTCGTCGATGGCGTGCCCGTGAGTCGAGATGTCTTCGGGCGGAGCGAAGGAGATACCAGAGCCGAACCAGGAGTGTGTGATGATCGGGATCGCTGACAACAGCGCGATAACCACTACGACTACGGCAAATACCTTCCCCATGGTGCCTCGCATGCGCCCGGGCCAACTCCGGGACTGATGAAGCAAAGCGGCTGACGGCGAGTCAGCCGCCGATGAAACGTCGATGGCAGCGACCTAGTACGGCTTCGCTTTGAAGCTGAAGTCGACCGTTTTCGTCTCGCTGCCGCTGATGGTTACATCCTGTGTCTGGGTCCCGTAATCTTCCTGCCAAGCGGTGATGGTGTACTTACCCGGCGGGAGATTCGGGAGCGAGTAAGTGCCATTATCAGAGGAAACGGCGGCATGCGAAGTTTTCAGAACCGCGAAGTAGCCGTGCATCCAGGGATGAACGTTGCACTTCACGGGAATGAACTCTTCCTTGTCGAACTTTTCCGACAGTGGCGGAGTTCCAGGCGGCTGGGACTTATTCCATTCCCGGTTGACCTTCGCCAGCGGGTGAATGTTGTGGGAGGTCTGATCGTCATTGACGACCTTGAGTTCCTGTCCGGTGTGCATGGCGAGCACATGTGGGATGTATTGGCAACCCTTCTGCGTGAAGGTCACCGCCTGGGTGGGAGTTGCGGATTCATCGGGCGCACCGGCCGAGATGTAGACGATGACATTGGCCAGGGTGTTGTTGGGACCGGTCACGACGGCTTCGGTGGTTACGGGCGTGGTGTGCTGCTTGGCACACGACGGCTCCTTGGACATGTCGATGGGCTTCATTTTGGCTGGGGTGCCGGTGTAGGTGATCTTGCCGGACACCGTGCCGGCAGCGAACAACAGCGCCGGACTCACGAGAATTACGAGCAGCAGAACAAGCAACTGCTTAGTTTGCATCCGAGTGACCCCCTCCTAAGAACCTGTCGAAACTCTAACTAATTACCGCTGCCCGAGCCCTTGTTGTCGAGTTGAGCTGGCGGGTTTGAATCGGGCGCCTTAGTGGGGATCTTTCCCCCGGCTGCCTTGAGTACTTCGTTTTCCTTGCTGTGACGATTGGTCTGCAAAGTACGCAGATAGTGAACCAGGTCCCATGCATCGTTGGGCTGAATGACGTCGGCGAACGACGGCATGGGCGTGCCGTCAAGGCCGGTGATGAAGATGCGATAGATGTCTTCATTGGTGACTCCGCATTTGAAACGGGAATCGTCAGCGCCGGCGGCGAAGTTGTAAGGACGAATCGGATTGTCTTTGCTGTCGGTGAGGGTCGAGGCAGACGGACCGTCTCCTCTTCCCTGCTGCCCGTGGCACTTCCAGCACTCCATCTTCTGGAACAACTCGTACCCATGCGTAATACTCTGCATGGTGATGGCAGGCTCAGCTGGAATCTTGATGGGATCGCCGGCCTTTTCACTCTGCCAACGTGGGGAGAAGGTCTTGATATAAGCCACGAGATCGACGCGATTCTGTGAAGTCAGCGGATCCCAGTGCGGCATGTTCGAGTTGGTGAAACCGCGACTGATCGCGTTGAAGAGATCCTGATCGGTGGGCAACGTGCCGGTCGGCGTGGAGCGGCATTTGAACGTGGCTGCGGTGAAGTCCCGGGGTTTGGGATCGATCCACTGCGCGTTCTCACCGTTGCCATCGCCGAGGGGGCCGTGACAGCCGATACAATAACGGCGGTAGTGCTTCTTGCCCTCGGCGGCATGGCCTGTAAGGGTGCCCACGTGGGTTTCTTGTGCGAAAGCAGCGACAGCTGGAATGACGGCCAGACAAATCAACAACCACTTCGCGGTGGCTTTCATTTGGCTCATCCTTCGGAAACGTTTTGGAAGCAGAAGAAGCTCCGGACAGTTGTGCGCCACCAGCCGCGCTTCTGACGGCGAGACGGAAGATGGCACTCCATGCCAAGGCGATCCATGGCAGTTGAGTCTCCCTATTCTCGAACCCGAGCGGTTTCACCCCGAACGAAGAGCGGGGCGATGCTACCGCTCCTGTCGCTGAAATGCAAACTGTTTTTTACAACTAGTTTACAAATCGATTACAAGTTGAGACGCCAAATCGTGTTCGCGAAAGAGTCCCGCTCAGTTCAAGCGCAAGCGCCGGAACTCAGCGGGAGGGTCCAGTGAACAACGATTGACAAATGCTTCGTCAGCCAAGGATCCCTCGACCCACTGGCGAATGTCGGGCAATGTGGCGGCGGCAACGCCCCCACGGCTGCCCATGAACACGACCACCACACCTTCGACGTCAGTCTGGGATTGAGAGACGCTGCGAAAACGAGTCTGAAAAATACGCTTGGCATAGTTAAGCTTGGCATCCTCACTGCCCAGATCGGAAAGCAGTCCGCGAGGTTGGGCATAGACGAACAGGACCTTCTTGCCTTTGAGGCGTGCCCAGTCACCGCCAAAAATGGTGACGTCCTCTCGACTGACGGAAAAACCCAGATCGGGTCCAGCTGCAGCGGGAGTGCCTTCGGGGGTGGCAGCAGAGGCGGACGAGCTAGTTTCTTTTAACCCGTCCGGGAGAACGAGGTCATCCGCCTGGATGTAGCCGGTGGAATCGGGAGCCAGGCGAACTTGCGCCCAGCCAGACTCCAGTTGCACCACTTCGAATTCGTCTTCCGCTTGAGCGCGAAACAAAAGCGGCCCGCCGAAATTCTTGCGCGACATCACGCCGGCGCCAGAATGCTTTACGGATGCCAAGCGGGCCGCGTTGGAAGGCCGGTGATCGGCCGTTTTTAAGTGATCGAGCTGAGCCTGCAGCGCCGCGGTCTTTTCGCGAACTGCCTGGCGCTCGGCGAGCACGTCGTCGAGTTGCTGCTGCGATGGGCCTGAGGATTTTGGCGACACGATCGCGGGTTTCGCGGGAGTCGCGGGTTTCGCGGAGCCCGACGCTGGCGGTCGCACGGCACGAGTGGCTTCGGCGCTATCGGGCAATGACGAGATTGCTGCAGGATTGCGGAGCGCTTCCTGCAGGCGATCGAGCAAGTCGGATTCCAGGCGTCCGTTCGAAGGCAGGCCGCGATACTCGGAGTGATCCGGAGTCCCCGTGTCGTACAGCGCGGTGATTTTTGCTTCGACACTCACAAGCGTGGTATTTGCGTCGACCGGCTTCAGGTGGACCCGATATTGGAAATAGGGGCGATCGTAGCGTTCGACTTGGCCCGCAGGTTCAGTCACGAAACCATCCAGGGACGGGAGCTTTCCTCCACCAAATCCGCCGATCCGCTGTAATCCCTGCTGTACCAGTTCCATCGAGTATGGGTAGGTGCGCTCTACTGCGGGCGCAACATCATCGGACTGTGCCCATCCGATCGAGCCCCATAGAAGAGTCAGAGCCATCAGCGAAACACACCAAGTATCTTGCCAACGCGCTGCTGATGCTCGGGTCATGGATGGACCTCCAAAAACGAGTGAGAGATCCAGCCTTCTTCTCCGTCCTCGGCGCGCACCTGGTACCAGTAAGTGCTTTTGGCGAGGACAGTCACTTCCTGGCCCTTTTTCAGCGCTTCGACCACCCGAGCATGCGCATAGGGTAAAGCTTTCAATTCGGCGCGATCGGCCTTGACCCTTACAAACTCCGCAGATCGGATCTGGCCTGCTTGCGCCTGAAGTTTCGTGAGCCCTTCATAGTCAGCTGCCAGCAACGATTTCTGATCGTTGATGGCTCTTTGCAGGTCGGCAGTTTTAGCCGGATCGACAACCTCAACTCGTGGAGCCTCGGCTTTGGCGACCGGAGCCGGCGGTACGGGTGGTTTCCTCGGTTCCGCACGAGAGGAACTATCCTGTGACGGGGCGCCTGGCTGACCCTCCGCAATAAGCTCGTCGCGCTCCTTAAGGCGCTTGCCGATCTCGCCGAACTCGCAGGTCTCGACGTAGCCGTCGGAAGGGTGGTCATGGTGACGCGCGTTCTCGACGAAGACCGCGTCGATGAACAGTCGTGTCGAATTCGGACCTCTCTCCTGGACGACATAACGCACCGCGACTGTGCCGACGTCATTACTGTTCAAAAAATGCGTCGGCGAGAGAGCCTTGGTGCGAACCTTGTAGAAGACCTTGCCAGGCCCGGTCCAGGGAGGAAACACCCGCGAAGTCTCCGCGAACAGGGCACCGGTAAGTTCATCTTCACCCCGGTATTCGAAAGTTCCTTTGATCGAGGCGGTGTGCGCAACGTCGCTGACCACGGCCTCCACTTCAGCGAAGGGCTTGTCCAGATCGATCGAGAAACTCGCCGCACCGGTGTCGCGGGCGCCCCACGAGACCGGAACACAGGAAAGAAGAAACAACAATGAGAGGACCATCCAGCGACGCTGAATTTTTGCGCTGCTGGTCCCCATCCGCCCCCGCCTTGCGGGTGCGCACTGCCAAAAAGATGTCCCCATGCTGCTAGCTTAACCTAGTAGTCAAAGTCGAACCCAATCAGCACACTACGCGCAGTCTGGTCGCTGCCGGTCAGGATCGACGTATTGCCAGTTTTCGCCTGGGCGTATTCATTGTGAAATGCCAAACCAGCGCGGCTAAACATGATCGGATACCAGCGGTAGCCGATGGTGAAGGAATCGACGTTACCCAGGTTTGGTGTTGCGGCCAAAGCGGCGTTGGCCTGGCGTGACATATGTACCAGTTCGTAACGACCCGTAATGATGAACTGGGGATTGACCGTGTAGTGAGCTTCAACGAAACCGCCGTTCCAGCTCGGTCCGACGGCGCCGGCAGGCAGAGACCCAGGATCATTCGCGGCAACCCCATTGCCGAGAAACACGTTGTCCTGGCCGTGCATGTAGAGCGTCTCGATGTCGAACTGCTTCAGGAACCACCAGCCGTAGGCACCGACCCGCGAGAAACTGCGATTGCCTTTTGCTTCGACGGGCGTACCCCCGCTGGTCAGAAAGTAGGTCGGGGACATCCCGAAGTAGCCGAACAAACCGACGCGCTGGACGCCAAGACCGCCGGCCTGGAAGCCTTCGTTAAGATTGATGAAAGTGTCATAGGTCCGAGCCGTACCGCCTTGACCTCCGCTGGTCAGGCCAGGATTTCCATCGACACTGCTGAGGAGGGCGATCGAATAGCGGGCGTAGCTGTTCTTCGAGTGACCGGACACCTCAATCCCAATCTGGTTGTCGCCGATGCCGCCAAATCCGTTGATGTCAGTCATGAAAGGAGCAATGCTCATGGGCGGCGAAAAGTGATAGTTGTACCAGGAGCCTCCGACACTGGAGAGGGTGAGGAAGCGCTTTTCGGACAGGAGCATATCCAGTTCGAACTTGCCGAATTTCAAATTCAGCCAAGGTGAATTCAGCAGGTTGTCGAAGCGGACCCAGGCGTTCTCGAAGTGGAAACTATCGCCCTCGGCCATGGACGGAAGCACCGAGAAAGAGATGTTCTTGTACAAGGTGCCGGCGGTCCAGATATCGAGGCCTGATAGGTCGAAGCCATGCGTGGTGATGGTCTGCTCACCACCGTTGACTCCGGGAGCAGGATCCACGGCGACTTTGGTTTGGTTCTCCAGGTGCCACTGGGGCGTGACCCGGAATGTGATCGGCCAGTATGCCGGATTCTGATAGATGGGGGAGTCGCGATCGTTACCGAGTTGATAGCCGTTATCGCGGAACACCTGCCCAAAAACGTTCAGAATCGGCCAGCCGATATGGCAGGCGGAGCATGGCAGGCCGTATTTCCTGGCAAACGCAGGGATGGCATACCCTGGCTGGCTGCTGAAAACAACAAACGACGAAAGAAGAAGTGCTCCTATCAGAATTGAGCGCACGAGCGAAGACCTTAAGCTCGATTTTGTGCTTCCCACATCAGAGTGTTGCATACGATCTCCTGTCTGATCTCATCCCGCTTTGCGGGTGACACTGATATGGCTGTGGGTGGTGGTAAGCGGCAGACTAAAACTTGAACGCAGTGGGAGGAAGTGCATAGTTCGTGACCGCGAACTGCCGTAAGACAATTTTTTGAACTGCGATTTCCCCGAACCGACCCCTTGTTGGCGCGGATAGTACAACGACTTGTGCTTGATTGCAAATTATTTGTAAATTGTTCATGACATTTTCTTAACATCTGTACTATTTTTACCCGGTCCTCAGGTTGCAGATTTCGGTAAAGTTCGGCGCGCAATACGGCTTTCGGAGGATGAATTGACCGGTCCAGGCGGCGTGCCCCGCAGCCCCTAAAAGCGACCATCGTTTCCCTGCCGCTACTGTTCGGAGTGATCAGGGACTAACGCTGTGCACTGAACAGATGAGAACTTGTCGAGCTAGAATTCAGTCATCGATTCACACCTTGAAGAGAAAAAGCCACACTTGCTCCCGCGGCCATGAAGCCCGGCGTGACACGGCTTCATGGCAACCGCAACTTGCAGTTCGGTTGCGAGTGGCCTTCTGATGACGGATCGCCGAGCCGGGATATGGTTGCGAGTTGGGAAAGGTGGAACACTTGCGCTGTTGCTTGCTCCAGCACTGCTTTCGGCGCAGCCGTCGCAACCGACAAAAAAGTTGCTTCCCGCCGGAGCGCCAGTAGTAATACGAGCATCTCTAGGCTTGCCGCGTCTAATTTTCCCCGCTGACAATCCACCGACGACGGCAACAATCGCTTTGGGAAGGCGGCTCTTCTACGATCCATTGCTGTCGTCGGATCGAACCATCGCCTGCGCACGCTGTCATGATCCCGACAAAGGATTTACTGACAACAAGGCCGTTTCCAGTGGCGTGCAGAACCAAACCGGCACCCGCAGCGCGCCTTCGATCATAAACAGCGCCTACTGGTCGTCGCTATTCTGGGATGGGCGAGCGGCCAGTCTGGAAGCGCAGGTCGAATCTCCGATTACCAATCCGGTGGAAATGGCGAACACGGCGGAAGAAGTGGTCGCGCGCCTCCAGGCCGATAGTGACTACCGTAAGGCCTTCGAGAAAGCCTGGGGCACGGATGAGGTCACGTTTGAGATGGTGAGCAAGTCGATTGCGTCCTTTGAACGCACGATAGTGAATGGGAATTCGCCCTTCGACCGCTATTACTACGGTGGAGACAAGAGTGCGCTCTCGCCTTCGGCTCAGCGTGGTCTAAAAGTCTTCATGGACCCCCGTAAGGGGAACTGCGCTGTGTGTCACACGATTGGGAAGACTTATGCGCTTTTCACGGATCAGAAGTTTCATAACATCGGCATCGGAGCCAATACCGATGGCAGCCTGACGGATCCTGGTCGCTTTGCTAAAACGAAGAACGACGCGGATATGGGATCTTTCAAAACTCCCAGTCTTCGAGGCGCCATCTGGACCGCTCCCTATATGCACGACGGCAGCGTGCCGACGCTCAAAGACGTAATTGACCACTATATTGGCGGCGGCAACTCAAATCCCCACCTGGACAAGCGAATTCGCGTTCTGGATTTTCTGAGCGGCCCGGAAAGAAGGGATTTATTGGAGTTCCTGAAATCGCTCTCAGGCCCCATGCCCCCGAACGTGGGCCGTCCCGAGAATGACTCGAATCGTTTGAACAAATCGCCCGAGTAGTGTCGGAACGCGCCACACTCAGCTTGTCTGAGGCAGCGCATCCGCTTTCGAAGCACCGGCAATGCGCCGGAACCTAAGCCGCATCCGGTCCATGTAGAGGTAGACGACTGGAGTCGTAAACAGCGTGAGCATCTGACTCACGATGAGCCCGCCGACGATGGTGATGCCAAGCGGGCGATGTAGTTCTGATCCGGTGCCGGTTCCCAAGGCCAGAGGTAATCCGGCAAGCAGGGCTGCCGCAGTGGTCATCATGATGGGACGGAAGCGCTTGATGCAGGCCTGGTAAATCGCGTCTTCCGGCGACATGTTGCCGCTTCGCTCCGCATCCAAAGCGAAGTCGATCATCATGATGGCATTTTTCTTGACAATCCCAATCAGCAGCAACACACCGATCAGCGCGATCACGTTCAGGTCATTGCGGGTCAGCAAAAGCGCAAGCAGCGCGCCGACGCCAGCGGACGGTAACGTGGAAAGAATCGTGATGGGATGGATGTAGCTCTCGTACAACATTCCAAGGACAATGTAGACCGTGGCGAGAGCAGCAAGAATCAGGACTGGCTCGCTCGAGAGCGAGTCCTGAAACGCGGCGGCGGTTCCCTGGAAGCTGGCGTGAATCGAGGTTGGCAGATTCAACTCGCGATTGGACCGCTCGATGACCTGGGTGGCTTCGCCCAGCGAGACACCCTCTGAGAGGTTGAACGAGATCGTGACCGACGGAAACTGCCCCTGATGGTTCACGGCAAGAGGCGTGTTCGCCGGCTCGTAGTGAGTAAATGTTGCCAGGGGCACCATGGGTTTTGTGTTGGTGCTGGGGTTGGGGTTCGACGGCACGTAGATGCTTTGCAGGGCGTCGGGCGTTTGTTGATATCGGGGATCCACTTCCATCACGACGTGGTATTGGTTCAGCTGTTCGTAGATGGTGGAAACCTGCGCCTGGCCGAATGCCTGGTAGAGAGCTGCGTCGATCGCGGCCGGCTGAATTCCGAGCCGAGAGGCGGTGTCGCGGTCGATGACGAGCCTGGCCTCAAGACCGCGATTCTGCTGATCAGTGTTCACGTCTTTCAACTGCGGCAATTTCCTCAGGCGGGCCAATACCTTCGGCGCCCATTGATTCAGATCGTCGAGACTCTCCGATTGCAGCGTGTACTGATATTGGGCGTTGCCGAGACGGCCACCAATCTGAAGATCCTGCGCAGACTGGAGATACAACGTGGCACCGGGCACATGGGCAAGGTTTACACGCAAGCGCGCGATGACCTTATCGGCGCTGATTTTTCGCTGGCCCAGTGGCTTCAACATGATGAACATGCGCCCCGTGTTCGCAGTGCCCCCACCTCCCACAAAAGCCGTCACCGTATCAACGGCAGGATCTTTCATGATGATGCCGACGTAGTCATTCATCTTCTGACGGATCGCCTGGAAAGAAATGTCCTGCTCGGCCTGGATCGAGCCGGCGAGGCGCCCCGTGTCTTGCTGCGGGAAGAAGCCCTTGGGCACGATGATGTAGAGGTACACGCTCAAACAGGCGGTGCCGATCGTGATCAGCAAAACCAGGGCTTGATGACGCAAGACCCAGCGCAATCCCCGGCTATAGGTATTGAGAAGACCCTCGAAGGCGCTCTCGCTGGCGCGGTACAAATGACCATGCTTCTCGCTATGAAGGGGACGCAAGAGCTTGGCACACATCATCGGGGTAGTGGTCAGGGATACCAGCAACGACACTCCGATCGCAGCACTCAGCGTGACCGCGAACTCACGAAATAGCCTGCCGACAATCCCGCCCATCATGAGGATGGGAATGAAGACGGCGACAAGCGAGGTGCTCATGGAGAGGACGGTAAATCCGATTTCTTTCGCACCCAAAAATGCCGCGGCTACCGGCTGAACGCCCTCCTCGAGATGACGATTGATATTTTCGAGAACCACGATGGCGTCATCGACCACGAATCCAGTGGAGATGGCCAGAGCCATCAAGGACAGGTTATCGAGGCTGTACCCGAGCAGGTACATCACGCCAAACGTTCCAACCAGCGACAGGGGTACGGCGACACTGGGAATGATTGTGGCCCGTACGCTGCGCAGGAAAACAAAGACGACCAAAACGACCAGGATGACAGAGATGACCAGCGTGACTTCGATGTCGCGCACCGAGGCGCGCACGGTCAGGGTGCGGTCCATAACGACGTCGACATTAATGGCGGGCGAGATCGAGGCCCGCAATTCCGGAAGTAAGGCTCGGACATTGTCGACGGTAGAAATAATGTTGGCGCCCGGCTGACGGAAGATCACGAGAAGGACGGCGCGTTTGCCGTTGGATATCCCGGCATTGCGAATGTCCTCGACGGAGTCCTGCACGTCGGCGACGTCGCTCAAACGGACCACACCATTCTGATTGGAGGCAACAATGAGGCCGCGGTATTCCTCGGCTTTCAGGAGCTGATCATTGGCGTCAATTGTCCAGGCGGCGACTGAGCCGGTGAACTCTCCTTTCGGCTTATTCGAATTGGCAGCAGAAAGGGCTGTCGCCACCTGCTGGGTGCTGACGCCGAGATTGTTGAGCTGCATCGGATTCAGTTCGGCGCGAACCGCGGGATTGGCGCCACCGCCCACGAAGACTTGGCCCACACCGGAAACTTGAGCGAGCTTCTGCGCCAGGATGGAATTGGCGGCGTCATAGATCTCGGGTAATCGAATCGTGTCCGACGTCATCGAGAGAATGAGGATCGGCGCGTCGGCAGGATTGACTTTCCGGTAGGTGGGATTGCTCGGCAGGTTTGCGGGGAGCTGGCCGCGGGCGGCGTTGATGGCGGCCTGAACGTCGCGAGCCGCGGCATCAATGTTGCGACTGAGATCGAATTGCAGAGTGATGCTGGTCGAACCTAGCTGACTGGAGGAAGTCATCTGATTCACGCCAGCAATTCGGCCGAATTGTCGTTCGAGCGGCGTTGCTACCGACGAAGCCATGGTTTCCGGACTGGCGCCCGGAAGGCCGGCGCCTACCGAGATGACCGGAAACTCGACCTGGGGCAACGGGGCTACTGGTAGGAATTGAAATGCCAGAGTGCCCGACAGGAGCAGGGCCACAGTAAGAAGCGTGGTCCCGATGGGTCGCCGAATAAATGGGGCCGAGATGTTCATGGCTAGTCGGCGGTGGCGGCTCCCTCGATGGGGTTCCCAAGCCGGTACCGCGAGAAACGCCGGCCGAGCCGATCGAAAGCCAGGTAGACGACCGGCGTGGTGTAGAGAGTCAGCAATTGGCTGAGGAGAAGTCCACCGACGATAGAGATGCCGAGCGGGTTACGGAGCTCCGAACCGGTGCCGGAGGTGAGTGCCAGTGGCAGGCCGCCGAGGAGCGCGGCCATGGTGGTCATCATGATGGGGCGAAAGCGCAGCAGGCAAGCCTGGTAGATCGCTTGCTCGGGCGGCTTCCCTTCCTCGCGCTCCGCTTCAAGCGCGAAGTCGATCATCATGATGGCGTTTTTCTTAACGATACCAATTAGCAGGATGATGCCAATGAGCGCGATGACGTTGAAATCGTTTCGGGTGAGGATGAGCGCGAGGATTGCGCCGACACCCGCCGAAGGAAGCGTCGATAGAATCGTAATCGGGTGGATGTAGCTTTCGTACAAGACGCCCAACACGATATAGACCGTAACCAAAGCCGCCAGAATCAGGTAGGGTTCGGAGGACAAGGAGTTGCGGAACGCGGCCGCGGTGCCCTGGAACGATGTGTGAATGCTTGGCGGCAAATTAATTTCTAGTTCGGTTTGCTCGATCGCTTTCGTGGCTTCGCCCAGTGACACGCCGGGCGCAAGGTTGAAGGAAAGCGTCACCACCGGGAATTGGCCCTGATGGTTGATCGCCAACAGGGCGTTCGCCTGCTGAAAGTGGGTAAAGGCCGACAGTGGAACTTGCGTTCCGGTGGAAGAGTGCACGTAAATGCTTTTCAGGGAGTCCGGCGTCTGCTGAAAGGTGGGATCTGCTTCCAGCACGACGTGGTATTGATTGAGCTGGGTGAAGATGGTCGAGACCTGTCTCTGCCCGAAGGCGTCATAGAGGGTGTCGTCGATGGCCTGCGGGAGGATGCCGAGGCGGGAAGCGGTGTCGCGATCGATCACGAGATCGGCTTTCAATCCGGCAGTGAGCTGGTCGCTGGCAATATCACTCAATTCGGGCAGCGCCTTCAATTTGTCCATCAGCCGTGGCACCCAGAGGTTCAGGTCGTTTGCGTCGGCCGATTCCAGTGAATATTGGAACTGAGTTCGGCTCACGCGATCTTCCACCGTCAGATCCTGAACGGGCTGCATGTACAAGGTGATGCCTTCGACGTTTTTAAGCTTCGATTGCAGGCGGCGAATGATCTCTGAAGCGTTGTCCTTGCGCTGATTCCGCGGCTTGAGATTGATCTGGATGCGTCCGGTGTTGGGCGTCGTGTTCACACCGTCAATGCCGATAAAGGACGACAGGCTGTCGACGGCGGGATCCTGCAGAATCACTTTTGCCAATGCCTGTTGACGGTCGGCCATCGCGGAGAAGGAGACGGTCTGGGGCGCGTCGGCAATACCAAGAATTACGCCAGTGTCCTGCACCGGGAAGAAGCCCTTGGGCACGACGATGAATAGAAGAATCGTGAATACCAAGGTAGCCACCGTCACAATCAAGGTGGTGGGCTGATGTTTAAGAACAAACTGCAACGTCGAACCGTACTTCTCAATGACGCGTTCGTAGAGGCGCTCCGACGCCTCGTAGAAGCGGCTATGTTTGGAGGTACCCTTGGTCTTGAGGAGCTTGGCACACATCATCGGCGTCAATGTGAGCGAAACGACCGCAGACACCAGGATGGTCACCGCCAAGGTCACCGCGAACTCACGGAACAGGCGCCCAACCACGTCTCCCATGAAGAGGAGCGGGATCAGCACCGCGATCAGGGACACGGTTAAAGAAACGATCGTGAAACCGATCTGGCCTGCGCCTTTCAGGGCAGCATTGAGAGGAGTTTCTCCTTCCTCCAGGTAACGGTCGATGTTCTCAATCATCACGATGGCGTCGTCGACCACGAAGCCGGTCGAGATTGTCAGCGCCATCAAGGTGAGATTGTTCAGACTGTATCCCAGCAGATACATGACTCCGAAAGTACCGATCAGCGATAGCGGCACAGCCACGCTCGGAATCACGGTTGCCGAGAGGTTGCGGAGGAATAAGAAGATCACCATCACGACGAGGCCAATGGTGAGCATCATTTCGAACTGCACGTCATCGACTGAGGCCCGAATCGTCTGGGTACGATCGGTGAGGATGGTCAGCTTGACGGAAGACGGAAGGGACGACTGCAACCGCGGCAACAGCTTCTTGATTCGATCGGCAACGCTGATGATGTTAGCCCCGGGCTGGCGCTGAATGTTGACGATGACCGCGGGCGTCAAGTTCATCCAGGCAGCCTCGCGAGCATTCTCGGCCCCATCAATGACATTGGCGACGTCGCTCAACCGAACCGGTGCACCGTTCTTGGACGCGACAATGATGTCTTTATATTCGTCGCTGCTGAAGAGCTGATCATTCGCATTGATGGTGTAGGACTGGCGGCTTCCATCCAGAACACCCTTCGCCTGGTCCACATTGGCCTGGCCGAGGACCGTACGCAGGTCTTCAAGGCTGAGGCCATATGAAGCCAGCGCCGTGGGATTCGCTTGAATGCGCACGGCGGGTTTCTGTCCGCCGCTGATGGAAACAAGTCCAACCCCGGGCAATTGGGAAATCTTCTGGGCCAGGGTGGTGTCGGCAAGATCCTCAACCTTGGTGAGGGGAAGCGTATCGGAGGTAAGGGCCAGCGTCAGAATCGGAGCGTCCGCCGGATTGACCTTGCTGTAAATCGGCGGGTTGGGAAGATCTTTGGGCAAGTAAGTGGTGGCGGCATTGATCGCCGCCTGGACCTCTTGTTCGGCGACATCGATGTTCTGGTCAAGATTGAATTGCAGAATAATCAGCGAGCTGCCGAAGGAACTCGTCGATGTCATCTGGCTCAGTCCCGGAACCTGGCCGAATTGCCGCTCGAGCGGGGCAGTCACCGATGACGCCATCACCTCCGGATCCGCGCCCGGGTAAAACGTAACGACCTGAATGGTGGGATAGTCGACTTCGGGCAGTGCGGAAACGGGGAGCTGCATGTAGGCAACGAGCCCGACCAGAAGAATCCCCACCATCAGCAAGGTCGTGGCGACCGGACGGAGAATAAAGATGCGGGAAGGACTCATTGACCTACGGTTCCTGGAGTCTGGGTGGTTTGGTTCGCGGAGGGCCCACTGGACGCCCGCGGCTCCACGTGGCTTCCAGACTGCAGCTTGTCCTGGCCATCAGTTACTACTTGTTCGCCGGGAGCGATGCCGGAAGCAATGACACTCACTGTCCCTTGCGTGAGAGCAACCTTGACCGGCCGCACTTCAACTGTCTTGTCTGACTTCACGATATAGGCAAAGGAACTGCCTTGAGGGCCGCGCTGCACGGCGGCAGCCGGAATCACGGTCACGCCCTTGCGGGTTTCGAGAAGGAGGCGTGCGTTGACGAATTGATTGGGGAACAGAGCGTTGTCAACGTTGTCGAAGATTGCCTTGAGCTTTCCTGTGCCGGTCGTGGGATCGATCTGATTGTCGATGGTCAGCAGCTTTCCCGCGGCTAGCTTGGTAGTGTCGTCGCGGCTGTAAGCATCCACTTCGAGTGTGCCGGTTTTCATATGCTTCACCACCGAAGGGATCGAGTCCTCCGGCAGCGTGAAGACAACAGCGATCGGCTGCAACTGGGTAAGCACGAGCAGAGGGTTTGTATCCGTGGCATGAACCATGTTGCCGATGTCCACCAGTCGGAGTCCGATACGACCGTTCACCGGCGCCGTCACCCGGGTATACACAAGCTGCAACTTGGCATTGTCGATGGTCGCCTGATCGGCCTTAACGGTTCCTTCCAGTTGGCCCACCAGGGCACGCTGCGCGTCGTATTGTTGCTGAGAAATTACGCCTTCCTTAAAAAGGCCCTGGTAACGGTCGTAGTCCAATTGCGCATTCTTCAACTGCGACTGATCGCGGGCGAGGGCAGCTTCGGCCTGCTCCAGGGCAACCTGATACGGGCGCGGATCGATGACAATCAGCAGATCGCCTTGCTTTACCAGCTGCCCTTCCCTGAACGCGATCTGAACGATCTGTCCATCTACGCGGCTTTTCAGGCTGACCGTGTTGTAGGCCTGCACGCTCCCGAGGCCAGAAAGATAAACGGGCACGTCGCGTTGTTCTGCGGGCGCGACCGCGACGGGGATCGCTTGTGGTCCGGCACTGGCTTGCGCCGACTTGCTGTTCGCGCTGCCACAACCGCACAAGGCAGCCAAAGCGAATATAAGGCCGGAAAACAGGCAGACGTTTAGCGGATGACGACGAACCATTGTTCTCATAGCTTCTTTCAATGCGTGAGGACGCAAGGCACGCCAGACGTCAACTCGCCTGAACCTTTCGTCCCGATTTTCGGGCGGGTGAAAGGCGGAGAGTGCTACCCGTGCTGCCGCGCTCACCTCACCTTTCAGACGTATCTAGTTTAAAGTAGGGGGCGACAAAATGTGTACATTTACAAATTTTTACACGCTTGATTCCACGGGAGATAACGCCTAGCTGCCACGGCGTGGATCAACCCAAGACTACGCCCAATCCGAATCCCGTGGAATGCGTATTTTTGGTCCAGCGCCCTCCACTTCCTGACCCATTCATAGTTACTTAAAGGTAAGTCTGTTACCTGCTGGTGCGTAGCGACGGCCGCATCGAGCTTGTTACAACTGCCGTGCAGTCCTGGAGTCCAGAAGAATAGTTCCGAGGGAGAGAGATGAGCCTTAAGGACGTCAACCCGGTCAACGCGAAGCGCTCGAAACGTGTCGCAATCGTGATTTCAAGTCCAACCGTTGCTTCGAACACCGGTTGGGCTGTGGGCTTCTGGTGGTCGGAACTCGCCCATCCGTACTACCGTTTGCGAGAGCAGGGATATGAGATGGGAATTTCAGCACGGAGGGCGGGAAATGTGAGGCCGATGCGATGAGTGATGCGCGGGATCCGAGCGGCTATTCTGCCGGTGACCTGATCAGCAGGGGCTTCATCGCTACAACAAAGCTGGCGGCACTCATCGCGAACACGAAAAAAATCACGGACCTGCAGGTCGATGACTTTGACGCGATTCTATGTGCCGGCGGTCAAGGGCTGATGTACACGTATGAAAAATCCATCGACCTTCAGAGAAAATTCTCGCAATTTTACGAATCCGGCAAGGGATGGTGCGAGCGTTGGGGGAATGAGTTCCCCGCTAGTCTCAAGCCTCGGGTTTTTCAGCTGCGATCGTCTGGACATTTTTCCAATATTAGTCTGACCGTCGGACCGCCGTGTGGCTGCATGTAAATTCATTGCAAATGAAGGAGCGCGCCCTTCGCACCAACGGAACTCCACATCAAAGAACCCCTGCGGATTAATCGGGGCTCCCCTTAGTCAGACGTAAGTGATCGCCTGATTGACCCGGCTTGAAACGGTTCGTTACAGTTCTCGGAGATACTCACCTTAAAGTTATAGGGCATCTAACATGCGCAGCCAGAGGTAAGGTGATCGCACTCGTGCCCCACGACTTCCAGTCGAGCCAATTTTCGGGGACAAAGAGAATTAAGTCAGCACAGCCCTCGGGGCTCGCCCTCATCGAGAGCCTTTATTTCGGCGCAGGTCCGCAGGCCGCCCAAGATCAGCTACAGAGACTCATGGGGCCGGAGCAATCAGTTCGGCCATACGCGCTCTGCGATGTAGGCGAAGCATCTGTAGGAATGGACATTGTTCCCGCGGACGAAATCTCGTATGAGAGTTTCAGCCCTCCCGCCTCGTGGAATGCCGCCTATTCACTACAGAGGGTTCGACTCGGTGAAAAAATCAAGAGCGAATTTGTCTTCCATCCGGGCGAAGAAATCCTGATACCAATTAGAGGAGAAGTTGCCTACCACTTTTTCTGGAGCCCTGGAGCGCGGCCCCCGGAGCGCGTGCTGTTAAATCCTCCAGCCGGAGAGGGGACGCTGCTGCGGATCAATCCACAAATCCCGCATCATGCCTGGGGAGTCAAGGGCGAAGCCGTGGCTTGGTTAATCCTTCGGCACGCCACGAATTCACCAGTGGCGCTCGTCATGGATCAGGGTTCCTCGTCGCTGACTCTGAAGCATTTGGGCGATACCCCGAGGCTAGTAAGGGATCAAGAATCCTCGTCGACGATTCGTACCCCATTGCGCCGGCGGGTAACCTCCCATGACCTGCACAAGCCAGGCGCTTACGCCATGATCGCTTGGGGGATTTCGGAGTTGATTCGCGATGCGCGCCAAAAAACAGGGCTGACCACCACCGATCTGGCGCGGTCGATCGGCATCGACCCCTCCTCGATGTCTCGGCTTGAGGAAGCAAAGGCAAATGTGTCCATCGAAATGCTGAGCCGGGTCTGCCGAGCTCTCAGGATTGGCATGGCGGAACGCATGGAATCCGGAAGCTGGATCTTTGAACGAGAACGTGTCGATCCAAAACGCACAGGCAATCAACATGTCATGAGTTCACCCAAGGGGCCTCATTTCCTGCATCCGTCCCTGCTGCATCTAGGCAAAGGTGAACTCCGAGCAGTCTTTTTTGATAAAGGCACTGATCCGGGACGGATCTCAAGTTGGATTGTGCTTGCGGGACGACTACTCGTAGAGCTGCAGAACGGCATCGGCGCCAAATCGATCATCCTCGACGTGGGAAATGTTCTGCACTTCCGCGAACACGGCAACGTCACCCTGCACGCCATGCAGCGGTCAAGCGTAGCGCAAGTAGTCCATTCGCACATCTGTGAGTGCAAGCCGAAAGCTGCCGGACAATCGGTCTAGGAAGTGCAGGCGCAAGAGAGTTGGACCTCCTTCGATCAGGTCCACGCCAGAGTCGTGACGGAATTCGCCTTCAAACGAACCGATGCCGCCCAGTTCGCCAATCGCAGGCTGACAGTGTTTGCCGCCCCAGGGTTCGTCAGGATGACAGCCATCTGTCCGTCGGGATTCTGAACAGCGACATTCTTGATCTCTGTGACTCGTGACTGTGATTGAAAGCGGCGCGCACCGCGGCGGATCGCTCGGGAGTAATGAGCGAAAGCCCAGTATTGCCCGCTGCGAGTAACGTCTCGGGTTTGCGAGTCGATCGTGACGACTCCACCACAAGGAAACGGCCCAATATTCGGCCGCCCGTGCTCATCGAGCGCAAGATTCCACGAAGTGATCGACCGGCACCAATTGCGCAAAATGTCGGTAAACATTCCCGACCATTTACACCAGTCGGTCAGATAACCCGGGTCGGTGTAATCCGGACCGCCTTCGGTCCAATGCATCTCCACTTCCGGGTACGCCTCATGCACTTTACTCATCATATCCGGGGTTCCGTAATAGCCATGCCACGCAACGGCACTCGCATATTTGCGCGTTTTCACGTCGCCGAGTGTGCATACGGCTCGACCCCACAAGTTGTAGTTGTGGTCGAGGATCCAGATTTTTACGGGCACGCCGCTACTTTCGAGTAGAGGACCAAGCCGGTCACGAACAAATTCAATTTCGTATTCCTGCGCCCAAATACAGGCGGGCATCCTGCCATCCTGATCTGTATCAACTTCGTTCTGCGATGTCAGAGCCTGGATGGGCACGCCTTCGGCGGCGTATGCCTGGAGAAACTTGAGATAGTACTGCGCGTATGCGGGCAAATAGTGTTTGCGCATGGAGCCACCGAGCATTGTGCCGTTAAATTTCATCCAGCCGGGCGGACTCCATGGCGAGGAGAACAGGAACAGGTCGGGATTCACTTGCCGCGCCTGGCGAAGCATCGGAAGGATATATTCGCGATCGTGCTCGATTGAAAATCGCGTTAAATTCGGATCAGGTTCACCGTCATCGAAGCTGTAGAGCTTGATCGAATAGTCGCTCGCGCCTACGCAAATTCGCCCGACACTCAGACCCAATTCCGAAGAATGGAAGAGTTCGTGGAAGAGCTTCTCACGCTCGGAAGCTGAAAGCCGGTTGAAGGTGTAGCAGGCGGCATCGGTGAAGGCCCCGCCGAATCCGAGAACCTCCTGGAACTTGACCGCAGGATCGAGTTCGATCACGCCCACTTCCGACCTGGCGGAAGCGGCCTGCCATCCGATCTTAGAAGCCGAGGCAAAGTGCTCATCGCCAGAGGTCACCCACACGGCGATCTCTGACGGGGCATGGGAGGTTGGAGCATTTGAAGCCTGTGCGACCGTCCTGAACGAACCCACGTCCGAGGAAGCGGCGGCGAATGCTCCGAGAGCTGAAACTCCAAGAAAGTTTCTACGCGATATCTCGTCTGCCATTTTGTCCCCTGCTCAGTGCTGGTTGTTTCGATGTTTTGTCGCGGCAGTTGAGGCCGAACATCATCGCCCGCGGTACACCGTGCCCACGGCATACAAAGAACTGCGTGCAAGAATGAATAGCGTATGGCCATCCTTGCCGCCGAATAACAATTGAGACGGCCGTTCCGGAACTTCGATGGTGTCGACTAAAGATCCCGAGTGGTTGTAAACGAATATCTGTCCGGCAGCGACATAGACGTTGCCCTCTTCGTCCACTGCAACGCTTTCCCCCCCTCGTTCGGCAAAAAGCCTCAGGTTGGAAATCGTGCCGTCTGCGCCTACTTCGCCCTCGTATGTTTTTTCTTCCGATTCATCGCAAAAATATTTGCGTTGCCCGGGAACGACAGGGGCGAAGCCAAATGCGCGAAGCGTGTCATTCAGTTTGGAGCCGTAGTAGAGCTCACCGCTGACAAACTCTTCTTCGGCGGGAAAGAACGTTGTCCCATCAGGAGAAATGAACTGGTAGGGCCTCTTCGCGGGAATGGTTTCGAGGAAATCATTTTCATTTCGCCAGAAGTTGACGGGAAGGACCGGGGTCATGCCTTGCCGAGGCTCGGACGGAACCGCCGCTAGCAGGGTTACTTCGTTGCCAGGAAGGTCCGGTCGGAAACTATAAACACTTCCCTTCCCCGCGTACGAGATCACGATGAGGTTGCCGCTCTTGTCAAAGAGCAGCTGAACCGCGTCCAGCGGATTATCGCGAACCGTCGACAATTGCTGGTTGAAGACGGCCCAACGGTAGATGCTTTGTTTGTGAGCGTCGACGAAATAGAGGTCTCCCGCTTTGTCGACCGCACCTCCCGAAATGTTAAAGAATCCGCTCGCAACCCGCTCCACCTTTGCGTTGTCGGCAAGCACAGTATGCTTCTGTGGAGCAGCCTGGGCTGGACGGTCCGGGATTGTCAGCCATGCGATCTCGCGCTGTCGAATCTGGATCTTTTGCGTTTGATCATAGATTGCATTGTCGAAAGAAACTTTGCTGTCACTGTAACAGTGCAGATTGCGAAATCGAATATTGGTGGAACCCTGCACTAAAACCGCGCGCGGGAACGGTTGATAGCTGCTCACGACTCGATACATGTGCAGATTTGCAAAGGTTATGTTGCTTGAATCCCGGACGTCGAGCGGTAAAGCGAATCCACCCTCGCCGCGCTCTTCTTCAGTCTGGAGCGCATAAATCTGCCAATTCGAAGCGTGGTCCAGTACCACCTCATTACGGACATGATGCTCGCTCGATAGTTGGTAAATCCGCCCTCCCACCGATGAATTCGAGATATAGAGACCGGCCTGCGCGAATGTGCTTGGCGTCCAGATGTCGAGGAAGGTGCCGCCACCGCTTATCCAAAGGCTGGGATACTGGCCGTCCCAGCGGCGGTCCAGGTTCGAATCGGCGGTATGAGTATTGTTGTAGATCTGATGCCAAATCTTGGAACTTTCCTCGGCGGTGGCGTTTGGATCGACCGTGCCGTGGCCGCCAAGAAAGCGAACATCGTTCATCATCGAGTGCGTACCGGCCATCCACCGGGCAGCCACAGCACGCGGATTCATGCCATTGGTGTAAAGACCTATGCCGGTCACGATGTTCGTCCCACCTGGCGGAGTTTCAAGCAGTGGCTTTGGACTACCAACCCCCTGAAATGCCGGGGTCTCGTCGGTAAGCAAGATGCGCGTGACGCTGGGATGGAAACCGATGAGCACAGTGTCGGGTCGTAACGTAATGGTGTCGGTGACCCGATATTGCCCGGATGGCAGGTAGATCGCGCGAGCATGCGCAATTGCGTTCCTAAGTGCCTGGGTATCGTCGGCAACGCCATCTCCCACAGCTCCAACCGAGCGAACATTGACCCAAGTCTCCATTGGCGGCAGGTCCGGGACGTCAGAGGCGACAGGGTCCGGCAAGGTGTGCAGCGCCGTTGTCTCGAAAACATCCCTGATCTCGGGGGCGGCACTGATGTCGTCATAGTGCAACCCGTGGGAAAATGTCTTGATCGAATAGGTCTCCGCCGGGCCAGCGACCTTTTTCCCACTCTCTCGGTAACCCGCAAATACAGGAACATTGCGGCAGGCGACGCTCTCCACGTTGATTTCGGTGCGGGCATTGTTTTCGTTGCTGATCACAATCGCGGGGCCAGCGATGTTTTCCATGCGTCCATCTTTCACCCATAGTTCATCGGCATATCGAGGATCGATGGATATCGCGGTCGGCACGTTTTTGAACTGAGGGCGAATCAACGTCAGGCCTGCCTCATGTTCCCGGATCGCAGCCTCGCGCTGCCCTTCAAATGTCGAATCAATCACTGTGAACTGCCACCCGGGGGAAGGCTTGCGCGTCCAGATACCATAGGTTCCGCCGTGAAAGTGCAAATCCTGAGCGACGTTCCCGCCATCATGAATACCAGCCAGGCCCGATCCGATGCGGAAATCCATGTGTGCGAGGAAACAATGCTGTGCGTAGTGGGCACGTACTCCCACTGCGCCTGGATTGCCTTCTGCGATCTCGATATCGGCATTGCCAATCGCCGAATAGAACGTGCCGGGATTGGCGTCGGGCGGTTTCTCTCCGGCAGCCGGACGGGCGCCGGCAAAGAAGAACATGTAAGCGGGGCCCTGCTGAAAACCACCCGTATTGGGTCCTAGGAAAAACACGGGACGAGTCGCACCATAACCGATCAGGCGAATGCCCGGCCAAATGTTGATTGTCTTCGTCAAGCGATAACGCCCGGCGGGAATGAAAACGATTCCCTGGTTGGTTTTTTCCTGAACCTTATTAATCGCCTGTTGCAAGCCAGCGGTATCGTCGGCAACTCCGTCGCCCTTTACGGGGAACTTTTCTGGGGTCAGGTAAATCGCCTTGGGGTCGTCGGGGCGCGCCGTGTAATACGAAGCAGCAAACAGGAGAGTCGAAGCGAAAATGAGTCCCACAGCCACCAGTGTTTTTGTCATCACGATCGTCGTGCTGCGGACGGTGTTTCGCAAAGAACGTTCTAGCCCGGTCTCGGCGCGCTAAGTTTTCAGATCCGGTCGCTAGTTTGCGGAACTCGGATCGTCGTTTTCGTCCTTCACCGGTTCGCGATGCAAGTCGCGATAAACGTCGCGAAGCTTTTCTTTCATCTTTCGATATTTCTGGTAGTCCTCGAGTTCGCGCTTCGCGTCAGCAGTTCGCCCGGTTTGCCGGTAAACCGTTCCCAGTCTGTAGTGCGCGGTAGCATTGGTTGGATCCAGATCGAGCGCGTGCCGCAAAAGGACTTCGGCTTTTTGCGTGTCGTTTCGCGACATGCAGACCTTCGCCAATCCTACGTTGGCGTCTGGGTCGTTGGGTTGCAGTTCGAGCGCGCGACTGTAGTGCTCTTCGGCTTTCTGCAAATCGTTGGCCTGAAGCGCGATGTCGCCCAACCTGCGCTCTGACTGTTCGTCTCTCGGATTGGCCAACAGAGCAGCCTTGTACTCGCTTTCTGCTTCTTGAGTGCTGGCGGACGTGCCAAGAGTGTTGAGCATTTCAGCCAGCTCAAAATGAATCCCAGGCAACTGCGGATCGAGTTTCAGCGCGGACCGATAATTCTCAATCGCCTCCGCAGTGTTGCCGCGCTTCGCCAGTTCATGGGCCATCGCCTGATGCATTCTGGCTGAATTCGGATCGACCACAGATAAGCTAAGCAGGGACTCGTCGGCCAAATCGGAATACACCCGGTAGGCCGTGTACAAGATCGTCCCATCCGTGGGCTCCAACCTTCGGAGGGTGCCAACTACCGTGGCTGCTTTCTCCAACTCGCCCGTGCTCGAATAGAGTTCGATCAGTTCCATGCCGGTCTGGGTGCGGATCTTGGGCTCCGAAACATTCGGGAATGCTTTTTCCAAATCCCGGCGAGCCTCGGCAATCTTGCCAATCCGCTTCTCCCCAATTCCCAGGAGCGCCTGCGTCTTCCACAGGCCAGGTCGCAGCTTCAACGCTGCTTTAAGTTCCGGAACGGCTTCCGAGTACGCTCCCTGGAAGAAGAGCACCGCGCCAAGGTTGCCATGGGCATCGACATTGTTGGGATCAAGGGCCAGAATCGCCCGAAATTCCGAGGCCGCCAAATCAGGCCGATTTGCCTGTAAGGCCTCAGCCGCCTTTTGGCTGTGCGATGCGATTTGCTGTCCGCGCGTCTCCTTCTCTTGAGATAACCCCGCCAGCGGTCCCACAAAGAAAAACGTCCCACACAGGAAACCGATGATGATTGTGCGCATGTGACGATTGTACGGTGAACGCGCTCCGACATCGGACCGTGAGCCACCGCAGAGAGAGGTGAAGGACGGCACGTTTGGTACCGCCCTTCTCTCAACGACTGGCTTCGACTAGAACGTGATGCGCGCGCTAAGTTGACCGCTCCGGGGTTTCACGGCGACACCATTACCCTGGGTGTTGTTGTTGATCTGTCCGAAATTGGCACCCCCAAACGTTTGGCCAGGAATGCCGAGGCTCGGGTGGTTCAGCGCGTTCACCCAGTCGGACCGCAACTGCAGGCGAACCCGTTCTCCGAACTTGAAGTCCTTAGCGAAGGACAAGTTGAGAACGGAGAGGCGTGGACCCCGCAGCGAATTCCTGCGCTCGTTGCCGAAGGCAAACGGAAGGCCTGACTGGGCCGTCCAGGCATCTGCAAACGCCGCAGTGTTGAACCACCCATTTGGGCCCGGATTGCTCAGGTGCGTGGAGGCGATGACATTGGGGAACCAGTTACAACCGTTGTTAACGTCGCCGCCCGAGGCGGTACCTCCATCATTGTCGGCGCAACCGGTGTAGTCCTTGTTGTGGTTGTTGACGTTGACCACGGTGAATGGAACACCACTCTGGGCGATGAAGGTTCCCGCGATCTTCCATCCGCCGACCACTTCGTCCAACACCGAACTGCCACTCAGATAGCTCTTGCCTTTGCCGAACGGCAGCTCGTACGAGGCGTAGCCCTTGAAAGCGTTTGGAATGTCAAAATTCGAGTTCCCGTAACTTGCGGAAGGATCGTTCCCAACTTGCCAATACTGCGTTCCACCGCGACTCCCCCATCCACCTGAATCCTGGTCGTCCAGGAAATGGGACCAGACGTAGTTGAAACTGAAGACTAAACCGTTGGAGAACTGCTTGTTGATGGCAGTCTGCAGGGCGTGGTAGTTGGAAATTCCGTTGTAGTTATATCCGCTGAGGTTTCCCCAAGCCGGGAACGGACGGTTGGCTTGAATGAGTGCACCGTTGCCCCCGTTGCCTGCGCCGGCTGCAGCCAAGCCGGTCGCACTGGTGATTTGATTAACGTCCGTTCCGGTTTCCAGATGCTCGGCATGGCTGCCCACATAGGAGATCGAGGCCATGTAGTTCTGTCTGAACTGATGCTCGACGCTCAACTGCCATTCCCTGATCTGTCCCGGCTTCACGTCATAGGGAACATAGGTCTGGTTTGAGGGATTAGCAACATTGAGGTATTGCAACACGTTCTTCGCATTCGGCGAACCCACCACGTAGTTCAGCACAGAATTAGCCACGGATGCGGGCGCAGAAAGACTGATGAGCGGATTGGGACCGCCGCCCGAGTGCGGGTCAGAGGTATTTCCCTTACTGGTGCCAAGTCCTCCAAATCCGATTCCGTTGCCGTAAACATCCTGGCTGAAATTGTACGAATAGATTCCAAATCCCCCGCGGACGACAGTGTCGTTCTTCGGCGACCAGGCGAAGCCAACTCGGGGCAGGAAGATATTGCGAACCGGCTTTTGTAAGGTGGTTCGGTTGTCTTGGGGAGCAAACCATAACGAGCCTGGAGTTCCATTCAATGGTGTGCCCCCAGGCTTGCCGTTAACCGTGCAAGGATTGCCCTGGCTGTCGGCCGTACAAACAAGAATCTTATTGGGATCGAACCCGCCCAAACTGTTGTTGATCTCACTGAATCCAGTCGTCGCAGTGTAGCGCAAGCCGAGATTCAACGTGAGATTCGGACGCACCTTGAAGTCGTCCTGAACAAAAAGTTGTGGACTCTTGAGTCGCGCGTAGGAGGTCGACTGGTTTGTCGCCTGCCAGGCTTGAACGTCGCCCAAGAGGAAATCTGCGAGGCCTGCTCCCGTTCCCGCACCGTTCGCAGTGTAGTTCCCGGTGAAGGTGAACTGACCGGCGTCGACGTTACCCCAGGGCGTCGTGTTGCCCTCGCCCATTAATACCTCGACACCGAAATGCAGAATGTGGCGGCCGCGCACGAGCGTCAAAACGTCCGACGGGTCATAAAGATGCTCGATGTAGATAGCGTTCGTGCCCGGAGCTAATGAGTTGCAACATAGGCCGTTGCCGCCGATGTTGATGCTCGGAAAAATGTTGGCCTTGGCGTATTGCAAGCCCAGCGTTCCTGCCGCATCAAAGCCCTTGGTATCGGGAACGAACCAGTTACCCTGCTTCGTGTACGCCATGCGGAATTCGTTCACCATGGTTGCGCTGATCTGCCAAGTGTGGGTTAGTTGCACGTTGTACCCGTCAATATCCCCGGAGAAGCAGTTGATCGGACATGGAAACGGTCCGTACTTGTTTACGCCCGGGTTGTCCTTTTGACTGATCGAAAACGAGAGGTGATGCTTCTGCGAAAAGTCGTAGTCGAGGCGCCCGAACCATCTGAGGTTCGGATTGGGGGTAGGCAGGATGGTGGAGAAGTTGGCTCCCGGTTCGGTGACGTTCGGCAGAGGGTAATAGCTCAGGATTTTCAGCGCCACTGGATCGATGCGGCTGGCTGGAATCGCATTTACGCCCGCAAGCGCACCGGTGTTTTCAGAGGCAAATGAGACGCGACAGCTGGACGTATTGCAACTAGCGGGATCGTAGAGGATCGGCAGGCCAGGTGCGCTGAAGTCAAAAGCGCCCGGATGCGCCGTTCCCATCCCTCTCTGGGCCAGCGTCGGAGTTAGGCCTCCGGTCGGAGGATTCGAGTTGTTGTTATAAATCTTGTCCCGCACGAAAAAGAAGAACAACTTGTTCTTGATGATGGGCCCACCGATGGAACCACCCCATTCGTGATACCGCAGATATGCGGGCTTGGCTGGGGCGCCATTCACCCAGAACTTCGGGGATGCATTCAGCATGTCATTCTGCCAGAACTCATAAGCCGACCCATGGAAGCGGTTGGTTCCGCTCTTGGTGATCTGGTTGAATACTGCTCCGCCAATTCCGTATTGGGCGGAAAACGACGATGTCGTGATCTGCACTTCCTGCACGGCTTCGAATAACGTGTTGTCCACGTTATTGCTCACTGGGAGTTGGACCACGCCGCCATCCTGCAGGTAGTTGGCGTAGTTCGGCAAGTTCCCGTTAATCGCAACCGCATCCCCGGCGTTATACGAGCCACTTCCTTCTGAACCGGGGGCGGTGGAGGTTCCTGCAGCGCCGGGCAGAAGTATGTTGAAGTTCGCCCAGTCGTTCCCCGTAATTCCAGCACCGATCTGAGGCAACTCGCCGATCGTCTTCGCCTCCATGATCGATCCCAGGTGCGAGGCTTCCGTCTCCAGCAGCGGAGCGCCTTCGGCCTCCACGGTGACGGTTTCCGTAACCGCGCCAACTTCGAGGCTGGCGTCTTCAGTAATCGTGTCGACCTGCAGAACGAAGGGACCACGAACCAGCTTCTTGAAACCCTGCGCGGTGAAGCTGATGCTGTAGTTTCCGGTCGGGGTCGAGACGGTATCGTAGATGCCGACATCGTTGGAGGTGAACACCTTCGTTTCCCCGGTATCAAGATTCGTTAGCGTGACGGTGGCTCCGGCAACCACGGCTCCCGCAGCCGTCACCGTGCCTCGTATCTCCCCCGTATTCCTGCTCTGGGCAAACACTGGAGAGATAGCGTAAAGAAGAAGAGAAGCTACAACGACCCAGCGGATGAAACGCGTCATGGAGTTTCTCCTAAGCCGGAAAGCCACCCGTCACCTGGGACGGGATGCTCGAGTTAAACCGCCCGCACTCTCTGCCGTCCTTGCGCCCGTGTGCCTGTGCGCTGGGCGTAACGGCTTCAGTCTTTCAATGCGTAATGAATTGCACCCCACAGTTACCAGCACCGCTAAGCCACACAGCGCCCCCACACCCGGATCAACTAGTACTTTTCGGTTATTACTCTGACCGGGGGAGTTTAAGCCCGACCACCTGACATTTGTCAAGCAAAATAACGATATTCTAGTTTTACAGCCCGTTTTAGCGTGTCCCCGACCATAAATTGTCTAGAATATCGATCTTCTACTGACATAACTCGCGGTTACCGAAGGCAACGAATTTAGTGTTTTCCCATAGAATATTGATATTCTTGCATTCCACGAAAAGATGATCTGGCGTTTCGCTGCGCCACTCGTGTAGAATGCGTCTCCGTCGGCATGCCACCTGTGCGCACGCGTGGATTTACGGGGAGCGAGAGAATTCCGCGAATGAAATCTCGCATCAAAGAGGGCGGGCGCAACGGTAGGCCAGCGGTGACGTTAAAGTCGGTGGCGGAGCTCGTTGGGCTCACTCCAGGAACGGTTTCCGCGGTTTTAAACAGCTCCGCTGCGTCCCATTCCGTTCCAAAGCACACCAAGAAACGAATTCTGGCAGCAGCACGTGCCCTGGACTATCGCCCGAACTTCTTTGCGCGCTCCCTTCGCGTGCGGCGCACTTACATGATTGGAGTCATCCTGGAAGAGATCGGCGATGCATACGGCTCTCTCGTCGTCAGCGGCATTGAACGTTATCTTCGAGAGCAGAATGTCTTCTTCTTGACGGTTGCGCATCGCCACGACAAGAAGCTGCTTGCGACGTACTCCGCCGTCCTCCGCGAGCGCGGCGTTGAGGGCCTTCTAACGGTCGACACTTTACTGACACAGGAGCCGCCGCTGCCAACGGTTTCCGTGGCGGGCCATCGCAAGATCAAGGGCGTAACGAATGTCGTTCTCGACCATCACAAAGCTGCGACGCTGGCGTTAACTCACTTGCTCGAGTTAGGCCACGAGAAGATCGCATTCATGAAAGGCTCCAAGCTGAGCGCTGACTCCGACGACCGCTGGAGTGCTATCTGCGAAGTGGCGGCAAAACTCGGCATTCGCATGCGGCCGGAGTTGATCGTCGAGCTCAAAGGCGATGACCCTTCCCCAAATCTCGGCTACCCGTTCGCCAAGCAATTGCTGGAGCGCAGGCAGCCATTCACGGCGTTGTTTGCCTACAACGATATGTCCGCAATTGGTTCGATTTGCGCCTTCCAGGAGGCCGGGTTGCGCGTTCCCGATGATGTGTCGGTTGTGGGTTTCGATGACATCCAAAGCGCCGCTTATATTTTTCCGCCACTCACCACCGTGCGGCAGCCCCTGCAGAAGATGGGCGAGATCGCCGCGCGCACACTACTCGGTCGAATTGAAGACCGCTTAAAATACGTTCCTGAGATTGCGATCGAGCCCGAGTTGGTGGTACGCAAATCCACTGCGCGTCCACAAAGTTAGAAAAAAATTCCTCAACTGTCGTTCACGCTCCGCGACGATTGCACGCCATAGCACAGGGCTTTACCCATGGCTCAAGAGTTCGCGTCCGCCTCCCGGTGCTGAGCTTTTTCAGCAGGCCAGCCAATGGTGCTGATCGGCTAGCTCGCCGCAGGCTGCCGTTCCTGCCGATTGGCAAAGGCCAGGACGGGCAGCGCCAGAATCTGGAAGATCACCGAGAAAGCGATGAGGGCTGGAATGGATTTCTCGTAGAGCAGCCCCATGATGGCGCTGCCGGCAAACCAGGCGATGCCAAAGCCGGTATCAAAGACTCCGAATCCGGTGCCTCGCTTTTCGGGTGGCAACACATGAGACAGGACCGCCTTGAGACAGGAGTCCTGGGCTCCCATTCCGATTCCCCAAAGAATCATTCCGACGAACTCCAAAGGCATGTCACGCAGAAAGACAAGCGGCGCAAAGAACGCTGGTACCCCAAAGCCGATCAGGAGAATCGTCAGGCCGAGCCTGTCTAGCAACTTTCCAAGCACTAGAGAAGCGATGGCGCCGGTTGCCATTGCAGCCGCATAGAAAACTGGAATGAGCCCCGGCGGAACGGTACCTGTTTCCTGAAAGTGGAAGGCAATTAAAGCGAAGTCGGCAAAGCCGGCGGCAATGCATGCGCCTGCCGCCAAATAGAGCCAGTAGGCCTTTGAGAAGCCTTTCGACAGAAGAGTTCTCTTTTGGCCGTCCTCCATCTGATCCGGCTGCCAGCGGACAAGCCGAGCCACCACGAGGACGGCCAGGCAACATAGCGCTGAAATCAGCAGGACGGCGAACGCATGCCGATAGCCTCCGTGCCGCCACAAAACATACGCCGTAATCAGAGGCCCGAGGGTGGCGCCGGTCTGATCCAGAGCTTCGTTGAGGCCAAACACCCAACCTTGACCTATCACGGAGCCAGCGTGGGACAACATCGCTTCAACCGCCGGGCGACGGATTGCGCGGCCGGTGCGTTCCGCGATGATCAGACACGCGGCCAGGGGCCAGTTTCCGGCCAGCGCGAGGGCCGGGACAGCGAGCATGTTGATGGTGTAGCCGAGAAAAGTGACGGCCCAATATCGGCGTGTTTTGTCCGCGAAATACCCCGACACCGACCGCAGCCCGTACCCCACCAACTCACCGAATCCAGCCACCAAGCCGACAATGACCGCTGAAGCCCCAAGCGAGCCCAGGAATGGTCCCGCGATCGCACGAGCTCCCTCGTAGGTCATGTCTGCAAAGAAATTAACAATCCCAATAATCAAGACGAAACGGAGCGCCAATCTCGCCACGCTTCGGTGAATGCCACTTTCCGGATTTTGTGACATCAAGAGCCTCTGCCAGGGAGGAGTTCTGGTCCGCTCCACCTGCCGTGCGGATCCTCGATTCCATGTTTACATAACTATTCGCGCTGTCTTCGCAAAAAACCATCGCTGCGCCAGGGTTCGCCGGGAAAAACCATTAACCACAGAGGACACAGAGGATACAGAGGTACACGAAGGAATTCACAGCTTTCATTGCTGAAATGTTCTTCGATCTTTTCCTTTGTGCGACCTTGTGTCCTTCGTGGTGAAAGATCTTAGGGGCGGGCAGCGAGTATGATCGGAAGAATCGCTCGACACCCTCATCAAAAGTCTTTGGATAATGTCAGCCGACACGACGCCCTTTGATACTCGATCAAGGCCCTGTCCGCCAAAAGGCGAGCAGTGGCAGCACCATCTGTGCGATTGCGCCTAGATATCTGAACCATGAATGCGGCTTGGGTGACGGAGCGCCCTGCGCTCGGCGACTGCACACCACTATGCGGAAACTGTTTCGTCCTGGCGGAGAATCGACCACCCAGGTATGAGTACTGTCCTCCTGGCCACCCGCGCAGAGGACGAGGTCTCGTCTGTTCGTCCGTGCCATAACTAGCCTCCATTCCGCTTTCGTCGATCAAATCCCACCGTGGAAGCGATCAATCCCTGGACCGGTCCATTACCTCCGACCGCCTCCGCCCTGAAAGCCACCGCCTCCATGAAAATCCAGGTCCCGCGTCCGATTTCCACGGCAACGAGGGACCTGACTCGGCGGATTCACAGTTACGAAGCCGTCCCCGGCGGAAAATGCTTGAACATCTTCTGGACGTCTTGATCGAGTTTCTTCGTGTTCTTTTCGGGATTGCCGGACAGATCGCTGCTCGACGCTCCTCTCCAAATCAACTGTTTGGAGTTGCCATCGAACATGCTCACGATCAGCGTCCCGACTTTGTAGTTGTCGACAGTGGTCGTAGCGTCACCCATGCCACGCCAACGCCAACCGCCGAAGCCGTCATAGAACGTGTCGTACTGCTGATGGATAGAGGTTTTTTCGACGGCCACCAGCGAAACATTTCCGCCGGATGGCACTTGCGTCCAGCCTTTGGCCGTCAACTCTTTATCGATAGCGTCCTTCACCCGGTCATCCCAGATGGAGTTCGCGGTTTGAACCTTTGACCACGAGTAAGTCTTGATCTGGTTGAAGTTCGCGGCATGGTCGTAATCCACTGCCACATGGTCTGCGAAGACCGCGGTGGTCAGCGCGATGACGAACAACGGAAGGGCTAGCATTTTGCGGAATTTCATTTCGATCTCCTTTTAACCTCAGTTTGTTTGCGGCTGGCGTCGATCAAATGGTCACAGACTCGCGCCCATCCTGAACGACGCCAGCCCGCAGTGTTACTCCCCTGCCTCAGCGTTGGACATTGACTCGTTACCCACGAATGTTTCCTGCTTAGCGTGAGCGATCTCTTGCTCTTGCTGTTTGGGGTACACGAATTCATGTCCAGTTAAGCGGCCGGGATAAAACCACTTCACGAGAATCGGCTGCCCGCTCTCTGGTTCTGCCAGTGTGATTGCGGTATCTCCGGTTGCCTCTCTACGCTCCGCTGGAACCGTCTGCAGCGTTGCGCATAGAGTGCTGCCATCGGCGTTGAAGATATGAATGAGGTTCAGATCGTCATTCGGCTCGGCCTGCTGGAAGATGTAGGTTCCTGCCGGCAGTACCTGGCCGGGAATTTGAATCGGCGCACTGAATGTGATTTTGGTGAGCTCATTCGTCTCATCTGCATGAGCGGTGAGTTCGAAGAACACCCCAAAGGCAATCAGCAAGCCGAGGGCGATGTAGAGCTTATGGATTTTCATTTGTATTCATCTCCTTATGAATGTGGTTCTGTGGTTCTTTTCAATGGCGGTCAGAAGAGAAACTTGCCAACGTGTGCCACTGCTTTGGCAGTGCCTTTTGCTGTGACCGTCACGACTTTGGCAGTGTCCTTGCCAGCGACCTTGGCGCTGTGGCCGACAACATCGCCTGCGAATGAAGGAACCGCCAGACAACCTGTGAGTACAACGAGAGCTAAAAGCTTTTTCATATTTCCTCCTTCTTGCTCCGGTGTCGTAGTTCCTTGAGGGATTGCTACGCTACGCAGGAGCCTTGTTTTTCACACTTGGGAGAAAGGCAAGGCCGATGCCAAAACGCGCCTGCTTCCTGTTTGTCTCTAAGCAACTTATTCCACGGAACTTGCGCGAAGAAGAGATGCGGGGATGAACCTAGTGTCGTGGATGTCGGAAGTGTCGTCGCTGGAGTTTTGGATCCTCCGACACCGTATTCACGGCAAGGACAAGCTACTTGCTACCAGTCAAAGAGTTGCTCGATTGAGGCTGAGGCGGGATCGTGCGAGTCTGGAGAACATTCGATGGCATGGCTCAACGAATGAATAGAGATAGGCACGACGATGACGTATTTGCCGGACGTTACGCGGCAGCAGAACGGCTAATCGATCGTTACGAGTGGTCGGCAGTATCAGCCAACCTATCAAGTCGCATGGCCACCGCGACAACTTGTCCTAGTACATCAACATCGTCTGACGAGAGAATCCGCACACTTTCGGGGGAGAGGGGATGGGGCTGCAAGATCAGATTCCCGTTTTCTATAGCGCACCAGCAACACGCAAATCCGGAGCGTGTTTCCAGGAAGTAGATGGGCCTGTCCAGTTCACAACGCCATGGACCTGCCATGATCCGTTTGCGCCGCTCGTCAATTTGTACGACGGCTCCTGGCGCGATCAGCGGATACATCATTCGGTCCTTTGTGCCAATGTAACCATATCGGTAACCGGGTCTGGTTGAGCCGATCAGATCCCCGAGAGGCACGCCGCTCAGTTGCGTGAGGAATGACTGAATATCCGTCGTTATTGTGGGATCAAACATCGCTACATCCAACGTGCGTACCAAGTGGGCGTCCAGGGCAAACAAGGGACATTGCAGATGCCAAAGTTCGAAGTATCGTCTTTTGTCTGCAAGGGACTTATTCTGCGAAGCTTTCGGCGAGAGGAGATGACGAGGTGTCCGAGCTGTCGGAGATGTCGGAAGTGTCGCTACTCGCTTTCGAAGCTTCCGACACTGCATTCGGGTCGATGCCGAGCTTTTTCATGCGGGTGATGAACGTAGTGCGTTTAAGTCCGAGGCAGGAAGCAGCACCATGTGGCCCACCCACGCGGCCATTCGCATCTCTGAGAGCACGGATAATCTGGTCGCGATCGACCTCACCCAGGATGCTACGGACAGGCTGGCGCCTGGCGGATCGAACAGGCGCTTCCTCTCGGGCCGGCTCTGGCGTCGAATGACGCTCCATCTCCGCCAGAGGCACGACTAACGCTGGTCCACGCGAAAGAATAACGGCTCGCTCGACCACATTCTGTAACTCACGAACATTGCCTGGCCAAGGATAGCGGCACAGGGCATCCATGGTTGCGGGAGATATGGTTTCGATGGTCTTGTTCATGCGACGGGAAAAATCTTGGGCGAACTGTCGCACCAGAAGTGGAATGTCTTCACGTCGCTCACGTAATGGCGGCAGGTCAACAGGAAATACGTTCAGGCGAAAGAAGAGATCGGATCGAAATTTTCCCTCTTGGACCATCGTGCTGAGATCTCTGTTGGTTGCGGCGATCAGACGCACATTCGTCGAAAGCGTTCGCGCACTGCCCAATCGTTCGAACTCACGCTCCTGCAACACTCGCAATAGCTTCGGCTGAAGCTCCGGAGGAAGGTCGCCGATTTCGTCGAGGAAGAGAGTGCCGTTGTTCGCGAGTTCCAGACGGCCGATTCGTTGGGCAAAAGCACCGGTGAAGGCTCCCTTTTCGTGCCCGAATAGCTCGCTTTCCAGCAACCCGGCAGGAATCGCAGCGCAGTTGAGCCTCACAAACGTCCTGGATCGTCGAGAGCTGAGATCGTGGATCGCACGTGCAATCAATTCCTTTCCAGTACCTGTCTCGCCGTAAATCAGCACAGTCGAATCCGTAGGTGCAACCGTTTCTACGAGCTTTAGTACGCGATGCAGTTGCTGACTTTTGCCAACAATCTCCTTGAAGTTGGCGTCAGAGCGAATTTCGTCCTCCAGATACAGATTTTCCTGGGCAAGCTTCTGCGTGAGTTCAGACAGCTCTTCTTTTGCTTGTCTCAACGCCTGATTGGCCATGGTGAGATCGGCAGTGCGTTCCGCGACGCGAATCTCCAGAGCATCGCGCGCTTCGGCACATGACTGTTCCGCGCGAATACGCGACGAACTAAAGCGGCTCACAAGAAAGCCGAAGACGCCGTAAATAAAGACATAGGAATCCCAGGGAAGATTGCCGACTTTGAGTGGCGTAAAGAAGTAAGTCAGTACGAACCAGGAGAACACGACGGCGAGCAACCCCGGTCCTGTTCCCGCGTACCAAAATGTAATGGCAATGGCGGCAAATGAAAAAGAGGTGAAGGGATGCGGCAGATTGTAATGCCGCAGCAGGAGTGCCGCTGCAGCAGCCAGTGCGACGGAAACAGCCGCAACCCCATAGCGCCGGAGAGGCGCACCACTGCGTTGGGGAACAAAGATCGAAGCAAGCAATCGGTTCACAAGTGCCTCCTCTTTGGTTACAGCAACGCGGCGACCAGATCCTAATCCACTGAAATAGCAGCATTTACCTGCTCGCCAAGATCACGAAAATCCGGAAAATTCCGAAATCTCGTGATCTGAGGGAGTTGAGATTTCGACTCCGACTCGCAGTTTGGAGACATGGGCAGCAGAACATTGGCAAAGGGGCGAAGCCTACTCGCTTTTGCTAAGATTTCAATGCCAAGCCTCTCACCGGAGCACCTCGATGTTCAGTTCCAATCCTCCCTTGGGAAGACAATTGCACGTGATTCGGGCGCATGGAGCCGCTGTTCTTTCCGTCTTGCTAGCCCTCTTGATTTCACATTGGCCGTTCTTGCACTTGGAATCTGCTCCAGTGTCGCTGTTTCTTTGTGCCGTGATGTTTAGCGCGTGGTTGGGCGGTCTGGGCCCGGGATCCCTGGCCACTGTTCTTTCGGCGGTCGCTTTCTACTACAGCTTTCTGCCGCCACATGACTCATTCGCTTCAAAACCCGACCAGATACCGCGGTTCCTAGTCTTCATCGTCTCAGCAATGTTCGTTGGCTCCCTGAGTGTTGCGCAACGGAGAACCACGGAATCGCTTCGACGCACTCGTGACGATCTGAACGAAACAGTTCAAAAGCTCAAGAAAACCAACGAAGCCCTCAGCAAGAGCGAAGCATATTTGGCCGAAGCTCAGACATTGAGTCACACAGGCAGTGCCGGCTGGAACGTTTCCACCGGAGAGCTTATTTGGTCAGAAGAGACCTTCAGAATTTTCGGATTCGACCGAACCCTGAAACCGACCATGCAAGTAGTGCTCGAGCGGGTTCATCCTGAGGACGTTAGTCGTGTTCGGGAGGTTTTGGATGCCGCCTCTCACAATGGAAGAAACATCGATGTAGAACATCGGTTGTTGATGCCTGATGGTTCTATCAAAAGAGTTCATGTTCTGGCCCACGCCATAAAGTCCCAGGCCAACGAACTGTCTTTTGTTGGAGCGGTGATGGACATCACCACAATGAAGAATGCGTTCGAGGAAATTCAGACGTTAAGGGACCAGTTGTATAAAGAAAACCTCGCTCTTCGAGAAGAAATCGACATCACCAGAATGTTCGAAGAGATCGTCGGTTCCTCTCCTGCCCTTCAAGCGGTGCTCTCGCAAGTGGCGAAAGTAGCGCCCACCGACTCAACCGTCCTGATCACTGGCGAAACAGGAACGGGAAAAGAGCTTATCGCTCGCGCGATTCACAAGCGGTCGGAACGGTCCTCGCGAGCGTTCGTAAGTGTCAATTGCGCGGCTATCCCGCGCGACCTGATTGCCTCGGAGTTGTTCGGCCACGAAAAGGGCGCTTTCACGGGCGCGACCCAGCGACGGTTGGGCCGGTTCGAGTCGGCGGAAGGTGGGACGATCTTCCTGGACGAGGTCGGTGAACTACCGCCAGAAACGCAAATCTCTCTTTTGCGAGTGCTGCAGGAACGCGAATTCCAGCGTGTCGGTGGAAATGACTCTTTTCAGATTGACATCCGAGTGGTGGCTGCGACCAATCGCAACTTGCAGGCGGCGATTGCGGAAGGAAAATTTCGCGACGATTTGTTCTATCGCCTGAACGTCTTTCCGATCGAGGTTCCGCCCTTGCGCGAACGAAAGGAAGACATTCCTCTGCTGGTGGAGTATTTCGTCGATCGCTATGCCAGCAAAGCTGGCAAAAAGATCAGCGGCATCAATAAGAAAAGCATGGACATGCTTCAGGCTTACGCGTGGCCGGGCAATATTCGCGAGCTTCAGAACGTCATTGAACGTTCAGTGATCATTTCTGATTCGGAGAACCTTTCGATTGACGAAAGTTGGCTCGGCCAACGGGCGATGCCTGCTGATTCGGGCAAACAGCCTCTTTCCCATAGGATTGCTGCCCAAGAAAAAGAGCTCATCGAAGCCGCGCTGGCGGCAAGCAATGGAAGGGTTTCTGGCCCTTCTGGAGCTGCGGCCAGGCTCGGTATTCCGCAGTCGACGCTCGATTCCAAGATCAAGGCTCTGAAGATTAACAAACAGCGATTCAGAAGGGCGTAGCGAGAATTGCACTCCTCCGTATCCCTTCGTGATTACGGTTGTGGACATCCGTGCTTCCAGCTTTTCCTGATCTCCTGACACGATCCCAGCACAGACAGTCACGAAATCTCGGAAATTTCCGAAAATTCGTTGGCCCAGCGCTCCTGTAAACGTCTCATTTTCATTCGATTAGGGTTTGGTCGCCGCTTTGCTTTCTCCATGGAAGTGAAAGGCTCAAGCGAATGACCTTACGAATCGACATCTCCGACGAACACGAGAAGGTGATCTTCACGCTGATCGGTCGGATTCAGGCGGACCAGGTTCCAGAACTCCACGCACTCTTACAGTCCGAAGCGCGAGACCTCAACCTCGTGCTGGACCTGAAATACGTGAAGCTGGTGGACCGAGATGCAGTCCGTTTCCTGGCACAAGTCGAGGCACAGGGCGCAAAACTCAGAAATTGTTCGGCATTCATCCGAGAGTGGATCTCGCAAGAGCGGAATGGGATGCAACACACACAAGCCGCAGATCAGCCTGGTGCGGCGAGGGAATAAATATGTGGATCGTTAAACTAGCGTTACGGCGGCCATACACCTTTGTAGTGATGGCCATTCTGATCCTGGTCATGGGCGGCGTGGCAATTTTCCGCACCCCGACTGACATCTTTCCAAACATAAATATTCCTGTCGTCAGTATCATCTGGAACTACAACGGCCTGGTTCCGAAGGAGATGAGCGACCGCATCGTGAGTGTCACCGAGCGGAGCCTCACAACGGTTGTAGACAATATCGAACACGTCGAATCCCAGTCACTGTACGGCATTGCCGTAGTCAAGGTGTTCCTGCAGCCAAATGCGAGCCTTGATCGTGCCATTGCCCAGATCACGGCCAGCTCGCAGACCCAGCTTCGGCAATTGCCAGCTGGCACCACGCCGCCACTCGTCATTGCGTATAGCGCGTCGAGTGTGCCGGTTCTCCAGTTGGCGCTTTCGGGAAAGGGTCTGTCTGAACAGCAGCTCAACGATTACGGGCTGAACTTCATTCGAACTCAACTGATCACCATTCCAGGCACGGCGGTTCCGTACCCCTACGGTGGGAAACAACGCCAGGTTCAGGTCGATTTGAACCCAGCGGCACTCGAATCCAAAGGTCTGTCTGCTCTGGACGTGGTCAATGCAATTAGCGTACAGAACCTGATTCTTCCAACCGGCACTTCGAAAATTGGCGGCAAAGAATACAACGTCGACATCCCGAATGCGGCTCCTCAGACCATAGACGACCTGAATCGCATCCCGATTAAAACCATCGGGGACACCACGATCTATATGAAAGACGTCGCCTGGGTTCGGGACGGCTTTCCACCGCAAACCAATATCGTGCGCGTGAATGGGCAGCGCTCCGTGCTGCTCACGATTCAGAAGGCGGGGGATGCCTCAACTCTGAACGTCATTTCCGGGATCAAATCCATATTGCCGCGGATTGCGGCCACTGTACCCGCTCAGTTGAAGATGTCTCCTCTGGCAGATCAATCGATCTTTGTTCTGGGAGCCATCAACGGGGTGGTACGCGAGGCGCTGATTGCCGCCTGCCTGACTGCTTTCATGATCCTGATGTTTCTCGGCAACTGGAGAAGCACACTCATTATTGCCACTTCGATACCACTGGCAATTCTCTGTTCGGTCATCGTGCTCAGTCTCATTGGCCAAACCATCAACATCATGACGCTAGGCGGACTGGCGCTGGCCGTCGGCATCCTCGTGGACGACGCCACGGTCGAGGTAGAGAACATCAATCGAAACCGCGAAGCGGAGCCGGACAAGAACATGGATGAGGTGGTGCTGGACAGTGCAATGCAAATTGCCACGCCGGCGTTCGTTTCAACGCTCTCCATCTGCATCGTGTTCGCCCCGATGTTTCTGCTGTCGGGTGTGGCGCGGTACCTGTTCCTGCCTTTGGCAGAAGCCGTGGTGTTTGCGATGCTCGCCTCTTACGTGCTCTCGCGAACTATCGTTCCGACGATGGCCAAGTATCTTCTGCGGAACGACCGATCACACGACGGGTCTGATGCAAGTCGAAATGTGTTCGTTCGGGCTCAACGCAGATTCGAAGCTGCCTTCGAACGGATGCGCGAAGGCTATCGCAACTTGCTGGAACGCTGCCTGCATCACCACCGGGCTTTTCTACTGGCGTTCTTTGCGGCGTGTTTAGGATCCCTGGCCATTATCGTTCCGTGGCTTGGCCAGGACTTTTTCCCCACCGTGGATGCCGGCAGTTTCAAACTGCACCTCCGAGCGCCGACGGGAATGCGCATTGAAGATACGGCGTTTCTCTGCGACCAAGTCGAGAATGCAATCCGAAGCCAAATCCCAGCCGGTGAAGTCGCAAGCATTATCGACAACATTGGATTGCCTTACAGCGGCATCAACCTTTCCTACAGCAATTCGGCCCCGGTCGGTGCTTCCGATGCGGACATTCTCGTCACGCTTTCGCCGAAGCATCACCCAACCGCTGCTTATATCGAGCACTTGCGGGTGAGTCTGGCAAAAGAGTTTCCCGGTGTGATCTTCGCCTTCTTGCCGTCGGACATGGTGAGCCAGATCCTGAACTTCGGATTGCCGGCGCCCATCGACATTCAGGTGATCGGAAATAATCTCGACGGGAACCGAGTGTGGGCAGATCAACTGCTGCAAAAGGTCCGGTATGTGCCAGGCACCACCGATCTAAGAATTCAGCAGCCCTTCGACAACCCTTACCTGCATTTGAGAATTGAGCGGACAAAGGCTCAGGAGCTCGGCTTTTCGGCTCACGATATCGCGCAAAACCTGCTGGTTTCGCTCAGCGGCAGCTTTCAGACCGCGCCGACCTTCTGGCTCGACCCTCGTACCGGGGTGAGTTATTCAATTGCCACCCAAACACCGCAGTATCGGGAAGCTAGCATCCAGCAGCTCGTGAACACGCCGGTAACAGGAACGGATCCAAGCGCTCCTCCTTCCCTGATGGCGAGTCTGGTGTCAATGAAACGCGGAAGTGGGATGGCGGTTGTCTCCCACTATAACGTCGCGCCCGTGATCGACATTTTCGGTTCGGTAGATGGGCGCGACCTGGGAGGAGTGTCGCGCGATATCAACAAGATCATTGATTCAACACGCAATCAGCTACCACGCGGCTCGAGAGTTGTCGTCCGCGGCCAGGTCCAGACGATGCAGTCCTCCTATACCGGCCTCCTGGTTGGGCTGGTATTCGCGATTCTCCTCGATTATCTGCTGATTGTGGTGAATTTCCAGTCCTGGCTGGATCCCTTCATCATGGTCTCCGCCTTGCCTGCGGCGCTCGCCGGTATCGCTTGGTTTTTATTCATCACGCATACAACGCTAAGCGTTCCCGCACTCATGGGAACAATCATGTGCATGGGCGTGGCTACCGCGAACAGTATTCTGGTGGTGAGCTTTGCGAGAGAACAAATGAGTGAAGGGAAAGAACCGATCGCGGCTGCATTGCAAGCAGGGTTCACGCGCTTTCGACCGGTCCTCATGACGGCATTGGCGATGATTATCGGCATGGTTCCGATGGCGCTGGGACTCGGTGACGGCGGCGAGCAAAATGCTCCGCTCGGACGAGCCGTCATCGGCGGTCTCTTATTCGCAACAATTTCAACCCTGTTCTTCGTTCCCACGTTTTTCAGTCTACTGCACGGACGGAAACAGAAACCTGCATCAGCAGAATAAGCTTCACGGAATAGGTGATCATCATGAGCGACTTCGAACTTTTAGAAACCAATAATCGTGTTGAAATAGTTCCATCGAACACCCACAGAAGTGCAAGCCAGCATTCAGGCCGGCCTTGGGTCATGCCCTCAATCATCGGGGTGATTGTCCTTACCGTCCTGCTTGTGGGAATCCGGTCACGCCTGAAAGCGGAGGCTAACCTGCGCGCGGTTACGACACAGATGGCAGTGCCCTCGGTGTCAGTTGTGCAGCCGAAGCCAGCTGCGCCGGCTCAAGAGATTATCCTGCCTGGAAACATACAGCCGTTTATCTCGTCACCGGTTTACGCGAGAACAGACGGGTATCTGAAGAAGTGGTACTTCGATATTGGGGCGCACGTAAAAGCTGGACAACTGCTGGCCACCATTCAGTCGCCCGAGATCGATGAGCAGCTATCACAGGCGCAAAGCACTCTCGCCACGGCTCAAGCCAATTTGAACCTGGCCGACATCACCAAAACGCGCTACGAAGCTATGTTTCAAAAGCATGCTGTCGCTCAGCAGGATCGAGACAATGCAGAAGGAACGTACCGCGCGAACAAGGCAATGGTCGATGCCGATATGGCGAACGTTCGCCACTATGAAGCTCTCGTTTCCTTTGAAAAAGTCTATGCCCCATTCGACGGAGTAATCACTGCGCGCAATACCGATATTGGCGACCTTATCAATGCCGGAAGCAGTTCCACTTCCAAGACCGATCTTTTCCACATTGCGCAGCCCGGCACTCTGCGCGTCTACGTGAATGTTCCCGAGGAATATTCGCGAGGCATTAAGCCCGGCGAGACGGAAGCGGACATTGTCCTCGCTGAATTTCCCGGTCAGAAGTTTCCGGGAAAAGTCGTGCGAACCGCCGACGCCATTAACGGGACTACCCGTACTCTGCTAACGGAAATTGATCTTCCCAACCCTGGGAATACTCTGCTCAGTGGCTCGTATGCAGAAGTTCATCTGCGCATTCCCTCGCAGAGCTCTACGTTCCTGATCCCGGTCAACACATTGATTTTCCGATCAGAGCACTTACAAGTGGGCGTAGTTGCAAATGGCAAGGTACACCTTGCAGATCTGACTCCCGGCCGTGACTTGGGAGAAGAGATCGAGGTCGTGGCTGGGTTGAAAGCGGGCGATCATGTGGTGGTCAATCCACCCGATTCGCTGGTCTCGGGGCAACAAGTGAGTATAGTGCAGGCGTCTCTGCCGGGAGATGCGCAATGACACGCTTACAAGCAATGATTCACGCTGCAACAGCCGGCCGGTTCTTTCTGCTCGTCACAGCGACTTTTTCACTGATTGGCTGTGCAGTGGGTCCCAAGTACAAAGTTCCGGCAGTCCCGGCTCCACCTCCATACAAAGAGATGGGCGACTGGAAGACCGCTCAGCCGAGCGATCAGAACCTCGGCGGAAACTGGTGGGAGATTTTTCAAGATCCTCAGCTGAACGCGCTGGAGGCGCAAGTCAACGTCTCCAACCAGAATTTGAAGGCGGCGGTGGCGCAATACCAGGAAGCACGCGCGGCGCTGCGCTACGCTCGCGCTGATTATTATCCAACGCTCAGCACAGGCCCTACAGCAACTCGCGAGAGATACTCAGCGAATCGTCCCGGAAGCGTTGTCCGCGGCACCACGTTCAATGATTTCGTGTTGCCAGTCGATCTCACCTATCAAACGAATGCCTGGGGCCGCGTCAGCCGGAATGTTGAGTCCTATCGAGAGCAGGCACAAGCCAGTGCTGCCGATCTGGCCGTGGTGAACCTGACCTTGCACGCCGATCTGGCAGTGGACTACTTCGCAGCACGAACCCTCGACGCCGAGGAAAAGCTGCTTCACGATACGGTTGCACAATACCAGCAAGCGCTTGAACTCAACGAAGAGCGATATAAGGGCGGACTCGCTTCCGAAGTCGAAGTCGAGCAGGCCCGGACCATACTTGAAACCACACAGGCGCAACTCGTCGATGTGGGAGTGGCTCGCGCCCAATACGAGCACGCGGCTGCGGTATTGGTCGGCAAGGTGCCAGCTGATTTCAATTTGCCTCCCCTGCCTTTAACAACTCCGCCACCGCCCATCCCGGTGAGTGCTCCGTCGGAGCTACTGGAAAGACGGCCCGATATTGCCGCTGCGGAACGGCGTGTTGCTTCAGCGAATGCCCAGGTGGGGCTCGCGAAGACGGCCTATTACCCGCTCGTAAACATTGTCGCGTCCGGCGGATTCGAGAGTGGAACGATTACGACATTACTTCAGGGACCAAGCGCTCTCTGGTCCGTGGGCGCGTCTGCCTTCTCCACAATCTTCGATGGAGGCAGAAGGCACGCGCTCAACGACGAGGCCAAGGCAACGTACGATTCCTCAGTAGCTTCTTATCGGCAGACCGTGCTTACCGCTTTCCAACAGGTGGAAGACAATTTGGCCGCGTTGCGAGTGCTGGAGGAAGAAGCAGGTGTGCAGGCGACCGCAGTGCAATCCGCTCAGCGGTCACTGGATCTCTCGAATACCAGATACGAAGGTGGGGTCACCAGCTACCTTGAAGTGATCACCGCGCAAAATGCCGCCCTTTCTGACGAAGTGACGGCAGTAAATATTCTTGGCCGGCGTATGGCGAGTGCGGTGTTTCTTATCGAAGCACTTGGCGGCGGATGGGACCGATCGAGTCTGCCCAACCGTCCCGAGTGTTGCGGAAAGCTTGCGATGAATGCTAATTAATTTTGGAGGATGAATTATGAATACGAAAGAACTCTCTGCAGCTCAGGCCGGGAACGTCTCCTTCGGCAATGAAATCACCGTGCATCGTCTTGGGTACGGAGCAATGCGCCTTACCGGAGACGGAATTTGGGGCCCACCCAAAGATCGTAAAGCCGCATTGGCGGTTCTACGCCGTGCGGTGGAGTTGGGCGTCAATTTTATTGACACCGCGGATTCTTATGGGCCGTTTGTCAGTGAGGAACTGATCGCTGAAGCGCTCTTTCCCTATCCCGCTGACCTGGTGATTGCGACCAAGGGTGGATGGGAGCGTCCCGGACCCAGTCAGTGGACTCACAATGCGAGTGCTTCTCACCTTCGTGAGGCAGTCGAAGGCAGTTTGAAGAGACTGCGTCTCCATCGCATTGACGTGTACCAATTGCACATTCCAGATCCCGTGGTGTCCTTTGAAGCATCCGTGGAAACTTTGGCCGAATTGAAGCGTGAGGGCAAAATCCGGATGGTCGCCTTGTCAAATGTCACACAGGAACACATCGAACGAGCTCGCCGAGTCGTTCCTATCGTCTCTGTGCAGAACCGCTACAGTTTCGCCGACCGCGAATGGGATTACGTTGTGAATTATTGCGAGCATAACGGAATCGTGTTTATCCCCTGGTTTCCGCTTGGGGCGGGCAGGGTCGCCGGCGAAATTCTCAATCAGGTCGCGCAGGCGCATCAAGCTTCCAAGACGCAAGTCGCTCTTGCGTGGCTGCTGAGACGATCTCCAGCGATGTTGCCGATCCCGGGCACATCCTCGATCGAGCACCTGGAGCAGAACGTTGCCGCTGCCTCTCTTCGCTTGGCCGAAGACGAGTACACGAGACTAGCCGGTGTGCCGGAACTCATCGGGACACGTTAGAGGCCAGGCAAGTCGTGCAGACTTGAAGATGTAAGGAGCCCAGAGCGCTATGGCTCGGAGCTGAACTCGGCTCTGAGACGCTGCATGGCGCGCTGGTCGAGACGGACTAGGCCGGCGCTGGGGGAATCGAGGTCCGCAACAAGAGCGACGACGATCGCGATGGTAATGGGGGTCAGGACGATCGTCAGCCAGAAGCGACGCGTTAGCGTCAGGCCGCGGCTAAAGATTGCGATCACGGACACGGAAAGAATCAAGAACCAGATGGAGACGGGGATGCGGTTCTCCAAGGCTGCGATGCGCTCGTCATGGAGATCGATGGTCTCGTTGAGTGAGTTGACGTAGGTGGCTGTGATGGCAGTCCGGTCTGTTTGGGCAACGGCAACTGCGTCTGCCCAAAGCTGAGCCTGGATGTGTTTGGAACGATTCATCGCCTCGTTGAAGCGGCCCGCGTCGAGGCCTGCATTGTCGAGATTGAGGCGGGCATCAACGTAGTCGCGCAGGAGATCACGGGCGTTATCGCGATAGGGCTGGGGGAGCATGTTGGCGCGGAGATAGGTCGTCCCAATGGAAATGGCTTCTTTCACGAGTAGCGTTCGGCGTTCGGTGTAGCGGGGCACGGCCAGCGCCAAGGTAAAACCGAGTAGCAGGCTGACCAGTACAAAGAGTCCATCGCGGATGGCGACCATTTGCTCTTTGCGGTTTGTGTCGTCGTTGATATGGACGTAGGCGGCGGTTCGCAGTCCGAGTTCGATCGCGGCCGCCAGGGCGATCGCGAGCACCAGGCCCAAGAGCCACGGTTCATTTAGCAGGTATGCCATTCCTGACGTGACTGCCAGAGGAGAGTGTATCCGGAAGTGAGTTGGGGCTCAAACTTGCGCTGTAGTGTCTCGCAGCCTGGGTCGAAAATCCCGTGCGGTTACGCTGAGTTGCTTATGCTGGACTGCTCGGTCGAAGACTCAGCAGCTGGACCCGATAGCCGAGGCTCCGCAGTTCGGATCATCCTCCCTGTGGCTGTTGCCTCGACCTTTGGTTCAGTGCTGGGCCCCCGTTCCTGTTAACGGATCCCCCTTGGTAGCCCTACGCTTCCGTCGCTGGCCGCAGTTTATGCCATCCGGTGAACGCTAGATGGAAAAGCAGGTTCGCGGCACCCATCAGCGATAGATAGACGAGCGGAATCATGTAGACATTGGTCCCCGGAAAGCAGTGACGGGCGACATACAGCACGACAATCACGCTGCGCATGCCCGTGGAGGTCGCAATCACCCGGCGTGACTCGCGGTCGGGTCCGCCGATCAGCCAGCCGATCAACATGGACAGAAGCAGCAACAGGAGCATCGCCAAGATAACTCGGTCGCGATCATAGGTGCGCCCTGCCAGTTTTACCAGTTTACCGGCGCGTGCAATTCCTTATAGATTGCCACATCCCAACAAAGGGAGAGATAAAGCAACCAGGAAGGAGCAATGAAGTGCACTTCGCTCGCCGTCGGAGACGCTTTGCATGGGGAACAGCTCTTCTCGTCGCGTGCTTGGGATCTTTCGGCGCCGGGCAACAACCCGACATCCAGAATCTGGTCAAGGGCGGGAACCTGGATGGCATGCGCTGGCCGGACTTCAGCGACTATCGCCACTGGCTCCAGAAATTCTACGAGCCGTCAGGATTCGCTCCTGTCTGGGTCCAGGGGTCGCAACCGGTACCGCAGGCCCTGTCGCTGATCGAGCGTTTCAGAGATGCCGCGAAGAAAGGGCTCGATCCGGAAGATTACGACGCTTCCCGATGGGAGGAGAGAGTCCGTGCGCTGCAAAGCTCGGCGAGTGGTCCTGCCGCAGCGCGCTTCGACGTGGCGCTCACTGTCTGCACCATGCGTTATGTCTCTGACTTGCACATCGGACGGATCAATCCACAGCATTTCGACTTCGGACTGAGCTTGGAACAGAAGAAGTACGACCTGGCCCAGTTTCTACGTGACCGAATCCTGACCACTTCGGACCTGCAAGCAGTCTTGGACGAGGTGGAACCTCCGTTTGCCGGATATCGCCGGACCGAGCAGGCGCTCGCGCGTTACATCGAACTGGCACGCACCGACGACGGGGGAAAGCTGCCCGTCGTCGCCAAGCCCATAGATCCTG
>Ga0210401_10000423_pt1 | contig 52564 bp, 49 predicted proteins | sample IncBWH32MmetaG_FD_150866 | JGI IMG/M metagenome (GOLD analysis project Ga0210401, IMG submission 150866) | Forest soil microbial communities from Barre Woods Harvard Forest LTER site, Petersham, Massachusetts, United States - Inc-BW-H-32-M | ecosystem: Environmental > Terrestrial > Soil >...
TACCTTGACACGGTAGAGGTCGCAGATTCGAGTTCTGCCGGGCCCACCACTCCTGTCAAACATCTCGCGTACCAGCAAGTATCGATGGACCGAACGCCGGTCAGTTCCACCTGTAGCTGGTGCAGCCGTAACCCTTCCTGGAAGCTCATACCGCAAATTCGTCAAGACGGTGGGGACCTTGATGACCAAACGAGACATCGCGAAGGTCGGCATGCCGCCGGCCAGATTGCTTCACATAACCCCACGGGGCTTTATCACTAACGGGTCTGGACGGGTTGAAGAAGACGTTGTGATGATAAACCGGTACTCCGAGCGGCGTAGTGTGCATTACCAAACTATATCGAGTACGTTTAAAGTCACGAATCTCCGCCCCCCCATGCGGGGCCTGTGGATGCCAGATGATTGTGTCTCCTTTGTTCACGCAAAGCGTCTCGGCAGTCAAGCCTGCCTGTTGACATCGAAGCGCGACTTCATCTTGATAGGCATTCCAAAGCTGATCGGAAGAAGGCGGTACAACTTCCAGGTCCGGGTAGAATCGCCGGGCCATCGCCTCACGGTCCAGTTCCGGCAGCAAGTGTCCCCGCCTTACGACGGTTAACGGACCATTCTCAAGGTCCGTATCCTCGAGCGCCACCCATACGCCCAGGTATCGATACTCGGGTCTCGTGGTGAAGTAAGGCGTATCTCGATGGATTGCCTGGCTGGAACCTCGTTCATAAAATAACGATGTGTAAAGAACGGTTTCACCTTCGAAGAAATAATCCTGAACCTTCAGCGCGACAACATTTTGTCTAAAGAGCTCGAACAATGGCTTGTAAATCAGATGTAAATTGATAATTCTCGGATAGTGACCATATTCATCCTGATAGGTGCGAAATATTTTGGCGTTCTTAGCGGCGAAGTCGATAAAACCGATCCGGATCTCGTCGCAGAGAGCGACGGGCAATGATTGTCTTATTATCGTTACACCAGTTCTTTGCAGTTCCTCAACGTGGGGCGCGATCGCCGGTGGACATCGGGTCGATCTCCCAGCCTTTATAAGATTCAGAAGTCGATTTGACATCTGTTGTAGTTTCCACCAATTGGGGAGCGCGTGGCAAGCGGCGGTCTTCTTGGCGGGCCCGACTTCTTTGGCCTGCGCTCGTGTTTCCTCTGTTTATCGTGCACGGGAATTCAGCGGGCGAACGCTCGGAACTTACCAGACACTCCTCTGGCGTGAGCTTTTCGAGAAATGCTAACCGCGAACCCGGCTTAGGATAAAATGAACCAAGCCGCTGCGGCGCGTCAAAAAGGAGAATCACTATGCCAAGGGACTTGTGCCAGGGCATCCGAGGTGACGATGTTCGCGAACTTCAGGCCCTCTTGAACTACCATTTGCCTGCGCCACCGCCTCCTCTTGTGACCGATGGCATTTTCGGATCGCAAACGGACGCCAGAGTGCGGGAATTTCAAAAGCGCAATCTGATTCAGATCGACGGAATCGTAGGTCCGCAAACGCGATCGGTCCTGTACGCGACAATCACGATCAAAATATATACAACGGTCGCCCTGCGCGAAGGAAGATCGAGCTTCGTGGCGCGTGCCGGCGGATTGCGTAGCGGGGTGCTGTTAGCCTCCGCAGGTTCGACGCTGCCTATCGCCGATGTGCCTTCAGCACAGCCCGCACAGCCTGCCACGCCGTCTTTTCACCTGGACAACATACAGGTGCAAGCGGGTGGTCAACGCACTTTCAGCCCCTGGCTAGGCCCGAGTTCTCCGGGATTTAACTCCCTGGTACTCACCGCCCAGGCTACGTTTCTAAGAGTCGGCGACGGCCCGCATTTGGAGCTCACGCCCGGAGCGCAAGTCGCCGCCAACGGAGCTCCGTCAGACTCCAAGTACAATGCGCAGGTGTTCTTTCAGGTCACCGCCGCCGACTTGATTGCGCCGGGCCGCTTCCATCTGTTCTCGCCGTTCGCTCAAGCTACTTTCCAATCTAACTTCGCTCCGTTCGGGGCTCCGACGGCCGGATTGACGGTCGGCAATACACTCCAATTCGACATCATCAAGGACAGGTGGATGTTCTTCGTCCAGGGTGCGCTGGCTGCCAATATCGACTTGAAAACCGGAGCGGCGAGCGTAAGCCCGCAAATTCTCACGGGCATGGCCATTCAAGCCAACTTTTGAGGGTTCACCCCGCTACCAGTGTAAATATTCCGCGGAGTTAGATTTATCGCATCTCCCGGCGATCGTCAGATGTTTAGAAGTTAACAATGAGTGGTCAGGCCATCTTCGGCATCGGTGTTCCGTTCAGCTTTATTGTCTGGGGGATTGCGATAGATCTGGCCCGCACTTCGGAGCAGGCGCCCATGATCCGAATAAAAATTTTCTATAAGACCTGTAGCGTACCCATGCTACACTGATCCAACTCGTTCCCTGACAGGCTTCCCCAAGCCACCGGCAGCTGCTCGCGACTGTGAAGTTGAGAGCAGGCGTTGTCCAGAGTTCGGACAGGCTGCCGTGCATCAGGCCGCTGCGTCGCAGTAGTTTCCTTCTCATTGTTTGAGCTAGCGCTTCGACTTCATCGCCGAGAGGAACAATACGACATGACCAGCCTTCAACGTTTCGATAAACGCTTCCGGCTTTTCGGTTTGCGGTTCTTAGCTGGACCGATTGCGTGCATACTGCTCGGATCGAATCCAAGCATGGCGCAGTCTACTTTCGCATCAGTGGTTGGCACCGTCCGAGACACCTCCGGGGCGGTCATCGCGAAATGCGTGGTCGCCCTTGAAAACACCGGTACTTCGGCCCATCGCGAGACTCTAACCGACGCCTCAGGGGATTATTCCATCCCCAACCTGGAACCCGGCGCCTACCAGGTCAAGATCTCTGCTCCGGGATTTCAGCAGTTCGTGCGCCAGATCGAACTCACTGCCCGGGAGACCCTGCGCGCTGACGGACAGTTGGCCGTCGCCGGCCAAGCCCAGACCGTAAATGTCGAATCCACGGGCGCCCCAGTCGTCAATACCGATGTCTCTAACATTGCGGAGACGAAGTCGGGCCGCGAATTAATCGATCTTCCCATTGCCATCGCCACCCGCGCCGGCGGCTCGACCAGTCCGATCTCGACTCTGACCAGCCAACCCGGCGTGCAGACCGATGCCAGCGGAAACATTTCGGTGGCGGGCACGAAGCCCACCATGCTCTCGGCCAGTATCGACGGCATCAGCAGCACGGGGGCCCGGGCAGCTTCGGGGACAGCCGGTGGCCCAATCGCTGAGATGTTTCCTTCCTTCAACTCCATTGAGGAGATCCGGGTCAGCGAGGTCAACAACGCGGCCGAGTACGGCGGCGTCAGCGACATCACGACCATCTCCAAGAGCGGAACGAACAGCTTTCACGGAGGTGCGTTCGAGAACATTCAAAACTCGGATATGAACGCCAGAAATCTGTTCGCCGCCACCAAGCCGGTCGTGAAGCTAAACGACTTCGGCGCCTATGGCGGTGGGAAGATCTGGAAGGACAAGACGTTTTACTTCGCCAGTTACGAAGGACTCCGTTTGCCTAAACAGCAAACGATCGACGAAAGTGTTCCTTCTGTCGCGTTGCGGAACGGAGACCTTTCGGCTTATTCAACGCCAGTCTACCAGCCCGGAACGGGCACCCCTTATCCAAACAACCAGATTCCAATCGGCCAGATTTCACCAGTCGCACTGAACGCCCTGAAGTACCTGTTTCCTTTGCCCAACGCCGGAGCGCCCAACGCGATTGCCAACAATTACGTCGCGAACATTCCGACGCCCATTTCGAGCGACCAGGCCGACCTGCGCCTCGATCACGTTATCAACTCTAAAATGACGGTGTTCGCGCGCGGCACGTATAAGGTTCGCTCCGTGGAGGTTGTGCCGGCCGGTTCCCCACTCCAGGGATCCGTTTCGACACCGGAAAGAGACTTTGGATATACGATCGCTTTTAACTGGATCATCAAACCAACCGTCATCAACGAGATACGCGGCGGCTTCAACGGAAATCATTCCGGGGTGAGCGTGGGCGGAAGCTCCTCCGCGCAGTATGTGAGCGAGATTGGTCTGCAAAATCTGCCGCAGCCTTATCCGACCAGCGGCGCCATACCTTGGTTTAACATCGCGGGCTTCCAGCCCACCGGCGCCAGCAGCAATGCGAATTCCACCGCGTCGAGAAACGGTTCCAGCCAGATCATCGACAACCTGACCTGGATCAAGGGCGCTCACACGATGAAATTCGGCGCCGACTATCGCTACCTCACTTACCACGGCCAGAACGTTTATGACGCTTTCGAACTCGGCCAGTACGCCTTCACAGGTGCTGTCACCGGCACTCAGGGCGCGAAAAACGCCTACATCGGTAATCCCTTTGGCGCGTTCCTGCTGGGCATTCCCGATAAGACTTATCTCGATACGAACACGCTGGGCGCTATTGACGGATACGACCCGGCCTACGCATTCTATGGGCAGGACGATTGGAAAGTCACACCGCGATTGACCATAAACTTCGGACTGCGGTACGAACTGCACCCGAGATTTTATGACCACGATGCCAATATTTCAAATTTCCTCCCGAACTATCAGTCCATCGTGAACGGGCAATCAGTGCTGGGAGCGGTAGTGATACCGAACAACGGGCTGGGCATTCTGAGCCCCGGTTTCGCGCAGTCGATCGCTCCTACGCCGATTCTGCTCGCGTCCCAGGCCGGGCTCAGTAACAATCTCCATATAACGAATAAACTCGACTTTGCGCCACGATTCGGTTTTGCTTACCGCTTGACAAACGACGGCAAGACAGTGATCCGGGGCGGCTACGGCAAATTTATCGAAATCCCGCTGGGAACGCTGCTCGGCGCGGGCTGGGCGATCCATAGCGCCGATCAGGCCTTTTTCAACAACTCCATTACCAACGGATCGCCGGCTCTGAAGTTCCCTTCTCCTTACCCCTCGAATCTGGCCGTGACCGGAAGCCAATTCTTCCAACAGGCCAGCGACCTTCATTACCCGGAAGCGGTTATTCAACAGTGGAACCTGACGGTCGAACGGGATCTGGGATTCAACACCGGCTTGCGAGTTTCCTACGATGGCAACCACGGCAGCAATATGGGTGTGCAGGTCAACCTGGGGCAACTGCCGCCAAACACCATCGGATTCAATAACGCCACATCGCTGCTCAAATATCCGCTGTTTGGTGAAGTGGAGTCGGAAGTCGGCGGCGGCATTCAAAACTATGATGCTTTGACAGTGGCGCTGAATAAGCGTTATTCGGGCGGGCTGCAGTTTCTCGCCAGCTATACATTTGCGCGGAACCTCACCGATGCGCAGGGCTTCAATCCAACCACCTTTGCGAGCGAGGCCGGCGGCAATGCTACCAGCGTAAGCGACTTCATGCTCGATTACGGAAATGTCGCGTTCACGCGCCGCAACCGGTTTCTCGCTACTTTTCTCTACCAGTTGCCATTCGGCAAGGGACGCCTCAGCGCCGGCAGTATCGGCAATGCGATGGTGGGCGGATGGGAACTGGCCGGAGTTGCGCTTTACCAGAGCGGCCCATTCCTGACCGTCAGCGTGCCCGGCGCGGACCCGGCCGGAGTTGGATTCCCGCAGATCGAGGGCAATGGCCGGGCCGATATTGTGTCGGGAGCGTCGCTATACCCGGCCACTCAGAGTATCGGCCAATGGCTCAATCCAGCCGCTTTCACTGTTCCGCCAAACAATATAGGGCGCTTCCCCACGTCCCCTGTCGGTGTAGCTCAGGGACCCGGCACGCAATCGATTTCACTGTCGCTGCTCAAGACGGTACAGATCAAAGAGCGGTACCGGCTGCAGCTCGGCGCGCAGACCGCAAATTTGTTCAATCATCCGAACTACGCGGCTCCCAATACGACCTTCAACACGTCGGCATTCGGCACCATCAGCGCCCTGCAATCGGCCGAGGGAGCCGGCCCGCGCACTATTCAGGGCACGTTCCGCATTTCATTCTGATTGCGGTATCTAGTTATCCGAAGGACGCTCGACATGATCGACGACCAGGATCTGGAGTGGGGCTTTGGTCGATTGCAGTTTCAGGCCAAGCTGTTCGCGCAGAGCCTCGAGAAATGTCGGCCCCTGCAGCTCGGCCTGCGCGTCCGAATTGGGTAGTGGAGGCCGATCTGACTCGGGTGCCCATTCGATCGAGAAGTCGAACCGTCCACTGAGCTCGGTTTGATCCACCACCTGGCGATCCAAATTTCCCAATCCGGAAAGTGCGCCCGCCAGTAAAGCCATAGTGGTATTTCGAGAGCCCGCCTTAGACATAGTATTGGGATGCATGGTCATCATGTACACGTCGCAAACAGGCGGAAACACCGTACTGTCGCGTGCGATGGGGCCGTTCGTCGCCGGAGTGGCCTCGCAAGGGACGCCTTCAGAGTGCGGACGAAGCGTCGGCCCGGTCTTGCCAGGTTTCACCAATACCAGAGCGAGCACGGGCACCACTTGGCTCTCGAAATGGACTGCCAGCTTAAAGCGATCAGCCAGCAGAGACTGCATCATGAGCCGCATCTGGTCTTTGGTGGGATTGCCTTCGGCGCGCGCCTGAATGTCGAAGCGTTCGGCCGCGACCCAGCTCGGCAAATGGGCGATCATCGCCTGCCTCTGGTCCTGGCTAAGCGAAAGCTTGTAGGCGAACGTGATGTATGTCGTCAGCGGAAAATCGGCCGAAAAGCGCCCTCCCACCGGGCGATACGCTTCGCCAGGGTCGAGCGGGAAGTTCGGCGGCCGAAAGGGACCTGGGTCCGGCTTGATGGAGGCGACCTCAAATGCCATCTTGCCTCCGGCCGCGATCTGCCACTCAGGTGCGGCCGGCGGTTGTGCTGCCGAGCCCTGGCCGACCAGTAACGCGGGGTGGATCGCCAACCAGCTAGCCGCAATGAGCAATGATTTTCTGACGAGGCGGCCGGCCATAAAGACAGCTTACTCTGACTAGGCAACCCGTCGTCCATGCACGGACCCGTTCACCAGTTTTCAAGGTTCGCGGAAATAAACCCAAATACAATCGCTGTAATTAATTACGGGCTGGAATGCGTATCACATTGTCGCAACTAGGAAGTGACGCAGTGTTATCCTTGGTTAAACCGGAGTGGAGGCGGTCAATCTAGTGCCCGCGAATATCTTTCTATCGCTGGACAGCCTGATCGTTTCGATGGCCATCGTCATGCTTGATGTGCCGCGTGGCGCAGGTCTCCGACCCGCGGAAGGCTTTTTCAGCTACCTCAAGCTGTGCGCGGCCTTCATGGTTTGTGACGGTCTCGCGACTCTCACGGGGTTGTCGATTCACGGCCCCTTCGGACCAGCATTATTGTGTGTGTACCTGGTGCTTCTGCTTGCTCTTGTAACGCGTTCGACGTTGCGAAGCGCCTTCTGGGCGCCCGCGCTATTCAGTCTCGATAATCTGCTTGTCCAAGGGCGCGACGTCTGGCTCGACACATTGACTGCGGCATTTGCCAGCGGCCTTTTCGCCTTGATCGGAATCGCAATCGCCAGCGCCCTTGCGAAGAGCGCGCCGACACGCTGGGTTCACCGCGCAGCCTTGATCCTCCTGCTGGCTGCAGTCTGTTTATAGATCACGATGGGCGTTCTGCTGCACGCGCACTATCGCCTCATGGGACCGGGCGGCCAAAAGATCGTCATGCCCGCGCCGGTCGACAAAAACACACCGAACGCGCCCTGGTGGTGGGATCACCTAGCCAATCAAGCCGCCGACTTCCGCCGCGCAGGCTTCACCGCCGTACTATTGCCTCCGGTCTGTAAAACGGCGTCGGGCGCTGCTCCGGACGCCGATGGCTACGGGCTCTACGACAACTACGACATCGGCTCGAAGAATCAATTCTTCAATATCCCCACGCGCTTTGGCGACCACGAGCGACTACGCCGCATGATCGCGGTTATGCACGCTTGCGGGATGCAGGTTTATGGCGACGTCGTGCTGCATCAGTACTACGGCGGCGACAATGGAACGTATAAATACCTGGGCGCGGATGGCAAGACATCGAATGGCCGGTTCCCCAAACACCCCTCCTGCTTCGTCGGCTCTCCTCCACGCGTCCCCGTCGACCCGGTGGCCAATCCCGAAGGCAACTTCGCTTTCGGAGATATGGCTTCCTATATCAATTCGACACCAAAGGGCTACATGCTGTCGGGCGCTGTCGACGCCGGCGACTGGCTTACGCGGACGCTCGGCTTCGATGGCTACCGCATCGACGACACCAAGGGCATGGCGGTGGAGGCGGTCCGGCAATTCCTGGATTCCAAATCCATGGCCGGCAGATTTGCCGTAGGCGAATATTTTGACGGCAATCCGTCGGCGCTGCACTGGTGGGTTGAGAACAGCGGCATGGGCGGCAGAAGCGCCGTTTTCGACTTTACTCTGCATTGGACCATTCAGGCTATGTGCAATGACAGTTCCCGCTGGTTTATGGGAGGCTTGCAGGGCGCAGGCTACATTGCAATTGATCCTACCAAGGCCGTGACCTTCGTCGAGAACGCGGACACTGATCTGTCATACGGCGAGAACGTGATCTGGAACAAGATGCTGGGTTACGCCCTAATATTGACAGCCGAAGGTTACCCGTCCGTTTATTACAAGGACTACAGCACCGACGCAGGCTGTTACGGCCTGAAGCCGCTGATCGACAATTTGATCTGGATTCACGAGAATCTGGCGTTCGGACCAACTCTAACGCGCTGGGGTAATGACCCGCAGGTTTACGTCTTCGAGCGGCAGGGATATCCAGGGCTGCTGGTGGCGCTCAACAACGATCAGTCCAACAGCTACCAACGCACGGTCCAGACCAATTTTGGCCCCAATACTCAGCTTCACGAATACACCGGCAAGCATCCCGACATATGGACGAACGGGCAGGGCCAAGCCACGTTCACTGTCCCGCGAAACATCAACGGGCAAAGCTATCTGTGCTTTTCACGCACCGGCTATGCGCAACCGTTCTCGCTTGGTCAAATGAGGACCGCACAAACATTCTTCGGCGCCGCGGACTTGGACACCGGGCCCGCCATGAATGGCCGTGCTGCGCAGCCAAACCGCATCTGGTGCCAGCAGCGCACCTTGATCGAGACCGGGCTGAAACCGGACACAACGGGCTGGACCGCGGCGTCGAAAATCATTCTGGAAATCGCCGACGATCAGGGCGCCGTGTTGAAGAGCGCGGAATACACGCTGGGCTCAAAGGCGGCGCGCGTGAGTGTAGATGCGAACAAATCGGGATGGTTCACCTTGCGCTTGACAGGCAGTGGGCTGCCACTCACCGGAGCCGCATACGAACTTACGGCAACTTATACAGGCACGCAGGAACTCGCGATATGAGCTTGGCAATCACGACGCGATCTTATGACAACTTCCGCTCAGGCGCAAATGTTCAGGAGACCATTCTGACGCCGGCTGCGATCCGGACACAGGGCATCCGGCGGCTCTTTACCCTCGCTCTTCCCGGCGATGCGCGAGGCTGTGAGGCCCAGCCGCTGATCGTCCCGCAAGTGAAGCTGGCGGATGGAAGCACGCACGACGTCGTCTATATCGCGACCATGGCAAATCAGGTGTTCGCGTTCGATGCCAACACCGGCGCGCAGTTATGGATGGTTACGCTCGGTACGCCCATCAAAGGGACCAACCAAATCGACGGCTATATGATTAACGATCACTGGGGCATCCTGGGGACGCCAGTGATAGACACGGTCGCTGGCGTGTTGTATGCGTGCGCGTGGATCAGCGCGGATGGAACAGTGGCAAAGGGCCAGCACTACGCGTGCGCCATCCGATTGCGCGACGGCAGTCCCGTGCATCCGCCCCTGAGTCTGGAAGGCGTTTCCTATGATCCGGGGCATGGATTGCCCGTTCAGAAGTTTCGGTCGGTGGAACGTAAACAGCGTGCGGCTTTGCTGCTTGTGAATGGCGTGGTGTTCATCGGTTTCGGAACCATCGCCGAGAGTGCCTCCACGGCGCGAGGATGGTTGATCGCGGTAGACACGGCCAGATTTCAAGTATCGGCGGCCTGGACGTCGACCTCGCGCGGGAGTGGCGGAGGGATCTGGCATTCGGGCGGCGGTCCCGCGGCCGATGCGCAAGGCAACATCTACGTCATCACCGGGAATGGGGACTTCGACGCCCTAACCGATTTCGGAGAGAGCATCGTGAAGCTGCGGTACACACCGCCTGGCGCTGGTGCGGCAGGATCTCTGACCGTAGCGGATTGGTGGACGCCCTGGACTGACGACGGACGGACTGGCGGAAAGCCGCAGGGAGAAGATGACGCTGCGCCGCGGCCCTCTAACGTAAGAAAGATCCCGCGTTTGGCGGCGCGGGGTGTACTTCCGAAAGACATGGGCGGGGCGTGGGGCGACCAGGATTTCGGATCGGGCGGTCCGGTCCTAGCCCCTGATATCAGTGTCCTGCTGGCGGCCGGCAAGGATGGCGTCCTGTACACCGCCAACCTGCAGAACCTCGGCAAGACCCAACCCGCAAACCTCGCGGCCGCTACCACGGCGCAGAACTATCAGAAGCTAAGAACGCCGCCGATCTTCTACACCTATTACCCTGGCACGCAGCTCAATCCGGCGCCCACGGCGGTCGCTACGTTGAATGTGTTGGAGGGGCAGCGCACGCATCATTTGCATGGGACGCCGGTGCTTTGGAAGAGCGCCGCGCACGGGCTCACGCATTTTTGCTGGGGTGAAAATGGCAATCTGCGCGCGTGGTCGATCGCCGGCTCGGGCGTTTCGACCTACCTGGCATGCAGCGCGGAAGTGGCATCGGCCCAGTCACCAGTGCCGCCGGGTGGAATGCCTGGTGGCATGATTTGTCTGTCCGCCAACGGGGCGAGCGGCGGAGTCGTATGGGCGTCCATTCCTTATGGGGACGCCAACATGGAGGTGAGTCCAGGGCGGTTTCTGGCCTATGATGCGTCCAATTTCGGCAAGTATTCCGACGGCAGCGGGTCGATCGTGCCTTTGTGGGATAGCCAGCAGTGGAACTGGCAATTTACCCATAACAAGTTCAACCGTCCGGTGGTTTGGAATGGCAAAGTGTTCCTGCCGACCTACGACGGGAACGTCCTGGTGCTTGGACTAGCAGCATAAAGCTAGCGCCACCGCGCGAGGGGATTGAGCGCCGCAACGTGCGCCTTCAATCGGCCGAATATATTACCATCCGTGCGGCGGTAGGTCTCGGCTATCTCTTCTGGCTGCGCCGAACACTTTTGGAGCGAAACGATAAACTCGTTCGCGCCGGTACGCGTCGGGTAGAACCGGCGGAGCTTGAATGGCAGGATGCCTGTGTGCGCGACGATCTCGAACACCTCAAAGAACGAGGCTTGCGTGAACACGTGGCAATGTACGTCAAGGTACCTCTCGCTATGATGCACGCCCAGAGCATGGGCAAATGCTTCGCGGATCAGTGCTGGTGAGGCTGGGCGCGCCTCCAGACCGATCTCGGAAACTGACGTGATGTGATCGAACACCTGTCGCGGTGAAGGACGGGTAATCTGTCGCACGTATGCATCAATCAGATCGGCGGGGCGCGTGACCGCCCGGAGATGATCGAAAGTCCGCTCTTTATCAGGCACGGCGAGAGACACGATTCCGCCGTCTTTCAGAACCAACGCGATCTGCTGGAGCCAACCGATGGGATCGGCAATGTGTTCGACTACGTGCGACGCGAGGCAGTAATCGTATTTCACTCCCGGCGGCACGCAGTCGGCCAGTGTTCGACCGGGCGCCCATACGATATCGACCGGGGCGATTCGCTCGGAGGCCAGCGTTTCGGGAGTCGCGCTTGCCTTGTATTTGGCAATCAGTTCTTCGCGCGTTGCGTGATCGACATAGGAAACGCTGTACTTGGCCTTCGACAAAATCGGCCGATCGAGTGGCCCTACTTCCAGCCCTCGCATCTCCGGTCGTATCTCGTCGAGTAGTTCGCGCAGCCGCGCCTGATGCGACGTACAGGGCGAGCCTGTGAGGTGCGAGCCGTCAGGTAACAACACCTCTACCCGCTCAGTCACGTCTAAGGGCTGCTCGAATACGAAGCTGAATCCGCCCTGCTCTGAAATCCCGTGCGCCGCGAGATCAGGGCGAGGCACCCTCTCAGCAGCCGACGTGACTACGCGCCCGTTCACGTGGATGATCACATGAGCAGGGTTACCTTGGCTATCAGCAGCCCAACCGGCAACGTGCCATTGCTGACAACTGTCGACATGGCCGCGAAAAGCCAATGGAACGTGCTCCTCCGTCGATATAGCGCAATCGGATTACGAACGGCACTTCCATTCTATTTCAGGATCGCCGGCAGGAATGCTGCCGGTGCGGCTCGCGGCCCAGGGGGCGCGACGTCCGCAAACGGTGCCTTGCGAAACTCGCCGCGTGCCCCAAGGATCATTTCGACGTGGGAATCTCTTCGCGATTTCGGCCGAACCGGTCTCGAAGTATCGTGTATGGGACTGGGAGGTTATCAACTTGGAGCTGTTCAAGATGGCGGTGAGAGTACGACGGAAAAGTCGGCCGGGAGCAGCACGGCTATCCGCCGGTGGAGGAATTGCCGCTGTGGCCGCTTTAAGCGGTGTGGACCTACTGGCCCGACGGGCGGAACAGAAATTCTAGAATTTTGTCGCTGGCGACCGCCTGGCCATTCTGGATGGCTGGCTGAAAGTGCCAGTCCCGCGCTGCGTTCAAGGCCAACTTGGAAAGGAAGCCGGCCGCTGGGCCTTGCAACGCGCCTAGCTTTGCGTCCGTCACGGTTCCGGAGACGCTGATGTGGACGAGAACCTGAACCACGTTATCGCCTTGTACCAACGGTCTCAGCTGGGCGGGAACTGCAGGTCGTACTTCGCGAACTGGCACGGCCGCTTGAAAAGAACTTGCGGGCTTCGGCGGCGGGACCGGGGCAGTCGGTTGCGTTCGCGTATCGGGAACGGGTTGCTGTTTCGGCACTTCTCGCACTGCTACAGGCGCGTCAGGTGGCCGGGGCGGCAAAGCTGTCCGGGAATCGTTGAAGCTTTGGAATGTTTGAGTGAGCGCTGGCACGTTAGCAGCCGGCGATTCCAGTTCTGGTGGCTGCGGCTGTTCGGCCAATCCCGGGCTGGGCCTGCCGGCGGGCGGGCTGGGAGTAAAGGGACGTGCCGGGACTCTCGCTTTTTCTACGGGCGGCGTGGGCGATGTGTTAGGGCGCGCGTTGGCAAACTGTGGAGGGAGTGGCTCTTTGGATGGAACCAAGGTTTGCGGTGGTGGCGCGTCAGCGGCGATGATATCGGGAGCGCGACCCGCCGCAACCATCGATTCTGTCCTCGCTGTTCCATTCGCGCCGATGACATCCATGCGAACTTCCACCCGGTCGTTTACGGATGTAAAGAATGCCCGCCCCGCGTGCAGTTGCGCCGCCGTCAGTCGAATAAATGCCGGTGGATTGGAACCGTCCCAGATGAGCAGATCGGCGTCTTTCGCAGCTGTGATTTCCGGCGCCTCTGGGTTCCACGCGATTATCACGCCCATAAGAGCTTTTTCCACTCGTAATCCAAGCGCCTGCGATTGCGACTGAGAAGCGGTCAAAGCCCTGGATGTGGCGGCCGTAGGCTGGTAGAGTCGCCAGGCACCAGCCAACGCAACCAGAAGTACGGCCAGGGTGAGCAACGCAATTCTCACTCCGGTGCTCGTTTCGAGTGCCCTGTCACGGACGCGAGCTAGCAGAATATTCAGCCGGCTCGGCTGCGGTGCGCCGCCCACCAGACTGGCCCAGGAGGGAGTTGTCAGATCCACGCTTGAAAATGGGAACGTGAGCCCGCCCACCACTGAGCCGTCCTGCCAGAAGAAAAATGCCGCGGAGGCCCGCCCATCATGGGGACGGATAACCAGGAAGACATTCATCGGGTCGCTGAATTTTGAGCGGGCGCATTCCAGATCAGCCGACCGAAGGTGAATCCGTTGATCCAAGTGGTTGCGATAGAATCCAACGACTCGCCGGTTGGCTGCCCGGCCGCTTTGGATCGCCTGCGTTAACGAATCCGAGCAAATAACGAAATTCTTGGTGGATTCTGAGCCGGGCGGCAACTGGAAATGGTCGGACACCTCGATGTCGCCGTCCGGCGACTCATTGCCGATTAAGAGCCCACCTACTTCGCGATCGGCGGGCGCGACATCCAGCACTTCCTTTCGCAGCCGATCGATGAACTGGTAGCTAACGTGGATGCGAACAGGGCACTCGGGAAAAGTCCACAGGAAGGACTTCGAGCTGACCGCGCTTTTCGATGATGGGGAGGACATACCAACACCAGGATCAACAAGGCATATTACCACGGTGCGCCTCTAAGTAAGAAATACCTGCATTTCAGGCGGCCGGGATCAGCTACCCGATGGTAAACTCCTCACTGTCACTTCGTTAGCAGGAATCTCTTAAAGTTCAATCTCTGGACCTCGGATTGCTCGGTTAGCGCCCGAGAGGCCGCCTGAAATGGTTCTAAGCCGGTACGGCAAGTGTTGGCTGCCGGCAGTTTGCCTGGTCATCTTGTTGAATTGCGCGAAACACAAGCTGACTCCTGTGGCCGCGCCTTTTCCGCCCGCGCCTGCTCCAACCACGAATGTACCGGTTGCCGCTCCGCCGGCTGTGGCCGATAGCAAGCCGGAACAGGCCGCGAATAAGGTGGCACAGGTCAGGGGGCCGGGGCCGGAATTAAATCGGCTGCTCGAGCCCCCGCGGATGAGCTTCGCCCCCAGCGGTCATGTTCAGAGCGGTAATACTCGATCCATCGATAAGATTACCGTTCTGGTGGATGCCGGCACTGGCACTTTGCGCCCCGAATCTGAAGTACTCATCCGAAACGCGATGAGGGTTTTATCGGATCAGTTTCTTTTCCTGTGTCCGGACCACATGCGCGTCGGCTCCGCCGAGGACTGCCGCTTTAATACCAAAGAAGAACTCAACGATTTTTTCAGAGTTCAATTACTGGAGCAGGGCGTGGAGGCCTCCCAGGCCGGCGCGGTCACGGTCCTGATGCACGCCGACCTGACCTCCGCCGACAAGAATGCCTTTGATATCCGTGTCGTCCCAGCGGGCAATCCTTTACCCGGCGAGGAGCTTTGGCGCGTGACACCACGAAATCCAGGCGATAAAAAGTTGAAGCTGAGCGTGACGCCTAGCGCGCGGATTGTGTCGGCCGGCGACGTCCAGGGCGATCCGATACTTTTAGACCATTCTGTTTCGGTTAGTGGGGCTAATACCTTCTTCAATGATTACGGCCCAGCGCTGATCGGATGTCTGGCTGCCCTGGGGCTGCTGGCGTGGATCGCTTGGACCCTCTGGCGTCACGCGCGGCCATCGGTTCTTAGCAGCCGCTAAGCTGGATGCTGCCAAAGAGCTTCGCATGCTACTTTGACACGTGGCGTATGAACTCAGCGGTCGTGCTGTGCACATTTGGCCGGTCTGGACTCACGCGCCGGATGCGGTGGTCGAACAGTTCCAGCTTCTTCTCGCGCCCGACGAAACGGATCGCGCCGGCAGGTTCCGATTCGTTCATCTGCAGCAATCGTTCATCCTGGCGCGGGGGGCTTTGCGGGTCCTGTTGGGACGATACCTGAATACCGCTCCCGGCCGCATCCAGTTCAGCTATGGCTCGAAGGGGAAGCCGGCTCTTGCCGGGCTCAATCGTCTGCAGTTCAACGCCACGCACTCGGGCGATCTGGCTCTATTCGCATTCACCATGGATTGCGAGATCGGCGTCGACGTGGAACAGATCCGCCCGATGCCGGATATCGAGGACGTTGCCAAGCGGTTCTTTTGCGCGGAGGAGGCCGCTGAGCTGATGTCGCTTCCCGCTGGCCAACGCGAGCACAGTTTCTTTCTGTGCTGGACGCGCAAGGAGGCCTACATCAAAGCCACTGGGGATGGTTTGTCGACCCCGCTGGACGCGTTTCGCGTTACTCTTCGGCCGGGTGAGCCGGCTGCAATGGTCCACCTGGAGCGCGATCCGATCGCGGCTCAGAATTGGACGCTGCAGGATGTTAGTCCGGCCCGCGGATACGCGGCGGCATTGGCCTATCGCGACGCCCCTCGTCCGCTCGAAACATTTCCATTTTTTAACCCAAAACAATTATTGGATATCGCGTGAATTCGTGATACTCTATCCCTTCCCTTCGGCTCTGCCGATAAAAGTTTATGAGTTTCCTAGCCGACACCCTGGCCGGCCAGAGGATCACGCACGTCCTGGCCGACTCAGAAGTCACCTACATCATGCTTGCCAATGGGACGCAGATCACCATTCGCGGGCTGGTGGTAGTTGAGCCCAAAGCATCTTCGGCCGCAGAACCGTCCACCGCTGTTCGATAGCACGTGGCGCAGGTCTCCGACCTGTGTTGTATATTTACGGCTTGGAGACAATCATGTGCAAAGCCGTCCTGAAACATACCTTCGCCTTCATCGTCGCTGCTAGCCTCGCATCCGCCCAGAGCCCGCCGGCACAGGCCACCGTCACGATCGGCGGTAAGAAGCTCACCATCAATTACTCCGCGCCTTCGGTGCGCGGCCGCAAGATCTTTGTCCCCGGCGGAGTAATTTCGCACGACCCGACCTATCCGGTCTGGCGTGCCGGAGCAAACGAAGCTACCGCATTTCATACCGACGCCGACCTGGATGTCGGTGGCCTGCGGGTGCCCAAAGGCGACTACACGCTTTGGGTCCTCATCAAAGATCCCGACGCCTGGGAACTCATCATTAATAAAGAAACTGGCCAATGGGGAATGAGTTACAACGCGCCGCAGGATCTAGGCCGCGTTAAGATGACCATGAGCAAACCGCCGGCTCCCATCGAGAAGATGAAGTATACGCTTTCCGATCTCGGCGGCAATAAAGGCAAGCTCCAGTTGGACTGGGAAAATCACATCGCGTCGGTACCAATCACGGTGAAGTGATCGATTAACTCACTCACGGCGCACGGCCACGATAACCGGCTAGTTCTGCGCGGTTGAACTATTTTGCTGCTGCATCCAGGTTTAAAGTCTAATGATAAAGAGTTAGAGGAGGTCCCCGATGCGAGTGTCAGTGAGAGCGTGCGCGTGGCGGATTGCCGTTTGCTGCGCATTGAGTTTAAGCGCGTATGCCGATCCGATCCCTCAAGGTTGGGCCGCCGATAATCTTAAGCCGATCGGTTATAGCGGCCTGGACGGACGCGGCGGCGCGTTTAAGATGGCTGTCAAGCGCGTCAATGACCGCTGGTACATGTTTCTCGGCCATTTATGGCACAGCGGATGGACCATCCTGGATGTCACCGATTCCGCCAATCCAAAATTTCTGAAGTTTGTCGAAGGTCCGGCTAACACCAACACCATCCAGATGGAATTCCACGACAACATCATGGTGACCGCGCTGCAGCGCCGCCCGCCGAATTGGGGCGGCCATCCCAACGAGCCCAACGATGAGGGTGCGCTGATTTGGGATATCAGCGACCCGGTGAACTGGAAGCTGCTCTCGCACTGGAAGACCGGCGCCTATGGCATCCATCGAATCGGCTACCCCGGCGGCAAATACTTCAACGCCGCAGCGACCATGCCTGGCTATCGCGGCCAAATTCTGGTGTTTGTCGACATCAGCGATCCGAAGAATCCGAAAGAGGCCGGTCGCTGGTGGATGCAAGGTCAGAAAGATGGAGACGAGCCCGCGCGCCGCGATATCTCATTCCACGGTCCGGCGATGATCACGGCCGACGGCAAGAAGGCGTACCTCGGGTACGGTCCAGCTGCAGTGATCCTCGACATCAGCGATATTTCGAAGCCGCGGGAAATTGGCCGGCTCACGATCAGTCCACCTTTTGGCGGTCTTCCTGCTCACAGCGTGCTCCCAATTCCTGGCAAATCGGTCATGTTCATGAACGGCGAAGCGACCGGCGGAGGCGATCAACCCAATGGAGAACTGGCGTGTTCCTCTCCCCTCACTATGTCCGCCATGATCGACATCAAGGATGAGACCAAGCCCCGGCTGATGTCGATCTTTCCGCCTCCCGTGCCGCCGAAGAATGTTCCCTACACCGATTTTTGCGACAAGGGCGGCCGATTCGGTCCGCATAATACTAACCTCGAATACCACTTACCCGACGTGGAAAAGCAGGGCGACTTACTTTACCTGACTTACTTCAATGCGGGCCTGCGGCTTTACAACATCAAGGACCCGCGCCTGCCCAAGGAGGTCGGATGGTTCATTCCTCCGACGCCTGTGAAGCGCTACGGTCCGCTGCCCTACGACAAGCTGGTCAACGAAACCGAGGATGTGCTGGTGGATACGCGCGGCAACATCTACGTCACCGACAAACACTGGGGGATGTTTGTTCTTCGGGCCACCACAAAGGGACAGAATTCCAACGCGACGAGGTAATATGAGGGCTTTCCTGTTCCGATTAATGCTTTTGATAGCCGCGCCGAGCATCTGCGTTCTCGCGGACGACGCTTCCCAGATCAATGAGCTGGTTCTCGCGAACCGCATCCTTACTATGAACGGAGTTCTGGACGCCTACGGCCATGTCAGCGTGCGGAGCGAGCGCGATCCGAAACATTTCTTCTTGGCCCGCCACATTCCAGCCGGCGTGGTAACGCGCGCCGACATTACAGAATATGACTTGGATAGCAAACGCGTGGGCGGTAATTCGGACACAGGCTACACCGAGCGCTTCATTCATGGCGAGATTTATCGGGCCCGGCCGGACGTGATGGCGGTGGTGCATTGCCATTCCCCGGACGTTATTCCATTTACCGTCACCAACGTGCCCCTGCGTCCCATGATTCACATGGCGGCCTTCCTGGGCGGACCGATTCCGGTTTTTGAAATTCGGAACGCCGGCGGCATTACCGACATGCTGATCCGCAGTCCCGAGCTCGGCCGCGCGCTTGCCAAGAGCCTGGGCGACAACACCGCTGTGCTGCTGCGTGGGCATGGAGCTGTCGTTGTAGCTCCCGGGCTGCATGTCGTCGCGGGCCGCTCCTATTACTTGAGCGTGAATGCGAGGGCGCAGCAGCAAGCGATTCAGTTGGGCGGTGGTAAAGTGACTTATCTCGATCCAGGCGAGGCTCGCAAGGCTCTACCGCAGGATGGTTACGAGCGATCTTGGGAGTTGTGGAAGCAACAGGTGTCAGCAAAATGAGGCCTGCTGCGAGCCGGCACGCGACTGCAACGAGTCGGAATAAGAATGGTGGCGGATCATCGCGCCCGCTTCGGCAAGTATCTGGGCGATTCCGCGTTCGCACCGTGTTCGAAGAATTGAACCGGCGGAAAGCAATCGTCTATACGCACCCGACCCGACCTCAATGCTGCGTGGGTCTGGTGAAGGGCGTCCGGCTTCGAGCATCGAATATGCGACCGATTCCATGCGTACCATCGCGAGCCAGCTGTTCAGTGGAACGGCGTCCGGCCGGAACTTTGGGAAATTCTATTACGAGATCGCGCAGGCCAACCATACCGGCGCGCCAGCCGCGTTGATGGATCTGGTTCCATATCGAAAGTGCTGTTCGGAAACGATTATCCTTTGCGGCCGATTTCCGAGGCGGTGCAGGGCGTAGCGAAATATAGCTACTGGCTCGACTTGAGAAAGTCTCTCAGTAAAGCAATGGTCTTGTCTGGCTCTTCGATAAACGAAAAGTGACCGCTCTCTTCCATCATCACGAAACGCGCTTGCGGCAAGTACCGTTTGAACTGGACAGCATAGCGGGGCAGCGAGACGCGATCGAAGCGTCCGGCGATCACTAGAACCGGCATCTTCAGCTTCGGCAGGTCGGCTCGGAAATCGAGCGCTGTGATGTCTCAGCCGACTTTAAAATCGGCATCATCTCCGGCGACCGCATAATAAACGTCGTTGTTGCCTTCCTCTTTCGGCAGTAGAGCCGCTTTCGAGGCGTCATGAAAATAAAACAAACCGAGCGGGACGCTGTAGTAGAGTTTCTGATGCTCGGGCGCGCTCGATCGCAGTCCCTTGGCGCGGAGCCGCTGCAATTCATCCCAGATCTCCGGATACTGGTTTCGTATTTCGTAATTGCAGCTATCATCGTTGGCCTGCCACATTTCGCCGCTGTGAAATGTATCGGCTAAAATCAAGCGCTTGACCGACTGTGGATATTTGATCGCATAAGCCTGCGCCACCATTCCTCCGAAGGACTGGCCGAAAAGATTCATATTTGCGAACCCAAGCGTCCTGCGCAATCCCTCCAGATCCTCGACGTGGCGGGCGAACGTGTATTCCTTGGCCGACTTGGCCCGGTCCGACTTGCCGACGCCGAACGGATCGAAATAGATCACCTGATATCGATCGGCCAAACGAGAGAAGAACGGATGGAAGACAGCATGCGAGTCGCCGGGGCCTCCTGATATGAGAATCAGCGGCTCGCCTTGCCCTTCAGTCTCGTACCAAAGCTTGGCGCCGTTCACGGTGGCACAAGAGCCTCGCGGATGTTTCACGGCGGGCGCCTGGGCTTCGACGGCAATCGAGAGTGCCAAGCCGAGCGTTTCTGCGATCCAGAACTTCATAGCGAGTCGAGTATACTCCCCCGGTGATTCGCGATACAATTAGCCGCAAAGATGATTTCCCCACAAAACCGCCGCCGCTTCCTGCAATTTCTCGCCGGCAGTCCGTTGCTCTCGCGCGCCTGGGCGCAGCAGGCTCAGCCACCGCTGGCCAGCGCGAAAGACGCTCTCAACGTGATGGAGTTCGAAGAAATGGCGCACCGTGCTCTTCCGCCCGCGCACTGGGGTTACATGGCCAGCGGTGTCGACGACGACGCGACACTGAAAGCCAACATAGGCGCCTTCCGGCACATCCAGCTTCGCCCGCGACGTCTGGTGGACGTCTCGAAAACCGACATCCACACCGAGTTGTTCGGCGTCACATGGGATTCTCCGATCTTCATCTGTCCGGTTGGCAGTCAAAAGATGTTTCATCCGGAGGGCGAAGCCGCGGTGGCGCGCGCGGCCAATTCCAAGAAAGCTTTGCAAATTCTATCGACCGTCACTTCGACGCCAGTGGAAGAAGTTGCCAAAGCACTTGGCCGGCCGCCTTGGTATCAGCTCTACATGCCGCTGCGCTGGGACGCCACCGAGAAACTGGTGCGTCGAGTCGAAGCCGCCGGATGCCCGGTCTTAGTCTGGACCATCGATCTTCTGGGTGGTAGAAATACCGAAACGGCCACTCGCCTTGCGCGCACGGATAACAGAGACTGCTCGCTCTGCCACACGGCCGGTGTCGGCTCGATGAGCAACCGCGCCATGTTCGCGGGGATCGACGGCCCTCTGGGAATCAATCCAACGTCCGCGACATGGGAGTACGTGGAGCGCTTGAGAAAACTGACCAAGATGAAGCTGGTTTTGAAAGGCATCGAGACGCACGAAGATGCCAAGCTCGCCCGTGAGCATGGGGTCGACGGCATGGTCGTTTCGAATCACGGTGGACGCGCCGCCGAAGATCTACGGCCCACGATTGAGAGTCTGCCAGAAGTGGTGGAAACTGCGGGCGGCCAAATCCCGGTGCTGGTGGATGGCGGGTTCCGGCGCGGCACCGACGTCTACAAGGCATTGGCGCTGGGCGCGCGCGCCGTTGGAATCGGGCGTCCTTATATATATGGGCTCACCGCATTCGGGCAGCAGGGCGTCGAGCGAGTTCTCGATATTCTGCGCGCCGAACTGGAATTGACCATGCGGCAGTGCGGCACGCCGGCGATCGCGCAGATCACGCGCGCGTCCATATCTATGAACGAGGCCCGGCCATAGCAGTGGCCACGACGCTTCCCGCCCAGAAGTCCAAGCTCAACCGCAATCAGATCCGCGGATTCTGGGCCGCCTGGAGCGGGTGGTGCCTGGATGGCATGGATTCGTTCATCTATGCGCTGGTGCTAGTGCCGGCGCTACGCGATCTGCTCCCGCGATCGGGCATTCCTGCCGACACCGGATCAGTCGGCTACTACGGCGGAGTATTATTTGCGCTGTTCCTGGTCGGCTGGGGACTCTCGCTGCTGTGGGGACCGGTGGGCGACCGCTTTGGACGCGTGCGCACGCTGATGCTTACCATCCTGTGTTATTCGGTCTTCACCTTCGCGTCCGCGCTCGTCACCAATGTGTGGCAACTCGCGGCCTTCCGTTTACTCGGCGGCATCGGCATCGGCGGAGAGTGGACACTCGGTGGAACGTTCGTCGCTGAGGAATGGCCGGAGGATCGCCGCAAAATGGGCGCCGGGTTGATGCACACCGGTTACTACTTCGGCATTCTCATCGCAGGGTTGCTCAATGCCACCGTCGGCGCGCATTACGGATGGCGGGCCATGTTTGCGGTCGGCGGATTGCCGGCGCTGTTGGTGATCTTTATCCGTAAAGGGGTGCACGAGCCGAAGCGTTGGAAACCGGCCGAGTCCGCTACTCGCGCCATGGCGATGCTTTTTACTCCGGAGTATCGCCGGCGCACGATTCTGAACTCGCTCTACATCCTGGTTTCGATCATCGGTTTGTGGGCGGGCTCGGTGTATGCGCCGTCGGCGCTCACGTTTTTGGCGGGCAGGGAAGGGCTCGATGCGGCCGGGTCCGCGCGAGTGGCATCGTTCGGAACCATCCTGTTGTCGGTTGGAACGGTACTCGGATGTTTTGCTGTTCCGCCCCTAGCCGAGCGTTTTGGCCGGCGCTGGACGCAGGCGTTCCTGTATGCTTTGATGCTGTTTTCGATTTCGCTCGGCTTCGGCTACGCGTTTTATTTGCGCGAGCACGCCCTGGCGTGGTTCCTGGCGCTGCTCTTCGTCATGGGATTTGGCGGCGCCAATCACACCATGTACTCGCTATGGCTGCCCGAGCAATACCGTACCGAGTGCCGCGCCAGTGCATTTGGATTCACAACTTCGGTTGGACGATTTGTGGGTGCGGTGTTTACGTTCCTGGTGGGCGCGGGCGTATCGCATTATGGGACCATCGGCACTCCAGTGGCGATAACGTCGCTCGCGTTTCTGGTTGGTTTGGCGTTGTTGCCGTGGGGCGTGGAAACCAAGGGCCAACCGCTGCCCGATTAACCACGCCCCGTGTAAGTCAGTTACGCCTAGCGCGCAGCTCCGGCGACTTTGTGCGGAAGCGTCTTTTCTACGATGCCGCGAAATTCTTCATCGGTGAGCAACCGTTTCGACGCGAGTGATGACTCCTTCACGGCCATCACTACTTGCATGGCCTCGTCTTCGGTGAAATCGACGCCGAGAGTTTTCAGCGCCGCCTTGATCGAATCGATGCCGCTGCCTTTGCCGAGCACCACACGCGGTGCGGGTTGGCCCACGACATCCCAATGATAGGGGAAGAGCTCGGTCGGGCGCGTGCTGCCGCAGTTCTGCCACCAGCTTGCGATGATGCCGGACTCGATGTGAAAAAGTTGCTCGCCGACGACTGGCCGGTTGCTCGCCACCTTGTGACCTGAGAGCTCCTCTACTAATCGCGCGAGTCCGTAAAGCTTGTTGAGATTCAGCCCGGTGTCGACGCCGTACAGCGTCAGCAGCGCCATCGCAGTCTCTTCCATCGGCACGTTACCAGCGCGCTCGCCGAGACCCAGCACAGTCGAGTGGATCACCTCCACGCCTTCCGCGACTGCCATGATCGTGTTTGCGATGCCCATTCCATAATCCATGTGGAAGTGCGCTTCGAGCCGCTTGTTGACGCGCTTTTTGGCCTCGCGCACCAGATACTGCATGGCGTGCGGCGCGAGCACGCCGAAAGTGTCCACCAGCGCCAGCGCGTCCATGTGACCTTCATTGGCCACGCGCATGATCAGGTCCAGCACCCATTTCATATCGGCGCGGCTGAAATCAATGGGGAAAAATACGACCTCTAGCCCTTGCTCGTGTGCATATTTGGTCGATTCAATCGATAAGTCGATGGCCTTTTCGAGCGGCCATTTATAAGCGTACTCGATGATGTGCGTGCTGGACGGCACTTCCATTACGATGCCCGCGACGCCGCAGTCGACGGCGCGCTTCACGTCATCCACCATGCAGCGCGAGAAGGCAAAGATCTGCGGCCCGAGTTTCCGCTTGACAATCTCCTTGATGGCCGCCGTATCGCTGGGCGACACAACCGGCATGCCGGCCTCGATTCGATGCACGCCGGCGGCCGCCAGAGCCTCGGCGATTCGAATCTTGTCATCCTTGGTGAAGATGACGCCGCTCTGCTGCTCGCCGTCGCGTAGCGTGATGTCGTGAAATTTCACCTGTTTCGGGAAATGCAGCTGCTCGCGCACGGCATCGGTGAAGTTCCACGGGCTGACAAACCACTTATCTGTTTTCCAGGGTTCTTGAGACATGCTATGTTCCTTCCAAATTAGAAATTTTAGTTACTACTGCGTGCTGCTGATTTAAGGACTTCTGGATTCACGGGATTCCTCGGCGCTTGGCCTGTCAGGACCCGCACTACTTCTTCGGACGCTTTTGTTTGTAAGTCGACCAGGGATTCTTCGGAGTAAAAACTCGTATGTGGCGTGAGGATCACGTTATCCCTGCCGAATAAAGCGGATTCACCGGGCGGCTCCTTTTCCATGACATCCAGAGCGGCGCCGGCGATCTGTTTCATGTCCAACGCCTGCGCCAAGGCTGCTTCGTCGATGATAGGCCCGCGCGCCGTATTGATCACGTACGCGTTGGGCTTCATGCGGCTGAAGACATCGGCATTAAACAGATGATGAGTTGCCGGCAAGAGTGGAGTATGAATCGAAATGAAGTCGGATATTTTCACCAGCTCAGCGAAATCCACACGTTCCACCGCCGCGCGTGAAAGAACTTCGTCGGGAACAAAAGGGTCGTAAGTGATCACCCGCATTCCGAACGATTTGGCCTTCGGGGCCACTAACTGTGGAATCTGACCGAAAGCCACCAGCCCCAGCACGGTTCCTCGCAGCCGATGAATTGGAACCACTTCCGGTAGTTTCCAGTTACCGGCATGGGTCCGGGAATTCGCGAATGGGATCTTCCGCGCCAAGGCCAACAGCAGAGCCATGGCGTGTTCGGAGACCTCGTCGAGGCAGTAATCGGGAACCCGCGTGACGACGATGCCTTGCGATGTGGCAACCGGAATATCCACATTGTCGATCCCGATTCCGAACCGCGCGATGATCCGGCAATTTTTCATCTGCCGGATCATGTCGGCTGTTATCTTGGCGTAAGTCGTCAGTAGCGCGTCGGCGTCGCGCGCTACTTCCAGAATCGCTTCCGGCTTCGATTCCTTCGCAAGGCGTATTTCAGCGCCGATCTTTGCCAAAACCGCTCCGGTCGGATCCAGGTTCGGGAAAACCGAGTCGGAGACTGCTACTAGCCGTTGCGCCATCTATCGCTTCATCGCCTCCTCCATGTGTTCCATCATGGTGAAGACTACCGGGCCCTTGCCCGAAACGAGCACATTTTCTTCCAGCCGGGCGGTCTGTTGCAGGCCCGGATGCCCGGCGAAGGTCTCGATGGCGAAGTACATGTTCTCTTTGATCTCGGCCGGATATTTCAACGAATACGCGCGCGAGATCCACATGCCTTCGTACAGCGTCAGCCCGATGCTGTGCGCGAACTGTTGTAATGTCACAGTTCCGTACTTGTCGTCGTCGTACACCGGAAACGCGTTGGCGACGTCTGCAGTGGTGTTGCCGGGTTTTAACTTCTCGAGGCCGGCATACATCGAATCGTAGACTTCGCGATACAGATCGATTTCTTTTTGATTCATCTTCTGCGCGCACTTGAAGCAGCGCACGAAATCGATGAAGTAGCCGGAAGGGCCGACCGCATTGATGTCGACGATAACCAGATCACCCTGGCGGATCAGCTTGTCGGTCGCCCAACGGCGATACGGACTTGTATTTCCACCCGACGCGACGATGATGTCGTAGATGATTTCGCAGCCGCGCTCCAGCATGAACTCGTGCACTTTGGCTTCGATTTCCCGTTCGCGCACGCCCGGCTTCAACCATTCGTACTTGATTTTCCACATGGCGGCGTCGCCGATACTGGACGCCATCTTCAACAACTCGATCTCATCTCGAGTCTTCACCACGCGCGCGGCCGAGATGCATGGCCACGCGTCCACAATGTTGACGCCGGCTTCGGTAAAGGCCTTCAAAGCCGCCATGTCGAGATTGTCGATGCCGACCCGCTCTTTCGCCAGGCCGTGCTCCTTGAGAACATCTACGACGCTTTGGGCCATGCGACCAGCCATGTAGGGCACCGCGCCTTCGGCCCACTGCCAGGTAATGGCTGGGGCGATGCGATTCTCCATCCAGGGCAGGTCCATCTTGGCGCACACCAGATCCGAACCGGCGGTTTCAAAAAGCACGGGTTCGCCGCCGTTGGGCACCACCGCGTAGCGAATGTTGATGTTGTATTTCCAATTTCCCTGGTAGGAGCCGGTGACGTAGCGGACGTTTGCGCCGGCAAACAGCACCAGAGCCCCGATGTCGCGCTTGGTCATCTCCGCCTGCATCTTCGCCAGGCGATCTTTTCTCAGCCTTTCAAAATCGACCCGGTACTGCCAGTCCGCGCCCGTTTGGCTGTAGAGCCTGCGAGGGTCCCATTCGTGCGGTTTGCCGATGAACGTGGTGTCCAAAGCGTAACCGTTGTGGTTACCGTGCGCCTGCACCGGCGCCTCTGTCTTTTCCGACTTCCCGCCATTCTTTCCGCCATTCTTTTTAGCTGGCGGAGCCGATTGAGTTGTCTTAGCCATAAGTTATATGTTGTCCTTTTCGTTAATAATTTGACTTACTCGCGAGTCTCCGATTTATTTCGAGAACTCGAATGCAGCTACGGCCGCGGTCGAGACTTCGATCCCGGTACCGGAAGATTGTATATCGCCGCTGATTGCATAAAATCGATTGGCGATCACCCCGCCGGCCACGCCATGACGCGCCAGCACCATGGGAGGCATTACGGACCAGCTATTCGTCGCCGGATCATAAGCTTCAAACGCGCGGTAGGCCGTCTGTTCCACTGCGTTCTGCCACTCGCCGCCCGCGACATAGACACGGCCATCGTGGACGCCGGCGCATAAGCCGCTACGCGCCGTGGGCATCTTAGCCAGCGGACCGCTCCATGAATCGGTGGCCGGATCGTAGGCTTCCACATTATTTAAGTTCGACGACGCCGCGATAAAGGCTGCTCCGATTCGTCCGCCGATCACGTAGATCTTGCCATTCACGACACCGGCGGCCGTGTGATTGCGAGGAGTCGGCATGGTAGCGCGACCGCGCCATTGATTCGTTTTGGGGTCGTACTCCTCAACAGTGCCCACCACGCGCTGGGCAGTGGTCGGGTGGATGGCTGGATTAATAGCGCCGGGCGCCACAGTCGCGCCTCCGATCACATACATTTTGTCGCCTACTGTCACCGCCACGCCTGCGCCACGCTTGGTCGGCATGGGGGCCAGTTCCTTCCAAGAATCGTTAACCGGATCGTATTCGAAGGCGTTATTAACCGGTGTCCACGCCGCCAGATTCCCTACTTTTCCGGCCGTAAAACCGCCGAACACGTAAACCTTGCCGTTGTATTCGGCGAGAGTGAGATGGTGAGCCGGAAGCGCCATGGGCTTCTTCTTCTTCCACTTATTTGTGGCCGGGTCATACTCATAGACCATTCCGACCGGCTGCCACACCGGCGCGGAAACGAGCCCCGCAAAAACGTACATTTTGCCGTTGGCCGCTTGTCCGATAACCTCCTCATGAGGTTCGGGAAACGGCGCCAGATCCATCCACTTTCCCTGGCCAAAAGCAGCGGGCAGATGCAAACTGAAAAAGATCGTCAGCGCAGGCAAGGTGCCGCACGCCGGACCGACACGCTTCGACATTCCGTTCGTTCTATTGTACCTGTTCATCGTGATGTGCATCCACCACGGATCTTTCCGGATTGATCAAGAAGGTCCAGATCAAGGCGCCGATGACCATGACGCCGGAAGTAATGAAGAAAGGGATCATCCAGGAACCCTTCCCAAAATAGTAACCGAAGATCAGCGGAGTGAAGGATGCCGCGAGCGCGCCTGCCATATTCATCACGCCGGTTACCGTGCCGCTGAACTGGCCGCCGACGTCCATGGGAACAGCCCATGCCGGTCCGATCACAAATTCCAGAAAGAAAAACGATGTCGCCAGGCAGAGGACCGAGGTCCAGGCGCTCTCTGTCATAGCGGCCGGAATAAGGAAAATCCCTGAGAGCAGAAATCCTGGCGCTGCTACTACGCTGCGAGCAAACCTCGCTTTGCCCGTTCGCTTGAACATCAAGTCGGACAACGAGCCGCCGACCAGATCTCCGGCCATGCCGGCGAACAGCGGGACTGAACCGATGATTCCCAAAGCCTGTAAAGTAAGATGGCGATGCTCCCGCAAGTAAGTGGGATACCAAGTGAGATAGAAATTAGTCCCAAAAAAGAAGCAGCAATAACCGAGGGCGATGTACCACATGTTAGGAGAAGTTAAAATCCGCTTCCAAGGGGCCGACTGACGTGTGGTGACTAAGCGCTTGAGGCTGCCGTCCGGATTGAGCCCTCGTATTTGCGCCAGTTCGGCCTGATTGACGCTCTTGTGCTCCTCCGGCTGGTTCCGATAGTACCCGGCAAAAACGATTGACCAGATCACGCCCAGCGATCCGAAAATGTAAAAGATCGCCCTCCAGCCGAAGGCCAGCATAATGCTTCCGGCGACCAGCGGCGTAACTGCCACTGCGAATCGACTCAAGAAGTGCGTGGTGCCCTGAATTCGGCCGCGCTCCGATCGAGGAAACCAGAGCTGCATGCCGCGGCTGGCGACGGGAAACGCACCCGCTTCGCCCAATCCCAAGAGAAGCCGCGCGCTGAATAGGGACGTCATCCCGATAGCGGCTCCGGTCATGACCGCTGCCACCGACCACCACGACATGATGGCCGTTAGAACCCTCTTGGGACCGAAACGGTCGCCCAGGAATCCCGCCGGGATCTGCCCGATCGCATAGGCCCAGGTGAACGCGCTCAAAACCAATCCCATCGAGGTTTTTCCGAGCCCGAACGCTTTTCCGATTTCCGGCTGGGCAACCGATATATTGCTGCGATCCATGTAGCAGATCAGGTACATCGCGCTGATCAGAAACAGGATTACCCAGCGGCCCTTGGTCGGTTTTTGCGTCGCGCCTCCTGACCCCTACGCTAGAGACGGCACGCGCTCGGCGGCTAGCTCGACCGGCTGTCCCGATTCGGCCGACTGATCCGCCGCTTGATAAACCTGCATCACCATTTTCGCGTGCTCGGCTGTCACCAGCGGCTCGCGGTCCAGTGCGATGCATTCGAGGAAATGGATGGTCTCAGCCTCCATGGGGCCGGCGTACACATGCGCCACCTTTTCGCCGGGCATGGTGGAGATGGGGAACTGGATGCCCTTGTTCATGGTGGTCACATAGACGTCGCGATGCGTGTCGTCCACCATGATGGCGCCCTCGGTTCCGACCATTTCGATCCAAGTGGATGAAAAGTTGGGATAGGCCGGCGGAAGCACCCAGCCCGCGCCGATGGTGAACGCCGTACCGTCATCCATTGTGACGATCATCCAGACGCAATCCGGCACGTTGTATTCAGCGCCCATGATCTTGCGGACTTCCTGCGCATAGACCCGGACCGGCTTTCTCGGCGCCAGGCACCACAAGACGAAATCGATATCGTGCGTAGCTTCCATGGCCGCCGGCGAAAGTTTCACGCGACCGCCAATCTTCTTTCCGAGGTTGCGCGTGATGTGCCGGCTGACCAGCGCGCTAATCGGCTGCCCGATCGTGCCGTCGTCGATGGAACGCTTTACCAGGGCGAACTTGGGGTTAAAACGCTGCGAATATCCTATGGTGAAGCGCAGGCCTTTCGACCGGGCCAAGGCGATCAGTTCTTCAGCCTCCCAAAGCTCCAGCGCCATCGGTTTTTCCAGAAAAACGTGTTTGCCGGCCAGCATGCTTTCCTTAGCGATGGGATAATGCGTCGGCTCCGGTGTAGTCGAAATCATGACAGCGTCAATGGCTTCGTTTTGCAAAAGCGGCCGGTAATCGGTGGTGGCGGTGACTGGCTTCGTTTTTGCGGCGACCTCCTGGAGGCGGTCGGGTTTGATTTCCGCGATATGCAACTCGTTGACGAATGGACTGGCGGCACACGCCTCGGCCCGGATGCCCCCGCACCACCCGGCGCCGATGACGCCGATGTTAATCTTTTTCATTGGGCATGATTCTCTAATTGATTGATTTGTTTATAGATGCTAGTGCGCGCCAGCGCTCATGATCAAGCTGCTCTCCCGCCGGTCTGGCTTCGTTTTTTCGAGCAGGCGGTCCAGGCTCCAGGCACCCGCCCCGGCGACCGCTAAGTACAGGAACACGAAGAAGTATAGCACCGCTTCTTCGCCGCCATTCCGGATTGGCCACGGCGCCCGTATCAGCGAGGAGGAAAAATAAGCGGCGGCTAATTCTATACAAAGGACGGCGGACGTCACCCGGGTGAACAGATCCACAAATAGCAGCGCTCCCGCGATGATTCCGATCAGTCCGACCAGGTGAGGCAGCGAATCCCCACAGTTTTTCGAGACCGTGCTGGATGAATAGGAAGCCGACGACGAAACGTACGATGTTTATCAGGTTCATGGTGTAGTCCTAGGTCTTGAACTTAGGCAGAATCTTGAAAGCATTTTCGCGATCGATGCTTCGCAACTCGTCGGCCGAGAAGATACCGCACTCCTCTAATCCCTCTGCTATGTTCGCACTCCTGCCGAACGAAAAGTCGGTTCGAAATACGATCTGCGAAGTGGAGACCAGCTTCTTAGTGCGGCCATCTGGATGGGATTATTGGATCCGGCGGTGTCGTAGTAAAAGCGCCGCAGTTGACCAAGCCTCGACTTCGGTCCGGTCTTGGCGAGATCGGCCGCGCTGGCATCGCGACCCAGAAACTGATGATCGTCCGCGCGGTGTCGTGTTGTACTCGATGGTCGTGTCCGAAATGCCCGGAATCAGGCTCTGACAGCCGAAAGATGTCGGCAAAAGACGGGGTCGCCCAGCCACCGATTGCGGTTGCTCGATAATAGACCGACGCCATCGGCCTTCAACGTGTCGAAGGCGTATTCGATCTCTTTGAGACACGCGCTCGAGTTGGGGAAGGGCAGCACTGCGAAGTCATTAAGATTGGGCGCCAGCTTGCGGGTCTCCGCATCGACGCCGAACTAGATGCCTGGTGTGGTGACCGAGAGAATGGAGAGTGCCACGCCGCCTTTGTCCATATCCTTGATCGCCTTGCCAGGCGTGTAGGGCTGCCAGACTTCCCAACCCGAAGTTTTCTTGGTTTTGACGATGGAGATCCAGTCCGGATTCGCGAAGTGGTGATGAATGTCGATCCGGCGGGGGTTGGATTGCGCAAACACATTGCGGCTCGCCATGAGAGCCCGCACCAACGCCGGCGAGTGTGGTTTGCGTGCACTCGCCCCTATCCTGATACCGCCTTTCCCCGGCGCGACGCTCGGCAAGCGGCCCGGATTTCAGGCGACTGTTCTGGACCAAAAGTATCGGTTTGCGAAGTTATATGAGCTGGTTACTTACCAGGAGCTTAGCTATTCAACGCACACCGATTATCCCGGGTTTTCCCTGCACTTCATGAAGGTCTTCTACGGCATGTACTACAACGCCCTTCAAAATTTCCAAAAACAGGTCGCCATGCAGGTGGGACCGCTGTGGACCACTCACTTCAACGGCCCACTACCTGTAAACAACAAGCCCGTGGAGCCGGATTCCATGGAGGCCATTGAATACAGCGTCCAAACCGGTGCAATTGCGCACATTCAAGGCGACATGCCGGTGGCCCTCGTCACTGCATACAAGACTTGGACGACGGATTCGAAGCCCAAATTCGAGGATCTCAAGGGAGATTTTATCGACAAGAGCGAAGGTGCTTTCAAAGCCGCGCAAGGAGCCTTCTACATCGAGGTAAATGACAAGACCTTTTCTCCTTTCCGCCCGGAAGTCGGGCAGTTTGGAGCGGCTGCTTACCAACAAGTGGGGAACATCCAACCTTCGCTGCCGGTCATGTTCCAGTGGCGGAGAGATGCTTGGCAAAAAGCAGCAGACGCGCTCTGACAAATCCAGTCTTGGCCGGGCGGTGTAAACTGGACCTGTTATGCGAACAATCGATGAAAACACGGTCACCAACGCGGTGTTGGAGCAGATGTCTTCGACCGAGAATCCGCGTCTCAAAGAGATCATGGCCGCGGCGGTGCGTCACTTGCACGCCTTTGCGCGCGAGGTGGATTTGACGCCGGAAGAATGGCTGACGGGGATCGGTTTTCTCACGGCGGTCGGGCAAAAGTGCTCGCCGATCCGCCAGGAATTCATTTTGCTTTCGGACACCTTGGGACTGAGCAGCGTTGTGAACTCGCTCAATGACAAGAGGGTCCTCCGCGACAATCCGCCGATGTCTCAGGACACCAAGTCGAGTCTGCTGGGGCCTTTTTATCGGCGGGGTTCGCCGGAGTTCGAGTATGGCCAGTCAGTGGCGGCGAAAACTCCAGGCAGCGAGATCGCCTACTACGGGCGGGTTCAGGATTCGACGGGGCGGGGAATTGGGAATGCCACTATTCAGATCTGGCAAACCGATGAAGGCGGCATGTACGATACGCAGAGACACGATGGCTCCGAGATGGATATGCGCGGCACATTTCAGACCGATTCGGAGGGACGATATTGTCTTCGCACCGTGCGTCCGCTCAGTTACTCGGTCCCGGTGGACGGTCCTGTAGGCGATATGATCCGGGCGCAGCGACGCCATGGCATGCGTCCTGCCCACACTCATTTCCTGATCAGCGCGCCGGGATACCGCGAACTGGTGACGGCTCTTTACATGAAGACCGATGAGTACATCGATTCAGACACCGTTTTTGGCGTAACCGCTTCGCTTGTGACCGAGCCAAAATCCGGGGATCACTTGTCGCCCTTCCCGAATCTGCCGAGCGTTCACTATGATTTCGTCCTGGCGGCCGCGGCGAAAGAGGGGGGCTCGGGGCGCGTGGGGGCAGACCCCTCGCAGTTCATCAAGCATCCGGTGGAAGCGGCGCACTAGACCGCTTGCTCACGCGCAAAATTACCAGGGCACGGGTCCGTTGTCGTCGAATAGCCCGCCGGTGGGTCCACCATCGGGCAGGGTCGCGAGGCGAATCGGCGTGATGGAACCCTGTTGCGCGGTGCGAGGTCCCGCATGGCCAGTCATATCAGTGGCGCAATATCCGGGACACGCTCCATTTACCTTGATTCGCGTGCCGCGCAGTTCTTTCGCGAATTGAACCGTGATGGCATTCAACGCCGATTTCGACGAGTTGTATCCCACCAGCAGCGGGAACTGAGTGGAACGTTCCGGGTCGGTGTTTAGACCGATCGAACCCAGGCTGCTTGACACATTGACGATCCTGCCCCGCTCAGATTTCAAGAGGAGCGGGAGCATCGCCTGCGTCATCGCGATCACGCCAAAAACGTTGACGTCATATATATGTCTCACCGCCGCGAGATCGACCACACTCGGTTTTGCTCCGGCCTCCAGACTTACACCGGCGTTGTTAACAAGAATGTCCAGGCGGCCGAACTGAGCTTCGATCTGGGCCACGGCCGACAGAATCGAAATCCGATCGGTGACGTCGAGCTCTAGCGGTTGAGCGTTGGCGCCTTCCGCAAGGAGCTGCGCGGCGGCCTTCTTGCCGCGATTATCATCCCGGCTGCCGAGGAGTACGATCGACCCTTGCGCGCCCAAGCCGCGCGCGATCTCGAAACCGATTCCCTTATTGGCGCCAGTTACGAGCGCAATTGTTTGCTGCAAAGTCTTTTCCGCCACGCGTTAGTGACTTACTCCTTACGCCGTGCGATTTGAGCGTCCATGCATTGCGACATGACGTCCAGGAACTTCTGATAGTTCGCTTGGCCGACTATGAACGGATTCGGATCGCCTTGCTTGCGAGCCTTGAGCTTGTCGAGCTTTACCTGGAGGTTATCGTAAAGCGGATGATTCTGCAGCTCCACGTCCACTTTCGCTTTTTTGGTCTCATCCTTAAAATGCGCGATGGAATGAAGGTACTGCTGCAACCCGTCGTCTGAAATGATGCCCGGCAACAGAATCGTTCCCCCATACAGCGCGGCCATGTGGGTTTTTCCTCCGTCTTTCACCGCAAAGATCAAGCCCATCGATCCGGGAGTATGGCCGGGGATTGCTACGGCCGTCACCTTCTCGTCTCCGAGAACGACCGGCTGGCCCTCCGTCATAACCATGTCATGCTTGGGCAGCACGGGCGGCGGCCCTTTCTGTGCGCGGCCAGCGGGCGGATTCTCCATCAGATTCCAATCCGCCGCCGAGAGATAAACGTGCGGATGGTAGTGCTCTTGAATGTACGGCGTGCCGCCAAAATGGTCCGCGTGTCCATGCGTCAGGATGACAATCTTGATGTTGGCGGGATCCAGGCCGAGCGTCTTCATTCCGCCGATTACGATCTGCTCCACTTCGCTGGGGTAACCCGAATCGATCAACAGGATGCCGTCGGAAGTCGTGATCGCGTAGACGGCTGTTCCCGATCGACCCATGATGTAGACGTTGTCGAAGATTTTGGCCGGCTCGAGCAGGGGGTCATTGAGACTGTTGGCGCGCGGCGCTTCGCAAAAAAAATGCGCCTCGGCGGACCATTCCGTACCAGCCGTTTTCTTGGCTTTCTCAATGTCTTTCTTCACCGCGGCTGAATCCGGTTTGGCCGATGCTGCAGGGGGTGCCTGAGCTTGCAGCATGGCGACCAACAGGAAACCCGGGAAAACAGACCTGATTTCTCTCGACATCTAGGAGCTTGCTGAAAAAGTCTCTCGCAGGTCGGAGACCTGCGCCACGTGTAGAGCTAAGTCATTGACCTGGAGTTGTGGAGCAGGTCCCCGACCTGCCAATGTGAGCTCTTGAAAGACTTTTTCAGCAACCTCCTAGTGGCCCATTTTACCTAGGCGAACCAATTGTGCCTTAGTACATTCGGAGATTACGTTCACAAACCGCTGGTACGCCGCCTGGCCGACGATAAAAGGATTCGGGTCGCCGGGTTTTCGGGCTTGGATCTTGGCCAGCCGCTCGTCGATTCCGTCCATGAGAGGATGATTCTGCAGTTCGGTATCGACCTTCATCTTGCGCGTGATTTCGCCCCAATGATTTAGCGAGCTGAGGTACTCTTCGAGATTCCAAGCCATTCGCGGAATCAGAACAGTTCCACCGTAGAGTCCTGCGATGTGGGTCTTGCCTCCGTCCTTGACCGTGAAAATAAATCCTAACGAACCCGGCGTGTGCCCGGGAATTAAAACGGGAGTGACCTTCTCGTCTCCAAGTGTGATGGCTTGGCCCTCCACGGCGACGATGTCTCGCGTGGGTAGATCAACAGCCGGCCCTATTTTCGAGGTCTTCTTGAATGCATCTGGCTTCGGCCGCAGCAGATCCCAATCCGCCGCCGAAAGCCCGACGTGCGTTCCGTAATGATCCTGGAAATATCTTGCGCCTCCAAAATGATCGCCGTGGCCGTGGCCCAGGAGAATGTACTTGACCTTCGCCGGATCCAGGCCGAGCTTTTGCATGTCGGGAAGCAGAACGGAGTCGAGCTGGTCCGCATAACCGGAGTCGATCAGGATGATTCCATCGGAAGTGGTGATGGCATAAACCACCGTTCCGCGGCGGCCCATGGCGTAGACGTTGTCGAAGATCTTGGTGGGCGGAATCCGCGGGTCGTCCGGTTTATTGGCGTAGGGTTCGGGCTGGCAAAAGAATTGTTCAGCCTGAGCCCACTCCGTGCCGGCGATCTTCTTGGCCTTCTCGACATGCTGGTTGACGGGCGCGGAGTCTCGCGCCTGGGCCACGAGAAAACCAGAGAGCAGCGTCGCGAGGATCACGTAAAACAGAACTGCAGTGATCTTCCGTAGCATTAAGGACTAGCGATCGTTTCGGGCAGCGGTATGGGTCGGCGAAGGCGTTGCGTCTTCCCTCAAGAATTTCAGCAGCGCCGCGTTGAAAACGTCCGGCGCCTGAATGTGCGGAACGTGGCCCAGGCCCGGAAGTAGAGCCAATTCCGCGCCGGGAATCGTATCGGCGATATGCTTGGCGCGTTCCGGAAAGTCCGGACCATCCTTGTCGCCGCCCAGGACCAGGGCCTTTACCTTGATCTTGGCCCAATCATAAACGACTGGATCAAGATACGTGATCTGCTGCAGGATCGCGCGCACCATAGCGAATCGCGGCCAGTCACTGCTGAGCGTCGGTGCATAGAGGATGCGAACATACTGCTCGTATTCGGGCTTCCACGCACCTGGCGTCGGGAAATAACGATGGATGGTCGCGGAGAATTGCTGATAGAGCTGATCGTGCGAGGCGTCGACCATGCGCTTGTAGCCTTCGTCGGCGGTATGCCACGGCTGCTGATATCGCACGTCGGTGAGTCCGATCGGATTGTAAATCACGACGCGCTCGGTGATATCGGGATAAGAAGCGGCGAAGCGCGCAGCCAGCATGCCTCCCATGGAGTGTCCGATAATGACGGCTTTCGCGACGCCCAGCGACTCGAGCAGCTTGTGGCTGTTGTAGGCCATGTCGTTAAAGTTGTACGGGATGATTGGCTTGGAAGAGCGGCCAAAACCGATCTGATCCGGCACCACTACGCGGAAGCCTTCTTTGCGGAGCAGCTCAATTGGTCCAGAGAAATAAAAACCTCCGAAGTTCATTCCGTGGAAAAGAACCGCGGTACGGCCGTTGGCTGGGCCGGCCGGCGGCACGTCCATGTACGCCATGCGCACATCCTGGCCATAGAGCGTGAGCGGCAGGAACTGCACTGGATATGGATAAGGGATCTCTTCATAGGTAATGCTACCGGGCTTGACATCGGTGGGAGCATGAACCACTTCAGTGGGAGCCTGGCTTCTCCCTTGGGCCAGCAGAGGAACGGTAGCCCAACAAACCAGAGCCATAATGAGGACGAATGCTTTTGCCATATGCACGAAGACCTCCGAGCCCCATGATACGTGGCGGGAGGAATCGCACGCAACAACATGTCATCAGGCGCTGTCGTCAGCCTCTTTCGTCAGCCGCGCTTAGAAATGCACGGCCCAGGTGGCCAAGCCCGAGTACTGCTTGTCGGACGCCTGACCCTTCAGGCCGAAGTCGCCTACCGAGGTCTTCATCGTAGCGTCCACTGTTCCACCGGTTACTCTTCCGTCGGTCACCACCGCGCCCACTCCCACCTTGAGCGGCTTCAGCGGACCATCGTCGAAACCCAGGCTGATTCCCAGATTGACGGTCTTGTTGGTAAGCGTGTCGGTGGCGTTGAAGCCCACGTTAACATTACCTGATTTCAGGACTACCGAGCCATTAACCTGTTGGACGGTTGTGCCTGCTGCGATTACTCCCATGCTTACCGAAATCTGGAGTCCCTGCCACTTCTCGGTGGCAATTAATCCTGCGCCCAAGGTTTGCTTGTCCGGTTGGAAAGCGAGCAACTGCCCCTGCAACGTGAACTTGCCGATTTTGAGGACCTGGATGGGCTTGCCCTTGATCTGCCCTACTATGGCGTTATTTACCGCGCCGCCTGTTTTGGCGGCGAAGAGAACCGCGGTGCCCGCGATTACCAGCGCGATTCCGGTAACGTAGACGATTCCCGAGTTATTATCCAGCCAGACGCCCATGGGCGTCGTTTTCGCCGCAGCCTGGAAATCCGCAATGGCCTTCTCGAGCTTTTTATACTCAGGACTGTTCTTGATCTGAGTCAGGGCGGCATCGCCCAGTTGCCGCCTGCGGAACTGGCGATGCCATTCAACAGGTCAAGCGCGTCCTTGGAAGTCAAATCGTTCATTCCCGCACCAGAAGTCATGCGCTTGAGTATGAAGGTGTCCAGGGCGGACTGAATCGCATCTTGCACGGGTTTATCGGACAAGCTCTTCTGCAGCAGAGTGGGAAGGTTAGCGGTTTGCTGGCCGAGCAGGTCAAAGGCGAGAACAACTACTTGCGTGGTGGCTTCGCCGAGGGGCTTCGTAGCCAAACTGGTAGACATGGCTGCCATGAACACACCTCCAAGAAATCAGTTTCGTTTATAGCCGAGATCTCCATCGTAGAGATCGCATTCCGTCAATTATACTGGAGCGCATCCGCTGGAAAGACAATTTAGGTGACGTAACTTCGTATGACACATACCAGAAGTCTTCGACAATTCACAATCGGGCGTGCCGCTATAGGCGCCAATGCCTTGGGGGCCCTGGCCGGTCGGTGCATTCGCGTTGGGAGCTTTTGGCCGTTGGCAGCCTCGTCGTGAGAAGGATGAGGGTCGGTAAAGCGATCTTGAAGTCGGTCTCGATTGAGGATCTTACGACCGCGCGCTTGCGAGTCCGTGAGCTTACCGTGACCGGCTCACTTACTGCGCCGGCTGCGAATCTCCTGGATCATCCCGAAACCCACTCCCAATGAGCGGTCATGTTACTTGTGGCGTACTCGCTCACCTGCGATTAGCTGACCCTCGGATTTCCGGGTAGGATGGGAGCATGCTTGTTCCCTTGACACCCATCCGGTGTCTGCATCGTGCAGTTGACTTGTTTGCAAAGAAGATCGGGATTGTATCGGGAGAACAGCAGTTCACCTACGCCGAGTTCGGCGAGCGCTGCGAGCGCCTGGCCACTGCCTTAAAGAAGGAAGGCATCCAGCATGGCGACCGCGTCGCCTATCTCAGTTTCAACAATCATCAATTGCTGGAAGGATATTACGGCGTCGTTCAAGCGCGGGCCATTGTGATGCCGTTGAATGTCCGGCTCTCCCCGCTCGAGCTGACCAATATCCTGAACCACTCCGGCGCGAAAATGCTGCTGTTTGAAAACGATTTTGTGCCGCTCGTGGAGATGCTGAAGCCGGCCTGCCGCGAAATCGAGCGCTTCGTCACCTTGAACGACAAGGTTCCGATTGCCGATCTCACCTACGAGGAACTGCTGGACAAGGGTCATCCCGAGCGCGCCGACATCTTCAGCTTCGATGAAAGCGCGATCGCGGAGCTGTTTTATACCAGCGGCAGCACGGGAACGCCGAAAGGCGTCATGCTGGGACATCGGACATTGTACCTGCATGGGATCGCGGTGGCGAGTTTGTTTCGCGAACCCGAGACCATCGTCGATCTGCATACCATTCCGCTGTTTCACGCCAATGGATGGGGGCGCCCGCAGGCTTCGACACTCCTCGGCCTCAAGCAGATCATGGTGCGGCGTTTCGAGCCGACCGGCGTTTTCAAGCTGATCCAGGAACATCACGCCACTGACATGAGCCTGGTGCCGACCATGGCGAATGCGCTGCTGAATGCGCCGGATATCGGAAATTACGACTTGTCGAGCATGCGCAACATTACGCTGGGCGGCGCGGCATCGTCACCCGAGCTGGTAGATCGCATGGAAAAGGCCTTCCATTGCGACGTCTATGGCGGTTACGGTCTGACCGAAACGGCGCCGCTGCTTACGTCCGCCCGCTCCAAGCCAGGGCTGGAATACAAATCGGACGCCGACCGGCATCGCCGTCGATCGATGGCCGGCTGGCCGGTTCCCGGAGTCATGGTGCGTGTGGTGGACGAAAAGATGCACGACGTCGCCCGCGACATGCAGGCCATCGGCGAGGTCGTGGCCGCCGGCGATCACATTATGGAGGGCTATTTCCGCGAACCGGACGTCACAGCGTCTGTCATGACCGGTCCATGGTTCCATACCGGTGACATGGCGGTTTGGGACGAGGATGGATTCATCCACATTGTGGATCGCAAGAAAGAAATCATCATCAGCGGCGGTGAGAATATCTCGTCGCTCGAGGTGGAAAAGGCGATCTTCGCCCATCCTGAGGTGTTCGAGTGCGCAGTCGTGGCGGCTCCAGACGAAAAGTGGGGCGAGGTTCCAGTGGCCGTGGTGGTGCGCAAGCCTGGCTCAGCGCTAACCTCCGAGCAATTGCTCGAGTTTTTGAAGTTGCGCCTGGGGCGATTCAAACTTCCCAGGGTGATAGACTTTAGTGAGGAGCCGCTTCCCAAGACCGGGACCGGAAAGATCCGGAAGCTGATTTTGCGGGAGAGGTTTTGGGTGGGTAAGGAAAAGAGAGTTCAGGGATAGTTGGAACCTCACGGACGGGCAGGTTCGTCTAAAGGAGGCGCTATGAGGATAGCGGTTTTAGTGTTGGCGTTTGCGGCCGCCGCGGCGGCCCAGTTTCCAGGGCAATATCCTCCCGGACAATATCCGCCCGGTGGTCAGTATCCGCCCGGCCAATATCCGCCCGGCCAGGGTCCAGGTGGCGGATCGGGCATCCCGATACCGCGGCGAGGTTCGCAAAAATCCACGGATCAGAAGCAGGCGGCAACCGCTCAGCCGCACAGTTTCAGCGGAGTTATTCGGGAGTTGAACGATAAATCGTTTGACCTTGAAACCAGCGACACCCGAATTTTGACCATCGAGTTTACCGACAAGACCACCAAGCTCAATGGCATGAAGACCGGCGATGGCGTGGACGTCGAGGCCACCCAGAGCGCTGACGGCCCCTTTCAGGCCGTTAGTATCAAAGCCAATCCGGAAATAGCTCGAAAGATTATCCCCAGTGGGCAGGTCTTGGACGCGGGACCGGGACCGGAACCGGAGGAGGAGCGGACCGGACCACCGCCGACCATTCTGGTCAGGCCCGATCAAAATCGTGGCGACGGTGACGATGCGCCCAAGCTGAAGCGCGGGAAACCGGCCGAATATGCCTCCAATAAGCGGCCCAGCGACGATGATTCGGCTGGAGCGACGGACACGCGACAATCCGCTGCCCGAGAACCGGTCCGCCGCGAGCCTCCCCTGCCTGCCCCGCCACCGACCAATCCGCGGCAGGCGTTCATCGCAAAGGCTCGCGAGGTTGCGGGCTCGTTTGTCGAGGGACTGCCCAATTATGTCTGCCAGGAAATGACTACGCGCTACGCCAGCGAAACACGCGTCCCTAGCTGGAATGTCATCGATATCGTTTCGGCCGAGGTAGTGTACGAGAACGGCAAAGAGAGCTATCGGAACCTGATGATCAACAACAAGCCGACCAAAAAGCCGCCTGAGGAATCGGGCGCCTGGTCGACCGGCGAGTTCGGCACTATTCTGGCGAATCTGTTCTCGCCAGGGGCGGACGCCGCCTTCAAGTACGCTCAGGATGACACAATATCCCATATCGCGGCTTCGGTCTATGACTTCCAGGTCACCCGGCAGCGCTCTTCGTGGAAAATCTGGGTTCCCGGCCAATATATCCTTCCGGCTTACAAAGGCTCGGTGTGGATTGACAAGCAGAGCGCGCACGCTCTCCGCATTGAAATGCAGGCCAAGGACATTCCCGAGGAATTCCCACGGATTTCCGTGGAAACAGCCGTTGATTTCGATTATATTACGCTCGGTACGCCCGAGAAATTCCTGCTGCCGGTGCATGCGGAAGTATTGAGCTGCTCGCGCGGCTCAAACGAGTGCGATCGCAATGTGATCGAGTTTCGCAACTATCATAAGTTCACCGGCGAATCGACTATAAAGTTCAATCAGTAGCAGAATCGGCGCAGAAGAGCGGACGATACTTTTCCGGAAGTTTCACAGGCTTCATATCCGAACCTAGAAAAATGTGCCTGGTCTCGCCCGATGCCAACTCGCGGGCCGTGGCCGAGTCGCAAATCTGATAGTGGAACTCCACCATTCGAGGATTGGCGCGCGCGACCCAGGTTTTAACGCCGATCTCGTCGTCGTAGCGCGCCGGATAAAGGTAACGGCAATGCGCGTCGACCACCGCCAGACGGATCCCATCCTGGAGTTCCATGTCCTTGTAGCAGATTCCGGCTGATCGGCAATACTCGGCGCGGCCAAGCTCCATCCAGATCAGGTAGTTGGCGTAGTACACGACGCCCATCTGGTCGGTTTCGGCGTAGCGTACGCGAAAGCGGGTTTCATGAGAAGTCACCGCTGTATTGTAATTGGAACCTAAGGCTGCCTGTTGTCTAGCGGCAGGCGGCGGCGTATGCGGAACGCTCACCCATGCGGTTCGCGAAATATCCGACCACTTGCGTCATTTCGTTCAGGGCTCGCTTGCCGATCGATACCGAAACAGGGCAGATCAGAGCGTAATAGGCCTTCAAAAGCCTGAAATTCAGCATCAGCATGATCTGTTCCAGACGATCGCCATTTGCATGAAAGGACGGACCGTGAACCAGCAGATAGGTCAGCAGCCGGTAGTCATTTTCAAGCTTGGTGTGCAGAGTGTCGAGATCGAAACGTTCGCGGACCTTCGCCAGTTCTTCTTGTACCTGAAGGAACAGCAGGTTGTTTGCCTCCGCGACATCGCGCGTGTAATCCCGGGCGGATTTGGCGCTGAGAATCAGCTGGCAGGTATATCGAAGCCAGTAGATGAACAGGCACACAGAAACGCCAGTCATGATTACGCTAACGATCATTAAGGTAGTTTTGGAAACCTCGTAACGTCTGTGCTGTACGTTTATATGTGGAAAGAATATCATCGGCGGGATGTTGGTACAAGAGTTTGCATCGTTATTAAGGTCATTTTCCAGAAAGGAGCTCAGGTTTTTCCCTGGGGGCCTCAGGCTGAGGAGCGACCGCTCCCTTGACCGCTATACTGGTGATGTATGGCGAGTCTAGTCAATTTGAGCGTACCTAAGCTCGATCCCTCGGCGCTGTCGGAAAAGCAGGAGAAGCTGTTTACGATCCTGGCTTCCATGCGGCGAGTGATCGTGGCTTATTCGGGCGGGACGGATTCGGCCTATCTGGCTTGGGCCGCAAGCCAGCAGCTTGGCGCGAACGCCCTCGCCATCACCGCGGATTCAGCCTCCATCCCCGAATCGCACAAGCGCGACGCCGAGGCATTCGCGCGGGAATGCGGATTCCGTCATGAGTACATTGAGACGCTGGAGTTCGAGAATCCCGAATACGTCAAGAACGATCCCAATCGCTGCTTCCATTGCAAGGACGAACTGTTTACGCGCCTGGAGGCGGTAGCCAAGGATCGCGGGGTTGATCACATCATTTATGGCGTGAATGTCGACGACTTGGGTGACTATCGGCCGGGGCAGCGTGCCGCCAAATTTCACGGTGTCGAAGCGCCGCTCGTAGACGCGGGATTAACAAAAGCGGAGATCCGCGAGCTGTCGCGCCTGGCGGGTCTAAGCACGTGGGACCGGCCGGCGGCGGCTTGTCTGAGCTCGCGCGTTCCCTATGGGACACCGGTTACGGAGGCGACCGTGAAAACCGTGGAGCGAGGGGAAGAAGCGCTTCGAGCGCTCGGGTTCCGTCAATTCCGGGTGCGTTTCCACGGCGAACTGGTACGCATCGAGGTAGCCAAAGACGAACTTCCCAAGGCGCTGACTCCCGCGATGGCGCAGGCATTCGTCGAGATCTTCAAACCTCTGGGCTTTCATTACGTGACGATCGATCTGGAAGGTTATAGGCAGGGCTCGCTGAACTCCGTGCTCCAGCAGTGAATCGCGCTTTAGGCCGAAACAAAACCGGCTCGGCGCGCACGGTGGAGAAGGAAACATACGCCGAGCCGGTCAGAAGGGAGCAGGACCTTCCTCCGAAGCAGTCCTGACTCAACTGAAGAATGCCACAGAAGCCCCCGAGCGCCAAGGTACTTTCGGGGGCTTTTTACGCAAAAACGTACCATGACACTCGGGCACAGCCGTACTATTACGCGTAGGACAAACGGAAGACTGTGCGTTAGTTTCGCGTGCCGATGGTCTCGGTTCGGCCAGCCAGCGGCCTGACCGCCCGGCCGCCGCACACACCGACGCCGGTATTCATCAGCGCGTTAAGCAGATTGTAAAGAACGGCGTAGACCAGCTGCTCGTTGACCGGCTGTTTTCCCGGCAGGCGAAACGACGCCGGTAGCTCTTTGGCGATCTGGAGGCGAATCGAATGGGGCAGCGTATGCCCGGAACGATCCTTCTGGTTTGCTAACGAGATAGGGGTTTGCAAGACGGCGCCCGACTGACCGTCCACATAGAACTGGCAGCGTGAAAACCAGCCCAGGTTACCGGGGTCGGCGGCGTCGAACAACAGCAAAGGAGCCTGCCGGTCGGCGGCCAGCAAATCCAGGCAAAGCGAACGCCTGGTGTCCTCGATTTTGTATTCAAACCCGGCCTGTTTCGCGATATTGGCCACAAAGTCGGGATCGAGTTCCAGCAACAGGAATTTATGATCGCCCGCCTGCAGAACTTGCATGAACCTTCATTCTACCTGTTCCCTACATTCGGCGACGCACGTCTATTTAGGTGTAGTCTACCGATATGGCCGCTGTTTCTGATTTGCCGCTGGCGCGCATTGCCGATCTTCGACATTTGCGTTCCGGCGACCTGGATGCCCTCCTCGAAGAAGAGACAGAGACCTGGCGGGAAACACTGGACTGGGACTTCCGCGCATCGGCCGGCTTAGTGAGGCGATTCCTGGATATGCAGGCGCTGAACGGCTTCTCCTTGTTGGTAAACAGCCACCCAGTGGGATATTGCTACTTCGTTTCCGAAGAACGGAAGGGCCTCATCGGCGATCTTTATATCATGCGGGATTTCGCGACGGTTGAGAACGAAGAGCTCTTGCTCGGGACGGTAGTGGAGAGCCTGATCAAGACGCCTTTCGTGCAACGGATCGAGTCGCAACTGATGATGCTGCGCACGGCGCGACAGATGACTCTTCCGCAGCAGCGCTATCTGCGCGTGCATGTCCGCAACTTTATGGAACTGGATCTGGCCACCGCCGGCAAACTGCCGCCCGGAAAGCCCGGTTTTTCGGCCTTGATCGATAGCTGGACCGAGCGGAAGCAGGATGAAGCAGCATCGCTTATCGCCACCGCCTACCAGGGGCACATCGACAGCGAGATCAACGATCAGTATCGGTCGCCCGCGGGCGCGCGGCGGTTCCTGCTGAATATCATCCAGTACCCCGGTTGCGGAAGCTTCTTCCAGCCCGCTTCGTTCCTGGCGCTCGATCCGCAAAACGGGAAGCTATGCGGGTTGTGCCTCAGCAGCCTGGTGCAAGCCGACGTCGGCCACATCACGCAGGTGTGCGTCTCCAAAGCTGCTCGTGGAACGGGATTGGGCTACGAACTGATCCGCCGCGCGCTCGAATCGCTGGCTAATCACGGTTGCCGGAAAGCGACGCTCACGGTCACGGCGGCCAATGTGGAAGCGATCCAGCTTTATGAGCGAATGGGGTTTCACAAGACGCGCGATTTCGCGGCTTATGTTTGGGAAGGATTCTAAGCTCAGCGATATGCGAAATAGCCGGCCACCTGCTCGGCCACTCTTGCGATGGCGTCCTCTAAATACGCGCCGGTTCCGTAGTGATGCGCGGTGAAAACCGAAACTACGATGTTGCGGCTGGGACTTTCGAGAATTCCGACGTCGTTGGCGATGTAGGGCAGGAAGTCGCCGGTCTTGTGTGGGACGCGAAAGCCCGTGCCGGTGAGATATTTCGGCAGGCGAGAGCTATAGACCTGGCCGCGCAGCATCTGGAGCATCAGATCGCTCGATTTCTTGTTCACGGCCTGGCCGCGCTCGATCATTTCGAGCAGCTTGCCTATGTCTCGTGGTGAGGAGAGCCCGAACGGCGTCTTGCCTTCGCGATGGAACTGATCGCGAGACGGCGCCGCGGCGATGACCTTGAACCAAGCTTCGGCGTTGAAGACGGCGCGCGTGTTCTTCAAACCGTAGGACTGCGCCAGTTGATTGACGGGCTCGAGGCCCCCGACTTTGGCGTACATCAGGTCGGTGGCCGTGTTGTCGCTCACGATAATCATCAGCGTTAGAAGGTCCTTAATGGTCAAAACCGCGCCGGGGTCGAGCGAGCGAATGATTCCGGTACCCGGGCGCTTGTCGGACTCCTTGAGCGTGATTTTATCGTCGAGCGAGAACTTGCCGGCGTCGATCTGGCGGAACGCTTCCACCATCAGCGGGATTTTGATAACGCTCATGGTGTCCATCTGCCGGTCGGCGTCGATGGCGATCTCTTCCCCTGTTTCGAGGCATTTGATGTAGATGCCCCAGTCAGCGTTGATGGACTTCGTGATGCGTTCGATGCTGGCTTGGAGGCGGGCGAGAGGTGTGGCGGCCGGCTGTTGTGCGTAGGCCGGTGTCAAAAACAGCACCGGCAGGAATGCCTGTGCTACGGCGAAAGATTTCATAGTTCGTCCTGAAGGACGACGATAACATGCGTGCTACTTGGTTGCAGGCGCCGGCTTGGCTGCCGCGCTTTTGGCCGCCTTAAAATCCGCCACCAGGCGCTTGGCGATCTTGTCCGCTACATCAGCGCTGGCGCCCATGAACTTGCCGCCCAGGCTTTCCGCGGTCGCGGACCAAATGACGTCGCCGTCTTTTACCAGACGAACGGTGGCGATCGCCTCGTGCTTGCGCTCCTCGGTGCGCCGGCTCTCGTTTTCGCCGATGGTCATGCCCATGTTCCGATTGCTGCTGCTGTTGGCGTAATTGCGGGTGCCGGCGCTGCTGCCAGAGCCCATCTGGCTGTGCGCGTTAAGGCCGTCGGAAGACTGGAAGGTATCGGTGAAAACCTGATCGTCGCCGGAGCCCTTCAAGGTTGCATCGGCCTTGTCTTCGTCTTCGGTGATGATGAATTGTTTGGAGCTATGCAGACTGGTCATGAGGAGATCGCGGATGGTCAGGGCTTCATCGCCGCCCGTAAGGATGTCAATGTAGATCCGGCGGACTTTCGCCAGTTGGGCGGCCGATTCCTCCTCGGGCGTCGGGTCGTCAGCGGCTACCTTATCGTCGAAAGACGCGAAGAGCAGCAGCGTACAAAGAACCAGAGGCATAGCTTATCCCTTCCCGCTCTTGCGCGCGTCATCATCCTGGAATTCCACCTTGCGGCCGGTGCGGGCCTCCAGGATCACGAGCACGGTGCGAATGTCTTGCTTGCTGACTTTGAAGACCATGGCTTGCTGGCGATTCTCGTCGTCGGAATAGCCGATGGTCAGAAAGTGTTGCGTTTTCTTGGCGAATAGGAACAGTGGAGAGATCAGAACCGCCGCGAGGTAGCGCCGGTCCACTTTCTGGCCGTACTCGACGAGATTAATCCTGTCGTAAGGGACACGCCAGCGGGCGTTCTTGGATGAAAAGACGAAATACTCGTCATCCACGGCCTGAACCCGGCCCCCGCACCCGGCGGGGATTTCGGAGATGGTCCCGCCGACATACTGGGCTTGACTGCCGTTGTTATTGCCCGCGCTCAAAGCCAGGCAGACGACCAGGCCCGGCACAGCGAGTCTGATGAGTGTCATACTGGAGTTAGTAGATTTATCCCGCAGAAACTCTCACCGATGCGGACGCATGAGGTGGACTACGCGAGGGCCTGGGGAAGGAAGACATCTTGGCTGGTACGGCAAGGTTAGTGCAATTAGCAGGAGCTGCACGGTTTGCGCGTGGCGCGGCTCCCGAATTCTTTCGCCAGTATCGACGGGAGCGCAAGCGCGCGGTGGCGGCAGCGCCCTTTCTGCCGTATCCTAAACGATGGCCGGATCAGGGCTTGCACGCGGCCTGGCTGGGTCACAGCACGGTACTCCTTAAAATTGACGGATTTACGATCCTCACCGATCCGGTGCTCGGGGATCGCTGCGGCGTGCGAATGGGCCCGGTGACGGTGGGCATCAAGCGGCTGGTGGCGCCGGCCCTCGGGAGGCCGCAGCTTCCCCACATCGACCTAATATTGCTTTCCCACGCCCACTTCGATCATTTGGATCGGCCGACGTTGCGGAGTCTGGAGCGCGCGGGCACTACCGTGGTCACGGCGTTGAATACCAGCGATCTGCTCAGGGTGCGGCGCTACCGGAGCGTGCACGAAGTCGGTTGGGGGGAAAGGGTGCGTATAGGCCCGTTGTCGATCCTGGGCGTTCGCGTCAATCACTGGGGCGCGCGATTTCGCACCGACACACAGCGCGGATTTAACGGCTATTTGATCGAAACTAAGAGGCATCGCGTGGTGTTCGGCGGCGATACGGCACTCACGGATTCATTCCGAGCGTTGCGCGGCGCGCGGCCAGTGGACTTGGCGATCATGCCGATTGGCGCCTACGATCCGTGGATTAATGTGCACTGTAATCCAGAGCAGGCCTGGCGGATGGGCGCGGATTGCGGCGCGGAGTTCCTGCTGCCGGTTCATCACCAGACTTTCCGGCTCAGCCGCGAATCGTACCTGGAGCCGGTGGAGCGGTTTGTAGCAGCTGCGGGGAGCCGTCCGCAGCGAGTGGTGACCACCCGGGTTGGGCAGGAGTGGTCACAGAGTTAGCAATCACATGATGTCGATCTTGACTGGATTCGAGGTCACATCATCGATCGTTAAGGTAACATTCACGACGCCCGCCCCACGCAGCGACAGGGGCAGCGGGACGTTCACCTGATCGAGCCCCGGGAACTGCGACTGCGGCCCGGCATACAAGGCCGGGATACTCACGGATCCTATGGTAACGGTGACGTTCGAAAGCGAGGAACGTCCGCTGATTCCGGTTCCGTAGAATGACAAGTAGACCGGAGCATCGACGCCGGGGTCGATGGGAAACAGGCGGCAGCTCCCGGGCGTATCGACACACTGAAATACGGTGACCGAGGACTGAAAGTTAGTCGAAATGACGATCCGGACGGCTGTCGCCGCCGCTACGTCGAGGTTGTTGATAGCGAACAGACCGGGAGCGACGGGCTGAACTTGCACCGTTGCCGAACTTTGGGACGCGCCATTGTTGATCAACACCATGGCGGGTCCCGGAGCGGTTCCGGCCGGAATTTCGAAGTTAATCTGCGTGGGGGAAACAAACAGGAGACCAGCCGGACGCGACATGGAGGCGGAGTCGGTAACCTGGATCGTTACACCGCCTAGCGTAGTTGGCCAAGGTGTGGAAACGGCCGTGGCTGACTGCATGGCGAGATTCATGCCGGTAGCCGTAGCGAGCGATACAGGAGTAACGCCAACATTGGCGTCGGCGGCGGATGTGATTATGACCGGCGGGTTTTGAGCAAACGCCGGTATCAAAAGGGCAACAAAAATGGTAGTTGATTTTTGCAGCATAGCCAAATCCTTTCACTGGGATGCGCCAGAATGGTAAAGGTTACATATGCATTTGTGCAACCAAAAACCCTCCCCAATCGTTGTAAATATATGCGGCTGATGATTGGACTGGCGCTAGCGGCGATTTCGGCAGCGACCGAGAGTGCGCCGGATGCTCGCGAGATCGTGCGCAAATCGGTCGAGCTGGACCAGGCGAATTGGCTGCGCATGAAAGACTATACCTGGATCGCGCATGAGACCGAGCGCAACTTGGATTCTAAAGGCGCGGTGAAATCGGAGAAGACCGAAAGCTGGGAGACGCTGGTTCTCTATGGTCAGCCGCATCGGCGGATGCTGGAGCGCGGCGGTAAGCCGCTCCCACCGGATGACCAGCGCAAGGAGCAGGCTAAGCTCGACAAGGTGGCCGCCAAGCTGGAGCACGAGACACCCGAGCAACGGCAACGCCGCGTGACCGAGTACGAAAAAAGACGCGAGAAAGACCGCGATTTTCTGCGCGAAGTTACCGACCTATACGATTTCCATCTGGAAGGCGACGAGCAAGTGGACGGCCATGCCGCGTGGATCATCTCGGCCACGCCCAAGCCGGGATATCAACCTAAGCGCGGCGATGCGAAGCCGCTGCTGAAGATTCGAGGCGAGATATGGATCGACAAGGCTGAGTACCAGTGGGTCCGGCTGGAAGCTGAAACAACGGACACGATCTCGTATGGCCTGTTTATCGCACGGCTGAATCCGGGCGCCAAGCTGGTCTTTGAACAGACGCGAGTCAACGACGAAATCTGGCTGCCCAAGCGCGAGTCGGTGAGCGGCTCCGGCCGCCTGGGATTGTTGAAGAAGATTGCGATGCAGCAAGAATTGGTTTGGAGCAACTACCGGAAGTTTCAGGTGGAATCGAAGGTGGTAGCGACGCAGTAAGTGGTGGGTCCCCAAGGAAGAGTACCGAGAGGCCCCACCGCCGAAACGCTGCTAGTGATTCTGCTGCGCCGTCGAAAAGCCGTGCTCGGTAGGCGGAGTGGGCGGGACCGCACCCGGCTCGAACAAGTCGGACAGATCGTTGGCGTTGGCTGCGTCGCCTAGAAATGGTCCAACGCGGAAGATTTCCTGCATGGTGCGCAAATCGGAGGAATGCGTGTAATTCAGCGGGCTTGCATACGGAAGACCGTTCACGTTCTTGTGAGCGTGCGGAGAGATGATGATCTCGCCTATCGTGTGATTAAAGTCATCCGCGTTGTCGCCGGCAACCCCGTTCGATTCGGACTCGTCCCACCACAGGATGATCACGCCGTGATTCTTGTAAGCGTTTGATGCCATGATCACGGGAACGATCTGGCTCAGGAAGTCGTCACCCTGCTTGATATTGGCCCCGTCGCCGGTCAGCCCTTTGTAGCCTCCCCGGAGTGACGTGTGCATGTCATTATATTGGTCCGGTGTGATCCAGTTGTAGTCGGCCACTGTGTCGTTGGCAAGATCGGTGATCAACTGCTGCAGGGGGGCATACTGCGTGGACAGCGGATTGGAGGGAGTCGAATTGTTGCCGCCGTTGGTATCGGTGAAGAACACCATCGGATTATGTTTGGCGGCGTAGTTGTACTGAACCGAGCCGTTGTAAGCGTTGGCGAAACCCGGAGCGAAGGAACCGGAGAAACTGGTCAGCGGTACGGTCCACAGATTCTCGGGCAGAGGGAGGTTGGTGAGTTGTCCGCTGCCATTCTGGGTAAGGTCGATATCTTCCTGATACGACCGCCAGGTGTGGCCGGCTTGTTGGAGGAAGCCGCTCAAGTGCTGGGTAGTGTTCTGGTTCGTGCCGCCGGTATAAGGGTCGTTGTCGTTGAACACGCCAAAGTTGCTGCCCGCCTCAGCCCAGAGGTAGTTGGGCTCGGAAGGATGAATGTGGGGATTATTTCCGCTCGGAGTGGCCAGGACGTTGTGGTACGCGGTGGCATAAGAGACCTGGGAACTGATGTCCACCACCGAGCCATTGATTACAGCAAACGCCGTTCCGTTGACCAGGCTGTTGATGAACGGCGCATTAGGATTTTGATAGATCTGCTGGATCGAGCCGATGAACTCGTTGGCCGGCTGGGTCCAGTTATGATTCTCCATTGCGATCACAAAAACCGTTTTGATGTCGGAAGCACTCGCGCTGGAGCCGAATAAAGCGCTGAAGAGAGCAAAGGCGCTGAGCGTCCCCCGGTGTCTGACTAGCATTGAAATGAAACCTCCACTGTAGGATTTGCGGCTGGCGGCCGCTAGATATGTTTAGCAAGTCAGTCTTACAGAGCGATAACAGGTGTATAACGGATGGAAAACTTTGGCAGGGCGGTTTACGGGCGGTAGGCGCCTAAGTCCTCGGCAGGAAAAGTGCGGCCCTTCCCGATCGGCTGGTCGACTTCCTTCACTGTCATCTCTACCTTCGCGCCGGTAACGCGCGTAAGGATTTGACCGAAGAACCAGCCCTGCGCGAAGCCCTGTCCCTTGAGTTTGCCGCCCGAGCTGCCGGCTTCCAGATAGACGATGCCATCCTGCATGGCGCGCACGTACTGGTGCCCATGCCCGCTGATAACGTATCGCACACCATATCGCTGGATGAGTTGATGGAAGGGAAACTGGCTGCTCTTGAACATCACCGGAATCAGCCAGAATGGTTTGTGGAAGAGAACGAACTTTGGATCGCGGGCTTTGTTCTGCTGCAGATCGCGCTCCAGAAATTCCATCTGCTGGCCGCTCAGATTCTCGGTCTGGCTGTTATCGAGCACGGTGAAATGAGCGCCCTGGTAATTAAATCCATAAAACGCGGGATGCCCGGTCTCTTTCTCGTAAATCCTACGAGAAATAGCCGACCATATATCGTGATTTCCGGGTGTAAAGAACTGCGGGAGCTTAGAGCGATCCCAAAGCGGCCGGAGCGCCCGCCACTCGGCTTCGGCAGTGGAGTCATTTCCGCCCTGAATGGTATCGCCGACATTGATGACAAAATCGGGATGCAACTTGCTGATATCTCGCCAGACCGACTCATAGACCTGCGGCTCGGCGTCGCCTGTGCGATCGCCCAGGATCGAAAACCGAAAGTCGTTGGCAGATTCGGCTGACCAGGCGGCGAGACCTGCCAAGCCGAGCAGTACCGCACCGCTTGCGAACCAAAGACGCCGTCTTCTTCCCACCAACGTGATTTTAGCAGGCCCGTACGTAAAACCCGCACGGCATTCGTTAGAATGGTTGCATCACCCACATGTTTCGTTTGCCCGCCGCCCTGCTAGCGATTACTGTCCTCTCGATCTCGGGATGCAAGCGCGCGGTGCCCGAAAACGTGGCCGCGACGGTCAACGGCCGCGTCATTACCTACGCCGATCTCGACAAACAGTATCAGACGCAGTTCATGTCTTCCCCCGAACATCCCAGCGACGATCAGATGATGATCCAGAAGCTGGAAGTTCTGCGGACGCTGGTGGACAACGAGATCATGCTGCAGCGCGCCG
>Ga0210401_10000424_pt1 | contig 52380 bp, 50 predicted proteins | sample IncBWH32MmetaG_FD_150866 | JGI IMG/M metagenome (GOLD analysis project Ga0210401, IMG submission 150866) | Forest soil microbial communities from Barre Woods Harvard Forest LTER site, Petersham, Massachusetts, United States - Inc-BW-H-32-M | ecosystem: Environmental > Terrestrial > Soil >...
ACCTCCGACCTTGTGATCCCGAAGTAGCAGGTCTCTTCACCACCGGCTGCGCGCGAGGGCGCGACGGTCTTTGTCGTACTCTAAAATCTTTACTGCGTTATGAGTCACTCTCTCCCTCATCCTGAGGAGCGGCGTCTTCGCCGCGTCTCGAAGGATGAGGCCCGGAAATCAGCGCCGGGCCTCATGGTTCGAGACGCAGGCTTCGCGTGCGCCTCTCCATGACGGTCTGGCGACGCGGTGGGATTAAGGGACACGATCCGGGAACAGGCGATTGCTGAGACCCCGGCCTGCAGCTTACCCTGCAGGCCGGGAAGCGCTCTACCACTGAGCTACCGGCGCATGTGACGCCGGACGGATCTTCACCACGGATCGTGATGGGGTTGGCGGGGAACAGGCAATGCTGCACTGCCCGTAAGGGCTTCACAGAGCAACGGACGTTCGTCCGACACCGCTGTGATCGCGAAGTAGCAGACATCTTCACCACCGCCGTGCCGAAGCGTTGGCAGCGCTTCGGCATTTTTGGAGTACGCTGGGGAACAGGCGATATCGGCTTTCAGTGAGTCAACACAGGTGTTCCCTTCGGAAAACCTGCGCTGTGGCGCGTGGCAACCCTTGCCTGGGCGCCTCCACAGTGCGTGACGTCAAAGGCGGGAGTCGAACCCGCTTTGCCGTGGTGCGAAGTATCCGACATCTTCACCACCAGCGTCGGTTGAGCCGCAGAGATCATGACCCCGCGGCAAACCAAGCTATGAAATGTACTCTATCGCGGCGCTCTGAGTGGCGCCGCAATTTGCGAACTCCTCAAGAGTTCGCTCTGCCATCGGTGTCCGGCTCATCGCCTCGTTCCCTCCGGCAGGCCCCGCGCATGTGGGCACGCGCCTGTCCGCGCGAGCCCCGGGATCCGGGTCTCCCGTTCCGGCCTGCGCCGGGACATCGTCGAATGAGCAGTTGCGTCGGGCAATAAAAAACCCTCCGCAAGCGCCTGCTCGGGGAGGGTCCGTGACAGACGGACTGTCGATCTCACCTCAGGCAAGATCGCTCCCATGAGCGGGGCATGCGCCATCGATCGGCGATAGGCCACTCGACAGTCTCATGCGTTGTTCGTGTCCGTACATCATGATCTTGTTCATGCTCTCGCTCGCGAAGCCTTTTGCTTGCGAGGGCGCGTGACATACGCCCGCGATTTTCGAATGTCAAGACGAGGAACGGCCCAAAATTGCGACAAGAAGCAGGATTGTCGATACAACTTACGGATGTTCTGTCCTTCCCGTCATCACTGGTCTACAGTCGTGGTCTATTTCGCCAGATGATATCATCCGATGTCGTCGAAGAGATTAGAGAGTCCGGTGCCGAGATCAATGGCCGCAGCCGGCGTCATGTTGCTTGCGATGCTTGCGTCGTGGTCGTCTTTTGCGCAAGGCGGGCCGCCGGATGAAGCCGCGCGAAGAGCCGAATTGGTCGCGGCATGGCAAGCCGCAAGCAAGGCCGGCACCGGCGGTCCGGGCGACGTCGCCCTGATCGACCAGGCCGCGCTGAAACTTCCGGCCGGCTATTTCTTCGTCCCGAGGGATGAAGGCGCGCGCGTGTTGCGTGCGCTCGGCAATCTGGTCAACGATGCAACCCTTGTCGGCGTTGTCGTCGGCACGCATCAGAATGACCATTGGCTGGTGGTGATCCGCTACATCAAGGAAGGCTACATCAAGGATGATGACGCCAGGAACTGGAATGCCGACGAACTTCTGAAAAATCTCGGCGATCGGGTCGAGCAAGCCAACAAGGACCGTGTCGCGCGCGGATTTCCGGAAATGCAGATCGTCGGATGGGTGGAGCCGCCGGCTTATGATGCCGTGACCCATCGCCTGGTGTGGTCGGTGCTCGGCAAGGACAAGGGCGATCCGGACGACGCGCCGAAGAACATCAACTACAATACCTACGCGCTGGGACGCGACGGTTACTTCAGCCTGAACCTGCTGTCCGCTTCGGACCGGATCGCGGGCGAAAAGGCCGTGGCCCACGAGTTGCTCAGCGATCTCGGCTACAATGCCGGCAAACGCTACGAGGACTTCAGCGCAGCCACCGATCGCATCGCCGAGTACGGCCTGCTCGCGCTGGTCGGCGGGGTTGCGGTCAAGAAGCTCGGTCTGTTTGCGCTGTTGGTCGGCCTGGTGCTCAAATTCGCCAAGGTCATTCTGCTCGGGGCGGCCGCATTGGGCGCCGTGGTGATGAGAGTCTTCCGCCGCAAACCCCGCGCAGCAATGCGGCCGACGGCGCGGCGTGACATCCCGGTGCTGGCCGCGCTCCGGGCTGTCATGACATGTGACCCGATAGCGATGCGAGTTTGCGGCAAAGGTGATGTGCGCCGACGCAGGCTTCCATGCCGATCAGGCAAGGCGCTATATTGGCGAGCCGCGCTTCCACTTTTGCCGCAGCACGATGGCGCCGCGCGCATTGTGGCCCACGACGTGGAACCAGTTCTTGCCAATATCGATGCCGATCACGGCGATTGCGCTGTTGTTGGATTGCTGAGACATGGTGTGCTCCTTGTCTTCGCTGCCCCGAGCCGGCTTCTGTCACTGCGGGGGCGGGAGCAACGGCCGGACCACCCCATTACCGGACGTTAAAACGGTTCAAAGCCCCGGCATAGATTGCGGCAGGCGTTCGGAATACGCGGCGGGATCATCGCTTACGTAGTCAGGTCCCTCTCGATTGCGGCGAGATTTTTCGGCAGCATGCGCTTGAACAGCGTGAGCAGGCGGCGTGCCTCCCGGGGCGGCTGCGTGATCGCGTGGCGCACCGCCGCTGCGATCAGCGTCATGACGAGCTGCGCGAAGGCGGCAAGCGCGGTCTGCGGAGTGTCCGGTGCGATGCGGCGCAAGGCATCCAGCAGCAGCCCGGACAGCAACGCCATGTCCTCCGCGTCGAGCTTCTGCAACACCCGGTCGGCCTGCGTTGCCTGCCAGATGTCGCGCACGACCGGCTCGGCCAGAAACATCTCGTAATAGCTGTCGGTGATGCGGCAGAGCGCGGGATGGAGATCCCTGGCCATCTTCGCGGCCGACAGATCACGCCGGACGCAGTCGCGCCCGATCGCGTTGTGGCGCTCCGCCAGCGTGCCGATGATCGCCGTCTTGTCGGGAAAATACTGGTAGAGCGAGCCGAACGCGATGCCGGTGCGCTCGACGATGTCGCTCATGCGGAACGCCTCGCTGCCTTTTTCGGACATCAGTTCGGCGGCGCAAGCGAGAATGCGTTCGAACCGCTCGCGGCTCCGCTTCTGGGTCGGAACCAGACGCCCCAATCCCTGTGGTCCCGCAGCTTCGGTCTCTTTCGCCATCAGTCCCTCCCGCCAAAAAACAGCTTGACGGCTTTAATACGAGAGTCTATCGCATTTATCAAATGCGAGATAATCTCGTGTTTTGTTTCAGGGAGGTTGAATCATGCGTCAGCTCGTCACGCCAGCCCTGCTGTGGTGCTCCGCGATCGGATGTGGGCTGATGGCCGGGGTCTATTTTGCGTTCTCGACGTTCATCATGACGGCGCTGGCGCGCACCGGCCCGGGTCCCGGCATGGCCGCGATGAACGCGATCGACGTCGAGATCGTGAGATCGCTGTTCATGCCGCTCTTTCTCGCGACGACGCTGACAAGTGCAGCCCTGGCGGTTGTCGCCTGTTTCCGTCTCGGCGAGCCGGGTGCGGTCGCAGCACTCGCGGGCGGCGTCATCTACGTGCTCGGCATGTTCGTTGCCACCATGGTCTTCAACGTGCCGCTGAACGACGCGTTGGCGGCGGCCGATGCCTCGAGCGCGGAGGGGGCGGCGCTCTGGGCGCGCTATCTCGGGGATTGGACCTTGTGGAACCACGTCCGGACCGTCGCGTCGGTTGCGGCGGCCGTGCTGTTTACGATGGCGCTTGCGGCGCGCTGACGCAGGCGTCCGAAAGTGAAGGGCGATGTCGGATCGCGGTTCGCTGGATCGTCCTCAGGACGATTCAACCAGGAGACTCCACATGTCCTATGTCGATGGTTTTGTGATTCCGGTATCCCGGGACAAGGTCGAGGCGTATAAGGCGCTGGCGCGCAAGGCGGGCGAGATCTTCAAGGAGCACGGCGCGCTCGCCGTCGTCGAATGCATCGGCGATGACGTTCCCTATGGCAAGCTGACCTCGTTTCCCCGGGCGGTGCAGGCGAAGGATGACGAGGTCGTGATCTTCTCCTGGGTTGTCTACGCGTCGCGGGCAGACCGCGATGCCACCAGCGCCAAGGTCATGGCGGATCCGCGCCTGAAGGGCGACATGCCGTTCGACGGCCAGCGCATGATTTTTGGCGGATTTGTGCCCTGGCTGGAGATGTGATTCGAAAAGCCACGTCAAGATTGACGGAATCGGCTGGCAGTGCATGCTGCCCGGATGTTCAGGGATTGCCGATTGGCTCGGATGAGCGACGGTCACTATTGTCTGGTGCGCGACCTCGGCCCGGTGAAGGGCGGCAAGGGGCTGAAGCACCATGAGGTGGTCGTCGACTTCAGCCTTCGCGGCATCCGCGACTTTTCGAAGCGTGCGATCATCGAAGGGGTGCGGCGGATCGTGCCGCGGGTGCAACCGCGCGCGCAGGCGCACGCCGAACGCGATCGGGCGGACGAACAGCCATCGAGCGGTGTTCCTGCGGGCGAAGGCTCCGATCTGGTCGTTGAAGCCAGTACGCAGCATGACGCGGCAGCCGCCTCGCTAGGCCGGCCTCACTCCGGGGCATCTGACAAGGAACTGGCGAATGGGCTTCTATCAACGCCACATTGTGCCGTGCCTCACGCATCTGTCGATGAGCCAGAAGCAGCTCCTGCCGTTTCGGCAACAGGCGGTCGGCGCGGCGGAGGGGCGGGTGCTGGAGATCGGCATCGGCTCCGGGCTCAATCTTCCGCTCTATGGCGGCATGGTGAGTTCGGTGATCGGGCTTGAGCCATCGCCGGAACTGCTGCGCATGGCGCGCTCGCGCGCGTCAGCCGCGGCAGTCCCGGTCACGCTGATCGATGCCTCGGCCGAGGCGATCCCGCTCGATGCCGAGAGCGTCGATACGGTGGTCACGACCTGGACCTTGTGCACGATCCCCGATGCGTCGCGCGCGCTGGCCGAGATGCGCCGCGTGCTGAAGCCGGGCGGCGCGCTGTTGTTCGTCGAACATGGTCGCGCGCCGGAGCCCGGCGTCGCGCGCTGGCAGGACCGGCTCGATCCCCTGTGGTCGCACATCGCCGGCGGTTGTCATCTCAATCGCAAGATGGACGATCTCCTCAACCAGGCCGGTTTTCGCATCGATACGCTGGCACATCCGCGGCTGCCCGGCCCACCGACCCACACGTTCCTGTATCAGGGGCGCGCTCGACCGGCGTGATCGATCGGGATGCGTTCTATTGTCCGGCCTGACGCGGCAGCCGTGTCGTGAGGTAAGCGTCGAACGCGGCCTTGCGCGCCGCATCCAGCACCGGAATCGGCCTGACGTCGTCGCCCAATTCCATCACGGTCTCGCTGCCGGCGCCGAAACGCGGCCATGACGGCAGGCCGGCGCCATTCGGATCGCCGGACCTTGCAAAATTCGTCCAATAGCGCTGCAGCTGCTCGGCGAGTTCTTGATCGCGCGGCTGCCAGGGCCGCTCGATCGTGGCCTGGGTGCCGAACACGTAGGCGAGCTCGGCGGAGTGGAACGCGCCGACCTTGATCGGGTCCGAGCCCGGTGCAAGGCGGGTGAAGCGATAGACGAAGGCCGGCTTGCCGTGCGCGGCGAGCACGAGGGCCTCGCGGGCCGAGGCGGCAAGCAGGTAATCGCTCTGCATGCGGTCCTGCGCCGACGTGGCGCCTGCATCATCGCTGCCCTGGTAGAGGCCCGCGAGCGCATCCGCTTCTCCGCCAAAGCGGCGGTGGATGAGTGAATTGAGACCGTCGGGTGTGGTCGCGGGCAAAAGCTCTGTGCCCTCGTCGAAATTGGTGCCGATCAGCACGGTCTCGCCAGTGCCGTGACCGGATGCAATCATCTCCGGCAGGTCGTGCGGCAGCACATGGCCGTCGACATTGGGCCGCAAGCCGAAGCCTGCCGCCTTGCTGCCATTGACGCCGATCGCCTGCACGAGATCCGGACCCGGCAACATGCGCAGCTCCGCGAGGGTGTGCGCATGAAGCGCCTCGGCGAATTTCGCGGTCCCTTGCTCCGACTGCGACAGCGTCTGCATCGGGTCGCTCATGCCGAACATCGGATCACTCTCGACGATCGCGCGGCGGAACAGGTCGTGCGCCAGCGGCGAGGCCATCATGGCGCCGACGCCGAGCGCGCCGGCGGACTGTCCGAAGATGGTGACGTTATGCGCGTCGCCGCCAAAGCCGGCGATATTCGCCTGCACCCAGCGCAGCGCCGCCATCATGTCGAGCAGCCCGTAATTGCCGGACACGCGGTCCGGACTCTCGGCATCGAGCTCGGGATGGGTGAAAAAGCCCAGCGGCCCGAGCCGATAGTTGATGGTCACGAGCACCACGCCTTTGCGTGCCAGCGCGTCGCCATCGAACGTGGGCAGCGAACCGGAACCTTGCGAAAATCCGCCGCCATGAAACCAGACCATGACCGGCAAACGGTCGGTGTTGTCGCGCGCGGGCGTATGGACGTTCAGATAAAGGCAGTCTTCGCTTTGCCTTTCCGAGGTGAGAAAGAACTCCTTCTGGTAGAACGATCCCGGCGCCGGCAGCGGCTGCAGGCAGGCGGGCGCGAAATGCGTCGTCTCCAGGATGCCCTGCCAGGCAACGACCGGTTGCGGCGGCCGCCATCGGAGGCCGCCGACCGGCGCCGCCGCGTAGGGAATGCCGAGATAGCGGGCCACGGCGCCGTCGGCGCCGGCGAGACCCACGATCTCGCCACCGTCGATGCGCACCACGGCAGCCCCGAGCTGCGACACGGTCGCTGCCGCTTGCGCGTCGGCCGCCGACGGTGTGACGGCAGTCATCGCGGCCGCGAGGCAAAGGCCGAGCAGTGCAGTGAGATTTGAGGATCGTGTTGGAGTATGCGCATCGCGCCTGACGCCGAATGGTGTCATGGTCGTCTCGCTCCCTGTGTTTCTTCTTGCTTCTTGTCGCTGTTGTCGTTCCGGGCTCAAACGCCGGAGTATCGCGCGGCAGGTGCAGTCTGCATTCGCGGGAAACGACGGTCAAGGAGTCGAGGATGATCCTTCTCGATTGAACAGAGCGCCTGGCCGGCATTTCTCACGCTATCCGCTCGGGTGCCGCGGCGGGTTGATTTCGCGGGCAGCACAACCAGCGCCTATTCGAGCCGGGCGGACAGAAAGGCGATGGTTCGCCCGATGCCGCCGGCGCCGACCACGATCGAGTCCGTGAACGCGTCCGGCGAGACTCCGTGGGATGGCGCGCAAGCTCCTCGTCGCCAGACGCGCTGTTGCTCATCCATGCGGCGCCGACCTCGTTAGGCCAGTCGTTGCGGCTTTCGGCCCCCGGGGTTCGCCGCTCAGTCCAGCTCGAACTTGTCCTTGTAGACCATCTTCAGCGCGGGATCCTGATCGGGCTTGTGCAGCACCGCGTTGCCGACGACCAGAAGGTCGAGCTCGGTGCCCATGAAGCAGCGGAACGCGTCTTCCGGGGTGCAGACGATCGGTTCGCTGCGCATGTTGAAGGAGGTGTTGATCAGGACCGGGCAGCCGGTCAGGTGCTCGAAACGTTCGATCAGGCCGTAGTAGAGCGGGTTGCGCTCCTGGTGCACGGTCTGGACCCGCGCGGAATAGTCGATATGCGTGACTGCCGGAATGCTCGAGCGCACGATGTCGAGCTTGTCGATGCCGAACAGCGCCTGTTCGTCGTCGGTCATCTTGCGGATGCGGCTTTCGGCGACCAGCAGCATACAGGGGCTGTCGAGGTCGAGGTCGAACCAGTCGGCGACCTTTTCACGCAACACCGCTGCGGACACTATGCATACCCTCCTCGGAGTTGCAAGGCGCCGAAACCACGCCTGAAGCTTTAGAGCTGGAGTGTTGCAAATTCCACTCTGGCCTCGGCTGCTCATCCGCGAATGGGCCCCGGAATATTGCGGGACGCCGGGGCGGTCGGCTCAATCCAAAATTGCGGGGATGAAATCCGATTTGCGGCGCCCCTGTTGGCGGCTCCTTAAAGTTCCGCACTCCGTGATTGAGAAGGTACCTCCCGCGTGCTAGTCGGGGGTGCGAAATCATATTTTATAATCGCAACATCTGTCCGGGGCGGGGTGAAAATCATGCGATCTCCCGATACCAAGCAATCGATCGGTTCTGCTCGCCAAGCTGTTTTTTCCACGCTCCTGCTGGGCGTGACGCTTGTCCTGTGTTTGCTCGCCGCCGAGGCGTTTCTGCGCGTCAAGAACAGCGCGATGACCAATTACGATATCGAGATGTGGCGCTACGCCAACGAGCTCAAGCTGAAGAGCGACGACCCGCAGATCGACTTCGATCACCGGCGCTCGCAGAGCGCGCTGTTGCAGAGCACCGAAATACGCCTGAACAGCATGGGCCTTCGCGGACCGGAGATCACGCCCGTGCAGGACAATCAGCGGCGGATCCTTTTTCTCGGCGGCTCCATCGCGCTCGGCTGGGGGGTGGTGGAGAAAGACACGGTCGAGGTGCGCCTCGACCGAATGCTCAACGACGGCGGCGACGCCGCGCAAGTGCTCAACGGCGGCGTCGGCAACTACAATGCCGAGCGCTATGTCAGCCGCTTCTTCAAGGAGCTGACGCCGCTCAAGCCGACCGACATCGTCGTGCACTATTTCCTGCGTGATGCCGAGGAGCTGCCCCCGGGCGGCGGCAATATCCTGCTTCGCCACAGCGAGCTCGCGGTCACATTATGGATCGCGTTCCACCGCCTGTTCGATAAGCATGGCGAGGGTTCGCTGGTCGATCATTATCGGAACGTGTACGATCCTTCGGCGCACGGTTTTGTGGTCATGCAGGCCAAGTTGCGCGAGCTCGCCGACTATGCCCGGCAGAACAACATCCGCATCTACCTCGCGATGATGCCGGACGTGCACAATCTGGTCCATTACAAATTCGGGTTCGTGCACGAGATCATGCGTGAGATCGCGCGGAACGACGGCTATGTATTCATTGACCTGCTACCCGGGATGCTCGGATATCCACCGGAGAAATTATGGGCGATGCCGGGTGATCCGCATCCCAACGGCTTCGGTCACGACTTGATGGCGCGCGCGATCTATCCGGTGTTGGCCGCCGAGGGGCCCTCCGCCACGTCGGCGATCGTCCGGGACTGACCTTCCGCAGCGCAGCTGTCCAACCCCTGCTCGTCGAGAGTGTCCAGTTGAATGCTGTTTAGCTCGCCGGTATTTTTCGTATTCTTCGCCGTCTACTTCATCATTCATCTGGTGACACCGGCGCGCTGGCGGCTCTATCTGATCACGGTCGGCAGTACGATCTTTTACGCCTGGTGGAAGCCCGAATATGTCTGGCTCCCATACTTGTTGATGGCGATCGCCTACTTCGGCGTGCTCTGGATGATGAACGCCAAGCTCGAGCGCAGCCGCAAGCATCGCGCCGGCATCGTGATCGCGCTTCTGTTCGTTCCGCTTGTCGTCTTCAAGTACACGAACTTCATATACAACGACGTCCTCGGCGCCTTGACCGGTGGCGGCAAGGTGCTCGACCTGACGCTGCCACTCGGCGTTTCATTCGTGACGTTCACCCTGACCGCGTATATCGTCGACGTCTATCGCGACAAATTCTCCTCGCAGACGCGGCCGCAGACCGTGCTCGCCTATGTCCTGTTCTTTCCGCATCTGATCGCCGGACCGATCCTCCGCCCGAATGAGCTGATCCCCCAGCTCGAGCACCCGAAATCCAGGAAGTCGCTGCTGCCGGTGGCCGCCATTGCGGTGTTCACCGTCGGACTCGTCAAGAAGCTGGTCTTCGCCGACACGATCGCCGGGTTTGTGGATTCGGTCTACGCTCACGCCGGCGCCGCGACCGCGCCCGAAGCGCTCCTGGCCATGTACGGGTTCTCCGTGCAGATCTATTGCGATTTCAGCGGCTATACCGACATGGCGATCGGTTTGGCGATGCTGCTCGGCATAAGGCTGCCGAACAATTTCGCGCAGCCTTACTGCGCCGATTCGATCGTCGATTTCTGGCGGCGCTGGCATAAGACCCTGTCGTTCTGGCTGCGCGACTATCTCTACATTCCCCTCGGCGGCAATCGCGAAGGCAAGGTTTACGAGATCCGGAACGTCATGATCACCATGACCCTTGGGGGCCTTTGGCACGGTGCAAGCTGGACCTTCGTTGTCTGGGGAATCCTGCATGGTGCAGCGCTATCCTCGGTCCACGCGGCCAGGAAGCTGTTGCGCTGGAGCTGGCTCGACAAGATCCCGCGTTGGGTCGGAGTGCTCGCGACCTTCCATTTCGTGTCCTTGATGTGGGTGTTTTTCCGCGCGCCAGGGCTGGGCCAGGCCACGGATGTGCTGCGGGCAGCCGTGGTCGGAAGTTGGTCCGACGCGCCGCAGTTCTTCAATGCCCATCTGTTCGAAATTCTGCTCATCGCGTTGTTTTTCGCTTTTCACCGCTATGATGATCACCGCCGCGTCAGAATTGCCGTGGCGCGGCAGCGGCCGGAAATAGTGTGGCCGCTGCTGCTGGCACAATGGGCGCTCGCGATCACCGTAAGCCAGGGCAGCTCGGCAAAGTTCATCTATTTTGACTTTTAGGCGGACACGATTAGGGTCCCATCCGTTGCGGCCTGGCTCCTGACGGTTCAGGTGCCGGCCTCACAGGGAACAAACACGCGATGTCCGATCTCTCCGCATTCCCGATTGCCAGACGCTGGCCGGCCCGACATCCCGATCGCCTGCAGCTCTATTCGCTGCCGACGCCGAACGGCGTCAAGGTGTCGATCATGCTGGAAGAGATCGGGCTGCCCTATGAGGTGCATCTCGTCGACTTCAACAAGGACGACCAGAAGACCCCGGAATTTCTGTCGCTGAACCCGAACGGCAAGATTCCCGCGATCATCGATCCCGACGGTCCCGGAGGGCAGCCGCTTCCGCTGTTCGAGTCCGGCGCGATTCTGCAATATCTTGCCGAGAAGACCGGCCGGCTCTTGCCTCAGGATCCGGCGCGCCGCTACCAGACCATCCAATGGGTCTATTTCCAGATGGGAGGCATCGGACCGATGTTCGGCCAGGTCGGCTTCTTCTACAAATTCGCCGGCAAAGAGATCGCCGACAAGCGTCCGCTCGAACGCTACGTCGCGGAATCCAGGCGATTGCTGGACGTCATCGAGCAGCGCCTCGAAGGGCGGCAATGGATCATGGATGACGACTACACCATCGCCGACATCTCAATGTTCGGCTGGGTGCGCAACCTGATCGGCTTCTACGGCGCGCGCGAGCTGGTCGCGTTCGACGCGCTGAAGCATGTTCCGGCCTGGCTTGAACGTGGCCTTGCGCGGCCCGCGGTCCAGCGCGGCCTGAACATTCCGAAGCGGCCGTGAGCGGCTGGGCCAGGCTTGGCGCGATGACCATCACCATCTACGGCATCAAGAACTGCGACACCATGAAGAAGGCGCGGGCCTGGCTCGACAGCCACGGCGTCGCTTACGACTTTCACGACTACAAGACGACGGGGATCGCCAAGGACAGGTTGGAGCAATGGAGCGAAAAGCTCGGCTGGGAGACGCTGCTCAACCGAAACGGCACGACCTTTCGCAAGTTGCCTGACGCGGATCGGGAAGGGCTCAATGAGAAGAAGGCGTTGCTGCTGATGCTTGCGCAACCGTCGATGATCAAGCGGCCGGTCCTCGATCTCGGTGGCAAGTTGCTGGTCGGTTTCAGGCCGGACATCTACGAGAAAGAGGTGAACGCATCGGGCAAGACACGGGTCAGCCCCAAGTCGCCTCGATGACATCGTCGGCGATGCTCGAACCGCATTCGGTGGACGTCAGCTGAATTCGATGATCTCGCCGGCGCTGGCTCGACTGGTCCGATGGAACAGGTCGCGATCGATCACGGCGCGGAGCTTCGGTTGAGGCAACTCGTCGGTATCCCGCATCAAGTTCTTGATCTCGAAGCCGCCATCCTCGCAGATCGCCTTCACCGAGGCGATCGCGTGGGTTACGACGTCGCGGTCCGCGAACGGCAGCAGCAGCCGCTCGTAAGCGACCTCGTGTCCATGGATGTCCTCGACATGAGCGATGGTGCAGACGGGTAGCGCCCGCGCCAGGCAATGATGGTAGACAGGCATGACGACGGCGGCGAAGCGCGGCCCGAGATAGTCATGGAGCAGACGTCCGCCGCCAGCATGACCGTAGGCGGATGACACCCGCGTGCCGTTGCTCAAAATGGTGAGGCCCGGCGGATCGCGGGTCATGTCGACGGTGTAGTAGACGAGGTCCGGAAGCTCCTCGGTGAGCCGCTCTGGCCGGTATTCCTCGATGCGCAGCAGCCGTCGATCCGCGGCGTAAAGGCGCAGCCACGTATTCAGAAGGTCGCGTTGCCTGATTGATTTCATCACGGATGGTTTGGCGCTTTCGAAATGCAAGGCACTTACCGGGGGCTAGCGGAGTTCGCACGAGATCAAAATGGCGGGCTTGTGGAAAATTTTCCATGAAATCCGTGCGGGGTAGCCAAACGAAGGTTAATCAACCTTTACGGGTATCGATGCGAATGCAGGCGCGCCGGCTCGACACGGGGGTCCAGGGCGGCGCACCACCCTGTGGTGCGACGAGCCGCCACCCGCGCGAGGTGCGCTTCGATGCCCCAAGCTTTCCGCCTTGCCTAACTTCCTCGAATGACGGCATATTCCGCGCGAGGAGGCGGTAGTCGCCGGGCGGGTTTTCCAAGACGCCTGGACCGATTGCCGGTCAGAAGAAAGGAGCCGGACGCCAGTCGCGCCCGGGAGGGGGAAATTGTTTGGCCGACGAGTTCATTCTCGAAACCCACGGATTGACCAAGGAATTCGCGGGATTTTTTGCCGTTCGCGATGTCACCTTGAAGGTCCGCCGTGGCAGCATTCACGCGTTGATCGGCCCGAATGGCGCCGGCAAGACGACCTGTTTCAACCTGTTGACCAAGTTTCTGCAGCCGTCGGCGGGGCGAATCCTCTACAAGGGGCAGGACATTACCGCCCTGGCGCCGGCCGACGTGGCCAGGCTCGGCCTGGTCCGCTCGTTCCAGATCTCGGCGGTATTTCCGCATCTCACCGCCCTTGAGAATGTCCGTGTGGCGCTGCAGCGCCAGCACGGGCATTCCTTCGATTTCTGGCGCTCCAAGTCCGTCCTCAACCGTTTCAACGGCCGTGCGCTCGAGCTTCTCAGTGATGTGGGCTTGAGCGAGTTCGCGCAGGTGCCGGCGGTCGAGATGCCTTATGGGCGCAAGCGGGCCCTGGAAATCGCCACCACGCTCGCGCTCGATCCGGAAATGATGCTGCTGGACGAGCCGATGGCCGGCATGGGTCATGAGGACATCGACAAGATCGCAGCCCTGATCAAGCGCATCTCCGCCAAATATACCATCCTGATGGTCGAACATAATCTGAGCGTCGTCGCCAATCTCTCCGACATCATCACGGTGTTGACCCGGGGGCAGGTGCTCGCCGAAGGCCATTATGCCGAACTGTCCAAGGACGAGCGCGTCAAGGAAGCCTATTTGGGGGCCGGGCATGCCTGATCTGATCGCGGCCGCGCCCGCCACGACCAAGGCTGCCACCGGCGGGCAGATCCTGTCGGTCAGGAATCTCGAGGCCTGGTACGGTGAATCGCACATCCTCCACGGCATCAATTTCGACGTGAATCCCGGCGAGGTGGTGACGCTGCTCGGCCGCAACGGCGCCGGCAAGACCACAACGCTGAAATCGATCATGGGAATGATCGGCAAGCGTACCGGCTCGGTGCGTTTCAACAGCCAGGAGATCATTCGCGCAAGCTCCGACCGGATCGCGCGACAGGGCGTGGCGTTCTGCCCCGAGGAACGCGGCATTTTCGCAAGCCTCGACGTGCGGGAAAATCTCCTGCTGCCGCCGGTGGTGCGCGCCGGCGGGCTCACGCTCGACCAGATCTTCGACCTGTTTCCCAACCTGAAGGAGCGGCTCAATAGCCAAGGCACCAAGCTCTCCGGTGGCGAGCAGCAGATGCTGGCGATTGCGCGCATCCTGCGCACCGGGGCGAGCTTTTTGATGCTGGACGAGCCGACGGAAGGCTTGGCGCCGGTCATCATCCAGCAGATCGGTCACACCATCGCGCGGCTCAAGAAGGAAGGGTTTACGATCCTCCTGGTGGAGCAGAATTTCCGCTTCGCCGCCACGGTCGCGGATCGCTACTACATCGTCGAGCACGGCAAGGTGATCGACGGTTTTGCCAATTCGGAGCTGTCGGCCAGCATGGACAAGCTCCACACCTATCTCGGCGTCTGAAGCGCGAAAGAGTGAAGCGATGCAGGCTCTCTATGCCCAACTTCTGGTCGGACTGATCAACGGCTCGTTCTATGCGCTGCTCAGTCTCGGGCTTGCCGTGATCTTCGGCATGCTCAACATCATCAATTTCGCGCATGGCGCGCTCTACATGATGGGGGCATTCTGCGCCTATTTCCTGCTCAATTTTTTCGGAATTGGTTATTGGTGGGCCCTGGTCATCGCGCCGATCGCGGTCGGCATCTTCGGCATGATCCTGGAGCGCACCCTGCTGAAATGGTTGTCCGGCCTCGATCACCTCTATGGACTGCTGCTGACCTTCGGCATCGCACTGATCGTGCAGGGCGTGTTCCAGAACTTTTTCGGCTCCTCGGGGCTGCCTTACCAGATTCCCGAAGAGCTCCGGGGCGGCATGAATCTCGGCTTCATGTTCTTACCCGTCTATCGCGGCTGGGTCGTGGTGTTCTCGCTCGTGGTGTGCCTCGCCACCTGGTTCCTGATCGAACGGACACGGCTCGGGGCGTATTTGCGGGCGGCCACCGAGAATCCGGCGCTGGTGCGCGCCTTCGGCATCAACGTGCCACGCATGATCACGCTCACTTACGGCCTCGGCGTTGGCCTTGCGGCGCTGGCCGGGGTTCTCTCAGCGCCGATCAACCAGGTGCGGCCATTGATGGGGGCTGATCTCATCATCGTGGTGTTCGCGGTGGTGGTGATCGGAGGCATGGGGTCGATCATGGGATCGATCATCACCGGCTTCGCGCTTGGGGTGGTCGAGGGACTGACCAAGTATTTCTATCCCGAGGCGTCCAACACCGTCGTGTTCGTTCTGATGGTGCTGGTGCTGCTGGTGAAACCGACGGGACTGACGGGACGGGCGGCCTGACATGACAGCGATGACCGATGATACGCTAGCGGCGAGCCCTCGCGCGATGCGCGACGAGATGATCGTGTTCGCCATCATGGCGCTCTTGCTGGCGGCCGTGCCGTGGACCGGCATCTATCCATACTTCGTCATGCAGGCGCTGTGCTTCGCGCTGCTCGCTTGCGCCTTCAATCTTCTGATCGGCTATGGTGGTCTCTTGTCCTTCGGGCATGCGATGTTCCTAGGGACGGCCGGCTATTGCACCGCGCATGCGCTGAAGGTCTGGGGGCTGCCACCCGAACTGGGGATCCTCGTCGGCACGGCGGGCGCAGCCGTGCTTGGCGTGGTCACCGGGTATGTCTCGATTCGACGACAGGGCATCTATTTCTCGATGATTACGCTGGCGCTGTCCCAGCTGCTCTATTTCATCTATCTGCAGGCGCCGTTCACCCATGGCGAGGACGGCATCCAGGGCATTCCGCAGGGCTATCTGTTCGGCGTCTTCAACCTGGCAAACGCGACGACCCTCTATTACGTGATCCTGGTCGGCTTCCTCTGCGGTTTCCTGCTCATCGTCCGCACCATCAACTCCCCGTTCGGAGAGGTTCTGAAATCAATCCGCGAGAACGAGCAGCGCGCCATTTCACTGGGCTACAAGACCGACAATTACAAGCTGCTCGCCTACATCCTCTCAGGCACGCTCGCGGGCTTTGCCGGCGCGCTGAAGGTCTTCGTGGCGCAGAATGCCTCGCTCACCGACGTGCACTGGAGCATGTCGGGCGAGATCGTGCTGATGACGCTGGTTGGAGGTCTCGGCACGGTGTTCGGTCCCGTGGTGGGCGCCTTCATCATCATCGCCATGCAGCAATATCTCGCGAGCTTCGGGCAGTGGGTCACGGTGATCCAGGGCGTGATCTTCGTCGCCTGCGTGCTCACCTTCCGGCGCGGAATCGTCGGGGAATTTGCCAACTACTTCCGCTTGTCGCTGTGAGCCAAAGCCCAGGCTTGTACGAATGACCTCGCCGCCAAATCCGAAAGGAGGTCGCAAAAGCAGGATTAGATCGAATCCTTGCACCGAGTTTAATTTTTCACAAAGCAGTAGATGACAGTTTTGTTAAAGGTCGGCGGCTGCCGATGGGCCGCTCGGCGATGATGGATTGCAACGATGTTGCGCTGGTTTCGAGCCGTTCTGCCTGGGCAAGAACGTTATTTTGATCTGTTCGCGCGCCACGCCGAGACGGTCGCGCAGGCCGCGCTCGCTTTACAGGGCATGTTGAAGGGGGGAGAGGAAACCGCGGACTTCTGCCAGCGCATCAGCCAGTTCGAAAACGAGGCCGACAACATTACGCGTGAGGTGCTGACCGCCGTGCGGCGAACCTTCATCACGCCGTTCGAGCGCGGCGACATCAAGAACCTGATCACCGCGATGGACGATGCCATCGACCAGATGCACCAGACCGCGAAGGCGGTGATGCTGTTCGAGGTGCGCGCGTTCGAGCCGCCGATGCGGGAAATGGGCGAGCTGCTGGTCGAATGCGCCAGCCTGGTCGGGCGCGCGCTGCCGCTGTTGCGATCGATCGGCCAGAACGCGACGCTCTTGACCGCCATCACCGAGGAGCTGACCAAGCTCGAAGGGCGGGTCGACGACCTGCACGACATCGGGCTGAAGGAGCTGTTCCTCAAGCACCGCGACGCCAGTGCGATGGACTTCATCGTCGGCACCGAGATCTATGATCATCTGGAGAAGGTCGCCGACCGTTTTGACGACGTCGCCAACGAGATCAACTCGATCGTGATCGAGCAGGTCTGAGGCGAGGCCCTCGGAAAACCGGACGAGCCCCTGTTTATGGCAACTGGGTTCCCGTCTCGACCACGCATCGGCGGCGCGATCGCCCGGGCCGCAATAACCCCGCGACAGCCCGGTTAACATCGCGCGGCGGCGTCCCTATATCGCCCAGAGCGCGATGGGACGAATTTGAGTCACCATCGCGCTTTTGGTTGTTGTTTGCGCATGCTTCTTTTTCGGAAAGCCACGTCGCACTTTTCCGGATCACGCGCTGCCCCTTGATCCGTCACCGTTTCCCTGCCAAACGCTTGCGCCATGTCCGATTTTACCGTCACCGCCGAATCACCGTCCCGCTCGCCCCTGGCGTCCGAAGTGGCGCGACGGCGCACCTTTGCCATCATCTCGCACCCCGACGCCGGCAAGACCACGCTGACCGAAAAGCTGCTGCTGTTCGGCGGCGCCATCAATCTCGCAGGCCAGGTCAAGGCCAAGGGCGAGCGGCGCAACACCCGCTCCGACTGGATGAAGATCGAGCGCGAGCGTGGTATCTCGGTGGTGACCTCGGTCATGACCTTCGAGTTCGAGGGGCTGGTGTTCAACCTGCTGGACACGCCGGGCCACGAGGACTTTTCGGAAGACACCTATCGGACGCTGACCGCGGTCGATTCCGCGGTCATGGTGATCGACGCCGCCAAGGGCATCGAGGCGCGCACCCGAAAGCTGTTCGAGGTGTGCCGGCTGCGCGACATCCCGATCATCACCTTCATCAACAAGATGGACCGCGAGAGCCGCGACACCTTCGAGCTCCTGGACGAGATCGAGAAGACGCTGGCACTCGACACCACGCCGATGACCTGGCCGGTCGGCCGTGGCCGCGATTTCGTCGGAACCTATGATGTCCGAAACGGCGGCATCCGGTTGCTGGAGGGCGGCGGCGCCAAGACCGGCGCGGCGCAGCAGATCGAGCTCAACGATCTGACACGCTACAACCAGAATCTCGACATCTCCGCGCTGAAGGACGAGCTCGAGCTTGCGACCTCGGCCTGCAAGCCGTTCGCGCTCGACGCCTTCCGCGAGGGACATCTGACGCCGGTCTATTTCGGCAGCGCGCTGCGCAACTTTGGCGTCGGCGACCTCCTGGAGGGCCTCGGGCAGTTCGCGCCGCAGCCGCGTGCGCAGGATTCCGATCTGCGCAAGGTCGACGCCGCGGAGCCGCGCATGAGCGCCTTCGTGTTCAAGATCCAGGCCAACATGGATCCCAACCACCGCGACCGCATCGCGTTTGCGCGGCTCTGCTCCGGCAAGCTTAGTCGCGGCATGAAGGCAAAACTGGTCAGGACCGGCAAGTCGATGTCGCTGGCGAGCCCGCAATTCTTCTTCGCCCAGGATCGCGCGCTCGCTGACGAGGCCTTTGCCGGCGACGTCGTCGGCATCCCCAATCACGGCACCCTTCGGATCGGTGATACGCTGACCGAAGGCGAGGAGCTGACTTTTGTCGGCGTGCCGAGCTTTGCGCCGGAAATCGTCCGCCGCGTGCGGCTCACCGATGCGATGAAGGCCAAGAAGCTGAAAGAGGCACTGCAGCAGATGTCGGAGGAGGGGGTCGTGCAGGTGTTCCGTCCGCGCGACGGGGCGCCGGCGCTGGTCGGCGTCGTCGGCCCGCTGCAACTCGACGTGCTGAAGGCGCGGCTCGATGCCGAATATTCCTTACCCGTCGAATTCGAGGTCTCCGAGTTCCAGCTGGCGCGCTGGGTCTCCTCCGACGACAAGAAGAAGCTGGAGGCGTTCATCGCCGGCAATGCCTCCTCCATCGCCGACGACGTCGACGGCGATCCGGTGTATCTCGCCAAGAACGAGTTCTATCTCGGCTACACCAAGGAGCGCGCCGAGGGCATCGCCTTCTCCAACGTCAAGGACGTGAAGAAGAAGGCTTGAGACCGGCCTGCGGCGGTCAGATCGGCGTCCGCGCCTTCGGGATCGGAAACGCCAGATCGCCGTATTTCGAGGTTTTCAGCCCAAGCCCGACAAGGGCTTCGGCGAAGCGGACCGCCGCGGCAACGCCGTCGATCACGGGAATGCCGAGCTCGATGGACAATTCCTCGGCGAGATCGGCCATTCCGGCGCAGCCGAGCACGATCGCGCCGATGCCGTCATGGGTGAGCGCGTCGCGGCATTCGCCGAGCAGGAGGCCGCGCACATTGGATTCCGGCTTGTCGAGGTCGAGAACCGCGACGTCGACCGCCCGCACCCTGCGGCAGATGTGCTCCAGGCCGTAGTTGCGCAGCAGGTGCTCGGCGATCACACGAGTGCGCGACAAGGTCGTGACCACGCTGAAATGGGTGGCGACAAAACTTGCCGCGCGCATCGCCGCTTCCGCGATGCCGAGAACGGGGGCCGTGGTGATTTCGCGCGCGGCGAGCAGCCCGGGATCGCCGAAGCAGGCGATGACATGGGCGCTGGCTCCCTCAGCGTCGCCGGCCGCAACGGCCTTCAGCAGGCCGATCGTGGCCAGCGCCTCGTCATAATGACCCTCGATCGACGCCGGGCCGAAGCTCGAGGTCCGCCCGACGATCCGGGTCCGCGGCGAGGCGCTCGCGCGGGCGGCTTGCGCGATCAGCGCCGTCATCGATTCGGTCGTGTTGGGGTTGATGACGTTGATCACGCATTCGCTGTTGCGCGGGCTCTGGTCCATCTCGGCGTCCGTCTCATTTCACAGGCACGTCATTGTGCGGCAATCGCGGCGGCATCTAAGCAAGTTCCCGGGCGAGGGTCGAGTCCGCTCCAGTGGCCGCGCAAGCTGAAATTTAAGACAGGATTCGACCGCAAGGACTTCTCGGCCGGAACGCGCGGATGTGAAGCTCGCCCGCCTTGATGTGGTCGAGGTGACCGGCCACTTTAGCAGGGACGTGTTGGATTTCCGGATATCATGCTGCGGCGTATCATCATTGCCTCCGTGATCGGCTTCGTCGCGATTGCGATCGTCGACGGCGCCGATGCACGGCAGCGCCAGATCAACCCCGTTCCATTCTCCCACTCCCCCTGCAGCGTGTTCGATCGCCAGCCCTGCACGCCGTATTTCTGCAGCGTGTTCCACCACGGGCCCTGCATTCCCGAGATCGACTATCCCTACGGCGAGAACCTGCAGCTCACGATCGAAAGCGTGCCGGCGGAGAAGGACGCCGGGAAATACCAGCGGCCGGACCACGACCTCGACACGATCGGCGATCTGTTCGCCGAATTGCGCTCGTGCTGGTCGCCGCCGCCGACCGACGCAGCGCGCGAGGGCATGCAGATGTCAGTGCGTTTCAGCTTCAAGACTTCGGGGGAGATGATCGGCCCGCCGCGCCTGACCTTCGCCACGTCGGGGGTGCCGGCCGACACCCGCACCACCTACCTGAAGGCGATCAATGCCTCGCTCGATTCCTGCCTGCCGCTCAAACTCACGCAAGGGCTCGGCGGCGCACTGGCGGGCCGGCCGATCATGATCCGCTACGTCGACAACCGCGATCTGAACAAGAAAGCCGCCGAAAAGCCGTAAGCCGTTCGGCGACGTTGCGCGGATGGCATCTATCTTGCTATCAGCTTTGTTCGCTAGATCGCCTCCCGCAGCTCAGGCCTGCGTGAGGTCCTTTCCGGCGGAGCAGGACAATGGTTCGTGCGACAACGCTGTTTGCCGTTGCAGCCGCATTCTTGGTCGGCTGTCTGAGCCATGGCGCCGCCGCGGCTCCAAAACAGGAGAACGCGCCGCCGCCGGCGGCGCCCCTCCAGAAACAACTGCAGGCGATGCGGACGGCGATCCTGCGGGCTTGGGATCCTGCAGGTTTCCAGGGAACGATCACGATCAGGGTCCATTTGAAGCGTGATGGGACTCTCGATGGTTCGCCGGAGATCGTGTCCGAGCCGACTGATGCGGCCCATTACCAGGCGGCCGCGACCAGCGCCGTGCGCGCGGTGACGCAGAGCCAGCCATTTACAATGCTTGGTAAGAATACCTATGAACGCTGGAAAGAGATGGACATCGACTTTGCCCCGGCCGACTTGTCCCGGTAGGTTTGCGACCTGATCTTGCGGTCAGCGGCGCTGGGATCGGCATGACCAGTGACGTCATGAGCGGACTTGAGCTCACGAACGATCGCTGGCCGCAGGAAATTGGGGGAGGAATACGCCGTGGGGCTTCTCGTCATGATCCTTGGGCTGGTGCTGTTTCTGGGCGCCCATACGCTCACGACCCGGCGCGAATTGCGCAGCGATATCATCGCCACGACGGGCGAGAGTGGCTACAAGATCGGCTATGCGCTGGTCTCCCTCGCCGGCCTCGCGCTGATTGTGTGGGGCTTTGCGCATTACCGCGCCACGGAATGGTGGCCTATCTGGACACCGCCGACGTTCCTGAAACACCTCAACGTCGCGTTGATGCTTCCAGCTGTGATCCTGGTGGTGGCCGCCTATCTCCGCGGCCGCATCTACACGGCCGTGAAGCATCCGATGCTCACGGGCGTAAAACTCTGGGCGTTCGGCCATCTCCTGGCCAATGGCGATCTCGGCGGCATCATCCTGTTCGGCTCGTTCCTTGCCTGGGCGGTCTACGACCGGATTTCGCTGAAACGCCGTGCCGATGCGGGCAGCCCGCCGATACCCGTCGGCGGCGCCACCAACGATCTGATCGCGATTGTCGTCGGCATCATCGTCTATCTGGCGCTGGCCTTCGCGTTCCACCCTGTCGTGATCGGTGTTCCCGTGATGGGGAGTTGAGATGGACTGGCGGCGCGACACCGCAGCAGCGATGCGGCTGGAGTCTCGCTTCGGCGATCGCGTGGTGGAAGCCTTTGTTGACCGGCCAGCCAGCATCTGGGCGATGGTTGAGCAGGCGACAGCACGCAATGGCGACGGCGAGGCGCTGGTCTGCGGCGGGCGGCGACTGACGTGGCGCGAAGTTGCCGACGCCGCGATGCGGATCGGCGGCGGTTTTCGGAAGCTGGGCCTTCAGCCCGGCGACCGCGTCGCGCTGCTGCTCGGCAACCGCATCGAGTTCGCGCTCGCGCTGTTCGCTGCGGCCCATCAGGGGCTGGTGACGGTGCTGCTGTCGACCCGCCAGCAGAAACCGGAAATCGCCTATGTGCTGACAGATTGCGGCGCCAGGCTTTTGATCCACGAGGCGGGTCTTGCCGAGCGCTTGCCCGATCCGCGCGATGTCTTCGACCTCGCGCACCGGATCGCGGTGGACGATGATGTCAGCGTCTCGCGGTTTTCCGGTCTCGTCGAGGACGTTGCGCCGCCACCGGCCACAGCCGTCGGCGAAGTGGACACCGCCATGATCCTCTACACGTCGGGCACGACCGGACGGCCGAAGGGCGCGATGCTCGCGCATGGCAACATCGTGCACTCGGCCATGCTGTTTGAAGCCTGCATGCAGCTCACCATGGCCGATCGTTCGATCGCCGCCGTGCCGCTCGCCCATGTCACCGGCGTGGTCGCCAACATCATGAGCATGGCGCGCTGCGCCGGTGGCCTCGTCATTCTGCCCGAGTTCAAGGCCGCGGAATTCTTGCGGGTCGCCGCCCGCGAGCGCATCACCCACACTTTGATGGTGCCGGCGATGTACAATCTCTGCCTGCTGCAGGCCGATTTCGCAGCCCACGACCTGTCGGCCTGGCGGATCGGCGGCTATGGCGGGGCGCCGATGCCGATCGCGACCATCGAGAGATTAGCCGCAAGCATTCCAGGCCTGAAGCTGATCAATGCCTATGGCGCGACCGAGACCACCTCACCCTCGACCATGATGCCGGGCGAACTGACCGCTGATCATATCGACAGCGTCGGCCTGCCGTGTCCGGGGACGCGCATCGCGGTGATGGATGCCGAGGGCAGGGAATTGCCGCGCGGCGAGATCGGCGAGATCTGGATCGGCGGGGCGCAGGTCATCAAGGGCTACTGGAACAATCCGAAAGCCACGGCCGAAAGCTTCACGGGCGGCTTCTGGCATTCCGGCGATCTCGGCTCGATCGATGCTGACAATTTCGTGCGCGTGTTCGATCGGCAGAAGGACATGATCAATCGCGGCGGGCTGAAGATCTATTCCGCCGAGGTCGAATCAGTCCTCGCAGGTCATCCGGCGGTGGTCGAGAGTGCGATCCTCGCAAAGCCGTGCCCGGTGCTTGGCGAGCGCGTGCACGCCGTCATCGTGACACGAGAGGAGGTCTCTGGCGACGCCCTGCGCGCCTGGTGCGCACAACGGCTATCCGACTACAAGGTCCCGGAAACCATCACCCTGACTTCGGACCCGCTGCCCCGCAACGCCAATGGCAAGGTGATGAAACGGCAGTTGCGCGAGGCACTTAACCGCTGAAGGCAGAATTGCAACGGTTCCCGCCAACACCTTGATCCCATTCACTTTGCCTTGCCTCCGCCATAGCGATAGGGTATCGCCGCCACAATGTTGGGGCGTCATGCCATGGGCAGCCCTTGATGAGCACGGCCGAATACGGTCCTAGGAAAAGCCTAAGTGTCTGAATTATTTGACGAAGTAGACGAGGAAGTCCGTCGCGAGCAGCTCAAGAAGCTGTGGGACAAATATTCAATTGTCATCATTGCGCTGGCGATCCTGGTCGTCGCCGGCGTGGGTGGCTGGCGCGGCTATCAGTATCTGGAAGCGAAAAAGGCCGCGGAAGCCGGCGAGGCTTTCAACAAGGCCGTGGAACTCGCCGACCAAGGCAAGCACAGCGACGCGGAGGCGGCCTTCTCCGATCTGGCAGGAAAGGCACCGTCGGGTTATCGGATGCTCGCCCGGTTCCGCGCCGCGGCCGAGACCGCAGCGCGTGATCCGCAGGCCGCCGCCAAAATGTTCGACGACATATCAGCCGATCACAGCGTCACCTCTGATTTTCGGGCCTTGGCCAGCATCCGCGCCGCCGGGCTCGTGGTCGACAGCACGACTTATCAGAGTATCCTGCAACGTCTCGAGCCGTTGGCCGGCGCCGGGTCGACCTATCGGCATGCCGCGCGCGAGCTTCTCGCGTTGTCGGCTTGGCGGGCCAATGATGCGACTGCGGCCCGGCAGTGGCTGGATCAGATCGCGCTCGACGGCGAAACGCCGCCAAGCGTGCGCGCGCGTGCCGAAGCGCTGCAAGCATTGCTCCCGCCAGTTGCCAAGAGCTGACGGGTCTAGGGAACGAAGGGGATCGACCATGCGTCCGCACCGTTTGATTGCAGCCGCGCTCCTCGTCGCCTTCTCGGGCGTGCTGGGAGGCTGTTCCTCAGGTTTTGGCAGCGGCTTCGATCCGTCCGACCTGCTCGACTTCCTGGATACGAAGAAGAAGCTTCCGGGCGAGCGCAAGCCGGTGTTTCCGGACGGCGTGCCCGGCCTCGAACAGGGCGTGCCAAAGGAGCTCTACAAGGGCGCCCAGCAGCAGGACCCGCAGAACAACCCGGACACAGCGGCGCAACAGACGGCGGCCGTGCCGCCTCCACCGCCGCCCGAGGATGCGAAGCCGACCAAGCAGGCGAGATCGAAGGGCAAGAGCAAGCAGCCCGCTACGGCGGCTGCGGCCCCGGCTGAGCAGCAGCCCGCCGCGGACGGCCAGGCTGCGCCGGAGGAAGACACGACGCCTGCGGCACCTCCGCCGCCGCCCAAGGCGAAGCGGGTGGCGTCGCGCAAGCGCGTGACCACGCCGGACCAGCAGGGAGCCGATCAGTCCCAGGTGGCGCCGGCGGCGCAGTCGGCGCAGCAGCAACAGGCGCCCGCGGCATTCCCCGCACCGCTGCCGAGCAACACCTTTACGCGCTAGCTCGCGTCGATTTTCCCGTCATTGACAGGCGCATCGTAAGCTGCGCTTGGATCACCCATGTCATTTGCGATTGCCATCATCGGCCGGCCCAATGTCGGCAAGTCGACCCTGTTCAACCGCCTGGTGGGGCAGAAGCTCGCGCTGGTCGACGACCAGCCGGGCGTCACCCGTGACCGCCGGGAAGGCGAGGCGCGGCTTGGCGATCTCACCTTCACCATCATCGACACCGCGGGGCTCGACGAGGGCGTCAAGGGATCGCTGACCGCGCGGATGCAGGAGCAGACCGAAACCGCGATCAAGTCTGCCGACGCACTGATGTTTTTGATCGACGCCCGCGCCGGGCTGACGCCGGCCGATCGCGCCTTTGCCGATTTTGCCCGCCGCGCCAACAAGCCCGTGCTGCTGCTCGCCAACAAGAGCGAGGGCAAGCACGGCGAGGCCGGCGCGATGGAAGCCTATGCGCTCGGGCTCGGCGAGCCGATCCAGGTTTCGGCCGAGCATGGCGAGGGCCTTGGCGAACTCTATGACGCGCTGCGCGCGCTGATGCCGGAGCCGGCGGAGGAAGAGCCGGCGCAAGATGACGGCGAAGGCGACGAGGAGGATACGCAAAAGCCGATCCGCGTTGCGATCGTCGGCCGGCCCAATGCCGGCAAATCCACCCTGATCAACCGCCTGCTGGGCGAGGAGCGGCTGTTGACGAGCCCGGAGGCCGGCACGACCCGCGATGCGATCGCGGTCGAGATCAACTGGCAGGGGCGTGGCTTCCGCGTGTTCGATACCGCGGGCTTGCGGCGCCGTTCGCGGATCGAGGAGAAGCTCGAAAAACTGTCGGTCGCCGACGCGTTGCGCGCCGTGCGCTTCGCCGAGGTCGTGGTGCTGATGATCGATGCGGAGCGCCGCTTCGAGGAGCAGGATCTGCGGATCGCCGACCTGATCGAGCGTGAGGGCAGGGCGCTCGTGATCGCCGTCAACAAATGGGACCTGATGGACGGCAAGGGCGGCCAGATCGCGGCCTTGCGCACCGACGCCGACCACTGGCTGCCGCAGGTCGCAGGTGTGCCGGTGGTCGCGGTGTCGGGCCTGATGGGCGATGGCATCGACCGCCTGATGCGGGCGATCGAGCAGGCCTATGCGCTGTGGAACAAACGGGTGCCGACCGCCGCGCTCAATCGCTGGTTCGAGCAGGCGACCAGCGCCAACCCGCCGCCGGCGGTCTCCGGCCGCCGGCTGAAACTGAACTACATTACCCAGACCAAGGCGCGTCCTCCGAGCTTCGTGCTGTTCTGCTCGCGCGCGGATGCGGTGCCGGACTCCTATTTGCGCTATCTGGTCAACTCGCTGCGCGCGGCGTTCGAGCTGCCGGGCACGCCGGTGCGGATCACGCTGCGCGAGAAGCAGAATCCGTTCGCGCACAAGCGCAAGCGGCCGTCGTAAGCGACAGTTCGCTCATAGGTTGTAGTAACCTCAAGATGCTCGTCTCAACATTCGCCGATATCACGCGCCTGTGTGCGAATTTGATGATGTTTGCGCGTCTGTCGTCGCTTTTGCCCAAGTCTGGCCGGTGCGAGGTAACTATATCAGCTGCGTTTGGTCGGCCGGTCGAACCGGGCGGCTCGGCCGCTTACTCAAAGCAGGTCGCGCGTTTTTTTCGGCGCACTTCCCGTTCGTTCAATCTTTACGGTGTTGTTGCTGATGCCTCGTTATTTTTTTGATCTTTTCTTCGATCGCTATGTCGTTCTCGATCCCAATGGGATGTTGTTCGACCGCAAGGCCGGCGCGAGAGGCGCGGCCAGGGAGATGGCGCGTCATCTTGCGGCGGTTCGCCCCGAATTGCGCGACGGCCGCGGCTGGATCCGCGTCAGGGACATTAAGCGAAACGAAGTCCACCGCCTGGCGATCGATCCCGAGGTGCGGCCTGACGTGCCTGCCCAGCGAAGGACCGTCACGTTGATCGCGGCCGAATAGAGCGGTCTTGCAAGACGGCAATCCGTCAAGACAGTGATCCGGAGTCCGCGTTTCGATTCGATCGGAGCGGCAACGATCTGCTCGGTCAACGACACCTGGGAACATCGAACGGGATTTGCCGCCCTTGCACTCCAGGTCGTAGGATTCGCAGTTGGCACGATGTTCCGGATCAGAGTGCTGTTGCCGATTCTCCTGATGCTGCTGCTCGCCTCGATCGTGTTCTCCGTGGTTCGCGGCTTTTCCATCCTGGAGGCTGCGCTGATGGTTTTTCTCGCCCAGACCATCGTCCAAGTCGGTTATTTCCTCGGTCTGATCGCCCATGCTGTCCTGGTTGCCGTCGATCGCGAGCCACGCGTCCGGAGGCGGCCGCCCCGCTTCTAGCCGCGTGACAGGCGCGGATTGCGAGAAGGGACAGCGGGTGTATAAGTCTGCGCCCCGCAATCCCCCGTGCAATCCGCGCCGAGATCATGACCGAACAAAGCCCCACTGCTGTCAGCGGCGCGCCATTGCGCAGTGCACCGGATCGCGCCGCCGTGGCATTCATCTTCGTCACGATCCTGCTCGACATGCTGGCGTTCGGCATCGTGATTCCGATCCTGCCAAAGCTCGTGGAAAGCTTCGTCGCCAACGACACCGCGCGGGCCGCGCGCATCTTCGGCCTGTTCGGCACCGCCTGGGCGCTGATGCAGTTCATCTTCTCGCCGGTCGCGGGCGCGCTGTCGGACCGGTTCGGACGCCGGGCCGTGGTGCTGATGTCGAATTTCGGCCTGGCCGCGGACTATGTGCTGATGGCGCTCGCGCCGTCGCTGACCTGGCTGTTCGTCGGACGGGTGATCTCCGGCATCACGTCGGCCAGCGTCTCGACCGCCTTTGCCTATATCGCCGACGTGACGCCGCCGGACAAGCGCGCCGCCGTGTTCGGCAGGATCGGTGTGGCTTTCGGCGCTGGATTCATTCTCGGGCCGGCGCTCGGTGGCCTGCTCGGCAATATCGAGCCGCGCCTGCCATTCTGGGTCGCCGCGGGCTTGAGCTTCGCCAACGCGCTTTATGGGCTTCTGATCCTGCCGGAGTCGCTTTCGCCCGAGCGCCGCTCGCCGTTCCACTGGCGCAGCGCCAATCCGGTGGGCGCGCTCAATCTGTTGCGCACCGACCGCGTGCTGGGTGGGCTGTCATGGTCGAACTTCATCGCCCAGGTCGCGCATGTGGTGCTGCCGTCGACCTTCGTGCTGTATTCCACCTATCGCTATGGCTGGGACACCAGAACCGTCGGACTGACTCTGGCGCTGGTCGGAATCTGCTCGGTGGTCGTGCAGGGCGCCGGCATCGGGCCGATCGTGCGGCGTTTCGGTGAACGCCGCGCGCTGCTGATCGGGCTCTCCTTCGGCGCGATCGGATTCTTGATCTTCGGCCTGGCGCCGACGGGCCCTCTCTTCTGGTTGGGCATTCCGGTGATGTCGCTGTGGGGTGTTGCCGGCGCGGCGGGCCAGGCAATGATGACCGGCCTGGTCAAGCCGGAGCAACAGGGCCAGCTGCAGGGCGCCACCGCGAGCGTGCAGAGCCTGGCGCAGCTCGCCGGCCCGTTCCTGTTCACGCTGACCTTTGCCTATTTCATCGGGCCGGGCACGCCGGTGACGTTGCCCGGCGCGCCGTTCCTGCTGGCCTGTCTGTTGCTGTTGCTGGCGCTTGCGGTCGCGGTGAAGACACTCGCTCAATCGCGCTGATCAGCTTTTCGTGTGAGCATGATCCTTTCCGAAAGCCGGTGCCAACTTTTCCGGATCATGCTCGAGTTCGGCGCGCGCGGCTTCGGCGAGCGAGAAGAACTGCGCGCGGACCTCCGCCGCGTAGGGGTTGTCGCGCTCGATCGCGAGAAAGACGCTCGCCGAATCATGCCTGACCATGTCGGTCGCCCGCATCAGATGATCGAAACTCGCGGTGGTCAGGCGCGTCGGCAGCGGCTCCATGCGCACCAGAACCTTGGCGACGAGGTGCGTGACGCCCTGCACGATCGCAGCCTGGCGATCGTGCTCGTCCGGCGAGACGATGTGCACCTTGAGCTTCAGCACATGTCTGAGGAACGCCGCGATGCGCAGGGCCGAGCGGCCGCGCACCGGACACAGCGCGATGTTGCGTCCGGCAATGCCGCCCTTCGCGCTCTGCGGGCCGAACAGCGGATGCGTCCCGACGATGTCGACAAAGGACGGCAGCTCCGCCTTCATCACCTCGATCGGCCGGACCTTGACCGAACCGACATCGACCACGATTCCGCCGGGGCGAAGATGCGGACGAAGCTCTTTGAGCGCGGATGACAGGGCGCCGACGGGTACGGCCGCTATCACGAGATCGCAACGCCCGAGCTCGGCGATCGTGCCGAACTGGACGTGATCGTTGGGCTGCCCGGCCTCGGTCAGTGCGGGATCACAGGCGATGAGCGCGAAATAGGGATATAGATGCGCAGCGATCAGCCGCCCGAAGGCGCCGAAGCCGAGCAGGCCGATCGACCTGATGTGTGGGGGTTGGATGGCTGGTGTCGCGGACATCGCAAAACTCCGGTGGGCTGCGATGCCGGATGTTTGCTTGTCTCAACCGCCGGAACGCAGCGGTTGTGCAAAAAGATGCGCCCGCTGTTATGTCGACGGCAGGTAATACGAGGCCGAGAGGTGACGGGCGGTGGGGCGCATGCGGGTTTGTAGTGGCTTGGGGCTCGAATTGTCAATCACTGTCGTCGTAGGGTGGCAAAGCGCAGCGTGCCCACCGTCGCAGTCGCAATGCGTGCGGACGGTGGGCACGGCGCAAATGCGCCTTTGCCAACCTACACGCGGTCCCGGGATGACCACTACGCGGTCATTTCTTCACCAGCGGGCACTCGCTGGCCTCGAGCGGCTTGGCCGCGTCATCAGGCGAGATCGTGGCGACCAGCTTGTAATAATCCCACGGATATTTCGACTCTTCCGGCTTCTTCACCTCGAACAGATAGGCCGGAATGATACGGCGTCCGTCGGCCCGCAGCGGACCCTTGCCGAACAGCGGATCGTCGGTCGGGATTTCCTTCATCTTGGCGACGACCTTGGCGCCGTCATGCGGATTGCCGCCGAGCGCATCCAGCGCCTTCAGATAATGCAGCACCGCCGCGTAGTTTCCGGCCACCGTCATCGAGGGCATGGTGCCCTTCGGCGAGCGCTTCATGAAGCGGTTCGACCAGGCGCGGGTCTGGTCGTTGAGGTCCCAGTAGAAGGATTCGGTGAAGGTCAGGCCCTGTGCGGTCTTCAAGCCCAGCGCATGCACGTCGGTGACGAAGAGCAGCAGGGCCGCGAGCTTCTGGCCGCCCTGGACGATGCCGAATTCGGCCGCCTGCTTGATCGAATTGGTGGTGTCGCCGCCGGCATTGGCGAGCCCGATGACCTTCGCCTTCGAGGATTGAGCCTGCAGCAGGAACGAGGAGAAATCGGACGTGTTGAGCGGATGGTTCACATCGCCCAGGACCTTGCCGCCATTGGCGGTGACGACATTCGACGTATCGCGCTCCAGCGCATGGCCGAAGGCATAGTCCGCGGTCAGGAAGAACCAGCTGTCGCCGCCGGCCTTGGTCAGTGCCTTGCCGGTGCCGTTGGCGAGCATGTAGGTGTCGTAGGTATAGGAGATCGTGTTCGGCGTGCAGGCCTTACCGGTGAGATCGGCGGTCGCGGCCCCCGAATTGAGCAGGATCGCGTTCTTTTCCTTCACGAGGTTGCTGACCGCGAGCGCAACACCGGAGTTCGGCGTATCGGCGATCACGTCGACCTTGTCGCTGTCGATCCATTGCCGGGCGATGTTGACGCCGATATCCGGCTTGTTCTGGTGATCGCCGCTGACGACCTCGATCTTCCAGCCCTTGTCTCTCAAGCCCGAATCCTCGACCGCCATCTTGATCGCTTCGACCGAATTGGGGCCGCCGATGTCGGCGTAGAGGCTCGACATGTCGTTCAAGACGCCGATCTTGACGTTCTTGTCGTCGGCCGATGCCGACGTCGCGCTGCCGAAGGCAGCAACGGCAATCAAAGGCGCGATGCGCCAGGTGGGCGTCATTTTCATGGGCTTCCTCCAGATCTTCAGAGCCGGCGGCCCTCTTCGGGGGCGTTGGCCAGCGTGCCTGATCCTCCGATAGCCGGTTCAGCCGACCTCGGCAATGCCCTGAGGTCTCGCGAAGGGAAGCCAATTGCCGCGGTACGACTAAGGGGTAATGCATGCGTGCCCATTGCGAAGGCAAATTGCCGCCGTCGGCTACCGCAGCGCGTCGGAGGTCAGGCTGAACTTCTGGATGCGCTTGGCGTTGTCGACCTCGCCGGTATAGACGTTGCCCTTGGCGTCGACCGCCATCGCATGCACCCAGTGAAACTGCCCGGCGTTGCGGCCGCTGCGCCCAAAACTGCCGACCACCGTGCCATCCTCGCGGCGGATGATGCGGATCTCGTTGTTCTCGCCGTCGGCGGAGAGCAGATAGGTCTGGTTCGGGTCCGGCCAGAGCGCAAGGTCCCAGACCGCGCCATTGCCGAGCGTGTTCTTCTCGAAGAACCACTCCTTTACGAAGCTGCCGTCCTTTTTGAAAATCTGGATGCGGTCATTGATGCGGTCGCAGACATAGACCAGGCCATCGTTGGCGATCTTCACGCAATGCACGGGATTGCCGAATTGCTGGGCGACCTCGGCCTTGGGATCGTAGGGCGGCTGCTTCGTGTCGTCAGGCACGTGGCCGTAGGCGCCCCAGTGGCGCTTGTAGGCGAGCGTCGTCGCATCGAACACGATGACGCGGCGGTTGCCATAGCCGTCAGCGACATAGATCTCGTTCGCCTCCCTGTCGATCGCGGTCTCCGCGGGCTTGCCGAGTTGGCTGGTGTCGTTGCTGCCCTTGCCCGGCGCGATCTTGCCGATCTGGCTCACGTACTTGCCGTCGAGGGTGAATTTCAGGATCGCGTTGTCGTTGTCGGCATTGCCGCCGACCCAGACGAAGCCGCGCTCGTCGACCTCGATGCCGTGCTCGCGCCCGACCCATTCATAGCCTTCGCCGGGACCGCCCCAGGAACGCAACAGATTGCCGTCGACGTCGAACTCCAGCACCGGCGGCGCCGGCACGCAGCATTTTGATCGCGGCGGCGTCAGCGTGGCGCCCTTCTCATCGTCGGTGAGCGATCGCGGCCGGTGGATCACCCAGATATGGCCCTGCCAGTCCACCGTGATGCCGCCGACCTGACCGATGATCCAGTTGTTCGGCAGCGGCTTTGGCCAGGATGCATCGACCGCGAAGGTCGGGATCTCGCCGGCGGAGGCGGGTTGTGCCAGAGCGACAAGGCCGATGACGGCAGAGGCAAGAAGCGAGAGGGACGAGCGTTTCGCAAAACGTGCAGTTGAAAGCCGCGAACAGCCGCGATGTTGCGCCCGCGCCATGACATCCTCCCGTTTTTTCCGCTTCGGTTGCTCCGCAGTCGCACGCGCAGTCAATCGTGGGAGCCGATGCGAGTCAATCGCGATACGATCGTTCCGGGCGGGGTGATACGCCGATTGCGCGGTCCCTTGCCGTCCACTATCAAAAACCGCGGTGCTGTGTTGTGGAGGAATGTTGCATGCGAGGGTTGCAGGGTCTGACTGCGGCTTGGCTGCTGTTTTTCAGCGCGACAGCCGGAGCAGGAGCCGGCCTAGCGCCAAATGTCTGGCGGCTGAGATTTTCTCATTGGCGAGAACGCTTCCGGACGACAGCTACTTCGGGCGACATGTTGCCTTCGCGGCACAGGAGCTGGCCGCGGGCGATATCAAGACCGCGCTGGAATATGTCGTTAACGACAATCCAGATCCGCTGCCTTGGGAGGACATCGAATGGACCGCGCGGGCCGGCCTGTTCGATCGAGCGACGGAGCTGGCCAACCAGCGGGGTTCACCAGTCGAGCGTTTGGGGGGACTGCTCGCGGTGGCCGCGTACGCGCTGGACAAGAACGACAAGGCACGTGCGACGCGGATTGTCGAAGCCGTCGAGCGCGAGCTGCCTTCGATCAAGGCGGATGACAGCGACGAAGCGGCGGCCTTGCTCCCTGATCTTGCCGCCGAGATCTGGGCCCGGCTTGAGCAAACCGAACGCGCGGCGCGCCTGCTCGAAAAAGGAGGCGTCGGTTCAGTCAGCACCTTGCTCTCGATTGCCGGAGAATATCCGGCGGCGGCAAGCCTGCGTGAGCAGGCGTTGCCGATGAGTCATGGGTCTGGAAGCTTCTGCTCGACGATGCGATAGGTCGCGGTGACCAGGCGGATTTATCGCGAGCAGTGCAGCATGCCGGTCAAAGGATGGAAGCCGAAATCCGCGACGACTATGTGGACTCAGAGATTTCGCTTGCGCGCGTTCTGCTGACGGCCGGGCTGCCGGATCGGGCCGCCAAGCTCGTCAAACCGTGGCCACAATGGGTCAAGGGAAAGGATGCAAGAAGGCAGTCCAATATAGTCAATGCCTTGATCCCGGTTTTGATCGGTCTCGCATTGGATCAAGACGTCCAATCGGCAGCGGGTATCATAGCCATCCAGATCGCAGGAGACGCGAAGTAGCCGCGAGGACGCGCACGTTGCTCGCCGCGCTTGCGGATGAGGTCTCGCCTGCAGTCATGCCGGTGCGTGAAACTCTTGCAGCGCGCGGCTCTTGTAGTCGTAGAGTTTGCCGGTCTCGGTCCACTCCGGCGCGCACATCGGTACGATGAACTCCGCGACCTGCTCCGGTGTCTCCAGCGTCATCGGGTCCTCGCCGGGAAACACGGCAGCCCGCATGCGGGTGCGGATCGGGCCCGGGCTGAACAGGTTGACGCGCAGTGGCGTGCGCTCGGTTTCATGGGCCCAGACCCGCGCCAGCGTTTCCAGCGCTGCCTTGGAGGCGGCGTAGGGGCCAAGATAGGCGTTCGCCTTGTGGGCGGCGCCTGAGGTGATGAACACGACGCGGCCTGCATCGGATGCCTTCAACAGCGGCTCGATGCAGCGGATCAATTGAAAATTGGCCGACACGTTCACCGCCATCACGTCTGTGAAGGTTTTCAGCTCGATGTGGCCGAGTGGGGAGGAGGGGCCGGGCACGCCGGCGTTGCCGACGAGGATGTCGAGCTTGCCGTGGCGTTCGTACAGCGCCGCGCACAACCGCGCGATGCCGTCGAAATCGGCGAGGCTCAGCGGCACCAGCGTTGCGCTGCCGCCGTCTTTACGGATCTCGTCATCGAGCTCTTCGAGGCCGCCTTGGGTACGCGCCACCGCGACGATATGCGCGCCGGCGCGGGCCAGTGCGCGCGCGGTGGCGTAGCCGATGCCGCGCGAGGCGCCGGTGACGAGAGCGATGCGGGAGGCGAGGAGTGATGAGGACATGACTGTCTATGCTTTCGTCATGCCCGGCCTTGTGCCGGGCATCCACGTCTTTGCGGCAGGTTTTACAGACGTGGATGGCCGGGACAAGCCCGGCCATGACGGAGAAAACAACGACGAGATTCCGGGTTCGCGCGTTTCACCCGCGCCCCGGAATGACGCTTCGCGTCAGCTCGCTTCCGCCAGCAGCGAGAGCTGGCGCGGCTGCGGCTCGATCTGGGTCTGGTCGGTGAGGTGGGTCGGATAGGCGCCTGTGAAGCAATGATCGGCGAATTTCGGGTTCGCGGGATCGCGGCCGGAAAAGCCCATGGCGCGGTACATGCCGTCGACCGACAGGAAGGCGAGCGAATCGGCGCCGATGATCTCGCGCATCTCGTCGACCGAATGGGTCGCGGCCAACAGCCCGCCGCGGTCGGGCAGGTCGATGCCGTAATAATCGGGGTACAGGATCGGCGGCGAGGCCAGGCGGAAATGCACCTCGCGGGCGCCGCCGTCGCGCATCATGCGCACGATCTTCTTCGACGTGGTGCCGCGGACCAGCGAGTCGTCGATCAGGATGATGCGCTTGCCCTCGATCGCGGCGCGGTTGGCATTGTGCTTCATGCGCACGCCGGATTCACGAATGCTCTGGGTCGGCTGGATGAAGGTGCGGCCGACATAGTGGTTGCGGATGATGCCGAGCTCGAACGGCACGGCGGAATGCTGCGCGTAGCCGACCGCGGCCGGCACACCGGAATCCGGCACCGGCACCACGACGTCGACGTCGACATGACTCTCGCGCGCGAGCTGGGCGCCAAACGCCTTGCGCACCTCGTAGACCGAGCGGCCGCCGACGATGGAATCCGGTCGGGCGAAATAGATGTATTCGAAGATGCAGGGCCGCGCCGGCTTGGGCGGGAACGGCTTGTGGCTCTGCGCGCCGCTCTCGTCGAACACGATGATCTCGCCGGGATCGATGTCACGGATGTAGCGCGCGCCGATGATGTCGAGCGCGCAGGTCTCCGAGGTCAGGATCGGGCAGCCGTCGAGCTCGCCCAGCACCAGCGGGCGGATGCCGAGGGGATCGCGCGCGCCGATCAGCTTCTTGTTGGTGAGGCAGACCAGGGAGTAGGCACCTTCCAGCGAGCGCAGCGCCTCGATGAAACGATCGACGAACTGGCTGCGCTTGGACTGGGCGACCAGATGCAGGATCACCTCGGTGTCGCTGGTCGACTGCATCAGGGCACCGCCCCGGATTAGGTCACGACGCAGCGAGAGCCCGTTGGTCAGATTGCCGTTGTGACCGACGGCAAAGCCGCCGGTGGCGAGTTCCGCGAACAGGGGCTGCACATTGCGCAAAATGGTGGCGCCTGTGGTCGAATAGCGGACATGGCCGACCGCGGTGCCGCCGGGCAGGCGGTCGATCACTTCGCCACGGGAAAAGGTGTCGCCGACCAGGCCCAGCCGGCGCTCGCTGTGGAACCGTGTTCCGTCGAAGGAGACGATGCCGGCGGCTTCCTGGCCGCGGTGCTGCAGGGCGTGCAGGCCGAGCGCGGTGATCGCAGCCGCCTCGCTGTGCCCAAAGATGCCGAACACGCCGCATTCCTCGCGGAGCGTATCGCCGTCCAGATCCAGGTCGAAGTCGCGAGGGGGAGGCGCGCCGAGGGCGAGGTTGAGTTGGGCGTGGTGGTCAGGGGTTTCGGTCTCGTCCATCGCGCCTCTCTTTTGGCCTCATCTTCACCGCGCCGCGGGCTTCTCGATCAGCTTTTTCAGGCTGTCGCGGGCGGGCTTGCTATAGCCCTCACTGCCCGGCGGGGGCGGTTCGCCACTGTCAGCCTGGTCATCGTCCGGTTTATTCTTCTTGAGTCTCTTTAAAATGGTGTTCTCGGGATCATCCGGCAAGAGCGACATCAGCCAGTCCCCAGTCCCTTGCAGGACAACCCGCGATTTCGCCCCGGTAACCCAATCCGGACGCTGCTTTTCCGGCACCAGCCAGCTGAAGAACAGGAAGGCGACGACCACGATCAGCAGTCCTCGGGCCAGGCCGAACAGGAAGCCGAGGGTGCGGTCGAGCGCGCCGATCCGGGAATCCAGGATCATGTCGGAAATCCGCACCGTGATCACGGAGACGACGATCAGGGTGCCGACGAACACGCCGGCGACGACAACGACAGCGGCGACCGTATCATTGGAGAAATAGGCTTTTGCGGTCGGCAGCAGCTTGTTGAACGAGTAGAGCGTGGTGATGGCCGCTGCGCCCCAGGCCGCGATCGACAGAATCTCGCGCATGAAGCCGCGCACCATCGCGAGCAGCCCGGAAATCAGCATGACGCCGAGCAGGACGAGATCGAGAAGGGTTATCGGCATCGGCTGGTCAGCTTCGCTTTGTCAGTTGAAATGCCCCGAATCGGTCCTGTACCGCCGCTCTTGAGATGAGGGTCAGGCCGGCTGCCCCGTAAGACCCGACACAATTTACCACCCGTTAGGCTTGCGCGGGCGGATGTATAGCGGCGCAGGAAGGCGAGGTCACGTCCGCCTAGCCCTCCTGGCGGCGGAATCTCGCCGGTGTGGCATTTTTTTCACGCGTGTCCGGAATTGGGACGCTGGCCGCGCTCTCGCGGTTCCCCTTGAGGCCTCGTGCTGCGATTTCCGCCACCAGGCTGGTCAGGCCGCCGACGGCATTGAGCGTGAGCCCCGCATCGCCGCCGACCTCGCCGCGTGCTGATTCAGGCAGGACCGCGCGGCCGAAACCGAGCTTGGCCGCTTCCTTGAGCCGGGCTGCGGTCTGCGCCACCGGGCGGACCACGCCGGACAGCGAGATCTCGCCGAAATACACGGCGTCCGTCGGCAGCGGCGCATTGGTGAGCGAGGACACCAGCGCCGCAGCGGCGGCGAGGTCCGCCGCCGGTTCGTGGATGCGCAGGCCGCCGGCCACGTTCAGATAGACGTCATGGCCTGATAGTTTCACCCCGCAATGCGCCTCCAGCACCGCCAGCACCATCGAGAGCCGGCTCGGGTCCCAGCCGACCACCGCACGGCGCGGCGTGCCGAGCGAGGTCGGCGCCACCAGCGCTTGCAGTTCGACCAGCACCGGCCGTGTTCCTTCGATGCCGGCGAACACCGCCGTGCCGGGCGTGCCGAGATCGCGCTCCGACAGGAACAGTTCGGATGGGTTTGTAACTTCGCGCAGGCCCAGGCCGGTCATCTCGAACACGCCGATCTCGTCGGTCGGCCCGAAGCGGTTTTTCACCGCGCGCAGAATGCGGAACTGCTGCGAGCCTTCGCCCTCGAATGACAGCACTGCGTCGACCATGTGCTCGACCACCCGGGGACCGGCGATCTGGCCGTCCTTGGTGACATGGCCGACCAGGATGATCGCCGCGCCGGATTTTTTTGCAAAGCGAATGAGCGCCTGGGCCGAGGCGCGCACCTGGGTCACCGTTCCGGGCGCCGATTCGACCGTATCCGTCCACATGGTCTGGATCGAATCGATCACGATCAGCCGCGGCACCGCGCCTTCCGACAGCGTGGAGACGATGTCCTCGACCGAGGTCTCCGAGGCCAGTTGCACCGGCGCGTCGGCGAGCCCGAGCCGCTCGGCGCGCAGGCGAACCTGCGCGATCGCCTCTTCGCCTGAAATATAGACCGCCCGGTGGCCGGCGCGCGCCAACAGGCTCGTGGTCTGCGTCAACAGCGTCGATTTGCCGATTCCCGGATCACCGCCGACCAGCAGCACGGAGCCGCGGACAAAACCGCCGCCGGTGACGCGGTCGAGCTCCGCCATCCCCGACGAAAGCCGCGGGGCGTCCTGGCTCTTGCCGCTCAGGCTCTCCAGCGCGAACGTTCGCCCCTTGCGCTTCGAGCGGATGGAGACCGGCATCGAGGTCGCGCCGGTCGTGTCCTCTTCGGCAAGCGTGTTCCACTCGCCGCAGGACTCGCATTTGCCCTGCCAGCGGTTATAGGCCGCGCCGCAGTTCTGGCAGACGAAGGAGAGGGCGGATTTGGCCATATTGGGGAATCGCGGGTCTCAAGGTGACTGGGTGGCATTCCATAACATGGAAAGGCCGGCCGCGATCATGATCGCATCCATGACCAGGCGGAAGGCATCGGGCTTCAGATGCAGCACAAAACGCTTGGCGATGAAGGCGCCCGACATCAGCGAGGCGCCTGCGACCAGGCCTTTCAGCGCGATATCGGGCGTCAGCGCGCCAAGGCGCTCGAAGGTCACGGATTTGCTGAAGTAGAGGCCGAGCGAGCTTGCCGCCTCGGTCGCCAGAAACGCGCCCTTGGTGAGGCCGTAGAACAGGAACAGCGGCACGCTCAGCGGTCCAGTCGACACCACGATGCCGGTGAGGAAGCCGATGACGGCGCCGCCCAGCGCAAGGTGCCAGAGATTGGCTGTCAGCTGGTGGCGGGCGAGCCAATGGCGCGCCGGCACCATTGCGATCAGGAACAGGCCGATCGCGACGTCGACGGCGTGGGAAGGCAGGGCGAGCAGGGTGCGCGCGCCGAGCGCCGCGGCGGGGATGCCGGTGACCGAATAGGCGGCGCAGGCGCGCCAGTCGACCTCGCGCCACCAGGCGAGGATGCGCGAGAGATTGGCGAGCACGGCCGCGACCGCCATGATCGGCACCGCCTGCTTGGGTCCGTACTCGTAGACCAGCACCGGCATCAGCATGATCGACGAGCCGGTGCCGACGATGCCGGAAATGGTGCCGGCCACGAGACCGACCACGAGGACGAACAGGACGCCCAAAGGGTTCTCTCTCCGCGACTCTCGATGGCGTTGTCTTCATTGTCATCGCAGGCGAAGCGAGACAACCGGAAACGACAGGCGCTTCGGAATTGACGCCATCTGGTCTTGGGCGTGTTCGGGTTGAAAATTGCGACCCTGACGTGCAGACTGCGCTGGCCAGCGCACCGCCATGCCGGAGGTCCCATGAGAAAGCTCAGTTTGACCGTTGCCGCATTCGTCGTCGGGCTCGCTGCGAGCGCCCAGGCCCAGAACCTGACGGCCGAACAGCGCGCCGCGTGCCAGGGCGACTACAGCAGGAATTGCAAGGGCGTGAAACCCGGCGGTGGCCGGATCATCGCCTGCCTGAACAAGCAGGGCGACAAGGTCAGCCAAGGCTGCCGGAATGTGCTCGCCAAGCAATAGCGCGCAGCGGTATCAGGTCGAAGCGGGCGCCGCCTCTTCTGCGGCGGCCGCGGCGCCGTTGCTGCCCTTGTAGATGCGGGCGTAGCGCGCGCCGAGGCTGGTCAGCACCTCATAGCCGATCGTACCGAAGTGATGGGCGAGTTCGTCGACCGTGATGCCTTCGCCGATCAGCGTGACCATGTGTCCGCGCCGCGCCGCCTTGGGCGGCAGGTCGGTGATATCGACGGCCATCAGGTCCATCGAAATTCGCCCAGCGATCGGGCAGCGCTGGCCGGCCACCACGACCTCGGCGCCGCGCGTGCCGTCATTGGAGCCGGCTGCGCGGAAATAGCCGTCGGCGTAACCGGCGGCGACGATGGCGAGCCTGGTCGTCCGGCGCGCGGTCCAGATGCCGCCATAGCCGACCGTGTCGCCGCGCTCGATGCTGCGGATCTGCACGATGCGGGCCTTCAAATCGACCACCGGCTGCATCGGATTGTCCGCCTCCGGCGTCGGGTTGACGCCATAGAGGCCGGCGCCCGGCCGCACCAGATCGAACTGGAAGGGGGCGCCGAGATAGATGCCGGAGGAGTTCGACAGCGACGACGGCACACCCGTGAACAGGCTTGCGATCTGCCGAAATGCCCCGAGCTGCCGCGAATTGATGGGGCTGTTGATGATCTCGGAGGAGACGAGGTGGCTCATGACCAGCGTGATGCCGTGATCGCCGGCCTTGATCCTGGGAATCAGGCCTTGCGCTTCGGTGACCGAAAGTCCCAGCCGGTTCATGCCGGTATCGATGTGGATGGCTGCGCCGCCGGACCAGCCCGAACGGCGGCGGAAGACGTCCCATTCGGCGAGTTCGTTGAGATCGCCGATCACCGGCCGGCAGTCGATCTTGGCGTAGCTGTCGCTCGAGTTCTGGAGCAGGCCGGAGAGCACGTAGATCGCGGCCGATGACGGCAACGCCGCGCGCGCGGCCTGCGCCTCGTCGAGGGTCGCGACGAAGAACGTCTTGCAGCCGGCCGCCGAAAGCGCGCGCGCGACGGGCTCGACCCCGCAACCATAGGCGTTGGCCTTGATGACCCCGGCGCATTCGGCCGGCACGGCCGCCTTTTCGAGCTTGCGCCAGTTGGCCACGATGGCGTCGAGGTCGATGGTGAGAACGCCGGTCGCGGTCGCAAGCGCCGCGGCCATATCGGCCTCGGGCGACACGATGTCGCCGGCGCCGGACGTATTGGGTTCGGTGGCGATGGTCATGGCTCAAGTTTTTACGCGTATGGCGGCGCCGGTTCAACGGTTCGTGTGCGGAAGGGGGATTGTCTTTGCGCGCGGTCCTGATAGATCGCGGCCCTTCGCGCTTGGGGACCGCGTCATGGAATTCTCCGAATATCTGCAACACGACGCGGTCGCGCTTGCGGAAATCGTCGCGCGTGGCGAGGCGTCGCCGGCCGAATTGCTGGAGCTTGCGCTGGCGCAAAGCCAGCGCGCGCAACCGAAGACGAATGCGGTCTGCCGCCCGATGGAGCGCGAGGCGCGCGCGCAACTCGAGGGGCCGCTGCAAGGGCCGTTTGCGGGCGTCCCGTTTCTGCTGAAGGATTGCGCGCAGGATTTTGCGGGGCTTCCGACGACTTATGCGAGCCAGGCGTTCGCGAACCATGCCGCGCCTGACCATGCCCATGTGGTGCGGCGCTATCTCGATGCCGGGCTCGTGATTTTTGGCAAGACCAACCTGCCGGAACTTGCGCTGAAAGGCGTCAGCGATTCGCAACTCTTTGGCCGTGCGAACAATCCATGGAATGCCGACCACACCCCCGGCGGCTCGAGCGGAGGCGCCGCGGCCGCCGTCGCCTCGGGCGTCGTTCCGATGGCGGCCGGCAATGACGGCGGCGGCTCGATCCGGATTCCCGCCGCATGCTGCGGCCTGTTCGGACTGAAGCCGTCGCGCGGGCGCATCTCGTCCGGACCAGGCTATGGCGAGTACTGGTTCGGCGCGTCGAGCGAGGGCGTGATTTCGCGCAGCGTGCGCGACACGGCCACAGCGCTCGACGTTTTGGCGGGCGCCGAGCCTGGCGATCCCTTCGCGATCACAGGACCGGGCGAGGCGTACGCGGAAACCATGCAACGCGATCCGGTCCGCCTGCGCATCGGTTTTGGCGCGGCATCGCCGATTGGAACGCACGTTCATCCAGAGGCCGTTGCCGCCGTCAACGACGCAGCGAAACTGCTGCAGAGTCTCGGTCACGATGTCGAGGAAGCGGTTCCCGAGATCGATGGTGCAGCCCTCGCGAAGAGTTTTCTCCACATCTATTTCGGCCAGGTCCCGGCCATGGTGGCGAAGGCGCAGGCGCAAGGCGCCTCAAGGTCCGATTTCGAACTGTTGACGCGCGTCGTGGCGACGCTTGGCGGTGCGATGTCCGCTGGCGCACTGACGACGCAGCTCCTGAAGTGGAACGAGTTTGCACGCGCCCTTGCGCGCTTCCACCGGCGCTATGACCTGCTGCTGACGCCGACATTGGCGCATCCGCCGATCCGTCACGGGCAGGGCGACCCGGCGCCGGTCGAGCAGATGGTGCTCGACCTGCTCGATCGCACCGGCCTGCTCGGCTTGTTGGCGCGCGCGGGCCTGCTCGACGGTACCGTCGACAAGATCGCGCGCGACAGCCTGCTATATGTTCCGTTCACGCAGCTCGCCAACCTGACCGGCACGCCGGCGATGAGCGTGCCGCTGCACTGGACGGCCGACGGCCTGCCGCTCGGCGTGCAGTTCGTCGCGCGCCTCAGTGAGGAGGACCGCCTCTTGCAATTGGCACGGCAACTCGAGGCCGCGCGGCCGTGGTTTGGCCGCCTGCCGTCCTGGGTGAGTGCGGGCTAATAGGATCGATCTGGCAGCTGGCTGTCCTGGGTGAGATCGCCGAACCGGGTCACCGAGGCTTCGAACTGCAACTCGACCGTACCGGTCGGACCATGGCGCTGCTTGCCGATGATGACTTCGGCCTTGCCATGGGCGCGCTCCATCTCCATGGCCCATGTCTCGTGTTCCGGCGTACCCGGACGCGGCTCCTTGTTGGCGAGATAATATTCCTCGCGATAGACGAACAGCACGACGTCGGCGTCCTGCTCGATCGAGCCGGATTCACGCAGGTCCGACAGTTGCGGGCGCTTGTCGTCGCGGTTCTCGACCTGACGCGACAGCTGCGACAACGCAATGACGGGGACGTTGAGCTCTTTCGCCAGCGCTTTCAGGCTGGTGGTGATTTCGGTGACTTCCTGGACGCGGTTGTCGTTGCCGCGCTTGCCCGAGCCCTGCAACAGCTGGATGTAGTCCACGACGATGAGGTCGAGGCCCTTCTGCCGTTTCAGACGCCTGGCGCGGGCCGTGAGCTGCGAGATCGACAGGCCGCCGGTTTCGTCGATGTAGAACGGCAGCGACTGCAGCTCGATCGAATAGTCGCGGATCTTTTCGAAATCGCTTTCGCTGATGCCGCCGCGGCGGATGTTGGAGGAGGAGATCCCGGTGCGTTCGGCGATGATACGGGTGGCGAGCTGCTCGCCCGACATTTCGCACGAGTAGAAGCCGACAACGCCGCCATTGACGGTCTTGGTGGTGCCGTCGGCCTGCACTTCGCCGCGATAGGCTCTTGCGACATTGTAGGCGATGTTGGTGGCGAGCGAGGTCTTGCCCATGCCGGGCCGGCCCGCCAGGATGATCAGGTCGGAGTGCTGCAATCCGCCCATCTTGGTATCGAGATCGCGCAGGCCCGTGGAGATGCCCGACAGCTTGCCGTCGCGCTGGAACGCCTTGGCCGCCATGTCGATTGCGATCGTCAGCGCCTGCGAGAAGCGCTGGAAGCCGCCGTCATAGCGGCCGGTTTCGGCGAGCTCGTAGAGCCTGCGCTCGGCGTCCTCGATCTGCGCCCGTGGCGCGAAATCGACCGGCGCCTCATAGGCGACGTTGACCATGTCTTCGCCGATGCCGATCAAATCGCGCCGCAGCGACAGGTCGTAGATCGTGCGGCCGTAATCCTGGGCGTTGATGATGGTGGTGGCTTCCGCGGCAAGCCGCGCCAGATATTGTCCGACTGTCAGGCCGCCGAGGTCGGTATCCGCCGGCAAGAAGGTCTTCAGTGTCACCGGCGTTGCGACCTTGCCCATCCGGATCAGGCTGCCGGCCGTCTCAAAGATCGTCCGATGAATTGGCTCGAAGAAGTGTTTTGGTTCGAGGAAGTCGGATACGCGATAGAAGGCGTCGTTGTTCACCAAAACGGCGCCCAACAGACTCTGCTCCGCTTCGATATTGTGTGGCGCGCTGCGATAGGCGGCGCCCGGTGCATCCGGCGCCAGCTTGAGGACGTTGGAATCGGTCAAGGCCATGGCAATTCTTGTTCTTGGAAGTCCTGTCGGGTGTCACGCCTGGTGTGGCGGATCTGACATCGGTAAACGAGCCCGCTGCAAAACGATACGAACGGGACACTGGGGGACGCGATAAGGCGCCAGTCTCGTGCGTTAAGGAAGGACGCCTAATTCTTTTGCCCGATTCACACAATGCCCAGTGTGAATCTTCATGGCCGGAACGCGTTTGCGCTTGACGGCTTTGGGCCGAAATTCGTCGGTGGCGTGACAGTCCTCGGATTTGCGGCCTTGCCGATTCGCGACGTTCCAAACTGATTCGAAGTCAAGCGCTTAGCATCAAACATTGAATCGACCGAGTGAAGAAGAATCGTCGCGGCGGCACAGGGCGCGGGCCGGTCGTTCCCATTGCGGCACACAGCCGATTCGGTGAGCCTGGAACGCTCTGTCAGATCTGGAACGCTCTGTCAGATCAAGAGCAGGTAGATCAGCGCGGTCACGGCGATCCCGACGCCGAGCGCGATCAAGGCATAGTCGGTGCGGAGGTCGTCCTTCAGATCGGACATCGGTTGGCTGATCTTGGTGAGCATGGCGACACCATAGGGCGAACGGCACAGGGACCCTGTGAGGCAGCTCACATTTGACCGGGATTTTTCGGGCGGCGCACGACCGGACCTTTACGGACATCCCAGCCGCGCGCGCAAAAACGCGTCGCGCTCCCCGTCGGACGCACGGGTGGCAGGATCGGCTCATTCACCGGCAATTTTCAGCCGTCGCCGGCTGGCCTGCTCCAGGCGCCGCGGCCAAGCCTCTTCCTGGCCGACATCGTGGCGCGTCATCGTCACCACGTCCTGGCGTTTTGCCAGAGGAATCTGGAAGTGCCTTTGCGGAAGGACATCTCGGAGGCAAGAGCGAACTTCCACATCCGCGCGAAACGGTCGTCATAAGGCTGGACCACGTCCTGGCGCCGGGCCATGAACCGCTCGCGCCAGGCTCTCAGGGTTTCGGCGTAACGCAAGGCGCAAGATTTCGATATCGCAGACCAGAATGCCCCGAGCGCTCGATCGCCGATGACGCTTCTTGGCGAGTTGGGCGTCGTCGGGCGTCGTGCCTGATGTCTCGAAACAGGCGCAACTATCTTCTCTTCTGTCGGCATCGAGGAACAACGAACAGAGGCGTCCGTCGAGATCGTGGTGGTGGACAATCTTGCTCCGCGCGGGCGCGCAAATGAACTTTCTCGGGACCAGATGCAACAAACGGTCCATGGACATCACCAAACGAGTGATTCCCGCAAGGTGTAGGCTTGCGTGGCCGTCAAACATCACGTCGCAGGAAAACATCCCCCATACACGTCCAGCTCGATGATAATTGTCCTGGTTCCCCCGAGCTATCACGTTGCGGGCAAAGCCGATATTCCAAATATCGCATTCACGGAGTTGCGCGATCTGCGTGCTTCCATTCGCGCGATAATCGGCTAAAAGGTGACCCGCGCCATGCCCGGTCTTGAGCGCAAGTCGTGTATGCTTGCGAATGCTGGAGCTGAAAGGACGCTCGCAAGAATATGAATCTGGTGCGGTTTTTGGATTTGATCTTCGCTATGGATGTCAGCGAAAATTGCGCTCGCGAATGTCGAAATCGCGTCACTCGTCACGCCAAATGCGATGCCCGCACGTGGAGAAATGCAATGTGGAGCCGAACGCTGGGGTTGACGGCGTTGCTGTTTGCGATGAGCTCCGTTGCGGCCGAGCACGCGCAGGCCCAGGAAAATCTCGACGCCGGTAAGAGTCCTTCGCAGATCTTTGCCGGAACCTGCACCGCCTGTCACAAGAGCCCGCGCGGCCTGTTGAAAACCGTCGCCGCCGGTGCGTTGCCGGGCTTTCTGCGCCAGCACTATACCACCAGTAGCAACATGGCCGGTGTGCTCGCGTCCTACTTGATCTCGAACGGGGCAACGGACACGCGCTATGCGGTCGGCCAGCCGAACCCGCAGCAGAAGGGTGCCAAGGACGGTGCAAAGGACGCGACCCACGAGGCGAGGACGGACCCCCATTCCGTGGCGCCGTCCGATCAGCCGGACCATGTCGGTCGCAGGCAGCATCCCGGCGCCACCGCGTCCCCGGAAGCCCCGGAGCCGCATCAGGCGGCGCGGCCGGATGCCGAGGGAGCTCCTCCGCAGACCGAGCCCTCGGGCCATTTGGGTCGAAACACCAGGCAGCGGCTGGCACGTCCCACCGAGACGCCGGATTCCGGACGGCCGGACATGGATGGCCAGACGCCGGCGCAAACGGCCGTCGAGCGCGGACCGGATGGTCGCAGGCTTTCCGCCAAGCAGCGGCTCAGCAAGCGCGGCAAGCCCGGCGAGGAGCTGCCCAAGACCGACCTTCCCCGCGAGGAGCCAGCCGGCGTCGAGCCGGGCCGGGTTGAGCCGGCGAATACCGAGGCTGCCAAGGGCGATACGGACAAGGTGGACAGCGTGAAACCGGAAGGCGGCAAGCCGGCTGGCGCAAGCAAGTCCGATTCCGTCACCATCGAGTCCCCGAAGGAGCCCGAGACGCCTGCTTTGCGGGCCGATCCGGTGCCGCCGGTTACGCCCGTGCCGAGTGCGGCCTTGTCCGAACCGCCGGCCACCACGTCGGCCAGCGGGATGGAAAACCCGACGACCTCAGCTGGTTCGCCGCCGCCGGCGGTGACAGCATCGACGCCTGGTTCACTTCCAGTGGCTCCCGCGGGACCTCCCGCACCCCCGATCTCGCAATGAGGACTTCAGATCGGCGGCATTAGTCGAGCGGACCACTCAAAGGACGGCTCGAGAAAATGGCCGCGCTCGCCCCAGAACTGGCACCATCGGCCGGCGGCCTGGACGACGTGCAGCTGGCCTTCGGCAGAAGCCGGATCCGCGGGGCGCATCTCCGGCACGTTCAGCTTTTTCGCCTTGGCAAAGGCACTGACACGAATGAGAAGGGCGCGGCCGAACGCCGACAGGTCGGGTGCGAATTTCACCTCGTAGCAGGCGCTGAGAAGGTGATCGCCGATGATCTCGGTCGTGCCGGCGAGGTCCTGCGCGCGGAACGAAAGCGGTCCGGCGCAACCGTCGGGCGCGGCATCGCCGATGCGTGGCGCACCAAGGTCATCCGACGCCGGGATGCCGATCTGGTCATAGCGCTGCCGCAGCTCTTCGGTTGTCCGTCGGACGGCAGGTGTCCGACTGAAGATGGCGCGTGGCCGTCGCGCGCGTGAAGCCGCAGCGCGATCCGCTCTGCCGAGCTTGTCCCAAAACAGCGTCGCGACGATTTCCCGGAATTCCGCCTCGTGTCCCGGCTTGGGCTTGTGGCCGGGAAACCAGTCGAGCGCCATGGGTCTGCCACTCCGAGCGGGCCGTTGTCTGGATCCCAAAGCGCGATGGATTCAGGTCGAATTGCCATCGCGCTTTGGATTTTGTCCAAGGCGTTCGCGGGACGCCGGCCGAAGCTACTTCTCGTCCGCGGGCGCAGGCTGGGCGATCTCGTCGTCGTGCTGGGCTTCCGGATCGAAGAACTCGCCGGCGGCGGCAAGCGCCTCGGCGGCCGCGTCCTGATCTTCCTGGCGGGTGGAAAGTTCCTCGCCACGATTGATGCGCTCGGCCTCGTCGGCGCTGCGGGCGACGGTCACAGTGACCTTGACGTCGACCTCGGGATGGACCGCGACCAGGACGGCGTGTTTGCCGATGGTCTTGATCGGCGCATCCAGCATCACCTGGCTGCGGTTGATCGCGATGCCCTGGGCTTCGAATGCGGTGACGATGTCGCGCACGCTGACCGAGCCGAACAGCTGGCCGGTCTCGGAGGCCTGGCGCAGCACGATGACGTTCTGGCCGTCGATCTTCTCCGCGACCTGGCTGGCTTCGCCCTTGGCCTTCAGGTTGCGCGCCTCGAGCTCGGCCTTCATGCCGTCGAACTTCGCGCGATTTTCGTTCGTGGCACGCAGCGCCTTGCCGCGCTTGAGCAGGAAATTGCGGGCAAAGCCGTCGCGGACTTTGACGACTTCGCCCATCTGACCGAGCTTTGCGACGCGCTCCAGCAAAATGACTTCCATGTTGGTTCTCCTTCGATCGTGTGCGAGTTGGACAAATGGTGTTTTCAGGGGACGGGTAGCGGCGGAGGGCGGCGGCGCAGGAAGCGCACGCGCAAGCCGAACACCGAATCGGCAACGCCAAGCACCACGAGCGCAAGGACCGGCCACACGAACAAGGCGACGACGACGTAGATCGAGCCCAGCCAGAAGGCGCGGTTCTTCAGGGCGAGCGTCAAGGTGTGCAGCGCCGCGAAGCCGACGAAGGCATAGGTCATCATCAAAGCGGGTGTGACGATCCGCGCGGCAATCGCCGGCAGTCCGCCGCTGAAGCTGAATGCGATTGCGACGCACAGTACGACGAGCGTAAGCGGCGGCAGCGCGACGCTTTTCAGATCGGGCCAGGGCCGAAGCAGCCGCCCCGAGGTCGCGGTGATCTTGGCCGCGAGCCACAGATTGAGGGTCAAGGTCGTCGTCGCCATGGCGGCGGCCGCCGCCGGCGCAACGCTCACGATCTGGCCGACGATCCGCTCGGTATCGCCCGATATCTCCACGTCGTGCTGTGCGCCGAGCACCCCGAGCAGAAAATCCCGCAGCGCCGAGGTGATGGAGGCCGCATCGGTGCCCAGCGTCAAAAGCGCAGCCGCGGTGGCAAAGGATGCAAAGCCCGCGATCCACAACAGGATGCGACCGACCGGATACCATTCCAGCGCGGGCTGTTCCGCGACAACCCGGTCAGCGGCGCCGTGCGATGGGCGGCCGAGCAGAGCGAGGTGTCCGAGCCACCAGGCCGGCAGCGCGATGGTGATCGCAAAGGCGATGCAATAGGGCAGGCCGAAGATCGCGCCGAGGCCGACGCCTGCGGCAGTTCCGCCGATGCCGCCGCAGAGCGGTCCCCAGGTCAGCGTCGCCACCATCAGGGGCAGTGGCGCCAGATAGAGCAGGACGAGCGAAATCAGCGCGCCCGAGATGATCGAGGCGAACATCAGGGCCGACGCGCAGCCGGCCGCCAGGGCGATGAGAACAATCGCGATCATCAGCTGTCCCGCCCCTTTCGAGCGGTTAGAGTGCGGTCAGCGCGTTTCCGTAGGATTTTCAGATACTTGCGGGGTTTCGATCGTGCCCCGTATCAGTTTCCGTGTCAGAAACGCCGCCTACACCCAACTTCGTTGAAAATGACTGCGGCCCCCACTGGGGGCCGCCTGCGGGCGTGTTCTACCCTATCGAGTCCGGCCGATCAACGGCCAAAATGGTGGGCGGCATCTAGGAGAGGATCGAAGGTTCCCGGCATTACATGCCTGTAAGTCTTCCTGATCGTGGCGACGGATACGCCGCAATACTGGCTGACGGTTTCAATGTCGATACCCTTGCTCAAATACCAACTGATAGCGGTGTGCCGCAGGGTATGCCTGACGACCTTCTGTCTTTGATCATCCGTCGCCAGCCCGGCCGTCTCGACCACGGTATCCCAACCCGAGCGGATGCGACTTATCGGCTTGCCGTGAAATTCGATGACTGCCCGCTTGCTTATCCCGAGGCGTTGCCAGCGGCGCAGATGGGCGAGCAGACGAGGGGGGATTGGCACGGTCGGTTGCCGCTTGCTGGTCTCTTTCTTGTTATCTGGCTTACGCTTGAAGATGCCACGGTCGAGATCGCAATAGCCGCGACCGATGGTCGGCAGGAGGGCCGCACCGCAAATGTCGCCCGCACGAGAGCCAGTGTACAAGCCGACAAGAATGAACCTCGCAATATGGCGGGACGTGTAGTGGCTAAACCGGCCTCCGCGGAACGAGGTTTCACGTCTAAGTCGCCAAGCGGTACGGATTAGTTTGGCTGCCTCGTCGCGTGTCAGCCAGCGCTCACGGGCCTCCGGAGCATCCGGCAAGATCGGGCTAAACCGCATCTGGATCCCGCCAACCTTGGTCTTGAGGTAGCGGTTGACGGCGGCGGCAAGGATTTTGAGATCGCGCCAGGCGGCTGCCTGATACACGCGCTCGATGGCGTATCGCTCCTGTAGCTCGCCGTTGAGATCGCCGACGACACGATTGCCGAACCAATTGCCCATGTTTTGGCAGACAGTGATCAATTCCTTTTTGCGCCAATCCGGCATATCGGCCTTGGCGATCCGCTTCATTTCGAGCGACAGAATATCTGCTATTTTGGTCGCATTGGGATTATCTCTTTTGATGGCCTTTGCCGGGTCGTGCTTTTTGAGGATGTATTCCGCAAGCTTTCTTTCAGCGCCTGCGCGATAGAATTCATCGCATCCAGTGCCACGGTTTGTCTGTCCGTCCCTGATGATCCATTTGCCTCGGCTATCGAGGGCGAGGCGTGGTCCTTTGCTTTGACGCGGCATTTTTCCCTCATATCTTCGATGTCAGCAAGCGTTGTGTAGTACCGCCCTGCAATGCGCTCGGCATTGAGCTTGCCGGCAGAAATCATTCGCCGAAGGGCAGCTGCGCTCATCGAATTGTCAGGAAAAGCCAACCGCGCGGCGATTTCTAGGCGCAACGGCGTTTGTGGTGTCACCGCCCCCGGTGCCGGAATTTGGATGCTGCACATCGTTGGAGTCGTCGTCCAGAATATTTTCGGCGGGCCGGAATCAGTCGCCGCCTGCAGTCGCCTTCACCGTCGTTCGACGTTGGCTTCGATGAGGATCGTTTTTCCTTTCAACCCCGCAATCGTTTGAGGCGTTGGCGCGCGCGCTCCATCCGCTCCTCCTTGGCCCTGAGTGTGTCCAGTTCAGCTTCAATGCGCTCGTATATCGGCAGATACACAGCTCCACGTTTGCTAGGGCAATCAATCGCGAGGGCCACCCTGTAGAGGCACTTTCCAAAACCTCGACACTCACCTCGACGCTAGGCTTCTTGCTGAGAGGTGCTCGATGGCGATGTCGCATGTGGCGCCAGGTTGAGTGACTTATCGCCCATTCAACGCACCCTTTGCCTCGGTAGAAAAGGGCGCGATCGATCCGATCGCGCAATCGGTCGCAATGGCGCGCAAATACTGATCTCTCCAATCATCGCGTGTCAGGGTGATCCATCATGCCCTGCGCTGACGCTTCTCTTGACCGGCATTGTCAGCATTTGCCAGCCACCCGTTGGTCAGACCGGGCACGTCGATGGCGATTCGCTAGAAATCGATGGCATCCGGGAGAAAGGTTCCGGCACCCGTTCTTCCGAGGGTTGCGGGATGACCTATAGATGGACGCGTTCGATTGCTTCCGGCACTCCGCGTGGTAGTCCCCCTTAGCCGTCAATGAATCTCCGATGTTCCTGTGCTCTTAGGCCGAAGAGGGGACCGCCGAACCAGATCGGACGGCTCCAGAGGCAACTTGGGAATGCGTAAGGCACCGGCACGCAGCAAGAGAAACAGCGCGCGCTCCGCTTTGGCTGACCTCTGGGTATGAACTCCAAGAATATTTGGAGAAAAGCGGCCTAGCGTACCGTGCAGCGATCAAATACACTTTTAGAAATGGCTAAATCTGATTAAGGGCCCGTCGGCCGTCAGAAAGGCGAGCCATGGCAAAAAAAGAAGCCCCATAGAGAAATCCGAAACACGCTTGGAGAGGATCATAAATGCGGCGAAGAACCACAGGATTCTCTCGGTGGTGCTGTTTATCGGAGTAGCGATCGGCGCATTGGCTTCATTTACGAAGGCTTTGGATACCGTCGTTGAGATCGGGTCTAAGAGACGTCGTCACGGCTTTTCACCGCGTCCGCCGCATCGACGCGAGCGATGCGCTGGCGATCAGATTTCCCAGGGAGGGGACATGAACCCTTCGATCCTCGCCCGGGTCCGTTCCCGGCGGTCCGAATTGCTGAGCAGCTGCCCGATTGGAGCAACCGGCGTCACTAACCCGGTCGCGATTTCCGAGATCGCCGTGAGGCAGCTTGGCCCGCCGTAAGGCCGCCCCAGTTGGCGGCCTCTTCGTTATTGTCGGCTCAAATCAAAGCTTCTTTCGAGTACCCTTAAAAAAATGCAGATCGGCTGAACCTTCATGCCACAGCGAAATACGAATCAATGCTGGAAGATTTCAGAGACCAGCGCATTGGCAACGCCGCCAAGCGAACATACTCCTAGCCTTCGTCGCGAGTGTTCTGTTCACTTTTCGGCGAAACGATGCAAACTTTTGGATGATTAGCGATCTACTTACACTTGTGATAGCCCGCGCCGATGTCAAAAGAAAAGCAATGCGACAGATGCGGCGGAACTGAGCTGTCCGTTACCAGGTTGCTCGATCCGACAACGTCAAAGAAGTTTGAAATCACGACCTGCCACAGCTGCAACCATCAACGATGGATAGAGGTTCAGCGGCCCTTTTCAGGACGCGACCGATTACAGCATACCAGGCCTCGGGAAGAGCCGTCTGGTGCACAACTTGGGGGCTCAATGTAGCTTCCCGCCAGGGCGCTCAACGGCTGCCCCGGCCTCCACGGCGAAATATTTCATGACGGCCTCGCTGATGCGAAGCTTATCACGAGCCTCATCTCGCATCATCCAGCGCACCGCCCTTCTTGGGGCTCATTCCGCGTGGACGCGGCCAGCCCGTGCCGTGCTACAACCGCGATTGATTTCAACGAGGGCGGCGTCACCCTGGGACTCGTGGATTGGCCTGCGGCTGTGACCTGCCATTTCGAACGAGATTACGATGCGCACGCTTTCTTGGATGGCCTTTGCGCTCGCGCCGCTCT
>Ga0210401_10000427_pt1 | contig 52196 bp, 51 predicted proteins | sample IncBWH32MmetaG_FD_150866 | JGI IMG/M metagenome (GOLD analysis project Ga0210401, IMG submission 150866) | Forest soil microbial communities from Barre Woods Harvard Forest LTER site, Petersham, Massachusetts, United States - Inc-BW-H-32-M | ecosystem: Environmental > Terrestrial > Soil >...
CACCTTGATTATGTTGGAAGGTGCTTCCTTTCGATAGATTACCAACGGTCGTGATCTTCTTCTTGGGGCTGACAGATCGGCTTCTGAGCTTGCCTTAGTGTATTTTTGTAAGGGCGCGTCGGATGATCGAAAGGGCTACAACCACAAAGGACACGAAGGTACACAAAGGAAGCGTGGCACTTGCTAGTCTTGCGCTTTGATCTTGCCTGGCAGGCCTGCTGGGTTCTCGTGGGTTCGTTCTCTGAATCCGCCTTTCAGTCCAGTAGCCAGGGAAACGCTCGATTCCCCAAACTTGTCGCGCAGGCGATCCGCGGCCGAGAGAGCGCGCTGCCAGCGCTCGCGGCGGACACCTTCCAGCAAGTCTTCTTGTTTCGATTCGCCCTGGAATGACGAGGCGTGTACTCCCAGCAAACGCACTTGGGTTCCCTTGCGCCAGTTCTTTCGAAACAACGCGCGCGCCTGCTCGAAAATTTCGGTGTCGAGCTGCGTAGGACTGGGCACGCTGTGAGCTCGCGTAATGGTGGTGAAGTCTTTATAGCGCAGCTTGAGTTGAATGGTGCGCGCGTGCAACCCGTTTTCCCGCAGGCGGCGGCCCACCATTTCCGAGAGGCGCATCAAGGTGGATTCGATCTGTTCGGGATCGGCCGTGTCTTCGTTGTAGGTATGTTCGTGGCTGACGGACTTGGGATCGGTGTCGGCACCGACCTCGGTGTCGAACCACCCCCCAGCATCTTCTCCACGCGCTTTGCCGGCCAGCGCCAGACCCCACTTGCCGAAATGCTCTTCAAGAAATGCATCGTCGAAGCGGGCGAGATCGCCAACCTGACGAATGCCCAAAGCTTGCAGATTTTGTTCCGTCACTTTCCCCACCCCCGGGATATCGCGCACGTCGAGCGGGGCGAGAAACTTCGCCTCCTGCCCGGGAATGACCCAGAGGATTCCATGCGGCTTGGCCTTGGCGGAGGAAACCTTCGCGATCAGCCGCGAGATACCAATTCCGATCGAACAATTTAATTGCGTGTCGGACTTGATTCTCTGATGAAGCGCATGAGCCGTGCATAAAGGTGGGCCATGGAGGCGAGCCGTGCCTGTCATGTCGAGATAGGCTTCGTCAATCGACGCCATCTCGACCAGCGGAGAGAAGGACGTCAGTACACGATAGACTTTCTCGGAACATTCGCGATAGCGCTCCGGGTGGCCATTCACGAAGATGGCGTGCGGACAGAGCTTGGCGGCCGTGCGCAGCGGCATGGCCGAATGCACCCCGAATTTGCGGGCTTCATAGGATGCAGCGGAAACAACACCACGTTCGTCGCGCTGGCCTCCGACGACCACGGCTTTCCCTTTGAGCGCGGGATCAAATAACTCTTCCACCGACACGAAGAACGCGTCCATATCGACGTGAAAGATGGTCTTGCCTGGCGCGGACATAAAGAACCGAAGGAGATTCCTGGAGGAATTGTATCAGCGAGTCAGCGGAAGATTCTTCTGAGGAAAGGCTGGCGACCTCACAGAGTCACGGCTCACGACGATAATGGAACTAGCGACGGCGACTCGAAGTCCGGCTGTCGCAGTCCAGGCACCTGGAGCTCTGGCAGCGGACTGCCGGCGAAGAGACGCCGGCAAGGTTTGGCCAGCCACCGCGCCCAGCGTCCCGACCAGGTGACGCGGGCGCTGTTCGTAGCAATGCCGGTATCGGCATACATGGCCGCCGCCAGCACAACTGCCAGCGCGGAGTGATGACCGCCGTCCCAAATCACACACTGCTCGAATTGATCAGGTGAACCTGCAGGCCGGGAACCTCCTTTGGCACCGATTGCCATCGCGCAGTCCCGACGCGCTACCTCGTAGCTGCGCGAAAATGAGGCGCCGCGTCATTTCATTTACTCTGAAAGGCGCGGGATTTGAATGTGGCCGGAGGCGGGAGTGAACGGTCTGTCTACTCGCTCAGCCTGAAAGAATCCCACAAGGTTAGAAATCACCGCAAAGATGGGTCATGGAGAGCGGCAATTGGAGACTAGATGGATGCAGGCTGGTTGTCAAGATTCGTGACAAACAACCGTCTCTTTTAATGACAACCACTTTCCCATTTTTGACCCGGGAGAACTGCCGGAGGCCGGCCTATACGGCGGTCAGGGCAGCACTCGGGGCAGTCCGAGCCTGCCGCACCCGTTCGTAGACGCGAACATATTCCTTGGCAGAAGCGTTCCAGGAGAAATCTTTGTTCATGCCATTGCGCATGAGCGTCTGCCAGGAGGACTGATCGCGGAAAGCCTTCAGCGCCTCTTTGATCGTCAGCAACAGAGCCTCGCCGCTGTAGTCGGTGAACTTGAACCCGGTTCCCTTGCCGGTGCGCGTGTCCCAGGGATCGATGGTGTCGTCGAGCCCGCCCGTGGCGCGCACTATGGGCACGGTTCCATACTTGAGACTGTAGATCTGATTCAGCCCGCAGGGTTCGTACCTCGAGGGCATGAGGAACATGTCACTCCCGGCTTCGATCTTGTGCGCAACTGCGTTGTCGTAGGCGATTTTGGCTGCAATCTTTTGCGGAAACTGTTTCTGCATGCGCGCAAACATCTCTTCGTATTGCTTGTCGCCATTGCCCAGGGCGACGATGATCATTTCCTCGCGCGCCAGCCGATCCATAATTTGCGCGATGAGATCGAACCCTTTCTGGGCGGCGAAACGCGAGACGATCCCGATCACGGGCAGACGCAGATCCGGGCTGGCTACGCCGAATGCGGCCAGCAAATCCTGCTTAGATTTGGCTTTACCAGATAAATCCTCCGGCGAGTATTTGGCTAGGATGAACTTGTCCACCTGCGGACTCCACTCATCGTAGTCCACGCCGTTGAGAATTCCGGTCACCGTCGAGGCCCGGTCGCGCAGCACACCTTCCAGTCCAAAGCCGAACTCCGCGGTCTGGATTTCGTGGCTGTACTTACGGCTCACCGTGGTAATGAAATCGGCATACACCAGTGCCCCTTTGAGAAAGTTCACTTGCCCAAAGAATTCCATCTTGTCGATCGCCAACAGGTCCCAGGGTAGAGTAAGAAGCGGCAGGGTATCGGGCGGAAACAAGCCCTGGTATCCCATATTATGAATGGTGAAGACAGTCCCCGCGTCGCGGAAAGCGGGGTCTTCGGCGTATTGCGTCCGCAACAGCACTGGAATCAGCGCCGATTGCCAGTCATGACAATGAAAAACATTGGGAACGCCCAGGATCTTGGAAGCCTCGAGCACGGCTCGCGAGAACAGTGCAAAGCGCTCGGCATTATCGGGATAGTCTCCCGCGGAAGTTCCATACAATGCCTCGCGGTCAAAATATGGAGGATAGTCGATGAAATAAAAGCGCACGCCCGAGTGACTGCCGCCCGTGACCACAGAGCAGAACCGGTAGTGATCATCAAAGGGAACAGTAATGCTGCGGACGACCGTCTGCGCATCGGAAAGCTTGGTCTGGCGATAGCGGGGAACATAGACGCTGACCTGGTGCCCGGCAGCGACCAGAGCTCGCGGCAAAGCGCCAACCACGTCGGCCAATCCACCGGTCTTGGAGAATGGCACGCACTCCGAAGCAGCAAAAGCTATATGCATGAAAACCGACCTCCGTATTAGGACCCCGCTTCGGCGCAAGTTATCAGGCCGCAAGTTATCATAGAGGGGCGTCATCGCTCGACGCCGCTCCTGCGCACGAAGACTCGCGGGGTGAATGTCCAGTGTAGCCGTCCGAAAGAAAGAGGGTCAATGTGCCGAAGGTATCTGCCGCGCGTCCGACTCCCAGAACGCCCAAATTGGGCCAGCATTTTCTTGCCGACCCCTCAGCCGCGCTGCGCATTGCCGAGGCCTTTGGGGATCTCTCCGAAAGTACGGTGCTCGAAATCGGCGCCGGACGCGGCGCGCTGACTTCCCTGCTCGCCCGGCGCGCCCGGCGACTCATCGCCATTGAACTCGACCGCGTGCTGGCGGCCCAGCTGCGCATGAAATTTTCTCTGGCCCCGAATGTGGAAATCATCGAGGGCGACATCCTGGCCATTGATTTCGACACGCTCTTCGGGCCCAAGCCCGGTAGCACGCGTCCGGGAATGAACCACCAACCGGAGCGGGTCCGCGCGGTGGGCAACCTCCCGTACTTCATTACTTCGGACATCCTGCTGCGCCTGTTCGCCTACCGGAAATATTTTGAGACCATCGTGCTCATGGTGCAGCGCGAAGTCGCGGACCGGCTGGAAGCACGTCCCGGAAGCAGCGAGTATGGCCTGCTCTCGGCTACGGCTCAGCTCTATGCCAACGTCGAGAAACTGTTCACTTTGCCACCGAGCGCGTTCTCGCCACCACCCAAGGTGTACTCCGCGGTCGTCCGGCTTACGATTGAGTCCCGCATCGAAGGCTTGCATGTGCCCGAGGCCGACTTTATCGACTTTCTGCGCAAGTCATTCGGCCAGAAGCGCAAGACGTTGTGGAACAATCTGAAGTCAGACTACCAACCCGTCGCACTGCGAGCGGCGCTGGAAAAATCGGGAGTGAAGCCGACCGTGCGAGCGGAAGCATTATCGCTGGAAAAAAGCGCGGCGTTGTTTCGAGCATTGCTGGAAACCGCAGGTCCGTGATTTCTTAACCGTGGCTGGTTTAATTAAGATGCAAACGCATTCGTCAGTTCGCCATCCCGCGGTAGCTGGACGATTCTACCCATGCGACCAGAGCACCCTGCTCAAAGACATCAAGTCCCACCTCGCAATCCAAGCCGTAGCGCGGCCAGCCCTGGGATGCATCGCCCCCCACGCCGGATATATGTACTCAGGAGCGGTAGCAGGAGCGGTGTATGCCAACGTAAGTCTCCCCGGGCGCGTTATTATTCTCTGCCCCAATCACACCGGCAAAGGGCGTCCGCTCGCCATTATGAGCAGTGGAAGTTGGGAGACGCCTCTGGGCCCGGCCGCCATCGATTCTGCGCTGGCAGAGGCCCTAAAGAACCGGTTCCCGCTCCTGACCGAAGACGCCGATGCTCACCGTAGCGAGCATGCCATCGAGGTGGAATTGCCCTTCCTTCAAGCCTGTCGTCCCGATTTCACTTTTGTCCCGATCGCCCTGGGCACGGGACAGTTCGACACTTTAGAAAAGCTAGGAGAAGCGGTAGCCGAGGCCGTGCAGGCGCAAAACCAAGGAATCCTGATCGTAGCCTCAAGCGACATGAATCATTACGAGAATGACACCGTCACTCGTACCAAAGACCACAAGGCGATCGAGAGGATGCTGGCGCTCGATGCCCGAGGGCTATTCGACGTAGTGATGAAGGAAGAAATAAGCATGTGCGGATTCGGCCCGGCGGTCGTGATGCTAACAGCAACCAAACACCTGGGCGCAACCTCCGCCGAACTGATCAAGTACGCGACCTCAGGAGACGTCTCCGGCGACCGCGAGATGGTGGTGGGCTATGCGGGCATCGTAGTACGCTGAACGGCTCGCAATGCCAATGAAGTCCGGGCAAATGTCCTATGGCATTTTCCACGGTAGCAAAACGGCAACATTTCGAATCAATTTGGAAACTAGGCGGCCTGACGCCTTGGCAGCTTACGAAAAACGTGATTCGCGAGGCCGATGAAGACGATCTTCTCGGACGCGCCTCCGGGCTGGCATTCAATTTCTTGCTGGCCTTATTTCCCCTGATGCTGTTCATGCTGGCCTTGTTTGGCCTGTTCGCCTCGCGCAGTTCCCAACTGGAACACAGGTTATTGGCTTACTTCGGGGATTTGCTTCCGCCGGCAGCCTTCCAGCTTCTGGAAGCAACCACCAGCGAGCTTGCCAGGAGCACCAGCGGCGGAAAGCTCACTCTTGGCATCATGCTTGCCCTGTGGTTCGCTTCCGGAGGTATGAGTTCGATGATTTCCACGCTGAATGTGGTCTACAAGGTTCGCGAGACCCGTTCCTGGTTTAAAGTTCGGGCAATTGCGCTGGGCCTGACTCTTGCCATCTCAATGCTTCTTCTTTCGGCTTTAGTCATGGTGCTCGTCGGCGGCCATCTTGTCGATTGGTTGGGGGTGAAAATCTCATTGCAATCCACGATGCTTGTCGTTGGGAAGGCGCTTCAGTGGCCGGCCGCCATGCTCTTCGTGATCGTCTCGTTTTCGGCGATTTACTACTTTGGGCCGGACCTGCCGGAACAGCATTGGCACTGGATCACTCCGGGCTCGGTATTCGGTGTGTTTTTATGGTTCGCCGCCTCGGCAGGGTTTCGCGGCTACCTGCATTTTTTCAACACCTACACCGCAATCTATGGATCTGTTGCGGACGTAATGATTCTGTTGATTTGGCTATACGTGACGGGATTGGCATTTCTCATCGGAGGCGCAATCAACGCCGAAATCGAGCGCGCCGCCCAAGCAAGGCTGTCGAGAGACGAAAGCTGAAGAGATGAGGTCACGTGGAGTTCGCACTCCCGGACACCGCCATCCTGGTGTCTAATCCAGTCAGTATCTCCTACGGACGCAAACGGAGGATGATTCCTTATGATGAGTCGCTCGTCGAACCCCGGACGCCAATGGCTGAACGCGAATTCTGAAGTCATCAAGGTCAGGCCTCTGCTCGATGCCGCGATCTACTTGTGCGCAGCCGCCGCTCGTGACGCTTTTCCTCTTCGTCGTGGTCTATGTCAGGCTGGTTCTTGATCCCACCTTAGGAAAAACGAAAAAGTTAATATCGGCGGTTGTCAACGGATACGCTGCTGCACTGGCCGCATACTATGTACTGTCCTTGCACGGACCGCCGCGGAACGAGGGCCCATTTTCCGCTGTCATTATTTTTGTTGTCGTGATTCCGGCCCTGTTTACCCTGACCGCCGCTCTGATTCTCTACAGTCAGACGGTCGGCTGCTTCGCAGGTACGGCCGCCGTATTCCTTGCCTTGGCCTATCTAGCGCGGTTTGCAGTTGCGTTGTGGATTTTCCCAAGTCTCTACCCTGACATGCTTGAGAGAACCGTGGCCTTTGCCTGCTTCGCGTCGCCCGAGATACTCGTTGCCGCGGTGGCGGCTATTCCTTCCCGACCGCGACTAGGTTACGTTGCTGGGTTAATCACGGCCGCACTGGCATGGCCCCATTTTGTTTACCACGAGCGTGGCTTGTATCTGGCGAACTCGTGGAACCTGTTGAACCTGCCAGATTCCGCTGGCATGGACTTTGCCGATGCGAAACTGACAATCATAGCCATCCTGTTCCTCGTGGTCGTGAGGGCGCGCTCCCTTGTGCGCTTGTGTCCAGCGAACTGATGCATCAAAGGACGCCCTCTTCGAGACCGGATCCGGCTGGTGCTGGCGGTCTCCATAGTCTGGCTCGTGCTCGCCGCCACGCCCTACACCGTTCCGAGACCTCATCATGGGGTCGACGCGGAAATCTACGTGGTCTATGTGGAAAAGCGAGGTTTCCGTTTTCGCGAAACCAGCATAGCTGCATGGCAAGATGGCAAAGCGTACGTTACAGAGGAAGTGCGTAAAGCCCTACGATACCGTTCCCAGGGCATTACTCATAGTGTTGTGCTGAGCCGTGAGACCCTTCGTCACGTATTCGACTTGGGTCAGATCACCCGAGTTCAAGGCGTTGCAGACTGAGCGCAGGAAGTCACCCATACAGCGGAATTCCGACACTTGGTACATTTCCGGACACGGACGACCAGCCTTGATTTATAGCGATGTCGACAAGGACGAGCCTCCCAGGGAGATTGTGGATTGGTTCCACGAAGTGGAATCGCTCCCCGCCGTCGATGCTTAGGAGTCAGTGGCGTCGAAGGAGGTCTGCCTGGGGTTCTGCCACGATCCTGCGTGGCGGTAGCGACTCCGTGTGCCTTGGAGTGCCGTCCCCCTTTGTCACAAAATCTCGCCAAGACCCACAAAGGACCCGTTCCCAGCCACCTCATTCCATTCCAAATCTGAAGCTGCAAACCGTGGCGGATTTATCCCCTCAATGAAGAGTAGAATTCTCACCGAACTCACTCCGAACCTAAGGAGGATGGCGTTCGTGTGCACCGGTGCGTCCGGCACAGATCCGAGCCCACGCCTGAGCGCCTGGCTCGTCGCTGCCATGTTGGCGATGGTCGCGGTTCCGGCCGCGATCACCCTGGGAACGGTGCGCTCATCGGGAACACTGCGAGTGACGGGATCCAACCCGACCCCATATGGCTATACCTGGAGCCTGCTGCTCTTCGTTGTTCCGATCGTGGTGATAGGCTTCTGGTTCTTGCCTGCCGAAGGCGTGGAAATTCCGCGACGAGCTTTTTGGCGGACGATTGGCGTTCTCGTTCCCCTCGGTTTCGGGTTGGATTTCTTCTTCGCCCAACGGTTCTTTCTTTTCGTCAACCGGGGCGCGACTTTGGGGATCGGAGCGCCAGCCTTGGGCGCGCCGGTTCCGGTCGAGGAGTATATTTTCTACTTCACAGGCTTCCTCTGTGTTTTGCTGATTTATGTCTGGTTGGACGAATTCTGGCTAGTGGCCTACAACGTTCCCGACTACCCGGGCGAAGCCAAGAAGATCTCTCGCCTGCTCCAGTTCCATCCGACGTCTGCGATCGTCGGAGTGCTCCTGATCTTGATAGCCGTCGTCTACAAGAGAATGTTCTCGCCGGTTCCAGACGGTTTCCCAGGTTACTTTACTGTGCTCGTAGCCGGCACTTTCGTTCCCGCGATGAGCTTCTTTCCGACGGCTCGGCCATGTATCAATTGGCGCGCCTTCAGCCTGACACTCTTCATTATCGTGCTGGTAAGTTTGCTCTGGGAGGCCACGCTGGCCGTACCCTACAAGTGGTGGGGTTTTCAGGACGTCCAAATGACGGGCTTGTTTATTGGGGCCTGGGCCCGCCTGCCGATCGAGGAGGTCGGGGTCTGGATCGCGGTCACCTATGCGACTGTGATCGTGTTTGAGGTTTTCAAGTTATGGCAGGCGTCGGGGAAAAAGGCGAAGCACGCGTTCCTGGGCAAGAAGTGAGAGTGTTTCCCTGATGCCAATCCTGCCGAACTTTGCTCGGCCACCCGGACGGGAAGCGTCCGGGTCTACGCGGGTACCGCGAGGAATGTACAGTTGTCTAGTCTTCGACGTTCGAGTTGGAGACGGTCACTTCCTCGGCTGGATCTTCGTAATCTCCAGCCAGACTGAAATCGTTTTGTCCGAAGTCGTCATTTTCCCCGGGAACACCGGATTGTTTCTCTAACTTTCGCTGCTGTCTTTTTTCCAATTTCTCGCGCTGCTTGTCCTGACGCGAACGCTCTTTCTGGCGTTTGTTAAAGCTTGAACGACTTCGACCAGCCATACCCACCTCCAGGGATGATTTTGCGGGCTGCGATCCATCCGAAGAATCGGCTCTTCTGGACCGTCACGAAGCTAGGACGTGACCGGCTCGGGACGGACGGCGGCCTTCACCTTCTTGGGCACGCCCGCGGGTTTCGTTTTGGCAGCCTCGGCCTGGAGTAGCGCGTGAGTTCGTAACCGCCGTTGAATGTTCTGCTTCCGCTCACGATTCGCTCGGGACTTGTCTCCATTGATTAACGACATAGATATCTCCTGCCGCACCTCAGCTTTTGAGTCTTCTCAATCGCGAAGGCGCAGGGCTGGTTGCGAGTATCTTCGTGGTTAAGGGCTGGTTTTAGTATACGCGATTTATCGCGACACCGAGAACATTACGTAAGGCCGCATGAAGAACAAACTGTAAGGACCAAAAGAATAAACGATACGATGGAGAACGGGCGTCCTCGCCCGTCCGGGCACGCCCGGCCTCCATTGTTTCTGCTCACCAAACCCGGCAGGCGTTCTGCCGCACCATGGCTTGGCCTTTGTGGCAGCCGAAGGCCTTGGCGAACTCCGGCATGTTCGAGACAACATTGTTGACCCGATACTTGTCCAGCGGATGTGGGTTCATGAGCAGAATTGTGCGCATCATTTCCGGACGCAGGTTGCCGCACCAGATGTTGGCGTAGGACAGAAAGAAGCGTTGCAGTGCGGTCAGACCGTCTTCTCCCTTGGTATCAAGGCTCTGGCCTTTCCCTTGGAGGTCTGCGTCCAGTGCGGATAGTGCCAGATGAATTCCTCCGTTGTCGGCCGTGTTTTCACCCTGGGTCAAACGGCCGTTTTGCTGCACGCCGGCTTCGGGGACGAACTCGGTGTACTCGTCGGCGATGCAGTCGCCACGTTTGTCGTAGGCCTTAGCGTCGTCCGCGGTCCACCAGTCCCGCAGATTTCCATTCTCATCGAACTTGCGCCCCTGGTCGTCATACCCATGAATCGTTTCGTGCCCGATCACTGCGCCGGCGGCCGCGTAGTTGACCGAGTCGTCCTTAGCGGGATCGAAGAAGGGCGGTTGCAGAATTCCGGCGGGGAAATTGATGGTGTTGGTCTGGGAATCCTCGTAAGCGTTCACCGTTGGCGGCGTCATTCCCCACTCGGTTCGGTCCAGCCGCTTGCCGATCTTGTGCAACTGGCGGTCGAATTCAAACCCTGCAGCACGCTGCACGTTGGCCAAATGATTGTCGGGCCGAATTTCCAGAGCAGAGTAGTCGCGCCAGTGGTCGGGATATCCGATCTTGTCAATCTGCGCGGCAAGCTTCACGCGAGCCTGTTTCTTGGTTTGCGGATTCATCCAATCCATGGAATCGATTTCCTGGCCAAGCGCGACTTTGAGCGCAATCACCATCTCCTGCACCCGCTGTTTGCTCTCGGGTGGAAACGCCCGCGCGACGTAGGCCTGCCCTAGCGCTTGTCCAATGTCACGGTCTTCAGACTGAATGCATCTGCGCCAGAGAGGTTGAACCTCCTTCGCGCCGAACAGGGTCTGAGGAGCAAAGGTAAAATCCTCGTTCACGAAGTCATCGCTCATTGCGCCTGCCAAACCGTTCAGCAACTGCCACCTGAAATAGGCCTGCCAATGATCGAGAGGCTCGCTCTGAATCAGTTGCTCGGTTCCGCGAAAGAAATCCGGCGAGGTCACGATATAGGTGGGCGTCGCTGGAGCGTGAACCAGTTGCAAATAGCGTTTGAAGTCAAAGGACGGAGTCAGCTTCTGAACTGCGTCCAGACTCATTTCGTTGTCGAGATTCTTGGGATCACGCCGCTTGACGATGTCCATCGCGGCCTTCGCCATTGCAGTTTCCATTTGGAGAATGACAGCAGCGTCCGCCTTAGCCTGAGCCGAAGATGTGCCCGAAAGTTCGAGCATGAGGGCAATATGGGCGACGTACTTGGTTCGGATCTCGACCGACTTCGCGTCATCCTTCAGGTAGAATTCCCGGCCAGGAAGCGCCATACCTCCTTGATCAAATTGTGCGATGACATGCGTCGTATCATGGAAATCAGGCTGCGCCCCAAATCCAAACAAAGGTGCATAGGTCTCGGGATCGGCGGGATTCCAGGCGCCGGGGATCGAACGATGGAGATCCGCTACTACCTCAACGATCTGACTCTTGCTGGACATGGCTTCAATTCGCTCTAACTGAGGCCGCAAGGTGGGGAGGGCGTTCGCATTTCTCTGTTTCTGGTCCGTGCACGCCGACCAGTAATCGCCGACCTTCTGCTCGACTGGCGTGCGCTGGCTCGCTGGCTTGGCCGCCACTTCGAGTACCGTCTGGTGGAGGAAGGTCTCGTTCCACAACTGAAGCTTCCCAAAGGAATCCCAGAACACTTCATCCGGAGGCACAGGATTGTCCGCAATCCAGCGATTGCATGAGTACCGGTAAAAATCGGTGCAAGGATCGACAGAAGAGTCGACCTTCTTCGGATCGAAGTGATCGAGTTGGGGAGCGGGCTTGGAGTCTTGCGTGGTCGTTTGCGCGAAGCCGGGGAATGATAGGCAGCTCAACAGAAAAATCGGCAGTAGAAATCGCATCTTCAATTAACCTCGGAGTTCCGCGTTACGCGACGGAGAGAAAGCTTACCACGTGGCTTTGGGTGCGGTATCTACCAGTACGGCCAAAATCAATCGACCACATAACAAAACATCGCTTATCCCGAATGTTCGGGCCCAATAGAAAGGGCAGCCCAAAAGCTGCCCTTTCACGTTTCAAATCGTGGTCGCAGGCCGATCGTCTTATCTTAACGATGCCCACCACCGCCGCCCGAATGACCCGTGCCCGCACTGGCATGTGCCGCGGAAGCGCTGGCGTAACCGCCAGCGTGCCCCGCCGACGTCGAACCCGGACCGTAGAATCCGCCACCATGCCACCAGTTGACCCCAACCGGCGCAGTGTGAACTTTTGCCGTCGCAAATCCCTGTTGCTGAACCGCGCTGGACAGTTCGTTCAGGTTCTTGACACCCCCGCGCGGGATTCCGAGTCCCGCCGAGTTCTTGGAGATTTCCATCCGGTTGAACGATCGCCCAACTTGGACAGGCACCGGACCCCGGTTCACGACCACCGTTCCGTGGCTTGGATTTGACGGGGGCTGCGGCGGAAGGAAATTCGACGGCGGATGGACGATCCTCGGAGTGCTCCATCCCGTCCAGGAACCTCCGGGCTGCCATCCCCACCCACCAGTGGGCAAATAAACCCACGAACCGTAATGATACGGCGTCCAACCCCACGGGTAGCCGGACACCCAGCCATAACCAAAACCAGGAGTGAACGCCCAGACGCCGTTCAGAAAGGGATCCCAGCCTGCGCCGGCAAAGTAAGGCTGCCAGACATTGCCATAGCCCGGCACGTTAGAAAAGCTGCCGTAGTAATTCAGATCGTTAGTGCCGTACGGGTAGGGCGAATAGCTGCTGTAGGAGTTGCTAGCATATTGCTGGTGGTATTGATTTTGCTGCTTATCCCATTCGTCAAAGGGATCTGGTTCGACACTCTTGGCCAATTCGTAGTGATCATCATCCGTGAGGTCGAACTCGGCAGTGTGATTCTTGCTAACTGCCACGGTTCCTGCATCGCCCTGAACCTGCACTTCGCCGTTGAAGACGGCTAAGCTTGCGCTGACGTCTCCCATTTCAAGACGAAGATGAGCCGAACGGGCGAGCGACAGTTTCTCGTGAGCAAAGGTCAGCGTGAACTCGTCGTCCTTCGAGCCGGCGAAGTTGACATAGGCACTGCCTTCTTGCAGATGCACCGTTGAGACCTTCGCGCCGGAGTCGCGGAGCGAGAGCTGAGGAAACGTAATCACGGTCTCCGGTGTGACCCGCAACGTACTCCCATCCTCGAATTCCACTTCCGCCCGGCCATCTTTCCCGGTCTGCAACTTGACACCCTGCGTGATGGGTAAGTTCAGAAAGGCCTTTTCCAGACCCTGTCCGACGTTGCGGTCCACCTGCACGTCACCCTGGACCTCGCTCAATCGCACGACACGGGCTTGCGAATCGCCAAAGGCCGGAACTGTGAGAACTGGAACCGCGAGAAGAAGAGAAGACGCTATCGCCGCCGCTATCAGCAGCTTGATGCTTACCTTAGACATGAAACACCCCCGGAACGGCCCCTCTGCAATATTAGAACACGGTTCGCGCTATTTTGTTGTCTGAAGATCACTTATATTCGCTGATCGCCGGTTACTTGCCCTTGGTCCCGGGGACGAGCATCAGGCGCTGGGCTCGGGCCCGCACTACTTTGATCACGGCGGGATCGTCCGCGATCTTCTGCAGGACGGGAGCCACCGCTGACATTTCCACAAGCCCGCCGCTAATCGACATTTCCTCCATCTTCTTCAGCTCCTCGTCCAGGGCAAGCTTCTGGTAGCGAAGGTAGTAATCGAGCCGGTGGCCAAACTCCAAGGTGGTGGACAGGGATTGGAAGAAAGCTGTCAGGTCCTCCACCGCGGGGATGGGCGAATAGTTGTAGGTTGCCCGCGTGCTCTTCTGCGGATCCTTGTACGCGAGAGTTTTCACCCCGGTGGATGCCAGATTCTTTTTCTTAGAATCAAGTTCCCCTTCGAAATAATGCGCGCGTTTGGCGAGGTCGAAAATACGCGTGCGCGAGGCCTGGGAGACAGCGAAATCCAATTGGAAGGGCTCACTGGCGGCAGAGTCGTTGAGCTTGCTGTCGGAGTCGTAAGCGGCGTTACCATCCTCAGACACCGAGATCGCGTAGTGATCCGGTTCAGAGCCAGGGAAATCACAGGTAAAGCTAACCGTGGGGAGGAGCGTTTGCTGAGCCTGTGCGCCCGGAACAAACCATAAACAGCAAAGCATCAGCCCCACGGATAAAGGCAGACGCAAAAAACAGGTAGGCTCTGACGCTCTTAACTTGCCAAGGAACATGTGGATAGGATTATGCCAAAAAATTCTTGCAGAGTGCGCGGAGTCGGCGTCAGTTGTCTTCCATGTGTTCCGAATCCACCCGCAGCTTCGGCTTAAGTTGGACAGATCGGCCGGATACTATTGCGACCTTCTTGCACACTGGAGCAAAGCCCTGAGCTGCGACGAATACATCGTAGGGTCCTGGAGCGAGGGGAAGTTCAAACCCACCTTTAGCGCTAAGCTCGACCACTCGGTCGCCGACACCACCCCAGCCACGAACAAAAACAAATGCTCGCGGAACAGGAATACCTTCGAACGCGTCCGCGACATCGCCAACAAGTTTGCCCATTATTGGGGAAGACTGCTGCGCACGAACTACGGGAAGGCACCAGAACAACACACTGCACAAAGTTAAAACAGTACGGGTTGGAACCTCCTGTCTGATCGTACAAATCCTCTCATGCCTGCTGGCGTTCCAACGTAGCCGCGGTATGCAAATGGCAGATCGCAATTGCGAGGGCATCGGCGGCGTCCGGTGGCTCGGGAATCTCGGCCAGATTCAGCAGCCGCGTAACCATGTGCTGCACCTGCTGCTTCTCCGCTCGACCGTAGCCGACGACCGCAGATTTAATCGAGAGCGGTGAGTACTCGGCGACCTCCAGCCCGGCCGACGAAGCGGCCAGCATCGCGACCCCGCGCACCTGTCCTAGCTTTAACGCGGACTTTACATTCAAGGCATAAAAAACATCTTCGATGGCAACCCGATCGGGCCGGTGTTCCAAGATGAGCGCGCCTAAGCGGTCGAAGATGGTTGACAAACGCGCCGGCATAGACTCGCGACCGGAAAGCTTCACCGCACCGCAGGCAAGGCAAATCAACTTGCCGTCGTGACAGAGCTCGACGACGCCGTAGCCCGTGTACTCCGTCCCGCAATCAATGCCGAGAACCCGCATTCAACAGAGTCTAGCATCCGGCGCCCGCGATTCTGTTTACTCCTGATGCTTTTACTCTTGCTCGTTTACTCTTGATTGAACAGATCGGAGCGGTCGAGCTGCTCGCCCTTGAAAAAAACAATCGAAATGCGCTCGACTGCACTGATATCCTCGAGCGGATTCCCATCGACCAGCAGCAGATCGGCATCGTTCCCGGCACGAATTGAACCAATCCGATTTTCGGCGCGCAACAGGCGGGCCGAGTTGTAGGTCGCAGCTTCGAGCGCAACCGCCGGAGCAATGCCGGCGCGCACCCGAAGCGCAAGCTCATGTTGCACCGTCGGACCATGAAGTATCAGAAGATTGCCAGCGTCGCTGCCGGTCACGAGGGTAACGCCGTCTTTATAAGCTCGCAGCATATTTTGCGTCCCCAAGTCCAGGTTGATGGGAAATTGCGCAATGCGCCGGCGCGTCGGCTCAAGGTCTTTCGACGCCATCGCCTTCTCGGTGCCTTCGATCAGATCCGTGGGCCCGACTTGCTGCACCAGCGAGCGTTTTAACAGAGCCGTGTCGCCGGCGGCAAAGTCTCTGAACGCCTCTGCCACGCTGAGGGTCGGATCATAGAAGACCTTTTTGCCAGCCATTTGTTGGAACGAAGGGTCGGGAATGACCTCGCGGAACGAGCCGTGTTCGATGGAGTCTGCGTCGGCGGAAACCGCGTCCGTCACGTCGCGGACATCCCCGGTATGCACGGCAAGAGGCAATCCGAGAGCATGGGATGCCCGCGCGATGGCCTGAAAGATCGAACTGTCGAGACGATTGAAGACGCCGGCGCCGCCACCAGCCTCGAGTATGGCCTTGATGCAATCAACATCGGAGTGCTTGAGCTCGTTAACTTGGCGGCGGGCTTCCTCAATGGAAGCTGGCATCCGCGTCAACTGCGCTTCCGCTTGCTCCCGAAGGTTCGGAGGCATGTCTTTGAAGTATTCGGTGCCGTGTCCTCCTTTAGCAGTAAACAGCGGCCCACAGGTAAAGAGCTGAGCCCCCAGCTTTTCGCCGCTGTTCACGGTCGACCGCACCTTGAGCACAAGATCCAAAGGGTCGCCCACGCTTCGGACCGCGGTCACGCCGCTATAGAGATAAGCCGCCAGATTGCGCAGCATGCGGGTTTCTGGGTTGTACTGGCTCATGTCCGTGTAGACGCCGCCCGACGCGACCAGATGCACGTGCACGTCGATCAGCCCCGGCAGGGCGGTCTTGCCCGGCGCCTCGATCACTGTGGCTTTCACCGTCCTCGGGTCCGGACCTTCCCCTTCATAAACCTCGGCGATCTTGCCACCGCGAATCAAGATCGCACCCGATTCAATCACCTTTCCGTCACCAATGAAAATGCGTGCCCCTCGAATCAAGTAGGCTTCACCGCGCGCCAGCTGCCGGTTAAGCATCTTGGTCTTGGCCACATTCTGCTTGGTGTGCGCCTGCCATACGCCAAGCACGATGAACGGCAACATCACCGCTCCCACCCAGAGCTTGGCGGAGCTGCGTATCTTTTCTTCTTTTTCCCAGCGGAAAAGCTTGTACGAAATGAACAGTCCCACGAAAACGGTGATCAGCAGAGCCAATGCCGGAAGGCCATTCGCCGCCAGGCTCTCCTGGCGCAGCATCATTCCTTCGAGCCCCGAAACCAGGTATGTGGCCGGCAGAAATTGCGTCACGATGAGCAGCCAGGAAGGAAACATGGACGTCGGAAATGTAGCGCCGCTCAGAAACATCATCGGTAAGTAAATCAATTGCACCAGGATCTGGCTTTCCTGCATGGAATTCGCCACCGCCGCGAGAATCATCCCGATCGCGCGAAAGGCCAGAATACCCAGTGTCGCGAACAGAAGAATCGACCCTAGCCTCTCCGGCCAGGGCATACCGTACCCGAAGTGCGCCACGCAAAACACAAACAGCACCAGGGGCATAAAAAGAATCCACCCGACAACAGTCGCCGCGATCAGAATCGGCGCCGGGGTAATCGGAGTGACCTTGTAACGGCGAAGCACGTTCGACTCGCGCTCCTGCACAGCGCGCATGCCCGCCCCGAACAGCCCGTTGCCCAGCACGCCAATGATGATCACCATGGTGACGATCTGAGTCATGGCGTTGCCGCGATCCCCATGTAGGGCCTGGGCGAAGACCACAAAAAAAATCAGCGGGAACATGTAATTGAAGAACAGCACGGACTTCTGCCGCAGCGCGAGCTTGAGATCCAGCTGGATGAGTGCGATGTAACTTTTCATGTTCCGTCGTGCCATTCAGTCGCGCAGCCGCTTTCCCGTCAGCTCAATAAACACATCCTCCAACGTGGGCTTCTTGAGATGAACATCCACCAACTCAAGGCCGCTCTGGTCAATCCACTTGATCAACTCCACCAACGTGGTCGCGGGACGCCGGGAAATCACAGTGAGAGTATGGCCAGTCGAATCCACGCTGCTCTCGATTGCCTCCCCCCACGCCGGACGCAGCGCTGGAATGGCTTTGTCGCAGGTCACCACGATGGTCGAAGCCGCGCGGCTCTGCTGTTGCAGCTTGCGGGGCGTGTCCATGGCGATGATGCGGCCTTGATCGATAATGGCAACGCGGTCACAAAGACGCTCCGCCTCCTCGATGTAGTGAGTGGTGAGCAGGATGGTGCGATTCTCGCCCCGCAGTTGCTCGAGCAACCCGTGAATCTCCGCGCGAACCTGCGGATCTAGACCTGTGGTAGGCTCGTCCAGAAATAACAGCGCGGGGTCATTGACCAGCGCCAGGGCCAAAGCCAGGCGCTGCTTCTGGCCACCCGAGAGCGTGCTGTAGAAGGCATCGCGTTTGTCCTCTAGTTGCAACCGCCGCAGTATTTCGTTCGTGTCCACGTTGCGGCTGTAAAACGAGGAGAACACGTGCAGCGCCTCGCGGACGCGAATCTTGTCCGGCAGATTCGTGGCTTGCAAGCAGACGCCGATGCGATCCTTGAGCTGCAGTTTCTGCTTCTCGGGATCAAAACCCAAGACGGAGACCTGTCCCCCAGTGCGCGGACGCAAGCCTTCCAGAATTTCGACAGTGGTAGTCTTGCCCGCGCCATTCGGACCGAGCAAACCGAAAACTTCTCCGCACTCGATTTGAAAATCGAGGCCCCGCACGGCCTCGACCGGCCCGTAGGACTTGCGCAACGCCTGCACGGAAATGGCTGTTTCGCTCATAGAGGAAATGTACGGGCTATTCGAGAACGCTCCACACCTTTCAAAACTAGCAGCATTTCGGGCGGCCTGCCTTGCTGGTCCCATGCTCGCGAAGGAACGCGGCATAGGCATTGGGGCAAGAACTTATGGAGTGCCGCGCAAGGAAGCGCGCGTAAGCAGACTCATCGAAAATTTCCCGGAGAATGCTAAGCAACAGTCTCATCGAGCCAGTGAACCACGTCGAGACGGACGCCCTCGTTCGTCCTGCCGAGCAACGCTCCGCCGTCGGTCGTGCGCTCGAACCCGGCTTCACCGTAGAGCTACTCATCATTGTTCCTCCGCCGCAAAACGCGTGGGCACAAACGGTGCTTCCCGCACTCTCGCCTGCATTCGGCCGGAGACCACGCTTACCCACACAGAAATCGACTCCAGCAAAATCAGCGCAACCATACACACCAAGATGCCCGCCACGACGGCGTCGAGCCGGTCGTTGAAGATCAACCGCGTAATTTCATGACTTGGGGTGGCGGAAGACGCGAGTTGCCGCGCATGCGCCAGAAATCCAATCCGCGGATTCGGGTCGAAAATCTTCTGCCATGATGCTGTGAAAGTCACCCCAACCAACCACACGAGCGGAACCAGAGTGACCGGCGAATAGCGGGCCTTGCCCATCTTGACAATGATGGTTGTGGCCACGCACAGCGCCACGGTCGCCAGGAGTTGATTGCATATCCCAAAAAGCGGCCACAGCGAATTGATTCCTCCCAGGGGATCCCTTACTCCTTGCCACAAGAACGATCCCCACGCAGCCACAATCAACGCGCTGGTAGCCAGAATCGAGGGATACCAACTGGTGCGACCGAGCGGCTTCCAAATATGGCCGAGCGCATCCTGCACCATGAAGCGGCCCACGCGTGTGCCAGCATCGAGAACGGTAAGAATAAACAGCGCCTCAAACATAATGGCGAAGTGATACCAGATGGCCATCACAGCCTGTCCGCCTAAACTGCTGGAGAAAATGTGGGCCATGCCAACGGCAAAGGCGGGAGCGCCGCCAGTACGATTCAACAAAGTCTGCTCGCCAACGGCCTGCGCCAGCGCATGCATCCCGGCGGCTGTAACCGGGAATCCCCAACCGCTGATCGTCGCGGCTGCACTTTCTGGCAACTGGCCCACGACTCCCGCAGGACTGTTGATCGCGAAATAAATTCCTGGCTGGAGCACACAGCAGGCAATGGTTGCCATAATTGCGACCATCGATTCCGCCATCATCGCACCGTAGCCAACCATGCGTGTTTCTGGTTCCCGCCGAATGAGCTTCGGAGTCGTGCCGCTCGAGATCAAAGAATGGAATCCGCTGATGGCGCCACAAGCAATAGTGATGAAAGCGAAAGGAAAAATCTTGCCGGCAAAGATCGGCCCTGATCCGTCGACAAACCGCGTCATCGGGGGCATGTGCAGCGTGGGACGCAGCACGATGATTCCTAAAGCCAGCAGACCGATCGTCCCCAGCTTGACGAAGGTGCTCAAGTAATCGCGTGGGGCAAGCAACAACCACACCGGCAACGCCGAGGCGGCGAATCCGTAAATGATGATGACGATCGCAAGCGCGGGAGCAGTCAAAGTGAACCAGGGCGCGACCGTTGAAGTCTGCGAGACCCATTGTCCGCCCCAAATCGCCAGCATCACCAAAACGAATCCAAGAAATGAAACTTCCAACACTTTGCCGGGACGCAAGTGGCGGAGGTAAAAGCCCATCAACAGGGCGATTGGAATGGTCATCGCAATGGTGAACACGCCCCACGGACTCGATTTGAGCGCATTGACCACAATCAATGCCCCTGCACCGAGCAGAATCACGATAATGCTGATCACCGCTGCGTAGGCCACGAAGCCGCCGACGACGCCGATTTCCTCGCGGGCCATTTCAGTGAGCGACCTTCCATCTCGCCGCACGGAGAAAAGCAGGATGACGAAATCCTGCACACAGCCGCCAAAGACGGCGCCCGCCAATATCCAAAGCGTCCCCGGAAGATAACCGAACTGCGCGGCGAGCACCGGCCCCACCAGCGGCCCGGGCCCCGCAATCGCCGCAAAGTGATGTCCAAAGACCACCCATTTATTGGTGGGAACGAAATCGCGGCCATCCTCCAGTCGCTCGGCCGGAGTGGCCCGCTGGGCGTCGAGGGCGAGCACCTTGGCGGAAACAAACTTGCTGTAGAAGCGGTATCCCAACGCGTATGCGCAGATGGCCGCAACTACCAGCCACATGGCGTTAATCTCCTCGCCACGGTGCAGGGCAATCGTGCCCAACGCAAGGGCGCCGAGGAGGCTCACGGCGCTCCACACCAGAATTTGCAGAGATTTTGCCATCCTTTTCAAACTAAACTTAATGATACCCTAGCAACTTCGCCGCAATATCAGCCGCTTATTGGCTAAGTGAGGAGGAATTTTAAGCTTGGCATCACGATCCTGATACCCCCGTGCCGGCGATCATCCTTTGCCATCCATGAACCCGTCTGTCATTCCGCCGCTGCACCTATGGCTCGCAAAATGGGCACTCCCGCTTATCGAGGCGGTTCTACTCATTCCAGTGGTAGCGATGATTCTAGCGAGGAGGGAGAGAAAAGCTGCGTCCTCCGCTCCTAGGTTCAAGCGCCCGTTCGGTAAACTGGCAAGCAGGAAGGCAGTCAGCGTCATAGCGGTCGGTTTCCTATCGCTTTCCATTCGAGCCGCTCTAATTCCTATCCTCGGCGTCCCGCAACCAGCGGCCCATGACGAATTCAGCTACCTGCTCGCTGGAGATACCTTTGCCCACGGACGTTTGACGAATCCCCCACATCCCAGGTGGATTCACTTTGAAAGCTTTCACATCATTCAGCAGCCGACTTACGCCTCGAAGTACGGCCCCACAGAAGGGCTGGTCCTAGCAACGGGCCAGCGTCTCGGCCATCCTTGGATCGGACAATGGCTGATTACGGCGCTCATGTGTTCGGCGCTTTGCTGGATGTTCCAGGGTTGGATGCCGCCTGCATGGGCACTTTTCGGTGGCATCCTAGTCGTCCTCCGTCTGGGGATTTTTGGGTACTGGATGAACGGCTACTGGAGCGCTTCGGTCGTCGCCTTCGGTGGAGCCTTGGTACTCGGGGCGCTGCCACGGATTAAAAGTCACTGCCGCGCACAAGACGCCGTCTTGATGGCCCTGGGGTTAGTGATCCTTGCCAACAGCCGGCCTTACGAGGGACTGGTACTGAGCCTCACAGTGGCGGTGGCTATCCTAATTTGGATGATGGGACAACGGCGTACACAATTATCTGTTGTTTTCGCCCGCTTCATCGTACCGCTTGTCTTCGTTGTGGGTATCGCCGCAGCGGCAGCCGGCTACTACAACTATCGCGTAACCGGAAACCCTCGTTTGATGCCATACACGGTTAACTACCTAATGTACGGTCAGGCGCCATTTTTCTTATGGCAGAAGCCGCTCGCTCCACCTTCTTATCATCATGCGGTGATGCGCGAATTCTACGAAAACGATCTCAGCGCCTACAGGTTCGAAAGCACTATCAGTGGATTTCTCCGAAGCTGTGTATCCCGGGCATGGAAGATGTGGGGTTTCTATCTTGGGCCAGCCTTAAGTATTCCGCTACTGGCTTTTCCTTGTATCGTACGCGACCGAAAGATGCGGTTTCCGCTTGTCGCAAGCGCTGTTTTCCTGCTGGGACTCGCAGTCGAGACGTGGATGCTTCCTCATTATTTAGCGCCGGCACTTGGTCTTCTCTATCTCGTTCTGCTGCGGTGCATGCGGCACATGACAGTTTGGCGCCGGCGTGGACAGCGGGTGGGCTCCGCCTTGGTGGGCGTGGTCCCGGGCGTGGTCCCCCTCATTCTCTCCGCCATGATCGTTCTTCGATTAACAGCCCTCATTTCCCATGTCCAAATTGAGCCGGACTGGCCCCGCGGAAATGTTGCTCGAGCGCAAATCGTTCGTTCCTTGCAGAACTCACCCGGCCAACATTTGATCCTGGTACGCTATGGAACAAAACACCTGCCCGACGACGAGTGGGTCTACAACGAAGCTGACATTGACCATGCCAAAGTGGTATGGGCCCGCGACATGGGAGAACAGGACAATCAGGAACTCCTGCGCTATTTCAGCCAACACAAAGTCTGGGCGTTGCATCCCGACGAGTCGCCACTGCGTCTTAAACCGATTTCATCGACCGCTCGGGGCGAGGGGAGTCCCTTCCAGCCAGGCAACAACTGAATGCTTGCGGCCTGAGCTGCGTCGACTCCGCTGCCGTCGTTTAAGCAGTTATCTGCGGGCGAGGCTAAGAATGCTTAGGAAGAAACTAGAGAAAATAATCTCTACGCCCAGAGTGATTGATACAAGAGCAGCAGCCACTAGTCGCACGAGGACAAAAGGGTTCATAGGTCCAACGCCAGAGCGGCTCCATGTGTAGGCGGAGTAACTGGCAACTCCAACGCCGACCAGAAGCAGGGTTGTACCCAGCAGCAATCCTCTTTCAAGAGTTAACGTGCGAAAAGCTCGCGTCAAGCGGGGGTCCTCGGGAAGAAGACCTTCGGTTATGCCAAATACGTTAGTGAACAATGCGAAGACTACGGCCTGAAATCCGGTAAGGATGGCTACCACTGCATATAAGAGTGTGGGGATATCCAGAAAACTGTGGCCGACCCTCCGTGGGCCCGGCAAAAGCCACGTTGCGGTCGCAAGGCCAACGAGAAGGAGGCAGAGTCCGGGATATAAAAACAGCCAGCGCGGACTGTAGAGTAGTAAGGAACGCAGCCCTCGGAAACCATCATGCCAGGTGCGCAGATGCGACCTCCCGGCCCGGCCGTCTGGCGACAGAGTTGTTGGAACTTCGCATACCGACATGCCGAAAAGCGATGCCTCGACGACCATTTCGCTGGCAAACTCCATTCCGGTTGTGCGGAGAGTCATGTTTGGTATGCCACCTTAGTAAACCACGCAACCCACAATAAAAATCGTGGCGCTTCGCCCTGAAAAAAGACGTCCGATTGCGGTCAGCAGGGGATTCCCTAGGTAGCGATGCAGAAGAGGCATCGCACCTGGCTGAATTCCACCCGCGAACCGGTTTCCCATTACCAACTCGTACCCGGCTCGTGCTCGCGGGGGCTGCAACGGTGCTCGTTATCACCAGTCTATGGGCTGGCAACGGTCAAACGCTCCGAAGCAATGATGTGGATGTTCTGCACATGGGCTGGTAACTTCGCCCTTTGTTACATGGTCTCACTCCGGTTTCTCAGCCTTGATACGGTTCTGCTGGCTTATTGGCGGGGGACGTTTCCTCCTCAGACCCCTTCGCAGATCGTACCCTGGGTAATCTATAGCTTCTTCACTGCCCTCGAGAATCCGGCTCCGCTGAATGCCTTGCTCGGCGCTAGCCTCTTCGTCGCGGGGCTAGGTCAGTTGCTTCGAGAACGCAAACGCAGTCTAGGGTTTCTGATAGCGCCTTTGATTGTCTTGTTTCTCGCTTCGTTGCTTAACCATTACCCACTATACGGAAGACTACTGCTGTTTGCTTGCCCAATTCTGCTGTTGGTGGTTTCCGAAGGCGCAGTCTGGGTGTACAACACGAGTCGGCGGTTGTCGCCCATACTGGGGATCGTATTCCTTGCTCTACTGCTGGCGAAACCGATGTATCGCGCCGCAGCCGGCTTGATTCAACCCACACGCCCGGACGACATAAAAGGGGCGATTCAATACATTCAAACGCGTCGACGACCTGCCGATGTCTAGTACGTGTATTAGGGCGCAATCTACCAACCGTGCGCCGGCAAGAATTGGAACAGGACCCACAGGCGGGCGATCAATGCAACAGAGAAAACGGCGCGCCGAGTTCATGACTCGGCCCACGGCCTGAGCCAAACGCCCGCTGAGTATCGGAGCTGGACGTCGCTGCAGCTGAGTCTGTGGCAATTGAGGTCGCTCCCCGCCGTACGGAAGAACATCATAACCGAGACCGTGAAAATAACCAGGAATTTTGTCTTATGAGGAGGGCTGGACCAGTATCCGTTTAGAAATAGTCCCGATCGCAAAGTCGCAACCCTTCGATCCATGTCGCGGTATCCGCTTGAGGAGCGACTCGGCTACAGTAACGGCAGCATAGGACGCGAGTAGAAGAATGGTCGACTCGATCGGATGACGATAGGTGTCGTAGGTGTGAGCGACGTAATACACAAGGGGAAACATCAGCATGACGATCGCGTACGGTGCTGCGTGCAAAGGCTTTCGTCTTAACGCTAGGATCAAGCCCATCCACGCCAGCAGGCTGATCCACGGCCACGCAGAATTTCGCGGGGCGGTCCAAAACAAAAAGCCACGGCGCAAGGACAGCCGCAGGAATTCGCCCGGATGTTGCTCGATGAATTGCATCGCGATCCGGCGTTTGGTCTCCATAAACTCGAGCTCTCCCAATCGGTTGTACTCTGCCGGATTCAATAAAGGAAAGTCAGAAGGATACTCGTGGGCGACTCCCTCGTGGTTGCCGATCCAGAGCTCCAGGCCGAAATTGTCACGGACCGGCATCAGCCGATGGAAAGTTACGTAATTTCGAATCGTCCAAGGGAGTATGACGAGTACGCAAGTGAGGACCGAAGCCGCCAACCACTTCTTACCCGAGAGCCCACGACGACGGTCACTGATCCATAGCCACAGCCAGAAGAATGGAAAGACGGACAGCAAGGTAGTGTTGGTGAGAGCACCCACCCCCGCAAGTGCGCCAAAGATCAGCCAACGCCGGGGACGGATCGAAGCGGCTATATCCGGCAAGAGCAGCAATGCAACTGCCAGCAGCAAAGCCGACAGGCTGCTCTCCCACAGTCGGATGGATACGACGGCCTCGTAGATCCAGCACGACCAGATCCAGGCCGCTAACACACCGGTGGAGGCGCCGAAGGTCCGTTTTCCTATCTTGAGAATCACCATCGCGGTGAGCGCGGAACAAAAAGCGTTCATCCCGACCGCAATCCACAGCGATCCGTAACTGTAAGTTCCCGCCAATTTGAAGATGGCGACAAGCAGATAGGGATATACCGGAGGCTGCTGCGCGGTCGGCATCACCAGCGTGTTAGCCCACGGGGAACTGTATCCATAGCCCGATAGCACTGACCAGGCGATGTGAGCCGGTTCGTTGTATTGATAGAAATAGCGCCAGGCATTGGCGGGCAAAAGCTGGGACAACACCCACAGCCGCGCGACCAAGGCTACCAGAAAAACGACGGCCGGCGAGGAAGCGACCTTAAATATGGCTTGAAGAATCGGCGCGCGCCGCATCAGTGGAGAGCATTGTAGCAGCGCGCTTGATAAATGTTGAGCCTCAACTCGGATCCCTCTCGATTGCTAACCACACTGAAGCTTCGGAACGGAAAGAACCGAGTTTTGCGAGTACAGCTCAGCGGCCAGCACAGCGATGAAGCAAACAATAACCGGGAACACTAAATAAATAAATACGGCTGTTCCAAAAATAATGGCCGCCGAAGATCAGCAAAATGACAGGCCACACAAACATCTGTACGCAGCATGAAACCGCAAGCTTCGACCGGACTCCGATCAACGTCTTTTTACAACCAGATCCATGACCAGGAAAATTGACAAGAGCAGGATGGCTGCATCCTGAAAAAAATTATGAGGGGAAGCAGCTAAGGCAATCGCAAGGTATAACGAAAAACCGAGCTCCTGGTTTTTTGTGGCGCGAACCCATTGCGAAGCGACGATGCCCAAGGCAATGAGTATGGCCGAGCCAATCGTGGAATAAAGCCGTAAATGACCCTCCCACCCTATTCCAGCCAAAACACCACGCCAGTTCATCATTGAAGCCGGGTTGACGTTGCCGTAGCCGTTGTGAAGATCGAACCGGTGCACGAATCTGGAATACTCGATGATGCCTGAGCCGCCCGTAACCAGAACTGACGCAATCGCCAGAAACGCACAGCCCGCAAAGAACCCGCCGATAAGACGGAATTTTCGAGAGACTACGAGGAGCAGCGCGAGGATCAACACAATTTGAAATTTGACAGTGGCCAAAGCCAACACCAAGCCTGCCACGAACTCCCGCTTTTTGACGTCCCAGCAGGTATGCGGCACTGATGAAGAACAGAATCAGAATCGAATCCTGCCCAAGCGTCAAACCTGCAATCACAGGGGAAAATGCGAAACCCGGCAGTCCAAGATAGGGCCTGCGGGCAACAAACGAAATGCATTCTGCGAAGAGCAACGGCAACAAGCCTAACAGCGCTACATTCACCAGGGTCCAGACCACGAACGCCCGCTCGATTCTTAGATATGAAAGTGGGACGAGAGCCGCTGCCTCAAATGGAGGATGCAAGTAATACTCGGCAAACTCTTCGGCCTAGGATGGGTTGGAGTGCAAGTTGCTGAGTCTCCGCCTGATAGAGAGTCCGTCCGTGTCCTTCCGGACAATGGTAGTTCCCACATAGAAGTTTAGAAAGTCCGTGGTCTCCATGCGTGCATGGTCTGTGGAGGGGACCAGCACGATTGCCATGACGATCTCAATGACAACAACTCCTGCGAGAATGACAGCGCGCTTCATGACCGCCGATGGTACCACTCGCATCGGCGACTTCGCTCGTGCGGATGATTCGTTAACCTTGCTCAACAGCACGATCAACTTTCCCAAACAGAAAACTCAGGGCCTCTGGAAAGCGTTTCGCCCACTCGCTCTCGTTGTGAGTTGCGCCCTCGTCGATCTTCACCAGCAAACGGCGATCATCCAGGCCTGCGCGGCGTAGACTTCGTTCAAGCTCGCGGACATCCTCCACCACCTGCCTGTCCTTATCTTCACGGCCCGATTCCCGGGTTCCCATTGCCATAAACACTTTCGCCGGCCACTTTCGAGAATGGCGTGCGTTCCTCAAGATCCTTCGATTGGAAATAAACAACGACGGGCTTTCCAGTAAGAGGCGACCGAATACCGCAGGTCGCTCGATGACTGTGTACAGCGAAATTAGCGCGCCCAGGGACGAACCGCCAAGCCCCGTATTTTCAGGACCTCTGGCGACGCGGTATCGCTCGCACACAAACGGCATGACCTCATCCATCAGAAAGTTTGGATAGCGCTTCCCTTGCGGTCGCAGAATCGCCGGATGGAACGAGCGGTACGGCAAGAACTCTTTGATTCGATCACTCTGAGCATTGTCGATGCCTACAATGATTAGCGGCGGAATCACCTCTTGGCGGATCAGGCGGTCAGCAGTTTCATCCACTTGCCATTCCACGCCAGCGAACGCGGCGACCCGGTCAAACAGGTTCTGGCCATCATTCAGGTAAAGCACGGGGTAGTGCCGCGCTTTATTGTCAGGTGCGTCGTATCTTGGAGGCAGCCATACCCGCAGCATCCGCGTGTTGCGGAATACTCGGCTGCGAAATTCGTGCAGACGAAGGTCTCCGGTGACGGAAGCGTTCGCCGGGAGGCTGGCCTGTTCCCCGCTCGGCGTAGCATGTGCTTGACTGACTTCTTCCATCATCGAATTGTAGGCGTGCACAGTCCCGCCGGTGCTGGTCCCGGCGGATCTCTTCGTGTACCTTAGTATCCTTTGTGGTTTAAGCCTTGTCTTCCGGTTTTGTCGTTCGAAGCCGGTAACGGGACCCGACCCTGGCATGCATCAGCCTCGGCGCATAGCACCTGCCGCCAGGAATGACGAGAGCACCGTAATCAGAACAATCAAAGTCAGCGAAGAAAGACACAGAATGCACCAGGTCGCCAGCACGAACTTCTCGATGTAAGTGAGATAGAGAGCGAAACCCAATCCCCCGGTGGACGCGATCAAAAGCATGAAGGGCGTTTCCGCGTTCGTCCGATAAAACGTCGCCAGAGCAAGAAGCACGCCGTAGCCACAAATGCCAATTAGCGCGTCAGGAATTCCAAGGACAGTCGAGTAAATGCTGCGATTGACGATGTCGCAATTGAAACTGGCCCCGAAATCACAATAGGCTGTTTGCGAAGTGCCATAGTGGTGATCCAGCGAAACCGAAGACACCACCACCCCAGCCAAAGCTAGAAGAGCGATCAACTGAAACACCCGCCGCACGGCTGAGCTCATGGCAGGCTGCATCCCGTCTCCTCACCCAGAAATTGCAATTCGTGCTCGCCCTCGACCCGCGTGCCATCGGCGAAGATCCAAGTGGGAAATTGTTTGATGCCGTTCTGGGTGCAGACCGGTTCGATGCCCCGCGAGCCTTTGATTCCACACTCAACATAGGGAGCATACTGAAACGATGAGCCGAACTTTTCTTTTTGGGCATCGCAATGCTGGCACCAAAAGGCTCCGTACATTTTGGCTTGCTTCGCCGTCAGGCACTTGGCGAAAGCGTCCAGACGGCTAGTACGCTTGTGCCAAATTAAATAATAAGCGGCCGCAAAAACTACCACAATGACGATGGCAATAATTATGGAGCGCAACCGGGCCGGGTTCGGTTGATCTAGCACTTGCCTTTGCTGTTGCCGTTTTCTACGTTCTTGTGACATAGGGATAAATTCTTATACCACGACGCGCAGAGCCGATGTCAGGACATCCAGGGTCTGGCATTGCAGTGTGAGCACTTCGCCATCGACCATTACATCCACAGGAGCATCCAAAAGGAAATCGATGCGCTTTGCCTCGCGTCGTTCGGCCAAAGGATGATTGATGTGCGTGCCGTCATAGAGCGTGGGCAAATTACGAATCAGTCCCAACCGCCCGATCGGCCCCCAACGCACGTATTCGATGAGCCCATCGTTCACGTTCGCCTTGGGCGCAATCATCATGGTTCCGCCGGTGAACTTACTATTGCTGAAAGTCAGGAACAGGCAGGGACGGCGGTCGATCTCTCCTTTGCCATCGACTTGCAGAGGAAAAGGCCGGCGGCGGAAGCGAGCCAGCGAAATGAAAATAGAAGCTTGATACCCAAGTTCTCCCCATCCGCTGAAACTCCGAGCCCGTAAGGTCGCAACGTCCGCCGCAAACCCCATGGCCAACAGATTAATGTAGTGGAGAACTCCCTGGGTGTGACGCAATCGCAAGACGTCACATGGCTGAGATCGGTTCGCAAGCAACGCCTCGACCGCGTGTTCGACTCCACGATCGGTGAATTCGCGCAGGAATGAGTTGCCGGTTCCCAGAGGAAGAAACGCCAGCGTGGCGGCCTCGTCCGATTCTGGTCGAGGAAAAACTCCATTGACGATTTCGTACGATGTGCCATCGCCCCCCACGGCGATGAACCTACGATACCCGCGAGCGTAGCCGTCGCGCGCTAACTGCGTCCCCTGCCCGAGGCCAGTGGTTTCGACCACATCCAGCTTGATTCCGCCCGCCCGCAAACGATCGAGCGCTTCCGCAACGAGCTTGCGACAACGTCCTCCGCCGGCGGCCGGATTCACGATGGCAAGGAAAGTGTCTGTGCGGCTCACAGTTCGACCACGGCAGCACGGCTGAGAATCGGGCGAATCTCCTCTGCCAGCACTGTACGTTTGATTTTCATGGACGCAGTTCGTGGAAAATCCTTACTGTAGAGCAAGTATCCACCAACCCGCTTGAAGTCGGGCAGATGGCGGTTCCGCGTAACGATCTCCTCCTTCAGCGCGTCAGTGAATTCCTGATTTTGCTCCAGACGCACAAGCAGAACCAGCATCTCGCGACTTAGAGTCTTTGCAGGCCAAAGATAGTTGGCGGCGAAAATGCAATATTCTTTGACCGGCAGCCCGTCGAAGGCAGCTTCAATGTCCTCGGGATAAATATTCTTGCCGCCTTCGGTCACGATCATGTTTTTCTTGCGCCCGAAAAGCTGCAAGTGCCCATTGCCGTCAAAGCGGCCAAGATCGCCCGTGACCAGCCAGCCGTCCACGATCGTCTGCGCCGTCAATTCGGGATCATCCAGATAGTGCGACATCACAGTCTTGGCGCGGGCCGCAACTTCGCCGATCCCGTCGGAATCAGGATTAAGAATGCGCAATTCGACTCCCGGTAAAGGCTTGCCCACGGTGTCCGCGCGAAAAGGATTAAGGTCGTTCAGCGTGAGCGGGAAACCCTCGGTAAGTCCATATCCGTTGGCCACCGGAATGCCGAGATCGTAGAAGAACTGCAACGTCGAAGGCTCCATGAATGCGCCCCCGGTAAACATCGCCCGCAATTCTCCCCCCAAGCCCTGATGCACCTGGGACAAAAGTTTGCGACTCAGGCCGACCTTGGGATGCGCGCGAGTAAGCGACTTATTCAGCGCGATCATTCGATTCAGCAGGAACCGCCTCCCGGCGGAGAGTTCGTCAAACTTGCCGCGCAACCCGCGTTCCAGGTTTTTGAGAATCATGGGAACCAATGCGACATAAGTGATTTGGTATCGCACGAAAGCATCGCGTACAAACTCGGGCCTCAGCGTGCGCAGGTGCACCACGCAAGCGCCACAGACGAATGGGCCGATGAAGCCAACCATAAAATCGATCGCATGATTCGTTGGAAGAATACTGAGGTAGCGCACGCCCGGCCAGAATGGGTACCACGCCGTGAGTGACCGGCATTGCTCGAGATAATTATCGTGGGTAAGGACGCATCCCTTGGGCCGCCCACCCGTACCCGAAGAGTAGACAATGCAGGCCACGTCTGCCCGCCCTCGCGAAACAAAAACAGGATCGCCCTTGCGGCGGAAATCTTCCCAGCGATAAGCACCCGCGAGATCGGCTCCCAGGGGCGCTTCCGTGACCAGCACCTTTTTGAGCTTGTGATTCTTGAACTCTGGCGACTGTGTAATGGCGCGCCACAGATAGTACTCGACGATCAGAAACTTCGCCCTGGAGTGCGCCAACAGTTGCAGGTGCTCCGCCGCCGTCAATTTGAAGTCGAGCGGCACCAGCACGCCGCCACGATAAAAAATGGCATATGCCGAAATCAGCCATTTCGACTGATTGGTCATGATAATTGCGACCCGATCGCCAGAATTGAACTCAGCATCCTCGAGGGCGCGGGCCAGAGGCAGGGCCACGTCTTTGAAATCAGAATAGGTAAGCCGCGTTTTTTCTCGATCCCGGTCCGCCTCGATCAGGCAAGTTTCGTTCGGCCAGCGATCCAGCGCATCCCGCAGAGCATCGCCCACACAGGTGTATTGGTCGAGATTGAGCATTGAGGCTTTATTTCACCACAGAGGCACAGAGAGAGTCAGAGAAAAGCATGTTTATCAGTTCACTACCGGCACAGACTAAGGGCAAGGAACTGGAACCTGAGTTCTTGTCCGCATCTGGCGAATCACAACCGAGCCTGGATCCGGTCGGCCAGCGTTCTGAAATCCGACACGCCCTGGAGTTCGTAGTCCGGCAACTCGATGCGAAAATGATGCTCCAGCCGCGTCAACAGATCGAGCGCCTGGAGGCTGTCGATGCCGAGCGTCTTAAAGAAGTCGTCGTCCGGGGTGAGCTTCTCTCGCGGCACTTTGAAGTGAGTGGCTGCCAGGCTCAAAATTTCCTCGAGTGTTTGTTTAGAAGGTCCCATAGTCCTAATCTACCGTATTGCAGTTTACACACCACATGCAGACTGTCGCCTGTCCTATTGGATGAGAAAACTTCCTAAGGCAAGTATGGCTGCGCATCCTCACTTTCCACAAACTTTCTCAGGCCTGCCTCAACCGCCGGCTCCGCAAAGAGCTCGCAGAAAACATTAATCTCCCTCTGTAACTCTTCGTACGGGATCGGCTTGATGAATTTCTTCGCTGCAATCGCCGTGCGCCGGTCGAACTTCCCGAGCTGAGCCGCGGTTGCCCGCGCCACTCTCAGCGATTCACCCTCCCCCACCACCTGACTCACCAGCCCAACTTGCTGAAGCCTGGTGGCATTAAAACTCCGTCCGGTAAGCAGCAGATCGCGAACTACCGCATTCCCCAGATCCCGCTTCAGACGTGGTATCCCTCCAAAACCAGGGATCAATCCCAACCGCAGCTCGGGGAAACAAAATCTGGCCATCTTGTCGGCGATCATCAGATCGCACACCAGCGCGAGCTCAAAACCCCCACCAAACGTTACTCCATGCACCGCTGCGATGGTGGTCAGCGGCGAAGCATCGATCGTGTTCAGAACCCGGTGAATCCGCTCTAAGTAATGGCGAACACCCCTCGCGGCTTGCCTTTGCTGTAGTTCTTGGGAGCGACGATATAGCTCGCGCAAATCGGCTCCAGCACAAAAACCTGCCTTTAGCTCGCTATAAATGATGAGGGCGTGAGCTTGCTGCTCGAAATTCTTCAGGATCGTGACAAACTTCTCAAGCTCGTCCAGCGTAAGCGAACCGATCTCATTGCAAGGCTCGCGATGCAACGCCAGCTCGACCGCGCCGTCCCGCAGCTCCCACGAAAGCGCCTCACCGTGGAAAGATTCCATACCCAACAGGGTTTCCTTTGTGAACCTTTGTGCCCGCAGCCTGCACTGAGCAAAGCCGAAGGGTGGTTAACGCCTTAATCCGGACTCACGAAGCCTGCTTCACCCCATACATCTCTTCGATCTCATCTTTCAAACGCGCCGCAATCAAGTCCCGTTTCAGCTTGCCATTCGCTGTCAGCAATCCGTTCTCAATCGAGAACGGCTCGGAATAAATATGAAACGCCCGAACTTGCTTGTAATGCGGCAAGCCGGGGTTCACCGCATCCAGCGCATCCTGCACCCGCTCTCGCGTTACATCCCCAGTCATGACCGCCGAAAGATATCCCCGCCCATTGCCGACGAGCACGACCTGCAGCGCGCCCGGCAAATTGCGCAGCAATTCTTCTTCGATTGGCTCTGGCGCGATGTTGTGACCCGAACCCAGAATAATCAGATTCTTGATGCGACCGACAATCCGCCAGTTCCCTGTCGCATCCACCTCGCCCCGATCGCCGGTGTGAAACCAGCCATCGCGCAGCGCTTTCGCTGTTTCTTGCGGACGATTCCAGTATCCCGGAAACACATTCGGCCCGCGCACCACAACCTCGTCGTTCTCGCCCAATTTCATCTCGACGCCGCGGATCGCCGGCCCCACGCGGCCTGGCTCCACATAACCGGGATCGTCCATGGTGCAGATGGCGGTGGTCTCGGTCAGCCCATAAACTTGCAGCACCGGAATGCCCAGCATCATGAAGTAGAGCTGAGTTTCCACGCTAAGCGGCGCCGACCCACAGATGAGAGCCTTCAGATGAGACCCAATCATTTTCTTGCGAATGGTCGGAAATACCACCGCATTGGCCATCCCCAGCCACATCGAATCCGCAAAGCTGGTTCGGCCTTCCCGCCGGCGCATCCACGCGTTCTTGGCCCGGCTGTAAATGCTGAGAACCATGCCCCCGGTCTTCCAAAGCTGCTCATCAACCGCTTTGCGCATTCGTTCGAGAAGCGCCGGGACGTTGAGGAAATAGTCGGGCGCGAGGGTACGCATCTCGCTCGCGATCTTGCTCAAGTCTGTGTTTAGCGTTAGCGAGCTGCCTCGTAGAAGGCAGGTCAGCAACATGATCCAGGACCCCGCAAAACAAAACGGAAGATAATGGAACACACGATCCTGACCGCTTCTGTTCTGCATCAGCGAGTCGAGTCGCGCGGAAGTGCACCCCAGCATATGGCCAACATTGCCCGCCGTGAGGACAACTCCCTTCGCCTCACCGGAAGTGCCCGACGTATAAATAATAGTGACCGGATCGGAGTCCCCGAGTCGCTGGCACTCCGCGTTCTCCGGGTGCCCCATCCTTTGGGTTCTTGGCAAAGGACCAAACACATCCTCAAACAGCACCTGAGGCGGCGCCTCCGGCCAGATCTCCACGATCCCATCCCGCAGCGCCGCATCCCCGCAGCAAATCAACGCCGGAGAGCAATCCTTCATCATGGCCACCAGCTCCGACGGCGCCTGCCGCGCATAAAGCGGCACAACGATCAGCCCTTCGGCCATGATGGCCAAGTCCATCGCAACCCAGCGAATACTGTTGTGCGCCAGCAAAGCGCAGCGGTCGCCCTTCTTTAGCCCCCTGGATGCGAGAAAAGCCCGCGCCATCGCTATCCAGCGGAGAAAGTCGCGCCCCCTCTGTAGAGACGGAGCTGGCTGCGTCTCTCCGCCAAGTTCCTGCAGGACAACCTTCTCTCCCGCCGCCTGAAGCCGTGCAAATATGTCGTCCAGAAAACTCATTGAATTTGTTTTGCCACGTGTCATCGCAACGACCGCTAGCGGTACGCCTCGGCCAGGCTGTGCAGCCCCGAGTTCATCGGCGGCAAATAATCTTCCCAACTCCACTCTCCCCGGCGCGTCGGAAACTCCGGATACCGCCGCTGCACTTCTTCCTCGAAGTACACACCCATGCGGGCCATCACTTTCAAATTCCGCACCACCGTCCTCCCGATCCCATCGGCAATCCTTTCGCCTTCCTGGCTCAACTTGATCAGCGCCGCCAACAGCTGCGGTTCGAGATCAGGGTCGTTCACATTCATCAGCAGATCCTCATGCCCGCGCTCGCGCATGAGATTTCGAATGCGCTCATCCATGGTGATGCCCGCCGACGGCACTAGCGCCGGCATACTCGTCACAATTCCGTGATAGCGCGACGACGCCATCATGTGGCAGGCTCGCAGTACGCTTACCAACTCATACATGTTGTAGTCTTCAGAACTGAGCACTGGTACTCCGCCGAGCTTTTCTGAAATTCGACCCGCTGGACGCGCATCCAAACGCTCGGTCGCCGCCAGGATCACGAATACCTTTCGTTGCTTGCGGAATGCATCGACCGCATTCGCGATCGCGGTGAGGTAGCGCTCGTAGGCGCGATCAGCCTCCGGACCCGAATGGTGGAAATAAACCGAGCGGTAGTGGCTATCCTTATATGCTCCCACCAGGCCGTACAGCGCGAACTTCGCCACCGAAGCCTTCACTGGCCACTCGAAAGGATTAATCGGACAGACCACCAGCACCGGCGTACTCCCGTCCCATCCCAGCTGGCGCAGCACCTTCCTCCCAAATTCCGCAGGATGCGGCTCAAACGTCCACGCCGTGTCCGTCCCCAATTCGTTGGGCACTCCAAGCTCTCGCAGAATGTTCCGCGATTCCTCGTTCCGCGTAATTACGAACGAGTTCCGGCAGTAGCGCGCACACATCTTTGCCACGATCGGATCCATTTGCCCAGCCTCGGCGCCGTAGCCCACCGACAGCTTGTTCTGCGCCGCCGCAATGCCCAACGATCCGATCATCATCGTAGTCAGCGCGTTGGCGAATTTGCTCTTGAACATCGAGCCTTCGCAAGCCACCACGCCGTGATGTTTGGGTACTTCGTCCGACAAGAACGGCGGGAAAATATCCGGCAGATGTACCTGCGCTGTACCGTCGAAATATCCCTGGGATAATTTAGGAACGTGCGTCATCACGCTAAATGCAACCCGCTCAGCGCCAAGTATGTGACGAAGCTGCCGCAGCATCTCCTCCACGCGCACATCTGAGCCCATGTTGCGGGTTCCGTTGTATCCCGCGAACAGTAGCTTTAACTTTTCTCCCGGCTGCCACGGCTTCCCATTGCCCAGCATCCACCCAGCTTTAGACTTTTCAATCAGGGCGCTAACCCAGGCTTCGAGCACGAAGTCCATCATGCAGCGGACCCTCCGATTTCGGCGGGCCAGCCCTCATACCTGTAGGAAAAGTTAGTCTCCCGGCTGAACTTCAATAATGGATAACTGTATTTCGAAAATGGCACCGGCTTGCGTCCCAGCTCAGAAGTCACCCGCGTGTTGTCGAACACGGTATTCCAGAGCAGATAGGGCATAAACACTTTCATCAGCGAAGCTCCATGAGCAACCGCACCTTTTCGATTCGCCAACGTGTTTACGGTCCCGGAGAACGGCCGCGCCAGCACAGGCACAAACACGGGTGCACGTTTCTGTTGCGCGGCAGCCAGCGCGCTGGTCAATTCACGAAACGTCTGCGACTCTCTGCCCGAAGAAAGATGATAGGTGTTGTACTGCGGGCTATCTTTTTGATGAAGCGTGGCAATCGCATCAGCCACGAAGTCGACGTTCACAATATCGACCTTGTCATTGGGTCGGAATGGAAGTACCGGCAATCCGGCCAGGAACACGAACGCTTTGACCATGTCGAACTGGGTCGTCTCCGCGCGACGGCTGTCTCCGAGCACGATGCTCGGACGAAAAATCGTAAGCGGCACTTCCGGCAGAAGCTGCCGGATCATGTGTTCACAAAACTTTTTCGTGCGAGCATACGGATCGTAATCCGACCGCTCCCAATCGATCGACTTATCTTCCGTGACTACTTCGTCCTTACGTTTTCCGGCCACCGCCACCGTACTTACATGGCTAAACCGGCGTAGTCCATGATAGTGATGCACCCGCAGGGCAAGCTGCAACACTTCCAGCGTTCCCCGCAGGTTCACATTCAGACAACTCTTCTCCGACTTCCTGTTCAACGACGCTGCACAATGAATGACCGAATCCGTCGTATGGATCAATCGGTCGTAATCATCCCGGGCCAGACCGAATTGCGTGCCAGTGAGATCGCCGCGAAAGATCCTGATACGGGTCTGCAAGTATTCGTAGAAACGCGGAAAATCGAGATGCAGTTGCCAGGCATTCCACAAGCGCAGCTCCGCCTCATGCGGATCCCGCGCCCGCACCAGCACGTTCAGTGAAGCCCCGTGCCCTTCCAGCAGATTGGCGGCGACGTGCCCGCCGATGTATCCGGTGGACCCGGTCAAGAATATCGCCACGTTGCTCCGTTGGTACCGGTTTTGATGGTTTCTCCGTTGCTCTCCACCTCAGCCAGCTGAAAATTCCGGGACGGCCGCGCCTCCAGAGGGCGCCCCTCAATCAGCGGATATGTCCATCGCCGCAGCGCCGGAATATGAATGTTGATCCAGTACTCCCACCAGTCGATACCGCGCGTGTTGTAACCGAAATTAGCTCTCTCCTCAGGCACCAGCGCATACGCGAGTTTTTCCACGTTCTCCGCCACAAAGTCATGCTCGTTCAGAAGAATAAACGGCTCGAACAGTTCAATCAGCTTTTCAACTTTTTCCAGATTACGCTCCGCCCGCGCCAACGGCGTCTTTCGCAGAGGGAGGGGCGACATAATTCGCTGAATGGATTTTATGATCGCCTTCTGCGCCGGCGCCGACATGCGCTCGTAACGTTGTTTAGAAACTGGAATCGCATCGAAGCGTAACCGCAGCCAGCTTTCCAGACCTTCCAGAGCGCGGTAATGTTTCCGATGCGCCAAGGAGGTCAGTTCAATCGATCGTCGCATATCACACGGATTCGTGACCGACGTGGCCAGCTGATAAATCTGCGCATTCCTTCGTTCGATGATGGCAGCTGCGATGAGCGTCATGCCGCGGCACACCGCGTCCACCGGAATGACGTCCAACCGCTTGCGCTCATTCGACGGCAGTTGCCGAAAGTACGTTCCCAACAGGTAGGAGAGTGCCGCCGAAGTGTTGATTCCTTCATTCCAGCCCAGGAAAGGCTTCTCCATCGATGTTTCGACAATGGACGGTCGGACCATCGCAATCGGCAAGCCGGTGCCATACTTGTGAATCAACGACTCCGCCAGGCTCTTGGTCAGAGTGTAGGTGTTCGGCCAACCCAGCTCGTTCGCACGCTTCTTCCCCGCTTCGGTCAAATAGCTTCGCAACCAGCGAACCCGGTTCTTGCGAACCTGATTCTCCAGCGCCGCGCCCTTCAGGTCTTTGGACGCGTGCTCTTTCTGCCGCGCCTGCTGCCGCAGTTCGGCGGTAACCTCGGAACTGTCTGCCTGCTCCGTCACCCGTGTCACCAACTCGTGCAACGAGCGCCATTCCGCATCCGCATCGAAGTTCGCCACTCCGGCCGGAGTGTAATTCGGCCGCAGCGTTTCACCGACTCGCCCATCCCGCGCGCCCGCCACATAGCAGGTCGAAAGATGTAACAAGCCAGCGTGATCCGACTGGCGCACAAATTCGACGATGCTCACCGCCGCATCCACGTTTGTCAGCAGCGCATCCCGTAAATCAGGATTGAAGTCGGTCAACCCCGAGCTGTTGACGATAAGGTCGAGATTCTTTCGCAAGCCTGCAGACACGTCCGGCGCGAGCCCAAGATCCGGCTGCGCGACATCGCCTTCCACCACTTCTACGCGCTCCCGCAGAAACCGCGCCAACCCTGCGCCATAACGCTTGTACAACGGATCGAAGACCGGCGACTCTTCGACCAACTTTTCAAACCGCCCTTCGGCCGGATACGATTTCTGCCTTCGGATCAGTAAATAAATCCGCGCGATTTCCGGCAGATCCATCAGCAGGTTGACCAGCCAGACCTTCCCAATGAAGCCAGTCACACCGATCAGCATGATTCGCTTCCCTGCCAGCGTCGCGCGAACCGAAAGCGGCCCTGCCTTTGACCCACCATGGAAGTGCACGATCGGATGCCCCAGCACCGGCAGGTGCCGCGATGCAGGAGTCACCGCAGACTGCAGCGCGTCCGCCGATAAACCTGAACCGTACAGACCCAGATCGCGAACCAGTTGTTCGGGAGCACGCGTTCCATCCGGCCCCACGCCAGTGATCCTCGCAAATACCCCTCGCGGACGAATCACCGGATCCAACAATCGACCGGTTGCGATGCCGCCGCGAAACTCAAGCCGATTCGCAATCACCCATTTCGCGCCCAAGTGCCGCGCCAGAGGCCCCATCACATGATCCAAACCTTGGCTGACCAGCACCACCTCAGCGCCCGAATCGATCAAGCCTCTAAGTTCTTTCACTCCTGCAGCTTTCAACTGCGGCTTCAACTTATACTGGAAATATTCCTCGCCCAGCAGATCCAGCCGGTCCCGGCTGATTCCGCGCAGTACCGTATGAACCACGCGCGTCGCAAACACCCGGTTCGTGGCGTATAAAAAAGGACGCAGCATGGCCATTACCAGCACCAACCCCCGCCGCATCCAGCGCTCGATAAACGTCTGCCCGTTCCAGGTAAAAAACGCGATCGGTCGCACGGTAGTCAACTCCAGAAGACTGCTTTCCACGCGCCAGTACACGCGCACAGCAGCCCCGCAGTCGCCCGAATTGTGATTCGACTGGTTCAAATTCTGTTTGGCCCCACCCATAGGGGCTCACCAGCTCTTGCCCTATTGTGGATAAGCTCTCTATTGTAAACAATAGCGGCAAAAGGACGAAGCTTAAGTGATACCGGTTAGCAAGGAATTGTGCCTTGGCTTTGGCGGACGGAGCGAGTCTACGGCGTGCAAGTCTACCGTCCGGTTCGACGATTCAAAGGCAGGGATTTCGTCCCGACTTCAACCAACCCTTTCTTAAATATCCCCTTGCCGCATTGATCCAAAGTTTCGCAATGGCAACAGTCCATCCTCTTCTGCAGCAAACGCTGCATCGTCTTGATCTGCCGCGTCAACTCCGCAAGTTCCGCCAGTTTCCTGCCTGAGAGTTTTTGCCAGCGTTGTGACGCCGTAGCCGTATCGCGAAAGCCAAAGAACAGCCCCCTGATTTCATTTAAAGTAAACCCGGTTTGCCGAGCCCGCTGGATCACCGCCAGGCGATGAAGCACGGTTCTATCGTAGCGTCTCATCCCTCCGATCCGCTGAGCCGGAAGAAGGATTCCAATCTGTTCGTAGTAGCAAATTGCGGAGGGCTGAAGTCCAACTTGTCGCGCGACCTGAGAAATGGTTAATTGCGACATGCGTACATTCTAGACCGTCTCCCCACCAGATTCCTCCAACGAGTTGACAAACAATTTACAAACATTCCCCTCGCGTTAAAGTCAACTCGAAGTCGTAACGTCCTGCTAACGGACCATGCATGTCCGCTAAGGGGAACCCATGAAAATCTTCTTGATCGTCGCCATCACCGTCGCGGTTCTGGGCGGATACGCATTCTCTCAGATCGTTTCCGAGCGACAAGTTGCCGCTCAGCGACCCAATTCTGCAAACCCCAAAGCAGAAACTCCGTTCTACTGCCACCGGACGGCCCTCACGCCGGAGCAGAGAAAACGGCAACCGGAGCTGGGCAAGATCCTGGGTTCATCTCTACTCGGTATCCAGGAATTAGCGGACGGGTTTGAGTTCGAGTTTTCATACGACACCGCCAACTATCAGGCTCTGACCGAATTCACGCCGCTCGAACGCGCCTGCTGCCCGTTCTTCGACATCAGCATTCGATTGGAGCGTGAAGGCGGAAAACTCTGGTGGGGCCTCACTGGTCGCGAGGGCGTGAAGCAATTCATTCCCGCAGAATTTTCTCCATGGATCAAACCATGAACGATCAAACGAGGACGGTTCCGATCACTTCGCGACCGCCAAATCGTTTTTCACCGAGAACACTCCCGGGGCGGTATTGGCGCGCAATCCCGCGAGATTCTTGTCTCCTACGCTGTCCACCACTCCGACCAGCGTAACGTGCCCATTCTTCACAATGATTCGAATTGGTTTCACCACTGGCATCCCGTAACGTTGCAACGGCGGGTATGCGTAGATCGCCCGGTACAAGCTCTGTCGCAGCCTGTCATCCATGGGCGAAAGCGGCAGCACCTCGATCTGGTTATCGACCTTTTCCACGCCCTCGATTCTCTTCACTACCGACTCCGCGTCCGACTTCAAGGACGGTTTCGTGACCTGCCCCACTAAGGTCACGTTGTACCCGTCGACCTTATAGCCCAGGTTGTCGAACATCGTCACATACGGCAGCATGATGAGTTCGTGGCGCACCTCTTTCTGAATGCGCTCCACCGCTCGCGGCGATACCTGGCGTTGCTGCGCCCTCGTCGGGAGGGCCACAGCCGCGAACACAATTGCGAAAACGCACCGCAACACCCACCGATCATTGTGATTCATCGAAGTTATCTTCTCTTCACGATTTAGGATTTTCTCAAACCACTCAAAAAAAACGCGACATTGACTCACCCAGCCTGCCCAACAATCTGAGCAAACTTATCCAAGTCGATGTTCCCCCCAGAAACAATCGCCACAACCTTCCCCGAGCCCGCACGTCCTGAGAGCGCCGCAGCCACCGCGCAAGCCGCAGCCCCTTCCACAATCACCCGATTCCGCTCGGCCACCAGTTTCATAGCCCGCGCCGCTTCCGCCAGAGTCACCACCAACGACCCATCCAGCAGCCTCCCGGCGCGTTCGAACATATTCGGAAACACCATCTTGCTGCCAATCCCGTCCACGAACGAAGGCTTGTATTCCACCGTGTGCGGCTCTCCTGCCGCCAGCGACGCCGCCAAGGGTGCCCCACTCTCGATCTCCGCCGCGTAGATCCGCACCCGCGGTGCCCGCGCCCGCAATACCGCCGCGATTCCGCACGACAACCCTCCACCACCCCACGGAATCACCACCGCATCCACTTCCGGCAAATCCTCCAGCAACTCCAACCCAATGGTCCCGTTGCCCGCCATCACATCCGGATCATCGAATGCATGAATGAAAGTAGCCTCCACTCCCGGATACGACCGCGTCTCAAACGTCCGCCACCATTCGGCGAACGGAACTTTAATCACCCGCCCGCCCATCCGCTCGACCGCGCCAATCTTCGTTGCCGGTGCCGTTTCCGGAGCCACAATCGTGGCCCCAATCCCTATGCGCTGGGCGCAGAACGCCACTCCCTGCGCCATGTTTCCAGCCGACGCGGTCAGTACTCCGCGCTCCAACTGTTCCCGCGGAGTGCGGGCCATCACGTTCGCCGCTCCCCGGATCTTGAAGGACCCAATCGGCTGCAAATTCTCCAGCTTCAAATAAAGCTCCACCGGCGCGTCCGCATTGCATCGCACCAGAGGCGTACGCAACGCCACCGCAGCAATGTTGCGCCGCGCTTCTTCCACCTGAGCCAACGTGATAGGCATCTCCATATCTTAACCGCATTCCGAATCCTTCCCCCTGAAGCTTGGAGAGTTGGAGTCCGCACCCATGCCCCGGGGTGGAACTGCTGGGAAGTTAGGAGAAATTGTGAGCATCGAACTATTAGTTCTTACAGTTCTTGCCGCTCCAGATTGGGAGCACAATTACTCTGACTGTGGAGAGAAGAAATGATCAGGACCTTCACGAAACAGCTTTTGTCAACGGCGTTATCGTTCCTGCTGGTCATCACGGCTGTGCCCGTTCACGCTGGAGGTCAGCAACCAACTGCAACAGGATCGCCCGGATACTCGGGACAAGGTGCGCCCCTGTCGGCGGATGAGCTGCAAGCATTGGTCGCGCCCATTGCACTGTATCCGGATGCATTGGTGGCCCAGATTCTTGCCGCCGCGACCTTTCCCGACCAGGTCGGAGTGGCTGATTATTGGCTCCAGCAAAACAAGAGCCTGACCGGTACCGCCTTGATGCAGGCTGTTGACACCCAATCTTGGGATCCGAGCGTTAAGGCGCTCGTGCAGTTCCCTTCAGTGCTCGACAACCTGGCGAAGAATCTCAGCTGGACGTCCGCGCTGGGCGAGGCCTACCACAACCAGTCCGCCGACGTAATGACTGCGATTCAGACGCTACGTGCGAAGGCCCAGGCGGCAGGCAATCTCAAATCCAGTTCTCAGATCACTGTGGTGCAACAGTCGCCGCAAGTTATCGTGATTCAATCCCCAAGTCCACAAGTTGTGTATGTTCCGGAATACAACCCGGCGGTCGTTTACGGCTATCCCTATGTGACGCCCGGCTACAGCACCGCCGCCCTGGTCACAACCGGCATTCTCGCGTTCGGCGCCGGAATCGCCGTGGGCGCAATGATGAGCGGCGGTTGTTGCAGCTGGGGATACAGCAGTTGGAACTGTGGCTGGCACGGCACGGCGGTGGTGTATCACGGCGGGGCCTACTACGGCAATTCTGCCTGGCACGGCGGTTACTACGGCACCTCCACTTCCGCTTATGGAGCCTACGGCTCAGCCCACTATAGCCAAGGCTATAACCCTTCGACTGGCACCTACGCGCGAGGTGCGTCAACTAGCACAGCCTACGGTACCCAAAAAGTGGGCCAAGCCTACAACCCAAGCACCGGAGCCTACGGCGCCACCCACCAAGGTTCGAACGCCTATTCGAGCTGGGGAAGCTCGACGGTCTCGAAGAATGGACAGTCAGCCTATTCGCAACACTATTCGGATGCTCAAGGGTCGGTGGGATCGGTCCAGGGCTCCAATGGGGGAAAAGCGGTTGGCGGGACCGGTGCTTACAACAGCGGTGCTGTTGGTGAGACCGCAAACGGCAACAAGTATGCCACTGCCAACGGGAATCAATACAAGAACACAGGCAGCGGTTGGCAGAAAAACGACAACGGAAGTTGGAACAACGTCAACAAGCCGAGCGGATCCAGCTACCAGAACACGCCACATGGCTACGGACAGCAGGACCATAGCGGCGGATCAGCGTTCAGCGGCTCGGGCGGTGGAGGCTGGGACTCCAGATCAGCCAGCTCTCGCGGCTGGTCGAGCCGTGGGGGTGGTGGAGGTTGGGGTGGCCGAAGGTGATCTCCGTTGTTGGTCGGTAACCAGCAATGAAAGAGCTCGGAGGACTGGGTATGTCGCAATTGCAATTGCTAAGGCAACGCAAGATCAGTTCCCTACACAGGTGGATGCTATTTACACCGTTCGCGCTCATCGTCTGCCTCTCTTCGTGTAGTAAGCCCGAGACTCCGGCTACGGCGGAAGCCAAGACGTTTGCTTCCCCGGATGAAGCCGGCAAAGGACTCCTGGCCGCTGCGCAATCGGCTAATCAGGATGCCATCGTCGCGATCTTCGGCCCGGAATCGAAGCAACTCGTCTCCTCCGGCGATGCCACCCAGGACAAAGAAACCGTCGACGCCTTTGTCGCAGCGTATGGCACGATGAACCGCTGGCGCAAGATGGACGACAAATCAGAAATCCTTGTGCTCGGTGTCGATAATTTTCCGTTTCCCATCCCGCTCAAACAGAATGGCGATGGGCGCTGGTACTTTGATACCGCGGCGGGAAAGGACGAGATTCTCGCACGCCGGATCGGCCGCAATGAACTGGCCGTGATAAAAATCTGCGGTGCGCTGGGCGACGCCCAAGCCGAATACCACTCGCAGCCTCACGATGGCGCGAAGCAATACGCCCAGAAGTTCATCAGCGACGATGGAAAACAGAACGGCTTGTACTGGAAGGCAGCGGAAGGACAGCCCGAGAGTCCTCTCGGGCCCTTGGCAGCATTCGCAACCGCCGACGGATATACCGTGCAGCCGAACGCACACCAACCCTTCCACGGATACTTTTTCCGAATCCTGACCAAGCAAGGCGCACAAGCGAAAGGTGGCGCGAAGGACTATCTGCTGAATGGCAAAATGACGGGCGGCTTCGCCTTCGCCGCATATCCGGCGGAGTACGGCAACTCAGGCGTGATGACCTTCATGATCAACCAGGACGGCGTACTGATCCAAAAGGATCTGGGCAAAACCACGACAGAAACGGCAACCGCCATGACCGCCTTCGATCCCGATGCCACCTGGACCATCGTAGTGGAATAACCTCAGCCGACCGGGGGTGCCCCATCCTTCCGCGTTCTTTACGGAGGATGGGATGCGAACATTTCGACGAGTCGCAGCATCAACTCTAAGAAAGACGTCGAATGCCGTATCGACGACGCCCCAACCCGCCTCTTTCAGCGCGGGGTCGATGTGCTCGGCTCTGGTTTCGGCTTCGTTCATAGAGTTTCTTGAAGCCGGAATCTTACTAGGAAATCTCGCTCCGGACTCACGGCACAATGCGAAAAGCGCGTTTTTGGGTAGAGCGATACACGCCAAAATCTCGCCGGTCCAGAGTGAAGATCGTGTCGATCCCTTCGCGGTCGGCCAGGTAAACCAGCGCGGCGTTGGCCAATTGCGGACCGATGTCCTGATACCGCTTCATGACTTCGGCAAGAGCGCTGGCTTCCGCTCCGGCCAAGGGAAGAAGTTCCAGAAAGCCGCCGGGTTTCTCGGAAAAGCAACTTCGCAGAAGCTGCTGGACGGCGGGCGGATGCGACCGCAACAGCCACACCGCCTCAGTGATTACCGGCCAGCAGGAGAATAGAGGGCCGGGCAATTGATGAAGGGCTTTGACGCCGGCGGCATGGTGCTCGTCCACGCTGGAGAGAATCGCAACCAGCGGACCGGTGTCTACCAATACGCGGCGCTTCACTTGGACTTCCCGAAGCCTTCCAGGTGGGGGGGATTGGTGCTGAGGTCTTTTGCCGGAGATTTCAGGCCGCGCCCGATGCAGCCAATCAATCCCGCTTCTTGGGCCAGTTCATAGGCTGGTCGCGCCTCGGTGGGCTGTCCAAGATAGGTCTCCAAAGCTTCGCGGACGAGTGCCGACTAACTTCGCAGCTTTCGGCAGCAGAAGTCCCCACCGCAACCGTAAAAAGGCCGCCACGAAGTGGCGGCCTTTCTTTGCGATCAAGAGTTTCCCGAACTTAATCTCCCAAAACCGGCTCACCCACCTCTGGCTTGGACGTGGAAGCAGTCAAAGCCCCCAGCGGAATAAATCCGTTCTCCGCGACCACCGGCTTCTCCTGCAACACGACTTCCCGATAGAGAGCAGCCATACGCGCATTGTAAGCCGCATCGTCCTTCTGCGGACCGCGTGCAGCCGCCTGCTTGGCGTCACGCGCTCGCTTCTTCTCTTCGCCAGAGTTCTTGGCGATGCCCAGCTTATCGAGATCGTGCTGCTCTTCGTTCGTGACCAGCTCATCCTTAAGCAGCAGAGAGTGCGCCGTCGACTCCATCTTCACATTCTTGCCGCCGGCGAAGATCTCATGCCGCCCGTGCTCCTCATACCACTTGGTAAGGGTAGCGGTCATATGCATCTTCTCGATAATGTTCCGCCAGCCCACGCCAGTGTTGTAAGCGCAGAAAGAAATCTCACCTTCCTGCGTGGCGTAAGGAATAATGCACTGCTCGGTCCGCCGGAAATCGTAGTTGAAAAGATCCTGAAACCACATTCCCGCGATAAACAGGAAATTCCACCGGTCCTGCCGCCGCTTCATCACGTCTTCAATCGTCCGGTCCGGACCCACCTTCCCGTAATTCTTCCCGGTAGCATTGAAGTTCTTATCAAATTTCTTAAGCAGGTCCATCAACTTGAAGTGAGTAGGCGACTGAAACGGATCGTAATTCTTCATCAAACACAAAGCCATCCCCACAATCGTCAAGAATTTTCCGCGCGCCGCATCGTTGACCTTTTGAATGTCCTTAGCCAACTGATCGCCCTTCAAGAAAGCCGTAACCGGAACCGCCTCCTTAGTCTCCTTATCGATCATCACAGCCATCCCCGTCCCACAATTAGGGTGGCAACCACAGGAGAGCTGGCCCCAGTTGTTTTTGGGGTCGTCTACGTGCATCAGGTCGGCCCAGTCGGAGAAGGTTCCCATGAAGGAAATGGGGAACCAGTCGCGGCTTGGTTCGCCGAGGCCGGTTTGATTTTTCACGTCGTGGGCTAGATGAGAGAGCGTATAACGCTGGGCTTCGCGGCGGTCGTCGGTTACGGCTTCGTCGCGGCCGGTGAAGCTTACCGGTTGGAAGGACAAAAAGCCGATTCGTTTTGGGTTATCCAGGGCGAACTTGATTATTCTGCCTACTTGCTCGTTGTTGATGCCGTTCACGATCGTCACTACCGGGACGATTTCTACTCCGGCAGTGTGCAGGTTTTCGATTGCTTTTAGCTTTACGTCGAAGAGGTTGCCGACTTTTCTGTGGGCATTCGCGGCGTTGCCGATCCCGTCGAATTGCAGATAGGCGTAGCGCATGCCGGCTTCAGCGGCTTGTTGCGCGAACTCCAGACTCTTGGCGAACTCAATTCCATTAGTCGCAGCTTGCACGCTGTTGTATCCAACTTTGCGGGCATAGCGAACAGCATCCAAAAAGTACGGCGACAAAGTTGGTTCGCCGCCGGAGAACTGCACCGACATCTGACGTCGCGGCTTAATCGTGATGGCGTTGTCAAGCATCGTCTTAATGTCTTCCCAGCTCAACTCGTGAACGAAGCCAACCTGATTGGCGTCCATGAAGCAGGGGTCGCACATCATATTGCAACGGTTGGTGAGATCAATGGTGAGAACCGAGCCGCGTCCGTACTTCACCGTACTCGAGCCATGATGATGAAGCTTCTCGTCATTGTGGGCAACGATGTCGCGGCCTGGGAACACTTCTTCGAGGTGGCGCGAGAAGTCAGTGTCAATCGACATTACATCTTCGAAGTGGCCGTGTTTTTCGCAATCCTTGACCATTAGGATTTTGCCGTCGCGCTCGATGATCTGGGCTTTGATCTCGCCGACTTTTTCGTTGCTGAGGACTTCGACGGGGAGCTTGCCATCGAGAATCTGCTGGCGGATTTCGGGGACACATTTCGGACACAGCGAGTCCGTGGTACGAGGCCAGCCTAGCGGCGGCTTGGTCTTTTCGTACGACTTGAGCAGCGGCTTGTCCGACCACTTGGGTTTGGGAGAAGGATTCTGTTTGATCCGGTTGAGGCGCTCGAATACCGCCCATGCGCCTGTGGCGGCGACGGTTACAGCTTTCTCCACATACTTCACTGGCTTGTGCATGTCTTCTCGCTTTCCACTGCTTGGGATTGTGGCAAGTCAGGCATCTGCCACTTTTCCCTGGGTGAAGCTTCACAACAAACTCTGAAAACGGTTGAACCTGTAGAGCCTACCCTTGTCTGACCTTCACTCCCTAACCCTTACTAACTGCACGGAAGAGGGCCTTCTCGATGGACCTCTCCCTGGATTTCTTGTTGTGACTATCCTATTGAGAGCAATGCTAGGATGGCACGCGTAACCCAACGAAAGGGGCAAAATCGGGGTTTAGTGGTGGAATGATGCATTAGGCGGATGTAAGTGATTGAGAGGATTAGGCTTCCGACTTCTGGCTTCTCGCTGGCTGTCTGGGCTAGGCGGGACCATGCAGGGCGGAGACTCCTATCCGCCGCTTTTGAGTTCGCCGATTATCCTCAACTTGGCCACATGGTCGGAAGGGCTGCCTGCGTCGCTCCGCGATTGGGTAGTCAGATTCCTTCAGTAACCTTGGCTTGGACTCTGCGCCTACGAAAATCAATTTGTAGCTGGACAGGTTACGCCCCGGGCTGAAAGCGGCCCGGGGTTTGCTTTTTTGGTTGCGAGCAATCGGCTAGCCCTCTTTACGATTCTTTTCTGGAATGGTCCAAGGCCATTTTCAGAGTTTGATCCAGTTCGCCGAGTTTCTGTCTGGCCAATGCATGCTTGGAGACTCCCTTAGGGGAGGCCAAGGAACTGCGTGAGGTCGGTTTTGCAGGCTTGACAAGTTTTCGGCAGCGGTGGGGTAGGGCCGAAATCGGGGACTCTTTAGTAGATGCGGACGAGATTATTGGCTACGAACCCGCCTTCGACCGCGATCATGGTTCGCGTGGCAATCCGTTCGGCTTTGTAGTGACGGGTGATGTGGAGCAGATAGGCGGTTCCTACTCCGAAGCCAAGGCCGAGGGCTGAGGCTGCGGCCTCGCCGGCTATGCCCCGGGTTACCAGCGGACGCATGATGGGGTTGGATTCGGTGAAGCCCTGGCTCAGGCCGCGCTGGGTGGTGATGGCGTCGACGGTAATTTGTCCGGTAAGGATGGAGAAATCAATCTTGTTTTCGCGGCTCCAGAATTTGTGCGGGCTGGGAGCGTTCGGCAAGGGGCTGGCGGCTAGAAAGTTCTGTTGGGCCTGGGCTGCGCCGACGAGCAGTAAGAAGGTAAACAAAGCCGATTTCATGAGGTCTCCGATTTCTCTTTTCTTTGTTCTTTGTCCTTTTGTTCTCTTCGCGCAACCACTGAGGCAAGAGTAGCTGGCGCGGTCCCTGGAGTACATGGCCTAAAAGTGCCCTCGAAGCTGCCTTTGGTAATCCCGATAGTAACTCGGAAAATGGTTACCGTGCGGCACCGAGGTATGGGTTTGAGGCTCGATTGTCAGTCTGATGCCTATGTTCATATATGGTCGTTATGTGTACATGCGTTGCGCTATACTTGGTTAGGGAGAAAACATCGCATGTCCAGGACGAGGAATCGTGCTCACAAACATTTCCAACTGGACCCGATCAAAATCAGCCGCGCCCAGAGGGTGTTGCGGGCTGACACGGAAACTGAAGCCATCGAGCGGGCTCTGGATTTGGTCATTGCCGAGCACAAGAGCAATCGATTGGCCGTCGAAGCCAACGATCGTTTCGTGAAGAGTGGTATCGAAATCAAGGATGTGTACGGCAAGCTGGAACCGTAGATGCCGCCCGTTCTGTTTGACTCATCGATTTACATCACGGCGCTGCGAATGGGAGATGAAGCGGCGCTCGCGCTCAGACGGCTGGCTGCGGATTCTCCGGTGTGGCTCAGTTCGGTTGTGCTGGAAGAACTGTACGCCGGAGTGGACGTGAACAATGTTCAGGTGGTGGAACGTCTAGAGCGCGATTTTGACAGAGCCAAACGCATCCTGGTGCCGAATCTCAGCGATTGGACTCGAACTGGTAAGGTGCTCTCTCAGTTCGCTGCGAAATATGATTACGAGAGAGTTGGCGGAGGACGACTGACGAACGATGCGCTCGTCGCTATGAGCGCCGGCCGTCTGGGAATCACGGTGATCACAGCGAATGGGCGGGATTTCAGCAAGCTCGCTGAATTTCGTCCCTTTCCATGGCGAGTAAACGATCCCCGAAGTGTTTGATATTGCTAAGCGGCCTGCTTCAGGCCGCGAATTGCGACTGCTGTCAGGGCTGCGAGGGCCAACAGCATGGCGGCCCAGAGCACGGCTGGGTGGCGCTCGGACCAAGGGCGTTTGTCGGGGCGGGGGGTGTAGGCGTCGTTATGCGCGCCCGGGCCGAGCGGGGCCTGCACGGCGGATTCGTCCAGGTGGAAGAACCTGGCGTAGTCATAGACGGGGGCGGAAAGTTTCTCGTCTCCGTAATATAACTTCAACGTGGTCTTGCCTTGTGGGTCGAAGTAAACGCGGCGCTCGACGGAGAGTGGCTGCACGCTGGTTAGCTGCAGAGGTGGATTGTCGCCATTGTCGACGGTAATCGTGAGCCTGCCAGCAGGCTTGACGATGACGTTCACTCCCAGATCCTCCGATGTGACCAGCATGCCTGCGCGGTCGATGCGCACCCGGCTGATGTCTCCTATGCTAACCAGCGAACCTTTTCCATCGAGAAGGTTGACGCCGCGGCGGAAATTTATCTGGGCTGGGGCCACCTGGAACCAGATACGGTTCAGCGGCACGTTGTCAGGGTGATCGCACGTGATCACGGTGGAACGCAGCTCTTGTTCGGGAGGCGCGCAGGATCCGACGTTGGTCCAACCCGCCTGCTTTTCATGCAAATTGGAAACGGTCGCGCCTTTGACCTGCTGGGGATGAATTCCGGGAGACAGCTTGATGTGCAGATAGCGAAAGCTGGACGGCGGCATCTTTAGCATTGAGTTCGAGCCGAGCGCTTCACGGGTGAAGTCGTAAAGCGTCGAAGATCCCAGCTCGGTGGTGGGTCCTTGGCCGAGCGCGTTCAATCCGGCAACCGACGCTGTGGCTACGAAATCTTTCGCGTCGAGGCGGAGGTGCACCCGGTCGTACTCGGTGATCGCTCCGACATCGATGTCGAACTCAGTGTGGCCGGCAATGCTTCCCAGGTTGAGGATTTTTCCTTCCTGCTGCTCGGTGGAAACTCCTCCGTACTGCTCGGATAGTGCAAATTGCACCTGGACGTCGCCGTCGTATAAGCGGAGATCGGCGAGGTCGGGCCGGGCGTGAGCCCAAATTTCTTCGTCCACCACGAGATAGTTCTGGTGATCCGGTTGGGAAACCTCCACGTCTCGGACGTTGGTGAAATACGGAATCGCGGCCTCGGGAGCGGTGGACGAAGAAAAACTAAAAAGCAGCAGAAACGCAATCGAGGCGCATTTCATGCGCGGGCCGAGTTCCCTTCGGGATGCTTCTTTGCCGACAGCTCGAGCCAGTGTCGCTGGTAGACGAACGAAATCGCAAGCAGCAGCGCACCCAGCACAATGAAACTCAGGACGCGGTAGGCGCGGTCCAGTTCGGAGACGTCGTAGACGAACACTTTGAGTATGGTTGCGGCGATCAAAACTAACGCCTGCCAGCGCACGAACGCGGAACGACGCCACAAGCCGACAGTCATCAGGATGGTGCCATAAGCCATTCCCAAAGCGGAGTAGGTGAAGTCTCTCGCAATCTCCACTCGCCTGACCGCTGCCCAACTGGCGGGATTCCAATGACCGAATGGTGGACGGACTTCGATCATTTGCCACGCGTAGTAATCCGCGATCTCGTGCCCGAGAGCGATCAGCGCCAGGAGATTGAGTGCAATGACGGCGGCCGCGGCGGCGCTCTGTCCCAACTCATCAGCGCGGTCTCGACCATACCAGGCGACGATCCCCAACACCGCGATCGCCAATGTGTATGTAGCCATGCGCGCGTTGAAGATTAATGTGGCGGAAGAAAAGTTATCAATGAGCAACAGACGGCCGACTCCGAGAATCAGGGCACCAATGGCAAAAACATTCAGGAAATCGGAATGAATGCGCTCGGCCACCCAGAGAAGTACCGCTGCCTCCACGAACCAGCCAATGGTGATCCAGTGAGCATCAAGGCGGATTGGAATGGCAATGGTGATGAAGCCGATGGCCAACGCGAGGTGCAGGAATTGCAAAGTCTGCCCCGTTCCCCGATCTGTCTGCCTGGCACGAACCTGGCGGCTCAGGGAAATATAGATCGCTGCTAACCCAACAGAGAACCATGCAATCCCGGTCTTGCTCACGTCGGAGAACATGGCGTAGATCTCGAGAAAGTACGCACCGGCGTTCACGAATGCCAGAAATGGCAGGACCGAAGAAGACCCTGCAGCGGCTGGCTGCCCCACGAACGGAGCG